>Ga0307945_1000302_pt1 | contig 32268 bp, 40 predicted proteins | sample OrgLakmetagen228_FD_201818 | JGI IMG/M metagenome (GOLD analysis project Ga0307945, IMG submission 201818) | Saline water microbial communities from Organic Lake, Antarctica - #228 | ecosystem: Environmental > Aquatic > Non-marine Saline and Alkaline > Saline | place: Antarctica: Organic Lake...
TCTTTCTTCTCCTCCTGCTTCCCCTTCTTCTTGACCTCCTTTGTTTCCTCTTCTTTCTTGCCGTCCATCTTCTCCTCCTTTTTGGGCTCCTCCTTCTTCTCCTCTTTTTTGACCTCCTCCTTCTTCTCCTCTTCTGCCTTGCCTCCCTCACCTGCTTGAGTTGTTAAGGGTACATATGCATATGTCGCGCTAGAGACTGGTTTGTGAGTTGACTGTGTATGTATGTTGGGCTGGTGCATGGCATGATGCAGTAATGAGCAAATCGCTGAGAGAAAAGGCATGACATGCAATGCTGGCAGGAAGGAGCTAGCTAGCCGGCAGGGACTTGCGCAAGAAAGCAGGCTAAGACTCACGTCAAGCTAGCTGTTCTAATATCCCGCAAAGTAAGTGCAGGAATATTTCAAAGGCAGCTGCCTTGCTCAGCCTTCCTTCTGTGCCCTAAAGCCTTCCTTGCCTATTTTGCTCACCCGCTGCTTCGGCCATGGCCACATCGCCTTGCGCGCCCCCCTCTCCTTCTTTCTTGCCCTCTGGCTCCTGCAAAATGCATACAGCACAGACATTCAATCCCACGATATGTGTTCTTGCCTTTACGCTCCCGCAATATGCATATGGCACAAACCTGCAGACTCACAAGTTATTCTCGCTCAGGCTCCTGCAAAAGACACCTGGCACGGACATTCAGACTTGGAATATTTTCGGGACAAAGAGCATAGAATCTCAAGCAAAGGGCACATGAATGATGTATAGGGTATAGGCCAGGACCATATGTATGAGAGCTTCCCTACCAAGCATACTGTATAGTATACACCGTACATGCGTGTGTATGCATGGTTCTGTCCGACCCTAGCCATGAGGCAAGAAATGCGTGGCGTGACGTTGTACGCCCACCGCTGCTGATAGCGAGTGTCGCGTGCAACAGCTCCATGCTTTGCGTGTGTAAACAAGGATTTCCGTGCACCTCCTTCGCATCCACGTTACTTGTGCTGCAGAGGCAGGTCACCCATCTGCACATCAGCCACTCAGCAACAACAGTGACCACTGCTACCGCAAGCAACATAATCCTCCTTCAATCCCACGTGCTTGGGCCGTGGGGGCCATCCACCACATGGACACACAAAACACACCACGCATGGACACACAAGAACACACCACAGTGGCCTATGCCACCTCTACATCCTCTGCAAGCGCACCTCCTTCACTTCCACGTGCTTGGGCTGAGGGGGCAGGTCGTCCACCATCACACAAAACACGGTGACCACGTCGTGGGCGTCAGGCTTGTCCGAGACCTTTGATGGACGCTGGTAGTGGATGTCACAGAAGCGCACCCACTGCTTGCAGGGGCCCAGGTCCAGGCTGGCCTGCTTCTGCACCAGGCGCACGGCCGCACGCTTCAGGGTCTCCTCATCCCTGTGGGTGGTATGTGTGTGTACATGTGTGTGGGCGAGTGTGTGCGTGTTCAAGGTCCAGGTTGGCCTGCTTCTGCACCAGGCGCACGGCCGCACGCTTCAGGGTCTCCTCATCCCTGTGGGTGGTATGTGTGTGTACATGTGTGTGGGCAAGTGCGTGCGTGTTCAAGGTCCAGGTTGGCCTGCTTCTGCACCAGGCGCACGGCCGCACGCTTCAGGGTCTCCTCATTCCTGCAGGATGTGTGTGCGTGCGTGTGAGTGTGGCCGTGTGAGTGTGACTGTGTGTGTTTACGTCATCAGTGCCAAAACACAGTTGCCAGCAACAGGACAGCCCTTAACTACAAACACACCCCACAATGCCCGCAACTTGCTTCACGCTTTAAAATGACAAGCCTGAAGAGTTGGCTAGAAGCGCAGAAGTGGCAGCTTCTAATGGAAGTGCCCACCATTTAAATAGGCCTCCAAGACTCTGCCCCTGCTCATAGAAAGGAGTCTTCAGGTTCCACCCTAGAACAAAAGGGCAGCACGAACAAGAGCACCACAGCAAAGGCAAAATTGCAATACCCAGGAACAACTGATCACGCCACGCTTAACAACAGGGCAGACAACGACGCACAGCACCAAGTACCTCTCAGGGTCGCCTCCATCTAAGGCAGAGTCCCAGGAGCCCCCCAGCAGGCCCATGACCGCCCTCTTGTCGCGCTCCCTGGTCTGGCGGGTGGTCACAAAATGGAGGGCCTACAATTCAAGCAGCGGCAAGTTAACGTGCTGAGCCAAGATAGGAGTATCTGTTCCGCTTCTTGTGGGTTTAGAAGCAGCGTCAGGTCTGGCACAAATGGGACTCAGCGGTGCGGTGCTTCACACGCACTTGCACACAAAGACACACAAAGTTGCTCACGTGCATGTTGCAAACCCACATACACATACACACACACGCACACACACACACACACACACACACACACACGCGCAAACATGCAGATGCAAGCGTACCCAGGAGCAAACACACAAATACACATGAGGTAAACCGCACAAGCATATATACACAGGCTGCCCTTGGGTTGCATGATCTCTCTCAGCACCCTCTATCGTGATGGGGCCTGCACAGCACGTCAAATGCAAGCATCAACAGGCATAAACACACTATAACACAGGCGTTCACACACAAACACACATGTGAGAACACAAGCGTCACCCACCTGCATGATGTGGCTGCCCCCATCGTGGTGTGGCCCGCGCAGCACCGCATCGCGCTCCAACACCGTGAGACCCTGGCACAGCACAAGGGAGCGCATAACGCAACAGAGGGTCAGCAAAGACAGCTTTAATGAATCATGAAACCAAGGCGCCTTGGGCTCTGGCCTTATCGGGAAGCCAGAGGGATTTCAAAAAGCAAGGAGCATTTATTGATAAGGTCGTGAGTAGGGTGCAATGAATGCTATGCCACGCCTAATTACGGGGTTACCCTTTAAGGAAATCCCTTGCCTTGCACTGACTACCTAGTCGCAACACGGTTGTGCATGCAGCGTCACAAAGTGCCTGATCACAGGATCACTTGCAGATGTTTTTAGTGGAGAGCATGCTTTGCCCTGAATGGCTGATACACAAGCATTGTTGCGCAAAACCAACGTGCAACACAAGCACGTGCAACCAGTCTACTACACCTGAATCATACATGGTAGAAAAAGATATACCTGCAGCAGAACCACACGCACGCCATGCTTGGTGGGCACGCCATTCACGTGCAGCACACGCGTGCCCAATCAATTAACAACACACAAACAGAGCTTTGCACGATAGCATAACATACCTGCAGCAGAACCACACGCACGCCATGCTTGGTGGGCACGCCATTCACGTGCAGCACACGCGTGCCCAATCAATTAACAACACACAAACAGAGCTTTGCACGATAGCATAGCATACCTGCATCAGAACCACACGCACGCCATGCTTGGTGGGCACGCCATTCACGTGCAGCATACGCGTGCCCAATCAATCAACAACACACAGAGCATTGCACGATAGCATAGCATACCTGCAGGAGAACCACACGCACGCCATGCTTGGTGGGCACGCCATTCACGTGCAGCACACGCGTGTCCGGTCCAGCCTTGGCGGCCTCGGCCTTTGCCTTCTCTTTCTCCCTCTCCTTCTCCTTCTCCTTTTCCTTCTCCTTTTCTTTTTCCTCGCCAGCGTCGGCGCCCCCTTCCTCCTTGACAGCCACCTCCTTTGCACCTTCTGCAGCTGTGCCTTCTGCACCAGCGTGTGTGTTTGAGACTGTTTGCTTGCTTGTCTGAGTGCATTTGCATGTTAATATGCCTGAAACTCCAACACTTTTTGGGTGTGAGTATGCACGCTTGTGCTTGCATACACGTGATCACACTACATTTGGCTTTTTCTGCTGTGCTGCTGCTTTATGAATACCAGAGCCACATGTGCGTACACACATCTCATCTGGCTTGTACGCGCTCATTCAGCTCATCTGCAGCTGCTGTTGCCCTCTCTGCTGTACACACAGATCATACATTAAGTATACCCTCCCAAACACACACGTACATGTGCACGCACAAATGTACGCATGCACACGCACACGCGTACGCGCACACACACACTCACTTGTACACACGGATGCATGCACAAACACAAATGCAAGCATATACGAAAAATGCATAAAAATAATTTTACCTGTGGTTGCCTTTTCCGTTGGGGTCTCTCCCTCCCCCTCCTCCTTGACAGCTTCATGCAGGAAACGCACAGGGTGGTCGATGGGCAAAGATGTCACACCCAGGCTGTCCATAGGCCTGCAGGACAGCGATGGTGTCAGGTGCGTGTGTATATGTGTGTGTCTGCGGTTTGTGTCTGTCTATGTGTATGTGTGTGTCTGTGTGCCTGTATATGTCTGCGTGGCTGTGTGTGCCTGTGTATGTGTGTGTGTGTGTCGGCGTGGCTGTGTATGTGTGTGCCTGCGTGCCTGTGTGTATGTGTGTGCCTGCATGCCTGTGTATGTGAGTGCCTGTGTGTCTGAATGTGTGCCTGTGTGTAACCATGTACACACATGTAATTGCGCATAAGTACACGGGTATGTGCACAGAACAGCTAGAAAGGCCTCTGAGCGGAATTTTGCGATGTTTGTTTTTAACCGACGTTGGCCATACGTAGCCGCTATTTGCCAATTGCATATAGACCTAGAAAGAATTTCTATTTTCCGCACCTACCATTATGCAGTTACCTACATCTGCCAGCCAGCCAGTTTATTCTTTGAAAGAGGCCCAACACGACCTTCCCAGATATACACTGCAACTCAATAATCAGGTTCCCTTAATTGAACACAGAGTGCACCCCACTTGTCAGGCCCTGGTGCCTCCAGTTTTGTCCAGGGCAGCTCCACGTGCGAGAAGTCCAAGGGCACCGTGATGCTGCCATAGCGGCGAGACAGCTCAGAGTAATCACGGTCCGGGGTGACATAAGGGAACAGGGGCACACGCACAGCGTACTGCGGGGGACAGTGTAATGAGGGGGTGCGTGACAACAAGAAAGAGGGTTCAGAGCAGTTGTGAAGACAGGAGGGATAGGTGCATGTGCACGCATAGTACAGGGAGGACCTTTCTCAATGGGGGTGCGTGGCAATAGGAGCGAGGGAGACAGTTCAGAGCAATTTACAATTGCGAAAGGCAGCAAGTGCACGTGCACCGCATAGTGCATGGGAGAATGTAACAAAGGGGCGCACGGAAAGAAGGAAGCGAGGGAGGGACCTCAGGGTCTCATGATGCGCACCAACAATGAAGGCACAGGATAGGTTCGTGCGCACGCTGGACGTAGCTTGACTTGCTTTAGGGGCAGCAGAGGACGTGTGGGACAAGGAAGAGCATGTAGGGCTGCAGGAGGGGACAGCGCACACAATTACACATACACATACGCACACACACAGACACACACAGACGCACACCACACACGGTACAAAAGAGCACACGACGGTGCCCAACCTCTGGGGCAGCGGGGCGTGCAGGTGAGGGGGCAGCACGTGGGGCCGCAGGAGGGGACAGCGCACGGCGGGGCACTGCGGGGCTGATAGGCCGTGCCCTGCTGCTAGCAGCAGCTGCCTCCTGATGAACCACAGTGTGTGTGTGCGTGTGTGTGCGTGAGTGTGCGTATGTGCGTACGTGTGTGTGTGTGTATGTGTGTGTGTGTGTGTGTGTGTAGAGCATGGACAGGGAAGACGTGTTGGACTGAACAGGGCGTGTGAAGCCAAGCTGGTTGCGCCTTCCTCCTTGCTGTTCAAATTGCATTCACAGAAGCCGTGGACTGCCGCTTGCTTTGTTGTAACCTTCTACGCTATAGCTGATTTAAACGACGTGCAGCAATTACATGCTCTTACTTACAAATAAGCATACTATACATGCACACGCACGCACCTTGTCCATCTTTCTCTTATCACTGGCCCTCATGCGGCCTGCAGGTATTCGTACACGTGCAAGTTTATGTGTCTATGTATGTATGTGTGTTATAAACTAGGCCACCCATTGTACGACTGTCAACTGTGATGTATGTTAGCCAATACATGTGCAAAATAATTTTTTTGGCTGAGAAAAGGGCTGGTCCATGACCTGCTAGGATACCACCTTCTTCAGTCACTCGCATCATGATACGCACAAAAACACGCCTCATAAAACACACAAGCACACACACGCGCGCGCGCGAAGACAGAGACAAACATGCACGCACGCACATACATACACACACACCTGCGTCTTTGTCCATAGGAGCGGCCACTGACCCCATGCTGGGGGCAACAGCGGCAGCGTTAGGAGCGGAGAAGCCGGTGCGACCCCTGCTGTCCCTGCTGTCCCTCCTACTGGCAGAATCACCTGCGGGGTTAAAGGAGGGGCATGTTGTGATGCAATGGTCAAGCGAAAGCAACACAGAGCCTTCTTCCCTACTGCTGGCAGCATCATTCACTCTGTGCTTCGAAAACATATCGTGGGTAAAGAATACCTGTGGTCAGCACAGGCCTTGTTTTATCGTGCTGTGTGTCAGCATGTCATTGAACTTCATGCTTATGATGATGAATAACAGATGAATTGAAATGACTTACTTAAAGGATTGACGTAACCTGTCTGAAAGGTTCAAGCAAAGCTGTTTTTACGTGGCAGACACACACACATACATACACACATACACTCGTTCACACTACGGCTCATGGACACATGCCAACCAAGCATAAACACCTTCACGCAGCACACAACCCCCTGAACCTGCAGCCTGCTGCACCCCTTCCGACAGCCTTAAACCACAGAAACAAGCGCACGCTATAAGCCACAAGTACTCACATGACCCACATGATTGATGGTTGCACAACACTCACCCCTAGAGTGGTTCTGCAGCAGCGGCCACGGTACCACAGACACATGCTCACTTACATGTGCCAAGCCACCACACACACACACACACACACATCCATGTACATACACACATATGCACACTGCCCGCAAACATGCATGCGCACCCACCCCTTGAATCTGCAGCAGCACCCCTGCTGGCAGGGGCAGTGGGGAAAGAGGAGGGCCTGGCAGACGTCTTAGAGGCGGCAGCAGGGGCAACCGCTTTGGCACCGTATCTGTTGCCAGGCACATCTGGCACCGCACTGCCAGCCGCTGAATACCCACCACCTGGGGATGACAGAAAACCAAAATGTGTTTGCGTGATGAAATGCGGTATCTGTTGCCGGGCACATCTGGCACTGCACCGCCAGCCGCTTAGTACCCACCGCCTGGCGAAAGCAGGAAAAAAAAGTGTGTAAGCATGGTCAACTTTCACTGGTAACTCCCGCTCTTGATACTCTGAAGCTGGATCTGTTGCTGACATGTTAGGCCTGACCGGTCGCTGAGAACAAGCACCTCAGGTTGCGAAAAAAGATGCCTTCTCTGTGAATTTTTAGTGGAATGGAGACAGATGTTACTTTGGTAGAAAGCCCCCAACAGGCCTTTTTATAGCGCAACTGAGAAAGGGCGGTGTGAAAACACCTACCAAAGTATTGCCAATGAAAAGCTGCTTGGTACTAAGTAAAAGCTACCTAGCAAACAGCTCCCCGTGAAAAGCACATGCAACTCTCGCACAGATACGTCAACAATCTTACAACTTTTCTTGGTCTGGCGATGCAGAAACCCCTCTTAACATAAAACTCCCTCATTGCAGCACTGCTGCCTGGCACACCTTACACCACATGCAACCCCTGCTTCTTACGCCAGTTGTAAAAGATCGACTGCATAATATATTAGAGGACTACCAACCTCCCCCGCACCTGCACCAGGCGCTCCATAGCGTGGTCGCTTGTTGTCAGGGTAAGCGGGGGCCCCTCCAACTCCTCCAAACGCAGCGTTAGCTGGCGCACCGTACCTTTTGGCACCTACTCCTGTCGAATAGGAGGAGTACATGACACGCACACGATTGGTGAGCAGCTGCTCGCATTTTCTGTCCATAGACAGAGGAAAATGTGTACGTGTACGTGCACAAGCTCATGCACATCATACATGTACATACACATTCACATACAAGCGCACAAAGAACAGGGTGCACAGTACAAATGAAGCACTGCTCTGTTGCCAGAATGAAGAGGAATTAGCTGAGCACAAGTTAGAGCAAAACACAAGGCCTTTTGGGGCCTTGTGTTCTGCATCCACGCGCAAAGGGGTTGCCCTAATGCTAATAAAGTGAGCACAAGGATAGACACTCAAGGCCAGTGAGCTACATAGGTGTACTGTGCGTACCTCCTGCTGCTGCTCCTCCTGCTCCCCCCATGGAGGGCCCCGCAGCACCCCTCCCCATAACACCCCCTCCTCCCCCCATTCCCATCCCTCCCGCACCACCCATACCCCCCCTCCCTCCCCCCATCATCGCACCCCCTCTTCCTCCACCCATTCCCGCCCCCCTCCCTGCTCCCATGCCTGCTGCTCCTCCCCCCTTGCCGTACATGGCTGCATCAGGTCCACCACCCATACCGCCGTACGCCCCACCGCCTGTGCACACCACATCATCAGGTATGCACGTATGTGTGTTTGTGTGTATGTGGGTATCAACTTAAGCACTAAGGTGTGTATCTCTCTTCCCACCACCTGCAACACGGCATGATCATTTATTGACTGTGTGTGTGTGCCTTTACGTGTCTCCATGTGAGCTAATGTGACTGGCTTCACACTCGGAAATTTCACATCCATGAGCAGCGAACCTGTACAAAACACACCTGCGCCACCGCCCCCCACGTTGTACGCAGCGGAATACATTTGGTCCAGCTCATTGCCCCCCCCTCCCATACCCATACCCATGCCCATCTGTGCATTCATGGCTGCGTAGTACTGCTCGTGCGTCATGTGCTCCTGAGGGAGTGTGTAATCGTTCATTTGAGAACAAGTGTGGGTGTGTATATTTGTGCATGTGCGTGTGTGTGTGTGCATGTGCAGGTAGGTGTGTGTAAAAACACTGTGGACATGGGCCACGCGTTACGCACTCGTTAGGAAGTGTGTTGTGTGCAAGGGGCTGGCCGTGAGTAAAGAGGTCCTGAAGAATTTGGGCGGGGTGGAGGAGAAATAGAGCAACTTGATTGAGGGGAGGAAGGTTTAGAGGGGGAAAAAAGAGGTAAAGGAAGGCTGCACGTACAGATGAGTTGGACGACCGTACATGATGACGAGGCATCACAGTAGAAGGCATTCAGATAAGTGCATATTTAATCTACTGGAATTGCACGAGAACACACCACTGTGAGTGCCCCTCGCTTTGGGCCAGAAGCCCCTGGCGTGCAAATACATGCTACACTTAGAATAGATGCACATGCTGGTTTTGTGTGCTGTGCTTGTGTATATCACACTTACACAGGCCTCTTGTAAGTGCACCGCCCACGCAGCTGCTAACAAACTGTTTGCATAGCATCCACCTACCTCTGCTCCTCCTCCCATTCCTCCACCTCCTGCCATGGGGTTGCCCCTCATGCCCGCACCTGTGTGCAAGTGGGAAGTAGCTTTCGTGTCAAAAACAAGCGTAAGCGAGGTGCATTCGTTTGCATTTCCGTACCTGCACGCATGAGGATGTCAAGGCGCTTTCTAGCACCTGTGCTTCCAGCACTGCGTGTTTCATTGTACTTGCATGAGTGTGCAAGCACGCCAACGGAAGTTACAGGGGAAACAGTCCTGCATGTTACATGTATACCTAACTACTCATGCGGTCCCACGTCGTGAGGCTTGTACACCAGCATGCGGGTGTTTTGCTCGTTTCTCGTAACAACATGCGTGTTTGCAGTCTTGTGCAGCACACACATACAATACGTTAGTGTGCACACGTGTCTTTTCACCTGCTGGCCCCATTGGCCCTTGGCCAGGGCCCTTGGCAGCCCGCACGGGTGGCTGTGGCCGTGGCTGAGAGGCGCCCGTCATCATGCCTGCTTTGTGTGTGTTTATATGCGTGTGTGTGTGTGTGTCTGTATGTGTGTGTGTGTGCGCGCGCGCGAGCTTAATGGAATGTTTGCCTGTATGTGCTACCAAGTGTGCGATTAGAATCAGTGCGATTTCAATGCTGTCTGCAATGCAGCCACAGATTGCGTCAACATGCGTATCTAATTACATGCATGCACGTGAGCGTGCGTGTGTGCGCAAGCTTGATCAAATGTTTGCCTGCATTTGCTACCGTACATGAGCGTGTGATAATAATCCGTGTGATAACAATGCTGTCTGCAATGCAGCCACACATTGTGTCAATACATGCGTACCTAATTACATGCATGCGTGTGAGCGTGTGTGTGTGTGTGTTTGTGTGTGTGTGTGTGCATGTGTGAGTGCTTTCGCAATGTCTGTGTGTGATGAGTGATGAAGTGTACGCAAGTGCGTGCAACATAGGGTGAGCAGATGAGCGGTATGCGTTGACACCTATGTGCGCACATATGTTTAGCACCATACCTGCCATGCTTGGCTCCGGTGTGGTGTCCATGTCAGCATAGCCATGCATGAGGGGTGACGCAGAGGGCATCCCTCCCATTGACCCTGCAGCAGCCTTGGGCACAGGAGGCTGAGGTAAACGCTGCTGCGCTGATCCGTAGGCTCCAGGGTATTGGCCACCGCTGGCCACACCAGCAGTATAAGCGCTCCCCTCTCCTGCTTGCTGTGATGCTGGCTGCGCCATGGCAGTCGCTTGCTGCAGCTGAAGCTGCTGCTGCTGCTGTTGCTGCTGCTGAAGCTGCTGGTATGCCTGGGCGCTGCTGGCGTACATGGAGGTGTCCAGGGGTGCATTGATGCCCTGGTTATGCTGCTGGCTCAGGTCCACGCTGCCACTGCCCGTGTTGTAGCCAGAGCCATACGTTGCGGACGCAGCTGCAGGGGCTTGTGAGGCAGCAGGGGCCACGCCTTGTCCCCATGCTTGCTGCTGCTGCTGCTGCCCGTATTGCTGCTGCTGTCCGTACTGCTGCTGACCTGCTGGTGCTACTGCTGCGGCTGCTGCTGCAGTGGAGGGGGCAGAAGGCTGAAGCGCAAGAGCCCCGTAGCTCTGATATCCAGACACAGGGGTTGCTGCTCCTGAAGCCGCGCCGTAGGTGGGCTGCTGGGGTGCCTGTGTGTGTACACGGTCACGATCACAGTGCAAGGAGTAGAAATGGAAGTTGTGCCTTGCCCTTGAAGAAGTGAGACAGGGCTACATCAAGGACTGCACTGGGATCGCGAGCGGGAGCACACCGCAACAAGCACACACTTACGCACCTGGCTCACGGCGGGAGCGGTATTGTATGCCTGACCGTATGCCATTGCTCCAGACGCTGGTGGTTGAGCGTATCCATACTGATAATTGGGTTGCATTATATTGCTATAAATTTAAATTGGCACTCTCGCAAATCTACCTACTTACGCTTCGAAAGATTAGAAATTCAAATTAAATTTTAACATCACTATGATGGAAGCCGCTAAAGAGAAGAACAACTACAAGAAAGACAGGGTGCTTGAGCCCTTCTTCACAGGGGGAGCAGCAAGGGTCTCGAGGGATGGAAAGCTGGTGGCATGTGTGTGTGGGGATGAGGTCAAGGTAGGCATTCATTTGTGGATTTTGCGCGTCTGTACCGCCTGTGCACCGTGCAACCCTTCATCACATTGTGCTCCGACCTACGTAAAACCTCCACTGCACACCCCAACAGGTCGTGGACATTGCTACAGGTTCAGTGCTACAGAGCATCGAAGGGGTGAGTTCAGTTAGTGCGTATGCAAGCCTGTGCTGGCGGCTACTAAGGTAGTCGGTACTGCACTTTGTGTGGATTCAACCTTGCTCCATGCAAGAACGCAAGCAGTCATATGCAACCAGTGCACGTCCATATGCAAACAGTGCACGTTTTGTCTTGATGACAAGAGGCTGTCATCAATTGTGCCTGCATGCGAGCATTGGCACGCTTTTGCCGCTGACTAAAGCATCCCCCCTTCGCTGCGCTCCCCAGGACTCGGAGCCCATCACAGCTCTGGCTATCAGTCCAGACTGCACCACCCTGGTGTCAGCATCCCGCAGCCTGATGCTGCGTGTGCATGACCTGCAGACGGGGAAGCTCAAACGTTCGTGGAAGGTGCACAAGGCCGCAGTGGCCGATATGGCCGTTGATGCCTCCGGCGGGTAAGTGTCTCTCTCTTTTACAGGGGATTGCAATTGTGTGTGCTGGGATGGTGGTATGAAGGTGACGATTTCAGGGGCGGGTGCTTGGTACCATCTTACTGAGTTGCTTTTGTACGATTGCATTTCATACTCTGCATTTTGTTGGCAGATCTCAAGCATGTAACAGTAAGGTTCGTGGCTGCCATTCATTATCTATTTCGTAAGCAAGTTTCCGCTGCCATGAACAGACATCATTTACCCAAGGCTTCTCTTTCTTGCTCTCATTCTCTCCCTCAGGTATGTAGCTACTGCCAGCGCGGACCGGACCATAAAAGTGTGGGACCTGCAGGCTGGATTCTGCACGCACTCCTTTGTGGGACATAGGTGAGCAACAGCACGGCAAGACTCTGCCACATATCCCTGTCATGAGGCGCCTTATGGTTCTCAGGCCTTGGGAGAGGAGGTCCCTCGTACTGATTTCAAGTCGGCTTATAATACATTTCAGTGACACGCTTCCATTTGTATCTTTGAAAGTGAATGCGCTTCCCCTGTCAAATTCAACACCACTTTCTGACATCAATAATGTAAGGAAGGGCAAGTGTCCCTGCATATGCCAGGCATACAGTATGCACGTGAGCATTAGTGAGCATGCTCCCGGTTTGTTTGCGACTGGGCATTTTGCACCACCCTGAGTTCCTTTTGTATACTGGTACGTTCACCATTATGTCAAGCATAAACTTACGAGATCAGCCAAAACTGTGTGTACATGGTGCAAGGTATCGTTGGCAAGGGTAGTCTTGAAATACACGTGACCACGTGCATGTATAAGTACGTTTTTGGCCGATTGGTTGTATGATAGGTACTTAGACGTTTTTGCTCACACGTTCCTGTCACATATTGCATATTGCCAAGTCACACCCCGTTGCCAATTGACACACCCTGCCTGCCTGCCTATTGCTGACGCGCACGTACCACTTCCTGACCACCGCATCTGCAGTGGTGTGGTGCTGCGAGTCATGTTCCATCCCAAGCAGCTGCTGCTGTTCAGTGGTGGGGACGACTCAGAGGTCCGTGTTTGGGACTTGGTGGAGAAGCGCTGTGTGGCCACGCTGCAGGTGTGTGGGTGAGGGGGAAAGTGAGGGGGGGGGTGAAAGCGTGTGCGTGTGCGTTGTCTGGGTGTTGACCTTAGATTACGTTCTTTTTTGCTTTGAGGACGAGTGCACACGTTTTATGTGCAAGCCCGCAAGATCTACTCAGCCATAATACTCTCAGCACAATAGCTTTCATCGTTTCCTTCTCCTAAAACCTTGATGCTTTCTTTTGAAACTCGTGCTGACGAGCTGGCTCTTGCACGCTGCACCCCTAATGATCTAGTTCCATTGCACGCGTTGGATGCAAAATTTTACTCCTGCAATTACGGCTGACCCGCTCAAGCTTGCAAAACTTGCCGTGAGGCAAAGAAACTGCAATTAGCACACCAATGTTATGCCCCCCGGGGGGGAGATATTTTGTTAGCAGTAAGTGTTGGTAGCAGCAGAAGATACAAGTCAGAAAAGTGGATGTACAACATTGCACACGATCAACATACACACATTTTCTCGCACGCCGTAGGCCCACTTCTCAGCGGTGACCTGCCTGGCTTTATCGCCCGATGGGTGGCTCCTGCTGAGTGGGGGTAGGGACAAGGTGGTGGTGGCATGGGACCTGCGCAACAACAGCAAAGTGGCCACCATTCCTGTTTATGAAGCAGTGGAAGGTGTGTGTGTTTAAACGTACATGGTGGGTGTAAGGTTGGCCACAACAGTGTATGTATGTTGTATGTGACCTTATGTTGGGAGGATTCCCTGCTAAAAACGCCGCGTCACACACCTGGGTATTTATGGCTCTGGCCAATCCTGTGTGTGTGTGAGCATGCGAGTATAATTAAGTCTGCGCATGCATAGGTGTGTGTTTGTGTGTTTGTGTGTGAGTGTGTGTGTGTGTTAAAGCTGGTGACAGGCTCTAGTCCCGTGCTCTCTGCGCTAAACCCTATATTCATGCGCTGCTATCTAAGTGGATATGTGTGCCTATTTCTGTAAGCTTTTAGTCGGTCCAGCAGGCCCCTGTTGTTTTGCATGGTGGAGCGGTGGCTTAGCCCCTTGCCCATGTTTCTTTGCTGTATATGCGCACTACGTATGACATAATACCGTATGTATGGATTTCCCCCTGCTAAAAATGCTGTACATACACCGTAAATACGTACACATGCATGGTTCTGGCCAGCCTTACCAATTTCCGTGGCAGGCTGCTGATTTTTGTGCTGCTAGCGTTATCAACTCACGAGCTCCTGCACCACACAAAACATAGCACATAGCTCTTCATGACGCACTGGTCCCTGCATATGCCGCACATGCCACCTACTGAATGTCCTGTATGACCTCCACCTGCATACAATTATAAACCACAGGTCTGGTGTGCTGTCCTTTGGGCTCGGCCTTCCCCAACACAGAAAGGCCTCCCGTCCTGGGCGCTGCCACTAAGGTGCGCATATACACACATCACCAAGCCCAAACTAAGGTGCACATATACACACACCACCAAGCCCGAAGTAAGTTGCGCATATACACACATCATCAAGCCCAAACTAAGGTGCGCATATACAAATCATTAAGCCCAAAGCATTCCATAAGGTATAGGCAGGGTCGATTAGTTTGTATATTAATGCCTATTCAGGGCAAGCGCAGGTGCTGTTGAATTCCTTCAATTAAACACTTTTACTTCAAAGCCGGCTGCATGTGCTGATTTGCTACTGTGAGCTCAGCAATTGCCATACAATATGACACCCTCTACCCTTTGAGCTTTCAGGCAGCCAAGAAGATGGCCTTCTTTGCCACAGCAGGGGAGAAGGGGCGCATCAAGCTCTGGCGCACTGACACAGGTGTGTGTGTGTGTTGGCGTGGTGTGGGTGTGGGGGTAATGGGTGGGTGGGTGGATGCAGTTCAGAAGTGCGTGAATTAAATTGTAAGCATATTTAAGTGTGTGAGTGTGTATCTATTTCGCCTGTGTATGCAGACCTTGATTCGTGATGTTACAAACTCACGTGCAGACAGACGTGTAACTCTCCAGCAAATCACAAAGGACAGATTACTCATTAGACCAGAAACACACCCCATCCACAGAGCACATATCAAACAGTGTTGTGCACCTGACGCTTGACGGCGTCAATGGTAAATGACGCTGACGGCGTAATTTATGTAAAATTGACGGTGAAATTAGTAAATTACGCCGTCAATCGTCAGAGTTTAGTGACGGTAACGCCGTTATTTACGATCGTTATTTACGGTGCCATTTTTGAATGACGCCGTATGTGCACAACACTGATATCAAACTGGTGACAGACACACACATACACACACACGTTAACACACACACACATTCTCACACGTGCACACCAACACAGGGACATGCGTCTATGAGTGTGAGCCTGAGGGAGGGAGCAGCGCTGCAGCAGCAGCTGTCGTGCGTGAGCACACTGACCTCTCCCTGCTGCCTGCTGGTGCTGGCCTCATGGCCACGACAGGGGATGCTCGCTTACTGTTCTACACCTGTGACCAGGTGTGTGTGCGTGTGTGTGCATTTGAGTGTGTGTGAATTTGTGCGTGTGTGTTTGTGGACTGGGAAAGCTTGCAGGCTTTGCATGATTGAGTCTTTGGGGACCCGCTTGTTCGGCGCTCACAAAGCCTTTTTCAGGTGCAATGCTGGGTGGTTTTTTTAGGCAATTTTAATTAAAATGCCTCCGAGGTGGGTACCTGTATGAGTATGTGTGCACGCGTGTGTGTGTTTCCTTGCACGAGTATGTGTGTGTACAGACGTAACTTTGCGCAAGTGATATCTGGCAGCATTAAAGCCCACTTCCAGGCTCACACAGCTGCAAACTGAATCAGCATCAAAAAAACTGTCCCCCCTGACACACGTGCAGAAGCTCACTTCCAGACTCACACAGCTGCAAAGTGAATCAGCATCAAATAAACTCTGTTACCTCTGACACTCGTGCAGAAGCCCACTTCCAACTCCACAAGCAGCAGCGGCAGTAGCCTGAACCTCAGCAGGTAAGCATTCACGACGCCCCCCCCACTCCATCACTCACGTTGAACATTCGAGTTGCATTTCAAAATGTGACAAAGGCAGTGCAAGGAAGGACAGAGGCAATACAGGGGCGGTACGGTGCAATGCAGGGGGGGTGGTATGGTGACTAAGGCACCGCAAGAAATTGCTTAGGCGCCCTCATCCAGGGCGCCGGTACATCTGTCCACGCAAGCACGCAGCTGCCTGGAAGCCCTTGCCAACCCTGTTTTTAAACAGCTCGCTCTGTTGAACATATGCCGTCCCTTTTTTTCACTTGACTTCCTGCAGGCAGCTGGTTGGGAACATTGATGAAGTAACAGACCTGCGGTTTGTCGGAGGGGCCTCCCCTTCATCTCCCTCTCACATTGCAGTGGCATCCAACTGCGAAGTTATCAGGTGGGGGGTGTTGGGTGCGATGTGGTGGATTTGTGTGTGCGTGCGTGTGTGTGCGTGTGTGTGCATGTGTGCTGTGCATGTTACAACTGTGAAGGTCACCAATCGAGGAAACAGTGTCTATTGTGGCTAAGGAGCCATGCTAGCTGTGCACCTCAGACTGCAAAATTGTTGGGAGGGGGGTGATGCTGCGTGCATTTCTGTATAAAAAGGCTGCGAGGGAACTGTTTTGTGTGTCTGCCACGCACCTGTCATCCACCAAACACGTACGTACCCATGCCTTGATTCAATATGTTGCAGGCTGTTTGAAATGGGTAGCCTGTCCTGCTCCACGAGCTTGGTGGGCCATAAGGACACTGTGCTGGCCATGGATGCAGTGACTTGGGGAAGGGGAGGGGAGGGGGGCAGCAGCAGCAGCAGCAGCAGCTGGCAGAGTGGTGAGTGAAAGGAGGATGGAGTAGTGGTCTATGTGTGTGTGCCTGTGCATGTGTCCGTGCATGTGTGTGCTTGTGTGTACATGCACGTGTGAGTGTGTTATGCACATGTCAGTTTGTTAGAGCGCTGCTCTTGTACGTGCTGTTATAGGGGCTAAGTGTGCAGTGAATCTGGATAGAGGGGGAGCATTATACCGGGTACAGCTGGTATGGTGAGCGAGTTAGAGGATGGCGATAGTGGTAAGGCATGGTTTCGGGCCACTTCTTTGAGGTGCTGCAGTATGGGTGCGCATACACACACAGCCATCAACGTGCACACACACACGCACATACACACAAACACACGCACACGCACACACACACACATACACACACACACACAAACACACGCACACGCACACATACACACACAGGGTGGGACCAGGAGGGCGTGGTGGTGTCTGGGGGCAAGGATGCCGAAGTGCGTGCGTGGGCTGTGCCAAGCGGGCGGTGCCTTGGTGTGGGTGTGGGGCATGTGGGGGCGGTGTCTGCTGTTGCCTTAGCACGCAAGGGCTGCCCTCCCAAGTTCCTTGTGTCTGCAGGCACAGACAAGCTCCTCAAGGTGTGTGTGTGTATCTGGTGTGGTTTGTGCTCGCCTCAAAGTGTGTGCAGTATGCGTGTGTGGTTTGTGCGCGTTCTTAAGATTTGCACAGTTTTGCTTTCCGAGCGCACGTCTTGATGTACGTGAGGTGTGAGTATGCAATCTGTGTGTTCCAAGGTGTTTTTGTTGTGTGTTGTGTGCATGCTCAAGTGGGTTTGGGATGGTGTTACCTTGTCAATTTGAGCTGGTCCTTTATGTTGTACTGAATCCTGCTTTCTAAGGAGGGCACTGATTGGCTAAACTGTACTGCTGGGTTTTTTTGGCTGACTTGCACTCTTACCTAAACTGCTTTGATAATTTATGTGCTCTACACACATATACATGCACATGTGCACACACATACAACACGTACAACACAACACAATACGCAACACAAACACACACATATACACACACAGGTGTGGGACCTTGGCAACGTGTTGGAGGCGGCTGCTGCAGCTAGCAGCCCAGAGGGCGGTGAGGCTACTAAGAAGTCTAAGAAATCCAAGACTAATGACCAGCAGGTGAAAGGTGTTTGTTTTAAGTGTATGCGTGCGTATGTATGTAGCTGCTGTGAGTGCTACCCTGCAACAAGTGTCCGCCAAGGTTGCTGCAGAGTTAGCCTGATAGAATATGAAGCTGTCCCTAATGCTCAAATGAGTCTCCTACTCCCCACGGCTTTTCTGATCCTGATACACCTGAACCCAACACGTGTATGTGTGCTCTCTGCACGTGCGTGTGCGTGCCTCGCCCAAAAACACACACCCTTCTGCAGGCCATGCGCATTGGCAGTGTAGCGTAATTCTTATGCAAATCCTGATCAGCATGGACTTCTAGCTGCGCGTGCAATACACCCAAACACACACACACACACACACACACACAAGTGCAGCAGCGGCTACGACACATCATAAACACATTGCAACCTAGTCAAACACATACACACACGCACATACACACACGCGTCCCTGCGCAGGCCTTGCCTGTCGGCGCTAACACTGTGGCCGTGTTGCGTGTGAGTGCGGCGGTGGCCGGTCACGACAAAGACATCAACACTGTGGCTGTGGCCCCTAACGACTCTCTGGTCGCAACTGGTGAGCAGTGGCGCAGGGTGCAGACCCTGTTGTGACAGAATGCCTGCAAGCAGTCTCTCATTCGTAGGGTTGGCCAGAACCATATATATTCACCGTATATTACCGTAAATTTGGTGATTTCCCTGCCTAAAATACGGTATATACAGCGTGTATACATGGTCCTGGCTCATTCAAGATCATCAGGCATGCGTTGGTTAGAAACTACGCTGGCGGCTCTTTGATTAAAGGCAAATCTTTGGGGAAATTGTGTTGGCAAGCCACTGGCATCTGGCTGTAAGCTTAGGAGGCAGACATGTTGCGCCCCCGCACACTGCTTGCGCTACGAGCCCTGGTAGCACCCCCACCATCCCTACCACACACTCGCACACAGCTTGCGTTTGTGTGCTCACGCCTTGCTCTGCAGCTTCCTGTACCACGCGTACTGTACACGATATCCTTCTTCTCCAGGCTTGAACCAGCCCCAAAGCACCCAGACCTGTAGAATTACAACCGCCTGACCCATACCCTGCACGTACGACACGTCCACACCTGACTCACAGGCAGCCAGGACCGCACCGTGAAAGTGTGGCGGCTGCCCAGTCTAGTGCCTGTGGTCACGCTTAAGGGACACAAGAGGGGGGTGTGGTGTGTGGAGTTCTCGCCTGTGGACCAAGCAGTCATCACAGCGTCAGGTCCGTCAGTGTGTGTGTGGGGGGGTGTTTATGTGTGTGTATGTGTGTGTGTGTGCACGCGTGTGGCGCATGTTTGCGTGTGGATATGCACCAAGCAGTGTCACAGCGTTAGGTGCGGTTGTGTATGGGTGCGGGTTTGCGTGCTTGAGCTAGTGTTTGTGGATGCATGCTTACATGTGAGCATGTGACGTGTGTGTGTGTGCGCGTGTGTGTGTGAGCGTGTGTGTGTGCGCGTGTGTGTGTGAGCGTGTGTGTGTGCGGACAAAGTAGCCATCATAGGGAGCATGCTGTAGGAACTGCAGTGGGTACTTTCTAGCCATGAAAGTTTGTGGATATTGCACAGAAGAAAGAGTATCATGTTCGTCTTGTTGCTGTTGCCTGACCAGGCGACAAGACCATCAAAATGTGGACGCTAGCAGATGGAGGCAGCTGCGTGCGCACGTTTGAGGGCCATACTGCCACGGTGCTGCGTGCAAGCTTTGCCACGTCTGGAACCCAGGTGGGTGTTTCTTTTTTGTGCAGGAAGTTGCGCAAAGCACACCACCAGTGAGTTGTGCACAGTACAAGAGTTGCGCTCTGAGATGGCCATAAACGTCAAGCGAAAAGTAGCACCTCTCTCTCTTTCTCTCTCTCTCTCTCTCTCTCTCTCTCTCTCTCTTTCTCTCTCCCTCTCTTTCTCTCTCTCTCTCTCTCTCTCTCTCTCAAATTCTACGGATGCCGCTCTTTACACAGCAGCAAAACATCTTGACCTTAGTGCACAAAGTAGATGTCCTTTCACCAAATAAACCGCAAGCACATGATACATGGTCAGTGAGCAACGGCCAGAATGCAAAGTCGTTGTATGCTCAAATGTGGCGATGCTTGGAGGGCAAAAACACAGTCATTTTGTTCCTGTTGCATTCTTTTGTAATCCTGATCAGGGCCTGTCACGCTCTCATCCATTCATCCATCCGTTTGTTCGTTCATCGGCTCTCTACCTGTGACTCTCATTTACTCATTTGCAGGGCTGGCCACAACCGTATTTATACACCATATATGACCGTATATTTGGTCATTTCCCTGCCAAAAATGCCGTATACACACCGTATATGTATGGTTCTGGCCAACCCTACTCATTACCCTTGCAGTTCCTTGCTGTATTCAGTGCTCATGATCTGTTCCTAACTCTGCCGTGTCATTCCCACACGGGGACTGTGTGTGCACCTTTGATGACAAGTACCTTTCTATTGACAACATGAGCATGATGTACGCACACCTCTCTTGTGTATGATGCAGGTCCTGTCGTCGAGTGCCGATGGACTTGTAAAGCTGTGGTCCCTGCGCACAGGAGAGTGTGTGAACACATTCGACGAGCACACCGGCAAGATCTGGGCTATGAGCTCTGGGGGCAAGGCAGAGTCCCTCTTGGCCACAGGTAGGGGTTTGTTTGTGTTTAGTTGTGCTTGCGTGCCTGGTCACGGGTATGTCTGTGTGAGCGTGTGTATTTGTGTGGGCACAAGTTTGTTAGATTGTGTCGTTGTCTGTATTAGTGGGAGAAGAGGAACAAAAGGCTTTCAGGGCGTGTACAAGGAACGTTGCTTCTTGGGTTTAGGTCTACTTCTCAGCTGCACTTCTGGGTACGGGACAGGGAACAGATTGACCGTGTACTCCAAATGTTTTAAACCTCTTGCACAGAGTCGTTAGCAATTTCAAAGTAAAGTGCACATGTCCAAACGGATGAGTGTTGTTTACTGTCTATTGCCACCTCCTTTGGTGGTTTTCATCTATCCGCTTCTTGTTGGTGGTGTGGCACTGTGCCTGTTTGGTGTGATCGTTCAAATACTTGTAGACCCACTCTGCTGACTTCAATGGGCTTTTGCGTTTGGGGTCGTCTCCTCTGTGCAGGGGGTGCTGACGGGGCTGTGGTGGTGTGGCACGACAGCACCATGCAAGACGCTGCTGCTGCCGCAGAGGAGGAGGACCTGGTATTTGAGCGTGAGCAGGCCCTTTCAAATGCACTCGCGGTAAGGCTTAGTGTTAGGGTTGGGGCCGCTTGAAATGCACGGTATGCAAAACTGTGTGAGGCCCTTTCAAATGCACTCGCGGTAAGGCTTAAGTTAGTGGTGTGGCAGCTTGAAATGCACGGTATGCAAAACTGTGTGAGGCCCTTTCAAATGCACTCGCGGTAAGGCTCAGAGTTAGTGGTGTGGCCGCTTGAAATGCACGGTATGCAAAACTGTGTGAGGCCCTTTCAAATGCACTCGCGGTAAGGCTCGGAGTTAGTGGTGTGGCCGCTTGAAATGCACGGTATGCAAAACTGTGTGAGGCCCTTTCAAATGCACTCGCGGTAAGGCTCAGAGTTAGTGGTGTGGCCGCTTGAAATGCACGGTATGCAAAACTGTGTGAGGCCCTTTCAAATGCACTCGCGGTAAGGCTCAGAGTTAGTGGTGTGGCCGCTTGAAATGCACGGTATGCAAAACTGTGTGAGGCCCTTTCAAATGCACTCGCAGCAAGGCTTAGTGTTAGGGTTGTGGCCGTTTGAAATGCACGGTATGCAAAACTGTGTGAGGCCCATTCAAATGCACTCGCGGTAAGGTTCAGTGGTGTGGCCGCTTGGAATGCACGACATGCAGAACTGTGTGAGGGCCAATTCAAATTGCACTAGCAGTAGGATTGCGTCTGAGGCCCTAATAGTGGATTAGCAGTAGGTAATAATCTAAGTGCTCTCCTGTCTTGCTATTAAGGGGTGGGTTGTTTGTTGCTTGCTTGGTCCATTATCGTTTTGCATATCCATTATTGTTGCCTGATCAGAGCAGGAAGCAGCTTGATGGCAAGAAGCATGCATTGAATCTCTGGTGTCGTGTTTGTGCGTTGAAGCTTGGGCAGACACGGCCGATGATAAAGCAGCTTGGTGAATAGTCCCGTTACATTTTGCATCACCCATGCTGGAACGCAGCTGCACTGTCCTAGCCTTTCTTTGCATGCGTCCGACCATGAGAGTGGTGGCTTTTTTCTTACACTTTATTTCTTACCAATTTGCCGCCCTTATCCTCAAAGCCCTTCCTCGCACAGGGCTGCTACGATCTACAATCTGGGGTGCTCTTTTTCCCACCTGCACACTCAAATAATACGCACCCAGGACCATAATTATACGCCAAAATCCCCTTTCGAAGGCAACTTTGCTGGGCTGCAGCAATGCTGGTCATCACCCAGCGCACACATTTTTTGTGTGCACTCCTGACATTTCCTGCATGCAGGACCGTGACTTTGTGTCAGCGGCCCGCCTGGCTTTCGACCTCAAGCACCCAGGGAGGCTCCTGTCCGTCATCCAACGCACGGCAGGCAGTGTGGCTGTGGGGGGAGCAGCGGGCCAAGAAGCCAGGAAACTGCTGTCTGGATTGGTGCGTCGCACTGCTGCTTGTGCAGACCTGTTTTGTATCAGAGATCCTTTGAAAAGGCACTGTGACTGGGGGGGGTGCAGCAGGTCTAAAGGCCAGGAAAGTGCTGCTGGGATTGGTGCGTATCCCTGCTGCTTGTGCAGACCTGTTCTGTATTTACTATGTGCTGCGGTTGTGGGGGGTGCAGCAGGCCAAGAAATGTGTAGATTGCTGCCTGGGTTTGTGTACTACACTTGTGCTGAGAGGTGCTGCTGAGCAGGAGCACAGCTCTCTGCGAGCACACGTTCGGTACAAATTGCTGTAGCTTTTTAGTGCTCAAACAAGCAAGTGAGCATTAGTAAATACGCTGAGGTGCATTCTGGGAAAACTCTGACCGTGGCAGTCCATACAAGGATGTGCATATGACTATGTATTCAGAAATCCCCTGTGACATTTGTACCACTTATACGTACGGTTCTGCCCAACCCTTCTTGTCACTAGCTTCAAATGACGTGCAACAGCTTGCGCACTCAGGTTGAGCTTATGAGGGCTGTGCTCTGAAACTGAGTTTGTTGCATGTGACCATCATCGTGAATTGAAATGACTGCTTTCACACTCAGGTCGAGCATATGAGTGATGAAGACGTGCGCACCGCTCTGGAGTACTGTCGCGCGTGGAACACGAATACACGCAACTGCCACGCAGCCCATGCCATGCTGAAGGCCATCTTGGCACACAAACGTCCAGCCCAGCTGCTTGACGTGCCAGGTGGGTGGGGATTGTATGCTCTCTTAAAAGGTGCACTTTTGTTCACAGGCAACCAAAGGTACGTCAGTGAGCAGGAGACATGGCACAGAACGTCATGAACACGATTGGCGGTGCGTTCTAGAAGCATCACTTTGTGCACGTCAGCCCTTACGTCATTTGTCCTGCTGAGCTGGAGCGCCTGGTGCTGATGTGTGATGTTGTACAGCGGGCACCTCCTGGGCACACACAGGCATTTCACACAAATCACGTGTTGACGCACACTTTCGAGGGGATGCTAAGGCTCTGTCCTGATTACTGCGCTTAGGTGTGAAGAGGCGTTAGAAAATGGGGTGACAGTTGGTTACCGTGCCATTATGCGTCATGTCTAGGGTTGGCCAGAACTATTATATATATATTTTTTGGTGTATACACGGTTTTTTTGGCAAGGAAATTACCAAATATACAGGCACATACGGTGTATATATACAGTCATGTCTAGGGTTGGCCAGAACCGTGTATACACACTGTATATGACCGTATGTATGGTGATATCCCTGCCAAAGTACCGTATATACACCGTATATACCTATCGGTGTGGTTCTGGCCAACCCTAATCATGGCCAACCCTAGTCATGTCCTGTACAGATCAAGGAGTGTAGCTGGTTGCACCATGTCCTCGTGCGTTGTTGTCCAGTCATCCTGTGCATATAGCATAGTGCACACAAAAGCTGGCTCTACCCTGCCATTGTGCCATCGCACATCGTGTTTGTGTGCACATGTAATAGAAGAAAGGAGATGGTTTGTATACCTACCTCTTTGTGTACCTACGATCATGCAAATGTCCATGCGCAGGTGTACTAGACCTGGTAGATGCCCTCCTGGTGTACACACAACGCCACTTCTCTCGCGTGGATCGCCTAGTCCGCTCTACCTACATGCTGGATTACACTCTTGCAGCGATGAAGGTACAAAGCACACACATGCAATGCTCGGTCTTTTAGCCAATGCATTGAATTGGTGCATCCTTCTATGTGACCAGTTCTTAGTCTCTCAGCCATTACATTGCATTTGGTTTGCAGAGGTTTGCTTGCATTTTGCTTGTTGTAAAAAGAGGAGGACGTGTGGTTTTAGTAGTAAACACCCTCTTGCTAAATCACTAGACTTTGCAGTAGCTGCATGATACATTGCAAACACACACACAAAGAACTTGTTTGTCATCCGCAAGACCTTCTATGGCTAAATTATATCCAGGTCCAGCTTTCTTATTGCCTCGACCGGTATTGCTACATTGCTGAGTTGGTTTGCCCCGTTTTAATTGTACTCAACGAGAAAGCTCAACGACATGTGCTTGTAGGTTGTGACCCCTCAAAGTGTACAGCAGGAGGAAAACGAGGAGCAGGTGGCCCAGCCGCAGCAGCACAGTTCCCTGCAGGTAAGAGGCAGGTCAAGTTCGTTTATGAATGGTGTAGGCCAAGTGTTCCTTTGTATACTCTTATAAATACCACAGCCTGGTAGAGTTGGTATTTGAGTCAAGTACTCAGATGGGTCTGGCATAAACAGGTCATAAGTTTTAGAGGTTAAACCAGAGCTATCGATTCAGATGGTGGCAGCCCTGTTTATTAATCTTCCCCTCATCCGCATAACTGCATGGATTCTATGCCCTAGACTGTCAATCAGGGAGCTGCCTGCGCTTTGCAGTCTTTACTGCCTCTTACTATAGTATTTATTTAAGTACTTCCAATAAGTCTTCTGTCACCTCTCTCCTTGTCCTTCTTGCCCCTACGTTTTCGCAGCAACATTTAGGCAGCTCTATAGAGCACTCACCAGGTTTGCAAGCCAACGGTGCAGCAGCAGCAGCACAGAACGGGGCCGGTGGCCGTGGTGCTACAGTAGAGGCAAGCTCATCAGAGAGTGGGGACTCAGAGAGTGAGAGTGAGGACAGGAGGGGGGCAAGGGGGGCTGGAGTCCAAGTGGGCTTGGCAGGGGAAGGCCAAGATGACTTGAGCAAAGGGGAGAGCTCGTCAGATCTTGAGGAAGGGTTGAGAGGGGATGCAATGATGGAGGAGGGGAGCAGTAGTGAGGAGGAGAGTGAGGAGGGTGGGGACTCGGATGGGGGGAGGTTGAGTGGCGGCAGCGAAGCCAGTGGGAGTGATGAAGAGGAGGTGATTCAAGAAGCAGGTGCCGGTAGTGGAAGGGGAGGCGCGGGCAGTAAACGAAAGAGGCAATCCTTGTCGTCTCCGTCAGCGCCCTTCACAGGAGCCCACGTAGCTCCTTTAAGCACTGGGAAGGCACAGAGGCCCGCTCTGGCGGTCACGCCTAAGGCCGCAACAATGCAGAAAGGTGCAACGCCCAAGCAGATTACAGCCACGCCCAAGCAAGCGGCAAAGCAGGCAGCTGCTACACCCAAGCAGCTATCCACACCCAAGCAAACGGCAAAGCATGCTGCTGCTGCTACACCCAAACAACTATCCACACCCAAGCAAGCAGCCAAGGGAGCGGCTTCAGTGAAGAGCACACCTGTGGGACAAAAAGTGAAGGGCTCGGATAGGCATGTAAAGAGCACCGGGGGAAAGCTCAAAAAGTCCAGGCAAACACTATAGATACGGTTGCTAGATACCAGCGTTTTACTATTTTTGGGATTTAGTTGAGAGCCTATTTTGTATAAGTCTATATTTGGCATGAACGACGGCCTCTTTCTTGATAGTGGACCAGGCTTTGGCACTGGTGTTTTGTTTCACAGATAGGGCTCTGGTCAAAGTCAAAGTTCAGTGATCTGTCCGAGCTGCACTCTAAAGATTAAGGTTTTACAAGGTTTTACAAAAAAGGCCTTCAGTCAAGAAGTGCAACTGCTAGCCTGCTCATAAAAAGCAATTAGTTCATGGAGGAACAAATGAAGATTTTTAATTGTTCTGGCTTGAGGAAGTAGCACATCGTGGGCTCCTGTTTGGGGAAACAGAGATGCATATTTCCTGCAGAGAGAAATCGCGTGATTGGCGCAGTGGAAAAGAACATGCTGCCTATTGCTATTTCAACTTGGACATCATCAGTATCACAAAGGTCACAGGTGGGGAGTTACTTTTATTCCATGTCGCTGTCTCAAAACGTAGGGTGTGAACACGAAGTCTGAAAATGAGCTGTATGCGAATGACATCACAAGGCAGGTTAAGCAAGAAACGTGTATTTGGAAAGGTGATGTAAGGCTAATGTGTGACCAGAGCCCTCTTTGTAGGAAGAGCACACCATTGGTGATAAGTAGAGCGTTTGCTGTTGTGTTCTCTTGGATGCGTTTCAGAATAAGATGCCCATTACTCCAAGTGTATGTGTCTCCCGGTTGTCAAGTATGGGCCACTTCTTCTCTGACTTATGATTCCTCAACAAACCCCTGCACACAATTTTCATTTTGGCTTCATGAAAAGACTCGCTCCTGGGTGTCAAAAAAGGTATGCTGATACTCACTGCATGCTGTCGCGAAGCAGATCAGATGCCCATTTTTTCTATTGGTTCAGATGCTTCATACAATTCTGGAACAGTTTACTCTCTTCAAGCAGTCCTCTTCTTGAGAATGTTGTGCGGGCTCACCTTCTTCTTGCGAACAAAAGTGATACATGGACTTATCAGATTCTACATGCACTCCAAGATTTCCCTGCGTCTCAGCAATTATTGGATGCCATATGATCTCGCGAGTCTATCCACCATCTAAAACAGTTTGAGCTCACTTTGCGCAAACATATCAGGGGGGGCTGGAGAGAGCTTGGCAATTTGACACCACATGAGACTCAGCATTCCAGTAGAGTTATGAGGATTTATCAGCACGTTTCGGTGTACCTCTGGGGATTGTTCCTGCTGGTGGGAAAACAGAAAAAGATATCATAAGCCTATGTTACCTCAGGTAACATAGGCTATCTATATTTGCTCGGATATTTCCAACATTTTCAGCCGTGCACTTTCTTGCCTTTGCCTTTCTGGCCATAACTTTTTGGTCCAAAGAATGCGTCATATCAGGAATAGAAGGCCTTATGAGCTCAGGATCTGTGACGAATGTGACTGGCACTCTGTTCAGGATGAGGAACATATTTTGTTGGACTGTCTGCGTGAACATCTTGTCAGCCTTCGCACACAGCACCGCCAGCTGGTCTTCCCACCTTAGTATGAGGATAGCCCGACTTGTTTGAGGACCTTTTTTGAACCAGCCAGATATGTATGTGTGGTGTGGCCTCTTTTGTGATTAAGTGCCTCACCTTTTTTCTTTATTTCTCTATATCTTTGCTCAGATGAAAGCATATATAGCGATGTGCTTACCGTACCTTAGCACTACCAGGTTAGCTTTCTTTTTATTCTTCTTGCTTGCAAGTCAGATTTGGGCCACTCCTTACTTACAACAAGGCAAAGAAATGGACAGTCCCTTACAGAAATGGCTGTTGGCAGTGTTGAAAAGGATGTTGGGGGTCAGAGACACCACGCCTTCATGGTGTGTCGCTCATGCGAGAGTGTGGATTGGAACCTTTACAGTTCAATTGGTTTTGCGCGGCGATGCGACTGGCTGTACAATTCTTGACTAAATCCAACAGCTACACAATGGATAAGGTCTTACATGCTTAATGGTGGGGGAAACTTACGGCACTTCAAGCCAATGTGTTTCCTTTTCCTTAATTAATGCAGAGTGTTTTGCTGCCTCGTAATTATTCTTTTCTTTTCTTTCATGCTGACATGCAGCTGAGCACACATTCTAATGATTGCTGGTCAGCCCATATTCTTTCTGGCATGGATGGTTCGACACAATCGTACATCTCCAAACAAAAGCTGCAGAATTGTGAGCCCATTGGTCTCAGCCATTCTGTCGTCGACCTCAGGGAGAGACACTTGAGTACTGGACACCTTATTCTGAAACGCATCCGAGAGAACACAACAGCAAAGACGCTACTACTTATCAATAATGGTGTGCTCTTCCTACAAAAAAGGGCTTTGGTCACTCATTTGCCTTACTTTATCCCCAAATACATGTTTCTCAACTTGCCCCGTAACGTCATTCGCAGTACAGCTCGTTTCACTTTGTGTTCACACCCTACAATTTGAGACAGCGACATGCATCGGACCAAATTAACATCCCTACCTGTGACCTGTGTGATGCTGATGATATATATTATTATTGGATATATCCAAGAAGAGCAGCATGTTCTTTTCCACTGCGTGAATCACATGATTTCTCTCTGCACAAATTATGCATCTCTTTTTCCCCCAGCAGGAGCCCACGATGTGTCTACTTCCTCAAGCCAGAACAATAGTAAGCTTAAATTGTTCCTCCTTGAACTAATTGCTTTTATGAGCAGGCTAGCTAGCAGTCGCATTTCTTGACTGAAGGCCTTTTTTGTATGACCTTGGAAATAAAGCATGCATGCTGGTTCTTGTGATGAAATAAGAAATGAAATGGGAAAAGGTCAAGGATCCTTCACAAAACGCGCAAGCACGCCACCAAGCAAAATTAAATTAAAAGCTATCTGAACAAGTCCTTCAGTACATGAGACAAATTCAGATCAACGGAGGGGGAGGAGGCATTCTAAGGCAGTGCTCTAACTTGTTTTCTAGGAGCAGGTCCAATCTGCCTTTGTATTTGAACGGCTTCTGAGTCCCTGCATTCACTAAAAACCCTTGTTGCTGCCTCTCCTCCACAGCCGCCTCCCAGTCCGTAGCCATCTGGAACTCGTGCCTGTATATGTTTGAATTCCATGGGGCAGTTTCAGATTTCATTTAATGACCCAAAGGGCATTGTTAAAATTATGCCAGGTAAAAACACATGCGATATTTCATACTCTGCAGGAGGACGGCAAGGGAACTTGCCGCCATTTCTTATGATTGGCGCAGTGTGCGTGTGTGCGTGTTTGTGTGTTTGTGTGTGTGTATATGTGTGTGTGTGTGTGAGTGTGTGTGTGTGTTTGTGTGTGTGTAAAAGGGTGTGCAGTTAGCTGCTTGCAGGCGGCGGACGTCATGTTCTTCTCGTCATTACCAGTTAATATTAACACTAGCTATGCCCCGCCGCTCCAAGCATCGAGAACGCCATACAGAAAGGCCCAGGGCGCGTGTGTTGAGCTTGTTAGCCTCACACTGATCAAGCCCTAGCACCTGCAAGCACACCAAAACACTCAGGCTGAGCATGCGAGCCTCTGAAAGCTGTAATTCAAAAGTATTTCTCTCCTGCATGTATTTGCTATGCAATCTGGGGATGATGTTGTGCCGATGCCAAATGGGATCAATGGAGGCCAAGGGAAATAGAGACACAAGGAAATTGAAATCTAAACAAAAATTCTGGGCTCAAATACCTGAAAAGTGATGATTCGTCCAGTTTTTGGATGTACCATACCAAGTTGCAGGTGCATGCTGCCATCCTGGAAGTAGGGGCACGTCGTATAAATGTTGTACTTTGTAACTGCTGTGGGAAGAGCAAGCTGACATTGGCTCCTTTATCAGTACAAACTCAGATTAGCGCAGCCATCTAAGAAACAGTCTACCCTCATGCATTTCAAGCTAAAAGTAGACAGCACATCATATCGTTGCATCTGCTAACAGATGCAATTCAATCACGTGAGCCACGGAGCTTTTTTCACAGGATCTTGCACCAGTACACATGCTCACAATGGGAAAGAAGTTAGTCCCCCTGTAGCTCATTCCACTTACACACAACTAAACGTACACACAATGATGTCTTCCAGCTTCTTTTTATTGTTGACGTGTCCCCAAATCTGAACCTGACTTACCTGTGTTGAGAAATTACGAAGAACAGATTTAGACAGCTGCAGCTCTTTTAATGATCGTGTAAGTGCCTGTGGTCAAGGCAACATGTGCGTGCGTGTGTGTGTGTGTGTGTGTGTGAATGTGCGTGCGCGTGTGCGTGTGTGTGTGCGTGTGTGCCACCTTTGTTGCTTAATGATGTGCATGTCAATAAAGGCCGGCAGGTTAAGTACCATCTGCTCCTTTGTGAGAGAGCCGGCGCAAAGTTGTAAAAACACAAACAGCTGCAAGTACCCTTTCCTATCTGACACATTATATTTTTGCGAGGCATAACGGATGTTTAAAGTCTCAATGCCTTTTGCTCGATCGGGTTGTTGCACAAGGCAAAGCTCCTACATCACATTGCGCAAACTGCTAAACTCACCTCGATACGTATGACATTGTTAAATGCGACAATTGCTAAGCATGAGCGTGTGGACAAGTAACTACTGAGCAATTCCTGTGTTCTTCCCTTTATAAAAAAAGGAAGAAGCCACACTTATTTATGGATTTAATGCCTAAAAACGTGTCCGCAGGTCAGGTTCACGTACGCTGGGGAGTCATTCTTGTACATGGACCAAGCATGCACAAACTTCCACCTTGACAACGTCTGTTGGTGTTGTGGGCTGGGCTGCGTGCCATGCCGAGCAAGCATCACGGATGGCATCCCAGGATCCCACAGCATCCTTGAACTCTGCCTGCAGCCCCGCAGCTTGAGCGACCAGGAACATCTGCGTGTGCAAATGGTGTGGCACACTGCCTATGTACATCATGAATGGCTATTACACAGTAGCCGCTGTTTGGTGTTACACAGTAAACGCGTAAACGCTGTTTGGTGTTACACAGTAGCCGCTGTTTGGTGTTACACAGTAGACGCTGTTTGGTGTTACACAGTAGCTGCTGTTTGGTGTTACACAGTAGACGCTGTTTGGTGATACACAGTGAAGTTTCCCTGAGAGCCCATAGGGACCTCTGGACCTATGCTTTCCTCTTCTGGTGCCATTTCCTTCGCACCCAAATCCCACTGCTCTTTTCTCCTCTCACACGCCTCCCTCATTTCTGCTCTGCCCTCCTGTCTTCTGCCTTGTCCTTTATGCATTCATTAAAATAAGCACAGTGTCTCATGGTGTGCCCTGCATCACGACCGGGAAGCACAACCCACACAGACATCTACTCAGTGGCCGATCTGTCTTATGTTTGTTACGGTGACCCCCCCTACCTGGTACAGCTGAACCTTCTGCGTGGCCTGCAGCTTCTCGCTGTCATACCCTCCATGTAAGAGCGCATGCACCAGGTCGAAGGCCACGGAAGCTGGACCACCTGGAAGGTGGAAGGATTGAAAGAAAGATGGAAGGGGAAATTATGAGGGGAACAACAGGCCCCTGGGTCCAGTTCCTTCAATCACTGCCTGTGCAAATAGAGACGCGCAGGTGGGTGTCTGCAGGGGAAAATGAGCACAGAAATAGATTTGTTTTTGTGCTGATTGAGCAACAATGTCACAATGTGTGGGTTACGCATGAGACCATTGGCCACAAAGGAATGAAAGGCTCACCATTTGTTCCTCGTGACGGGCCTCGAACCGCAGAGAGGCTGACACATTACACACAAAAACACACACAACACATCTCCAAACGGTCGACTCGCTTTTTCACTTTCAAGTAAGAGTACAGCACAACTGGAACAGTCTGCTACACTACGCTATGACGCCCCATACACCAGACCACTGGCACATATGTCACCATGGAAATGACCTTCCCCTCATGATCATGCCTTACACACACACAGCCGGATCCGTTTTGGATTTGCAGATGTAGCTAACCATGAACGTGGAGATACGAAGTTAACAGAATTGATTTCTGTAGCAACACCACCTACTGAGTTTAAAGAACCTAAAGGTGCATGTGTCATATATTCAGCCGCACGACGTTCTTGCCATGGTTGAATATCATTCTTAAGTTTAACAAGGTCAAGACCGTTAGGTCCTCTTAATGGTTCAGTCCAAGGACCACGGAAATCCCAGAAACGCATTGTTTCACCACCGAAAATGATTTCACCAGTTGGTGAACGCATTAAATAT
>Ga0307945_1000304_pt1 | contig 32100 bp, 38 predicted proteins | sample OrgLakmetagen228_FD_201818 | JGI IMG/M metagenome (GOLD analysis project Ga0307945, IMG submission 201818) | Saline water microbial communities from Organic Lake, Antarctica - #228 | ecosystem: Environmental > Aquatic > Non-marine Saline and Alkaline > Saline | place: Antarctica: Organic Lake...
ACTCCAGAAGCCCTTGGCTTCCTACCATTCCCCTCATGCCCTTGGGCATGCACCAGGGCAAGGCAAGCCCCGAGTTGGGCACATGGGTCACCCCCCTCTAACACCAAGGTGACGGCTGGGAGAAGTGTTGACATGGCCCAATCAAAGAAGTCTGTCCTCTGTATAGGCATTAGCTGTGGCATCATGGCCAGCCAAGCAACAAGAATCACGGCATACGACATTTGGGGGCTAAAATTTGAAGAAAAAAATATGAAAAATATTTTGTTCAATTTGCGTGTGACCGCTGGGAAATATTTTTGGTCCCTGAGCGAAAACATTTTTGTCATCCAAAAATATTTTACGTGTGACCGCTGATTTTTTTTCCTAAAAGTGAAAATTTTATGGCGAGTTGCAATTTCAATGTCGCGCCAAAACTTTTTTTTTTGGCCCCAAACCGGATTAACCGGAAAAAAACCGAGCCAAAACCGGATAAAACGATTTAAAAACCAAAAAAAACCTAAAGCTCCTTGTCGGGATGCGGACTAGGGGTGCACCTGAATGCAGCCGTGATGGCGCAGGAGCGCGGTGCCTCCTCCTCCTCCCGCAAGCGCGCCAGGTCACCTTCCCCTCCCGCCATACCATCATCCAGCACCAGCACAGACCCTGACGAAGAGGAGGAGGAGGAGGAGGAGGAGGAGGTGAGTGATGAGCTGCTGCCCGAGGAGCAAGAGGAGGTGCTTGACAGCCAAGGCCACAGCAGCCATGGCCGTTGGCGCTGCCCTGAGCCTGGCTGTGGGTACTGCTGGGTGCCAACGCTGTGCCAGCAAATGGGGTCCACACCCATGCTGCCAGGCACAGGCGCACAGCGGAAGCAGCAGCAGCAGCAGCAGCACCACCAGCAGCCATCCCAGTAATCTTTGTGTATGAGCGTGCTGGGGAGTAGTGCGTGCATGCAAGCACCTGTGACACGATGTCCAAAAGCTCCTGGGCTGCAGTTGCATCATGCTTCCTCAGGGAGCTGCGTGTGCCCTCTTTGCCTTTAGGCTGACGGACTTCTTGATGGTGCAGGAAGGCTCCCACAATCATCTCCGCTTGCAGGGATGACCTCCTAACTCTGTGGCAATGTTGCTGCAGCTCCAGCCTTTCACTACATACAAGAATACATGCGCTCCCTAAGATGCTTGGAGTGAGGGACGGTGCACAGGCACCAGGAGGTCACCCATGCTCCTTCTCCTCCCCCACTCTTTGTTTGACTTATTTGACTAAATTATAGGTTTTCCCGGTTTTCCGGTTTTTGAAGAAAAAATTTCCGGTTTGGGGGTCGCGACATTGAAATTGCAACGCGCCATAAGGAAAATTTTGAAGAAAAAAAATAGGATAAATTTTACGTGTAACCGCGGCCTAACAAAGAAAAGAAACGCAGGTAGCTAGAGAAAAACCACTCCCTACTTTAATCAAGGGGAAAAAGAAACTTTGGTACCGTGGAACGTAAATTTCTCTTCACCAGCCTGATGGCACAAAGAGGAAGACAAAAGGTCAATAAGAACCAGGAGGGTTGCAGGTTTGGCCTAAAATCGCCTCCTGATGAGAGTTGATAATAGTGCTGGAAAGGGCACGTCTGGTATGGACGAGTTTGGCAACGTAACAGACAGAATGAACATGAAGCTTGGGAGCAACTCTTTGATAATCGAAACCCAGCTCCTTAAAAGGCTCAAGTGTGTGATTGTTGTAGGTGGTGCCACCCACTCTCCCATAAGGATGGTGTGGAGGGTCACGGAGGCTCCTTGGAGCATAGTGCAGAGGTCTTTGTGCTGTTCCTGCGCAGGCGCTCAGCTGGTTCTGAGGTCTAGTGTCCTCAAAGTACTTGACCTTGATAAGTGTGAATAAAATTCAATTGATGCCAGGCAGGACATGAATCGGAGTTCTAAGCCTTCAATCAAGCGTGCCACATTATACAAGTGTAGGAGCAGCATGCAGGAACGCTATAGGCACGAGTTGCTGGGCACTTTTTTTCCCGCAACCTTCTTCAGTGAAAATCTGCAACAGTCAAAGCTAAGTTATCAAGCAAATGAGGTGAATATCACGTTAATGTATGCTGACATCTTGAGGTCGGTGTTTTCTGGGGGAAGGTGGATCTGCTGGTGACTGGCGGTCCTGCTAAGGTGCTCCCAGTCTCCCTTGGTAGCCCCTTGCCACTCCGAAGAACCCCCCCCCCTCGATTAAGAGGCCCACATGCCCCCCCGCCCCTAAACCCCCTTTCCTAATTAACCATGGTTCAACGATAAAAACAGTGTTGTCCTGCTCCTCTTACAAGTAAGCAGTCTCATCACTTGAAGAATTTGGCTCCGGTAGAATCACTAGCTACACTCTAAAACTCACCAGACTGGTAACTTAGACAAAGATATCTTTTGTTTTCCATAACTATTTTAAACAGAAAGCGACACCGCAACCCCAAAGAAATAAGTAGCAATATGCTTGGTGTGGTAATATGCAGGATTTTCTTGCCGAAAGTATTTTAAAACAAATAGCTTGCTCCCTCATAAATATTTTGGCAATTTTGTTATCTGGGGGAAGTTCTGTTACAACTTGCATTTTCTAGTAACTAGGAGTGGTAACACATGTAACACTGCATGTCGGGAAATGTTATGTGACCTCCCTTATGGTTTGCGATGTTACAGCAGCAAGTGCTTCGATGGCTCCCGCAGCAGGACTTTGCAACATCTCAACTATTATTCCAAAGCAACTCACTAATATGGAGATAGAAACTTGGAAAACCCTCCCACCGGGAAAAAAACAAGCACCATCTCACATCACAGAGGTAAGAGAGCACACTCACTCATACGCAATTCTTCACCATAAAAGCTAGACAACATAAGCCATCTAATAGCGTGTGCACAATTCATTTTGCGCAACAGAAAATCCAAGGAGTTTCCATCATACCAACAAACAAAAGGAAATATTCTAGCGCCTCGTGCAAAATTGATATAAAACCTTTGTCATGTATTAAGTTGCACAAGGATATAATTTGTGCGAAACACGACCAACATTATAAGATCACAGTAGTTTTATCCTCTTCTCTCACAATCGTAATCACAAATTCAAACGATGTGGTTTCAGTTCAATAGGGAAAGACGACAACGATCTACACACGACTCTTTGCAACACACCATTGCTGAGTTCTTCAAAGCAGACTAGTGGTATTCCTTCAACTTCATAGGCAATGGCACTTGCATGCAATTCCTCATGTCAAGGAACATCCCTAAGAAATGCAACAGGTGATTTAGATGTGGTTCCAACTTAGGTGAAGGCCGGGCCCCTGCTTCGTTCCCGATTCACATTCTAAAAATAGGTCCACCCTTATTCATAGCATGCAGACATTGAAAGGATGTGCTTACCTTCAGAGGTTTGTGCCAACTTAGGATGCAAACACGATCAGTAGCAGACAAATAACGCTTACACTAAGATGCAGTGCAGACAATGGCATCATGATGGTAGCACTGCCGGTTTGGCTTGATTGGCTACGCACCATGCACACGCGAGCATCAGTGTACAAACGGCCTTGGCCACAGAACGTGATGTTGTCTGTGCTGCCGGGGAATTGGCAGTGTGCATCCTCCTGTGAAGGTGCGTAAGTGTGTGCTAACTGAGTGAGCAATATGACATTTTACTCAAGCTGGAGAATTTGCATTGTGAATTTCCTGTGCGTCAGTGTGTGCTAACTGAGTAAGTGTGTGCTAGTTGAGCATGTGCACGACTTGGTTGACAAGAACACGACGTGCACTATCTTAATTGGAGCTCTTCACAAGGCAATCCATCTTGCTGTTTGTCGACAATACTTCTAAACCCTTTTTAGGATGCATGCGCACTTGGATAGGATGTAAGTCTGAGATAGTGTTTTACGCTGCCGCAGATGAGGACTTGGTACAATTTTGATTTGTAGCAATGTTGAGCTGTTGCAGCATCAGTTCTTGATCGTGTGTATGAAAGGGGCCAGATGATCACATCGTGAGGAAAAGAGCAGTCAAGCAACGTAGCAGCACAGATTTTGGGTAGGCATTGTAGTAGGGTAACACATTCAAAATAGCGCATTCCCATCTTACGAGCACCAGCAAACCTATAACTGTTTTTAACATTAGCTTGCCATAAAGTCAACCGCAACCTACTCTGACGTTGTTGGTACCTCCATCAAAACAGCTGTCCCTAAGGGAAATCCCTTCTACAGCTGCTGGCTTGCCAAAGAAAACGAAGAACATCAAATCATACAAAATCATCAAAACACTGCTCATTTACCTACCTCAAGGCTTTGGTACCTATCCAATTACCATGATGCCTTGCAAGCACACATGCCACCCCTCCACAAAGTAAGAAATGCCATTACCGTAGCAAACTACTATGTATACAACCAGACCCTTCTCAAAATTGGCACTGCTAATGGAGTCGCTAGCAGCGCTTACCTAACAACATCCTATGTCTCTGTTATAACTAAGTGCATCAATATGAACAGGAACCCTGTACAACCAAAAACATGCGGTATGGTTTAAGCGCTTGGATAACCTAACTTGCCCCCTCTGCTTTCAACTTGACAGTGCTCAGCATATCCTTTCAGGATGCCAAAAGACGCGAATAAGAAAGACTATCACTGAAGACACTAGACTGCAGAAGCGCTGCACAGGAACAGCAAAAAGGCTTCTGCTCCATCCTTTATGGAGCCTCCGTTACCCTCCACACCATCCTCTTGGGAGTGGGTAGCACCATCTATAACAATCACACGTTGAAGCCTTTAAAGGAGCTGGGTCTCAATTCTCAAAGTGTCGGGATACTTGCTTCCAAGCTTTATGTCCATTCTGTCAATTACGCTGCCAGACTTGTCCATACCAGATGTGCCCTTACCAGTACTATTATCAACTCTCATCAGAAGACGGTTCCAGGTCAAGCCTGCAACCCTCCTGATACCCATTGGTCCTTTTCTATTGGTGGAGGAGTTTTACGGTACCCGGTACCGAAGTGGCCCCTTTTCCTTAGTTAATGTGGGTAGTAGTATTTCACTGCCTGCGTATTTTTTCTATTTAATTTTCTCGACAGCTTGAGCTGAACAGCCAGAGTGAAGTAAATGCAATCAGAAACAAGCATGCCACCACATACCGTGCAGTAGCAGTCAAATGTGAGGGCACATCCTGGGTAGTAGCTATCCTGGGGGGGCACGCCACTCTTCAAACCAGCAAAAATGGCAGGCTCAAAAAGGCCATGAGGGTCAGCTTGCTCTGCAGGCATTCAGTGCATGTGCAACACATAAAAAGTTCCAAGTGTTTTGTTTACTTCATCTAATTACATGTGAGACCTGAGTCAGCGATGCAGGCATTCAGTGAGTGATCATCTATGCCGATGAAGATGCATTGTACACAGATCTGACAAGTGCTAACCAAATGCAACTACAACATACAGGTGCAGCTTGCTGGTATCCAAGGGCTGCACTTGTTCAGAAAACACACATTTAAGCAGAAGTGCTACAATCAACTCTCCCTCTCTCTCTCTCTCCCGCTCTCTCTCTCTCTCTCTCTCTCTCTCTCCCGCTCTCTCTCTCTCCCTCTCTCTCTCTCTCTCTCTCTCTCTCTCTCACTCTCTCTCTCTCTCTCTCTCTCTCTCTCTCTCTCTCTCTCTCTATATATATATATATATATATATATATATTCCTCCTCGTTCCTTTCAGACAGTTAACACAAACGAGAGCTCACCTTGCTCATTAAGGAATGCCTCAAACATTGGCAGGGTATCTTTCACCGGGCAAGGTGGGTAGAACATACGGTTTGTGCACTTGCCCCAGTGTGGCCATGCCTTGTACTTGCAGAAAAGCATCTGCTCAATCTCCTGCAAGTGTACAAAAAACATAGGGTGTCATGTGCAGGGCTGATGTATGAATCACACAAGCACTCCCATCTATAAAATTGGAGTCGTGCTGCAAACTTGTCACTGGCTCAAAGCTAGAAATGAGCACAATGCATGATGATCTGACTACTCTGAATTGAGAATTGGTCGAGCGGTTAAGACTTGCCAGATGCTAAAGATAAACAATCCTCTTCACACATCATGAAAGTCAGTGGGCTGATCAAAGTCTGCGCCAGACACACCTCATAGAATGCCTGGTGCTTCATGGGGATATTTTTGATGTCCTTGCCCTGCAGAGAAATAGAAACATTGTTAGAGTCTATGGCCCTCAGGCTTCTTGCTGAGCACAAGGTGGTTGCCTGGCCAGCACAAAGAACTTTCCTGTCCAGATGCGGTCTCTATATAAGCTGTATCCCGTCCATAGGCGTACCCTGTGTGTGTGTGTATGTGTGTGTGTGTGTGTGTGTTTGTGTGTGTGTTTGCAGGGATTTACTGATGCCTGAACAATGTGTACGTCGCCATCTGCAAAACAGCATTCTAAGACGACCTGACTTTGTTGAGTGCAGCTATTACAAATTTGTAAGCACAGAAACTTGTTTTACGCACCCATCCAGTTGTCGGAGGCGCGAACAAAGCGCATCCAAAGGCCAAGACCAAACGGCAGATGTCCATCAATTTTTGAGAGCAGTTCCTTCACATCCGTGATGAAGGCCGGCAGGTCAGACAAGTCAATGGCCAACTCACGTTAAGACACTTTTACAACCTGTGCAAGCAGCAAATTCAAGAGTTGTATAGGAATGCTAAATTGCACTGCATGAAATGACATCCAAAGCAGTCGAAACCTGGCATGCTCATACAAACAGAAACGCACCTTCCAAGGGCACAGCTCGTCATGCACACAATATCCAGTGCACATGTTGTTCGTCCAGCCCACAACATTAACATTTGGAGGATGCTTCCCTAATGCGTTGCCGAACCACCTGGATTTGCAGAAGAACGGGCAAAAATCTCCATCATGAAAAACAAGCAAAATATTGCAAGCTAAGTACTGACGGTTATGGTGTTCGGTAAGAGCGATCTTTGCGGAATGATTTACATGTACACGGTTATGAACGATGAATGTATACAATTCTGGCCAACTATAATCTATTGGAAATCAAGAAAATGGCAGGCTATATTTGCAACAGGCTTCTGACAAAAGTCATTCATGGCCATAGGTAGAACTTGTGTGTTATGGAAAGTTTTGGTAGCACGGTTTGAGGAGGCAAGACGGATAAAGACAATATTTCAGGACACACTGGTTTGACTGTACGGTGCTCTACTTGTCAGTTCTGATCAAGATACATCAAGAAACATGCGCAAAAAAAGGGACCGCCAAAAACACTCACGGGAGCTCATTTGACAAAACAGCTCCAATGTTGGCGTCTTCTTGTACATTAAACACGTCCATTTGGTCTGCTTCCACCACTTGCTTGATGCCCCCCAGCTGCTCTGCTGAATATTCAAAAAACGCCAATCGAGCATCATCACTGCAAGGATAAACCAGAGGCGGAAAGAAATGAAAGGGGGGTGCACAAGCCGTAACGCAAGAACGAAATTACTTGCGGCCCCAAACTGGAGCGACTTAAGGTAGGGTATATTGGCCGGAAGTGGAAATCAAGATATTAAAGGAACTGGATTAGAATAAACTAGGCAACAGTGTTACCCACGTTGTACAAGCAAGTGGATAATTTAAACATGTAAGCATTCTTTGGAAACTTTAAGGGGTGTTGATTCTCCTGTATAAAAACTCGAGACCATACTTAACACTGACATTTGAATCTATCCCAGCGTCTTGCTGTCTATCAAACTCTGCAAGTTAATCTGAGAAGGTGGGGATCTCTTTTCATGTGCTAGGCACATCCCCGCACTTGGGCGCATCCTCTGGAAGTTCCTCGAACACCGTGACATGCATTCTGTTGAACGTTGGTCGCCACAGCACCATGAAAGCTGCCTCCTCATCGAGCAAGGCTTGGATCTCTGAAATGATGTTTGTATCTGGGACAAGGCTTTGATTGGCACGGATCTTGCTCAGGGGGCGTGCTTGAATGTCGAGCTCGGTTATGATGCCTGCACAAGGCAGATGGTTTTAAAGGTATTTGTTCGTCAATTGTTCCAATCACAAGGACATATCATGTGTCACATATGGCTACTAATCAAAACATGTTACCATCACCCCCCCCCCCCAGTATTTGCATGCAGTGACAGTATTTTAAGCATGGAATAATGAAACAAGACATTGCTGTAAGTCGGCACAGTGCTCTTACTACCGGAAAAAATCAAAGCCGCAGCCCCAGGCTTTGAATACAGACCGTTAGGCAGAGTAGCTACCCTGTATCCTCCTCTATATCAGCCCACAACAATTGCTACAGCAAATTGGGCAGAAAAGGAGAACCTAACAAGGATGGCATGAAACAGCGGCAACTTGGCTAATCGACGCATACTATGGAAGTATGGAAGCGTGCAAGCGTGAAGCCTGTAGCTTTTAATCTTGTTACAGGTGCATGCAATAAGCAAATTGAATACCAGTGATACAATGACTCTTCTTCTTGACTGGTTTTCCACTGCCTGTAATAATGTATTCCCCCTCCTGTCCCAGCTTGAGCTAGCGAGTATTTTCCTTTAGTACATTCAACACAACGTACTTTTCTGCTTAAGCTTCTTATACCAAGCTCTTTTTGTATTTACCGGCTGATCTAGACATATCATTTTCATATCCTTAACCCCACCCCCATCCGTATGTACTCCCTTGCACAAAACATACCAGTTAGACCCATGGCCCCAGCCACCGTGCTCAAATTGCTGCTCACATGAACTGCACCGAGGCCATCCACCCTAAGTGCACAAAGTGTAAGTGCAGGGGTTTACACGTGTTTGTGAGTGTTTGGCAAGAGATGTTTTAAGCTACTCACCAGATCTGCTCTAGAGTGACTGCGGACGGGCATCTTGCAGCAATAAGATTTGCTGACACCATAATTACTTACCACGTTTCCTCCACCACGACCCTCACTCGCATGATACTCAATGGCACGATACTCACCACGTTCTATGCACCATGATACATACGCACGATTCTCACCACGTTTTATGCACCATGATATATACGCACAATACTCACCACGTTGCATTCACCACCATATCCGAAAACAGTCCCTCTCCTTTTAGGTTGCTCCCGTGAGCTTCGTTCGCGACGACAGCACCAATGGCAAGCTTATCTGAAGAGACGAATAAAAGCTTTTGTAAGGTGACTGAGACAAAAGTATTTGTAAGGTGACTGAGCAAAATTTATGCTGTACTGTGCAGCTGGTAACGCGCAGGCATCTTTTGATTGGCAATGCAATTTAGGACAGATCAGCACAAGATAGTATCCCTACCATAAATGGGGGTGGCTAGCACAGAAGCGCTCATGTTGTTGGCTTGCATAATGTCCAGGACATCCCTGAAGTAAGCACATAACATGTTCTGGGTGGTAACAGCATGGTATGTGTATGCATGGTATGGGTGGTAGCAGCATGTTATGGGTGGAAGCAGCATGTTGCAGCTTGTGTAGTGAGGTGTTTATTTGTGTTGCAATGCAAGGTGGTGTTGCACTGCATGGTGGTGTTGCACTGCGTGGTGGTCACGGCTTATTACGATGTACTATGTGTGGCGCGTGAGGACCAGATATTATTATTATTACAATGTACTATGTGTGGCGCGTGAGGACCAAGACCCGGCTCACGTGAGCCCCCTATCCAGGTTGTTGTGTTAGCAAATTGAGCATCTGTAGCAAGTCCACGCTTTGCAGGCAATTAACCGCCAGGGGTGACTTCAAATTTATCTATTCAATGCCTGTCTGATTATAATTATCTATTTTTTATGCCTGTCTTGTTTGATTTATCTAATTAATACCTGTCTGGGTGATTTACACTTGAGCACTGCCATCTAAATCTACCTTCCCTATTTTTAATGGTAGACACTGATTGCCTATTGCTGGAGGAGCATGCTACACCTGGTTGACAACCAAAGCCAATTTCAAAGCCAATTTTAACAATTTCACACCTCGGCATCATCCCAGCTCCCACGTGAATGCGCTTGGTGTCTGCGTTGATAGAGAACACCTGTGTCGTAATTGTGAGGTAAACAGCAATTCGTCAGGATGTTGTTTTGGTTGCGTGGGGGTAACCTGCTTCTCAGTGTAGTTCAAAGATGAAAGGAGAAATACACTCATAATGATATACACATGTGCGTGTATGTGATTCAGGAAAAAGGAGCCGTTTACAACCTTGGGCTTAAAGCCTTTCATCGTCATTTTTGAAACTAAAGCCGATTCATTTAAATCAGGGGACTGCGTGCAGAAGCAGGCTTGTCTGTACTTCAAAAACCCAACTTTATTGATCAGAGCAAAGGCGCACTGATAAGATTGGATGGGACAAAACTTTCACTCAACAGACACACATTCGCTTGACTGCCAATCTAGCAGTACCTTTGTAAGGTTGGTGATGTACAATTGTACGCTCAATGTGTTGCCTGCTAGCTCGCTGCCGTTTGTGGACGGACAAGGCATAGTGTTGCTGCTGTGAAAGTCAGGCCTGTACAAGCAATAAGAAAGTGTGTCAATGCTGCTACATTGAAAATATCGCGTATGGTAAACAACAGGGAAACGCTGAAACTGTAATGGCACGTGGGTGCTTATCAGTGTTGTTTGGTTTGGGCAGCTACGGGCTTCATGAATGCTGATCAGTTTTTTGTTTGCCTGCTAGCAACTGCGTCGGTAGTAGCAATCATCCTCAAGCAACTCATGGCATCCATTGTTCTTTCAAATGTGTAGCAAGCCTAACAATCTGCGAGGGGTACTATAAACCTGCACGCAAGATGATATGATAGGACACTGCATGCAAGCACCTGGAGGTCGTACCTGCTCACACGCCCACGAGAATGCCTTTCTTCGACTCTTCCACGACATCTTTAACGACTGTGCTTACTTCCTGCAAGGAGGACGCAAAAGGGCCGTGCGTTCAATGCATGCGGCCCTCCTACGCTGCTTATGCAGATCTATGAGTAGTAGTGTCAGCATTAATATAATTGCATGTTTAGAATAGGGTGTATGCAGCTTTTTGTCAGCAGCTCTTAACGCGTCATGTCATCCCTTTAATCCTGACCTTCTAATATGATGTTGTCACAGCAAATGACCGAGCCCCGCCTTAACTACTGGCCACGCACTCGTTATTTATTTACAAGTATATATATGTAAACGTTTGATTGATTGTTGCAGATCACTGGGCGGGACTGCAGTCCAGACCTGCCTACTGCACATTCAGTGCCACTATAATAGGATTACTAATTATGGCTGAAGGTGATGAGCTTGTTGCTAGCGCACGCACCTCAGTGCTGTTTGCGGTATACAGGTATTGTGCAGAACAGCTCTGCACAACTCCTTCTCCAAAGTCCATGGTCAGGATATTTGTCTGCTCAGGTGTTTGCAGAGCTTGGCCGGGGGATGAGAGCGCAGCCAGCAGCAGCACAACGATGAGGAGAGGAGCTGATGTTACAAGCTTGCAAGCACGCCGCCGAGCAGCAGAGGCTGCAACCATGTTGTTCTCCTGCAGTTTTTGATTAAGCCTGTGTGCAAGAAAAAGGAAGGAGGGCGGAGGGAGCGAACGTGAAGGCAATTGCCTGCAGTCGAAGGTGCAGTCGAAGCTTCCCCAAAGTAGACAGGTTCGTTAAGCTGCTGGTCCTCGCTCGCTCTTCCTCCTAGCGATATCACTCACCAAAGGCGGTCTCCCGGACGGATCCAGTGTTCGGGAGATGTAATAGAATAATAGCGTCCGCGCATAGATGCCAACTTCAGGCCAGCTTCCCGCCGGCTGCCAACTTTCCCCTCCTCGCTGTAATAATTTAAAAATCATTATTTATATATTTCATCTTCTTGCGCAATGCAGCGCCTCAGCGCAACAACCAGGCTGACCCGCGGGGCAGATGAACACCCGACGCGTCCCCTTTGCTGCCCCTTCATTGGCAGGTGCGTACGTGTAACGGCCTTGTTGTTTGCACTGTCACGGCTTGCACGTGAGTGTGATAATGACGCAGCCAGGTCGAAGCCAGACTTATTTATCGATCGGAGCATCTCTGTGTTGGAGACTTTCAGAACCTCTGAGCTTGCATGACTAATATTTTACCTACGTCAAATGCTAGCACACACATCATGTCGAGAAGTAAGGTGGAATCGAACTCCGTCGTCCTCTACAGCTTTGAAGAGTTGCATGTTTTGGCACTACACGATTAATCTTAAGGTCAACTAGCATTGATCTGACCACCACTTCAAGGAGCTTATCACGTAACAGTAATATTGGGGGGTGCTGCGGTGATTTATGAGTGAGCCTGCGACCGTGTTATTAAAAATAGCTAGCCCACTTGATCTATCACAAAAATCCAAGGTCAAAGAGTCTATACATCACCGATAGAGTTTCTGCTGTGTGCAACAATATGTGTACTCTTTTGATGTCCATAAATCCATCTTTGACAGATACCTTCCTTTGCACTTTGACACTGCAGGAAAGTTGCAGCCTCCTCTGCTGCGCGTATCCCACAGTCCAGCAAATTTTTGTCGTCTGCAAGGCCCCTAGGCCTTGACTCGTCCAAAGCTCAAATGACCTCAAGCTTGCCAGAACTCTCATTTCAGGACGGCCCGGTGACCGGACGTCCTGGTGATTTCAGTGGCACAATTGTATCACAGCTGCTAAGTAATCCAGAGTCTAACAGTGGCAACCGCATTCAGAATTTCCTTGAGGAAAAGCACATATTCCTGACAGGCAGTACTGGATTCCTTGCCAAGGTGCGTGATCTTTGCAAGCAAGTATTAAGCAATAAAGCACACCATCAAGTTGGCCTGGAACTGCTAATCAATTTTTAAAACCTTGCTCGATATGATCTTGTGTAACGTATAATTTACTGATCGTCCAATTCTCCTGGGTAACCATTTTTGCCGCTACGCTACCTTTGGTATCGGAGTTCAAGGTCCTGAGTTCAAGTCCTCCAGCCCGCAAAAACATGCATTACACTTTGCCGCTCCAATTGGACTCCGTCTATATTAAAGCCACTATCATGTAAAAAAACGTACGGGTTAAGGGGGTTGTGATATGCTTACAAGGACGCAAGCACTTGAGGGGGGGGGCGCATGCAACATGCATAAGAAAAGTACAATTTATGTATTGCTAATTTTTCTGGTTAACCATATTGGCCGCCGCTACGCTACATCTTGGCATATCCTTTCAGCCACGATTGCTTGAGCAATGGCTGTTTATGCACTGACATTTATGTGATGGAAACCTTCTATTCCGTATTGTTTGGTAGGCAATGAATGAAAAACAGAGTGGAATATGGGATACTAGGGGCAACGAATATAACAAAAAGAGCGAGCCATGACTGCCTGCGGCTAAGAGTGAAAAACACGCTGAAAAACTTAGACATAGCCATCAAGGTTAGAACCTGTTAACATCTTCCTATCGGCTTTCACCTGGCTGAGCTTGTCTGGACAGATCTGTTGTCTAAATTTCTCACAGGTCTTGGTGGAAAAACTGCTGCGCGTGCAGCCTAATGTCGGTGGCCTGTATCTCCTCATCCGGCCTCGTGATGGGAAAAATGTGGAGCAGCGCCTGAAAGAGTTGCTGGAATCCAGCCTCTTTGAGGACCTGCGTCTCAACATGGAGCCCTGCGAATGGGATGTGTTGAAAAGCAAGATTCATGCGGTAGAGGGTAGCGACATGTCACGAGACAACAGGGGCATGGAGGTGGGAAACTGTTTATTTTGTAGTCTGTGCACTGCATATTTTTTTGACTTTCCCATTTAAGGGACTCTACTTCAATTTGCAGAGCATTCATTTGCACTCTGCTTTGTCTCCCCGTCCTCACTGCTACCTGAGTATTAAGAAACTTTACCTAGTTGCATGCAAAGTTTCATTTTGAATAGTTTAGCCGTTATTTCATAGATCAGCCAACCACTCTGCCTTTTCACCTCATATGCCTTCTATGTCCTACATACTTTCTCATTGTCTCAGGATGAAGTGTGCAAGCATCTGCAAGCCACGATCAATGTGGTGGTCAACTCAGCGGCAACCGTCAACTTTGACGAGTGCTACGACTATGCCTTGAATGTCAACACTCTCAGTGCCGAAGCAACTGCCAAGTTTGCAGCAGGATGTGAGCATCTAGAAAGCTTCATCCACGTGTCTACAGCCTACACAGGTAACATTTTTATGCAAGCAAAGGGACATGTATTTTTCTTCCATGTGTTACAGTAGGTACATGTGTTACAGTAGGTACATGTGTTACAGTAGGTACATGTGTTATAGTAGGTACATGTGTTACAGTAGGTACATGTGTTATAGTAGGTACATGTGTTACAGTAGGTACATGTGTCTGCTCCTGGTTAGCAAGATTGGACGTGCGTTTCAATCATAACATCCCTCAGTTGATTCCCAAGAAGGGAAGTGATTTTTGCCGTTGCCCCACCTTTTCATACACCAGGTGGCCACTTAACCCCGGAGGGAATGATTCCAGAAGAGCTGCACAGCACCCAGGTTGATATTGCTGCCGAGATGGCTCTGGCGCGTAGCACCAGAGCATCAGGGGCAGATGACAATAAAATGAGGCAATTGGGTGCCTCCCGTGCCCGTGAGCTAGGATTTCTGGATGTGTACACCCTCACAAAGGCCATGGGGGAGATGCTCGTGAGTCAGGTAGCATGTGAGGTAAGTCTATTGGTACTTGTGTGTGTGTTAGCGTCATCTAGGCAGAGCTAGGGGCAAGCCTAGATGCTGTTATTTAGGTCAAGTTACAGCCAACAATGTGAATACCCCGGCAAATCCCTCACCTTGCTGAAGCTTGACCTGTGTAAGCACCAGTTGGAGGGGACAAATGCAGTGCAATTTAATTCTGCATCATGGGATGCACTATTCATGGTGATTAAACAGATGTAAGAAAGAGTAAACAGGTGCCTGCCGTTTTTCAAGAAAACTTTCCTCACTTTTTCCAGCAGTCCTGTGCAATGAATTTACCCTTGGCAGAGTGCTTGTTGGGGTAAAGAAGTACGCTTGCTACAGCTAGGTCTGACTGGAAATGTAATCCATTATTTGCATGCCTTACAACCTTGTGCAGGCACATATGCCGACTGCCATCATTTGGCCGTCCATTGTAAATGGTACACTGTCTGACCCGATACCTGGATTCGTTGAGGGCTACAAAGTAGGAGATCCTATTATCATGGCTTACGGGCGCAACCAAATCCCTGGGTTCTTATTTCTGAGGTAGGCTTCAAGCAGAGCATGCCGTTTGGGTGCACTTTAAAGCAAGTACAATGATTTCATGAGGGAGGAACTATGCAAGCAGATTCAGCAAATGCATGTGCTTGTACCTCTCCTAGGCCTCCTTATTTACACTAGTATTGCGGTTAAATATAAGCGTAATGAAAAAAGAGATGAGATCATCACAAACGGACTGTCCCTAATGTTTGAAGCTCAACCCTTTATAGTTTAAACAACATACAGACATGCGGTGTTTGTGCTACAAGCCACTTTTTGATCAATTTGCCTTCTACTTGCAGTTCAGAATCTTTGCTAGATTTTATTCCGGTGGATCTTGTGTCCCAGGCAATGGTGGCTGCAATGTGGTCGACAGCTACATCGGAGGATAAGGGCAGCACTCCACAATTTTTTCACGTTTCCAGCTCTGGGAGCAGCAACCCGATGACCGTGGGCATGTTTGCAGAGGGCATCAGGTGGGGATTTGTGCTATGTGTAGTGTTAAGGAGAATGCTTGCAGCAATTGAATAACCACAAGCATATCTGCAGAGGGCATCAAGTGGGGACCTGCGCTATGTGAAGTGTAAAGGGGCAAAGGGGATTAAAAAAAGGACGACATGAAGGAGAAAGTTTGCTAAGGTTGTCAGGCTGGATTTCCATACCTAAAGCCTAAAGTGAGTGTAAGGGGAGACATTCCCTCCTTTTATAAGTGCATGGATTCATCGCATTGCACACATTTTTATTTATGCTCTGGAGGAGACGGTTAAATAGAATGTCAGTACTTGCCTCCAGTTCATTTCATGCAAGTTTCATAATTTCAACTTTTTTAGAAACTGACATCCACATAAAAAAAACGGCTGTGATCTTCCCTAAACCCAAACCTTTTTGCAATTCAGTTATCTGGAGGGCAGCAAAACAATTGATGGAACTTGAAATACGCACAATTGAAACAGTGAATAAACACAACATTATACCCAGCTACTGCGTGTATTAGGCCATAATGATGTTTACCTAAAACACTCAGGAAGGCTACTTATTTCCTAAATCACACAATTTAAATATCGCATTCCTTTCATTCCTGCTTGCACCATTTGCAGCAAGCACTTCAAAGAGCACCCAGTCAAGCGCAGCCCTGCCCCTACAGCACCCTTCCACCTTTTTAACGACCTTCAGCAATACATGCTGTGCCTATCTGAAACCCCAAACCAGAGCCGCTCAGCTCAGGCTTTGCTGAAGCAAGTTAAACACATGGCGCAGATTTATATGGTAAGCCTCTACTGGTGATCGGGGCTGTTACCACTGTGCTATATTTAAATTACAGCGGTACCAGTGATTTATTCGCAAACTTAGGCCAAGCTGTAAGCCTTTTGTAGTTTGCCACATTACAACTTCTCGAGCATTAAAACCCATCCTTCATTTCAAATACACAAGTATACAGCATGCGCACGTTCCGCTTTGGGGGCACAAACATGGCATTGCTGCCCGACAGTATGAATGCTGAAGAACGTGACATGTTTGGCGTTAACGTCGGTACAATTGACTGGGTCAAATACATTAGTGACGTTCATATTCCAGGTGTGTGGGATTTCTGTGCACAGTACACAGTGTTGAATGCAACGCACAGTAATTATACACAGTGCAATTGCCATGCCAAGTTCACAGTGAACATCCATCTCAGGCCGACATTCTTAGGTTCATGCCATAACAATGTATTAAATTAAAGCGTACAGGGGCATGCTTCTCGGTGTTCCATTATATTTAATGGAACACCGGTATTCCATTATATTTAAACTGACCCTGGGAAGTCATTCTTAAAAAGTAGTGTTTGCGCGGTGGGGGGTTGCCTGGTGCGGGCACCTACGTAGCCCCCTCCCTTAATCATGCTGGCTGTGTTATCACTACCATCGGATATTTTTCTTTTTCGTTTCTTTACAGCACAAAGTGTATGTGTGTGTCAGCAAGCCGCAGCAAACCAGCTTGCATTGCATTTGATTGGTAATATATTTGTGTTTCCGCCTGTCCATTTTTCAGGTCTTCGGAAGTATGCTCTTAAGGACCGCTTCTGAGTATATTCATGTACAAAATAAGGTATCTAGCCTGGCGTGGCAGCTCCATTTGTAGTCGGCTCCTTTCTCATAAACATTAAATTGAGGATCAAGGCAGGTGAGGCAAGCTGCTTCCCTTTTCAAAAGTGGAGATGGTAGAAGCAATATTTGTAATGACAGTTATATCTTCCTCCCTATGCGGTATCTAATTTATATAGGTCATGTATATAGGTCAATTTGCTATTGTACATATTCAGTCCTGGTCTGCGGTGGATTGAAGTGTTGGAAAATTGAGCAGGTCAAACAGTACTTTGCTTTAAACTATGAAACCGGTTCTTGCTGCCTGTGAACATCTTGGTGCACTGGACACTCTGTAAAAACAGTCAAGGTTGGGGTAGGGTGAATGCTCAACACCATTTCTCAAACGTATGTGTTTCACTGTTTCTCTGAATCATTTGTAATCTACACATCTGTTGATCTTTGTGCATAAGGTCAAATGACAACCACGTTCAAATTTGATAAAGGTAAAATAAGATGTTAGTACCATCATAAAACTATTCTACCACAGAAAATAATAACAATTCCAATGAGGATCAGGAGGCCTGCAGGCTTGGCATGAAACCGGATGAAGTTTTGGCAGGACTGACAAGGGCACAGACGTGTTGAACAGGGTAGTTGGCTGGTATTACATGAAACTACTTAACTCTTGGAAAGTCAAGACCCAGTTTCTTAAAAGGCTTCAAAGCGTGAGTGCTGTAACCTCCATCAAAACAGCTTGTCCTGAGGGGAAACAACCCCTACAGCCTTTACTGGCTTGCAAAAGAATACAAAGAATGTATAGAACCAGACCCTTATCAAAAATGGCACTGCTAATGGAGCCGCTAGCAACGCTTATCTAACATCCCGTGTCCCTGTTAAAACTAAGTGCATCATTATGAAGTACAGAACAGGAACCCTGTACAACTAAAAGCATGCGGTATGGTTTCAGCACTCAATAAACCTAACTTGCCCCCTCTGCCCTCAAAGAAAAAGAAAAAAGAAAAAACTACGCAGGCAGTGAAAACCACTCCCCACATTAATAAGGAAAAAAGCCACTTTAGTACCGAGTACCGTAAAACTCCTCCACCGCAAAAAAGAAAGGTGAATCAATAAGGGTCAGGAGGGTTTCAGGCTTGGCCTGAAACCGGCTCCTGATGAGAGTTGATAACAGTACTGGAAAGGGCACGTCTAGTATGGACAAGTTTAGCAGCAAGTTTCACAGAGTGCACATGGAGCTTGGAGGCAAGCTTCTTAACTCTTTGAGAATCGAGATCCAGTTCTTTGAGAGGCTTCAGAGTGTGGGTGTTGTAGATGGTGCCGCCCACACCCAAAAGGATGATGTGGAGAGTAACGAAGGCCTTGGAGAATGTTGCAAAGGTCTTTGTGCTGTTCCTTTGCGGTGTTCAGCTGGTTTTGAGGTCTAGTGTCCTCACAGTACTTGATCTCGACGAGGTGGATGTCGTGCCGAGTTGTGTTGAGGTCTTGAGGTCAGTGCTGTCTGGGGTTGGTGGCTGTACTAGTGGCTGGCGGTGCTGCTGAGGTGCTCCAAGTCTCCCTCAACTGCCCCCTGCCACTCCGAAGTACCCACCCCCCAACATTAATTTGTTGTTTTTGTGTTGTTGCAGTGATGGGAGTAACTAGCGCAAAATCTGGGCGGCTGGAGGTAAATCTTTCTTTATCTGGGAAGCGGGGTGGGAAGAGCCATTTGGGAACAATTCTACTTTCAGCTGTTGCAAAATCTGGAGATTTTGCATGGTCATCCGTTTGTTGCTGCCTATATCTTGAGAGACAATGCATGATCCTAGGAGCCTGTTTTGCTGATAGCCTTAAAAAATCATGCGGCATGCTAAGTTGTGTCTTTCGGTGATCATGTTCCTTATTTGCGTGTGTTGGCACCCAGAAAGGATGTGCAGGGCACTGTCTACTTGTGGATAGAGGGGGCAAGTTTGACTTGTTGAGAGTTTGAACAATACCGCATGTTTTTTATTATATAGGGTGCCTGTTCTGTATTTCATAATGATACATTTGGTCTTAAGGGGACATATGATGATGTTTGGTAAGCATTAATAGTGGCTCCATTGGCAGTGCCGTCCTTTATGAGGGTCTGGTAGAACGCTTCAGTTTTGGCATTTCCCAGTTTATGGAGAAAATGCATGTGTGCTTGAAGGGCGTCACGGTGGTTTGGTAGGTGCCAAAGCCTTGGGGGAGGAGAATGGGCCATGTTTGTTGTATGGGTATGATTATGGGTTTGTGTTTGGTTTTCTCTTCTTTTGCAAGCCAGTGGATGTTGTAGAAGGGAATTTCCTCAGGGCCTGTTGTTTTGATGGAGGTGTCTGCAAGGTCGGAGTAGGTGGTGGCTGACTTTTTAGCAAGGGCGTCGGCATGCTCGTTACCGATAATACCGTCATGGGACTTTACTTGAAGAAGTGGATAGGCGATGGTAATTGGCCGATTGCTTTAGCAATGGATTGAAGGACATCTCATTGGATGTGGCGTCGATAGAGATTCGGGTGTGAGAGCCCTTTTTTAATTTGGTGCAGTGATTTTAGGCTGTCAGTGGCTATGTGTGAGTAGCCATGTATGACTGCAGCTGCTATAGCTGCTAGCTCTGCCCGTGAGATGGTGTTGGTTATACCCATGCCTTTTGGGTTTACATAGTGGGAAACATTTAAGTGAGGGTGGTATCGTATACGCCTGATCCGGTGTCTTGCCCTACTTCATTCTTTTGGAGGCTGCCATCAGTGTAGGTCCAATCCCGCCAATCTTTTACCTTGCTTACGGGCTAGGTTTTGGCTGGAGCTGTTTTGGGGTGCTTTATCGATGTTACAATTATGAGGTTGGTCTGTGCTAACCAGGGCACTTGTTTTATCTGGGCCTTCTGAGGCTTGAGGGTGGTCATTGGGTAGCTTATTATATCTGTTGAGTCCTGAGTGTTGTCCGGAACCTAAGGCTGTTTGGTAGGGATGGTTACGTATGTTTTCAACTTCCCACTTTGCCTCAGGGATTTCTTTGGCAAGTTCTTTAGCCAGTCTCTGTTGTGAGCATTGAGGCAGACCCTGTCTTGGTGTTCCATATGGCAATGATCTTCAATTCCCAGGAGTGATTGGAAAGTGGTATTTGTATGTTTTTCCAGAAGGGCACTTTCGCATATTGGAGTTGGTCTGATGGGATGGTGCCCAGGAATTTACATGTGTGTGGGTATTTGCGGCAAAGTGATGCATAGGGATTTGTGGTCATGTTTTCATTCCAGGATGGGAGGAGCATGAGTGTGGCTGTTTCCTCTGTGCCGACAGCAGCAGAGTAGATGGCGTGTCTTGTTGCTAAGAGCATAGTGTTTTCATGGTAATTGGGATGGCAGATGGAGAACCCAGAAAATCGGGAGGAGAAAGCGTTGGTGTTTTCCCCAAACACTTGTCCCTTAAGTGCTCACTCCAGTAAAAATGGGGGAATTTGGGGTCATGGTCAAGGGGGGATGCCATTTTTTCTTTAGTGACCAGGGACCACTTTGGAAAGGCGGCGGTGATGTGGGAGGGGGGTATCCGTGTGAAAGACTCTTTGATTTGTTTGTTCGTATGTTTAGGTATATTTACGTGCAATGAGGCCTCCAAGTTATGATGCAGAGCTAATGGGAGGAGGTTGGACGCGATCGTGTAGACCGCTGCATTTTGCCTTGTCAAAGGCCTTTCGTGTTATGTTCAGGTGCTTGGGAGTAAGCATACCTTTACACTTTCCGTCGACATTGTAAATTCAGGCTACTGTGTCAGTGTACACTTCAGGAAGCATAGTGTCATCTGGGGAGGATAGGATACTCTTTTCTTGAAACTCTATGAGATCAGTAGTTGTGATCCAGTACTCACAATGCCCTGTGGCCGTAATGTCAGCCTGTGGGTTGGTGGACTGGGTGTCAAACTAACTTTGTTCCGAAGATCAACATTGTAGGGCTGGTACGCATTGCCCTCTTGGATGGCAGAGAACCCTTGTTTTTGAAGATCATTTAGGTGTTCATCTGGTGCATGCTGAGATAAGTTTTGTGCGGCGATATGCTCTTCAAACGTATTGAGGCTCTGCTTGAAGCTTTCACACGTGTTTTGTAGTTCTTCTGGCTCCCAGGTTGGGTTCCATAAGACTTCCACAATCTCTTTTTTCTAAAAGTGGATACAGTTTTCCTTTTTTGACTCAAATTGATACAGGCAGGGCAGGCCCATGCCCCATGAATCATTGCCATCAATAGCTTCCCTTTCAGTGGCGTTGCAGCAGCTTGTTTTAAGCAAGCATTGCTAGTGGTAGGTACGGTTGCAGACGTCACAGATGTACATGTCTTTAAAAGGTGGGGAGAGGTCTGGAGATTCAAGTCATAGATGGTAGGAGCAAATTTCGCAGCTTGCGCACTTAATTCGGCTCCAGGCAATAATCTTAATGGATTTGGGCACTAGTCCAACTGATTTTAAGAGGGGTGGGGCCCATCTTTCAATATTCATGGGGGCATAGTAAGTGTGGTATTGTTTCCGTCTTAGGGGTGTACCATCTCTCTCTTTTCTCCGGGGTGAAGAACCTCCAATTATCTATGTGCAGGATATCCATATCATCATAGTAGAGTGTGTTGATGGCCTCTGTGGATGTCCTTGAAACAGCCTCATCCTTCTTGTACGTCCAGAGTCCTTGTTAAACATGCGTGGTGCGCAGGGGGGTCAGGTTTAGGCTAGGAAGGCTAAGTTATGGGGTATATCGAGGATCTCACATCTTCTTTTCCTTTGGGGTCTGCACGGTGATGATGGTACTGGGCGGTCTGCAATCTCAAAGGTTGGGTTGTTGTACATCTGGTAAGTTATCAGGTTGATGATATTGATATGCTGAGTGGGAGGGGTGAATATTTGTGTGAACGCTTGTGTCGCATGGTGGTTGTGGCTAGTGATTTGTGAGTGTGTGGTGCGTTTGTTTGGCTGACTATTTGTAGTTGTATTTCAGTAGGCTAAATTACTATTTGTGAGTTTAAAGTAACAGTGCCTATGATTTGAGTCAGGGGCGTATGTTGCTGACTTTCTGTTTGGCTGCGTGTCCTCTTTCTGGTACCGGAGGGCATCTTGTGTATGCCGTGCACGCTTTGCTTGTTGGTATTGGGAGAGAGTGTCCAGTTGGTTAGTGGGTGCAGGCTCAGAAAAGCAGGTAATAGCTGTAGCTTGTGGCAGTGGTATTGGCGATGTGCTTATAGAGTCATGGTTCCTTTTTGTTTGGTTTGATAAACTTAGTAAATAGCAACCTCAACTAGCTAGACAGTGCCCTGCATATTGCTTCCTGGATGCCAACGCACACAAATAAGAAACATGATAACTGAGAGACACAACCTAGCATGCAGCATGATCTTCGAAGCCATAGCAAGGCAGGCTCCTTTATCCTGCTTATCCTTATCCTGCTTTGTCTGCATGGATTTAGGTAGCAGCGAACGACCGGCTATGCAGAATCTTCAGATTCCCAATACGGCTGCAATGTTTGGGTTGCAGTTAGGAATTCTTAGTGTTAATTATTAATCCTTGCCTTTTGAACACTGAACCTGCCAGGTTCTAGGCTTAATATATTAATAGTATTTGTAACATCACTACGCTCATGGTTGCGGCAGAGGGCCTCTGAACCGCCAGCTGTGTATTTGGCTTCGCAGCGAACTCGCCCACTCGGTGGTGCTCCTAGGTGAGAGACCACCAATTATAGCATTGCAACAGCTGAAACCAGGAATATACCAAAGTGGCTCTTTCCACCCCGCTTCTCAGGCAAATATAGGTTCACCTCCAGCCGTCCGGATGTACTGGCCCATCTCCACGAAAACAAAAAAGCAACATACCAGCAATGAAGGAGGGTGGGTTCTTAGGAGTGGCAGGGAGCAACTGAGGGAGACCAAAAGCACCTCTCAGCAGCACCGCCAGCCATTAGCAGATCCACCTTCCCCAGACAGCACCAACCCAAAGATCTCAGCATTCTTCAACGTGGCCTTAACCTCATCAAAATCAAGTACTGTGAGGACACTAGACTGCAGAACAAGCTGAGCGCTGCGCAGGAACAGCAAAAATGCCTTTGCTCCACCCTTCATGGAGCCTCCGTTACCACACCATCCTCTTGGGAGTCTGTTTAGTCTTTGTAAAACGTCCCCATCACTCCAACGAGGACCAGTGGAGCTTGCCTTCCTTATATCCTTGTCTACGCAGGTTGGTGATAAGCATGCATGCTGTGCTGTGTTTTTGCTCTTTAATACGAGCATTAGGCCTAGTGTCTTCAAAGAATTTAAACCCAATCAGGTAAACCCCCCACTGGTTTGTATTCAGTTTCTTGTCTTGCGCAAGCTGCTGGAAATCTGAGTTGCGTGTGGTTACCGATAAGAGCACACATCATTGGGTAGAATTAGGATGGCGTCAGGATGAGAAGAGAGTTCCAAAGCACGTGTTGTTGGGTTTGGAAGCAACCAACAATGTTATACGGTATAACATTATACCAGACCATGTTTGGTGTTCCAGACTCTCGTTGTGCACGTGCTGCTCCTCATAACGAATACACCATGTATGATTATTTTTGCCTCCCTCATTCTTGGTATCCTTCACAGTTCATGTTTTTATGTGCCCAAAACACGCAGATGATGATTCCCCTCTTTAAATTGATGCAGTCGATTGGTCCTTGCAGATGGTTGATTGATCTTACTGGATTTATTTAGTGCTTTGTCACAAACAGCGTTGTGCCTTTGTTCCCTTTCCATTTTTTTTTGCAGATGCGACAACAAAACTCCTCACATCTTTTACGCTGCATTACACGCGCAGCCTTGTAGTCGCACATTTTTACTGGCCTAGTTTGTAACCTCTGTAACCTCTGTAGCAATAGGCCATTTGATGAGCACGCGTACACATACACACACACTCTCTCTTTAGCCGCGCATTGCTGCTGCAGCAACCAAGGTCAGATACCACATGGTACTTGGAACGCTCCCAAAACTGGCAATGCAACTCAGCATCTGCTCCGCCAAATTTGCAATGGCACGGTTGTCCTGAGCGTGTAAGGTGTTGTGTATGTTTGTGTGTGTGTGTCTGTGTGTGTGCATGTGTGCTTTGCAATGGCACGGTTGTCCTGAGCATTCAACATATAATACAAGTGCTACGTGCGCGTGCGCGTGCGTGTGCATGTGTGTATGTGTGTGTGTGTGTGCATGTGTGTGTGTCACACATACGAGCATATGAGACGTGAGTAGGTAGTATTTTCTATTTTCTGGTGTGTGCATGCTCATGTCACACACATTTAGCACACGTACTCACAACCTTGCGACATGCTACAGGTGGGACTTAACGCTATCCTTCTGCCATTGCGTAAATTATCTTTGCCACACGCACATTCTGTCGTACGTGCAGTTATCTCTGCCACACACACATCCTTCTGTCGTACGTGCAGTTATCTCTGCCACACACACATCCTTCTGTCGTACGTGCAGTTATCTCTGCCACACGCACATCCTTCTGTCGTATGTGCAGTTATCTCTGCCACACAGACATCCTTCTGCCATGCGTGAAGTTATCTCTGCCACACACACATCCTTCTGCCATTGCGTGCAGTTATCTCTGCCACACCCACACCCTGAAATACATTTACTTCCACATCCCCTTCTATCCCCCCCCTCAGCCCCCCATCCCTACCCAACACATATTCATCACCTACTCCTAAACATCATCATCTCCTACTCACCTACTCACCTACTCACTCAACACATCTTCATCACCTATGCTCATATTCCTGGTACATGCCAGATGGGACTGTACGCCTATCCATTTCCAGTGCATGCCCTACTCTTTACTATACCCAAATCCATATGCACATATACTCCCATTTGCCCTGCGACATGCCAGATGGGACTGTACACCTAACCATTTCCAGTGCATGCCCTACTCTTAACTAAACCCAAATCCTTATGCACATATACTCCTATTTACCCCATACCTATACCCACACCCCACACACCCACACCCCAGAACTCACCCCCACCATCACACTTTCCCAACGAACAAAACACATAATCTCAACATCACACCAGTCTCACCGCGTGCCAGATTTTATCACAGAATCACACACATACATACACACAGACTAGCTGAACATCACACGCTATCTGAACATCACACCGGCTCACCGCGTGCCAGATCGGTTTTGGTGCCACCCTCCAAGGCATGGACAGCACACTTTTAGCAGGGTGGTCTATCAGGAGTGTGTTGTGCACAAAGCCCACGCCGGACTCCTTTGCTTTTCTGGTGTCCGCTGCACAGGGCACAGGACGTGCATAAAAAAGAGTGTTTTTTACTTGATGCACGTTAGAGGATCAAAGTACAAAAATGAATGACTCAGGGATTCAAGTAAAAGTTGTTAAGACAATAAAATCCTTGTAAAAAGCATGTATCTTATCATCAAGTTTAAGATTTAACTTTACGGTCTTCATACTTCCTGGATCTAATCGTACATTAAATACTCAATGATTGCAAGCGTGTGTTGCAGACACACTCACTCACTCACTATGGCACACACACTCACACCCACATCCACACCCACACACACACACTAATACATCCCCACACAATAACACACGCAGACGCACATGACAGAGCACCCACAGGCAGCGCCCCAAACACAACAGCTATGTGACATGACATATGGCACGTTCCCTGTGATATGTATGTATGTGAGCCATACAGATCACACTCACATACACACACACTCACCCACACCCACACCCACACCCACACCCACCCACACCCACACCCACACCCACACCCACACCCACGCTCACATACACCAACACTCACCCACACCCACACCCACACACCCACACCTGCCAGAGCACCCCAGGGCAATGTCCCAAACACAAAGGCTATGTGACATGGCACATTCACTGTGATTGAGCCATACTGAAGGTCGTCCAGCGCACGCGTGTAGGCTTCCTGAGAGGCAAGCATTCAGATTAGAGGGCTGAATTCAAAGGTGGATTTGTTGTGAGGTCAATAGGGTTGGCCAGAAGCGGGTATACACGCTGTGTATGACAGTATATTTGATGAAAGCCCTGCAGATAATGCTGTATCTACACCACACGTATATATAATATGGTTCTGGCCAACCCTAGAGTTTCACCATATGCTGCGTGGCGTGTTGACAATGCGCTGGAGGTTCACCATACACTGGATGCTGTGTGGCATGTTGACACTGTGCTTGAGTACTCTGTTGACACTGTGCAGTGTTGACACTGTGCTTGAGTAGTGTGTTGACACTGTGCTTGAGTAATGTGTTGACACTGTGCTTGAGTAATGTGTTGACACTGTGCTTGAGTAATGTGTTGACACTGTGCTTGAGTAGTGTGTTGACACTGTGCTTGAGTACTCTGTTGACACTGTGCTTGAGTAATGTGTTGACACTGTGCAGTGTCGACACTGTGCTTGAGTAGTGTGTTGACACTGTGCAGTGTTGACACTGTGCTTGAGTAGTGTGTTGACACTGTGCAGTGTTGACACTGTGCTTGAGTAGTGTGTTGACACTGTGCTTGAGTAGTGTGTTGACACTGTGCTTGAGTACTCTGTTGACACTGTGCTTGAGTAATGTGTTGACACTGTGCAGTGTTGACACTGTGCTTGAGTAGTGTGTTGACACCGTGCAGTGTTGACACTGTGCTTGAGTACTCTGTTGACACTGTGCTGTGTTGACACTGTGCTTGAGTACTGTGTGGCATGTTGACACTGTGCTTGAGCCGTACTGTGCAAGCATTTAGAACTCCTGATATTGTGCAAGCATTTAGATTCTCTTGATACTGTGCAAGCATTTAGATCTCCTGATACTGTGCAAGCATTTAGAACTCCTGATATTGTGCAAGCAATTAGATCTCCTGATACTGTGCAAGCATCTAGATCTCCTGATACAGTGCAAGCTTTTAGATCTCTTGATACTGCGCAAGCATTTAGAACTCCTGATATTGTGCAAGCATTTAGATTCTCTTGTTACTGTGCAAGCATTTAGATGCAAGCATTTAGATTTCCTGATACTGTGCAAGCATTTAGATCTCTTGATACTGTGCGAGCATTTATATCTCCTGATACTGTGCAAGCATTTATATCTCCTGATACAGTGCAAGCATCTAGATCTCGTGATACTGTGCAAGCTTTTAGATCTCGTGAAACTGCGCAAGCATTTAGATCTCCTGATACTGTGCAAGCATTTATTACTCTTAATACTGTGCAAGCTTTTAGATCTATTGATACTGTGCAAGCATTTAGAACTCCTGATACTGTGCAAGAAATTAGATTTCCTGATTCTGTGCAAGCATCTCGATCTCCTGATACTGTGCAAGCTTTTAGATCTGCTGAGTACTCGCAGAAGTACTCTAGTTCTTGGAGGCGAGTGCAACCGAACGTCAGTTAGTACTCTCTTAGCACAGCTTGCGCTGTGCTAACCATCCTTTTTATGCTTGCGCCTTAGATAGTTGGCAGCTTAGTTTTAAGCTTTTGCTCTCCTTGACTTCAGCAACTTGACCTTTATGCTTGGTATTGGGCACAAGTGTAAAAATCCCCCTCCAGAAGTTCGGTGGACACGAGCCGGAATAGATCTCTTAACACTGTGCAAGCATTTAGAACTCCTGATACTGTGCAAGCATTTAGATCTCCTGAGAGAGAAGGGGAAAAACAGGCAGTAAGAAAGGTAGCTCTGAAATGATTTTTACTATCGTAGGCGCTGTGAAGCACGCTCACATTGTGAGCAAGCAACACTGAATGTCGTGCTGCACATGCGTTTAGGCCTCTTGAGAGAGAAGATAATAAGGATTAGGCTGAAGCACGCCAGACGTATGCATCAGATCCACCTCGCTTGTCGCTGTGTGCTGCGCTCTATCAAAGTGGACAGCAACATCCAAAAGAGTCCCCAAACCGCTGCTCATTCACAAATGCTACACATCTGCCGTTTCTAAAAAGGCACACACACACACAACCACACACGCACACACACACACACACTTGGTGATGCTGCAGCTGCATTTCTGAGTGAATCCACACCCCCACAGCCAGAGACCCAAAACACGGCTCATTCATAAACGCCACATACCTGACCTTTCTGAAAAAGACACACACACACACTCTCACTTGGTGCTGCTGCTGCGTTTCTGGGTGGATCCACACCCCCACAGCCAGGGAACCAAAGCACTGCTCATTCAAGTATGCCGTGGCGTCACGCAAAAAGGCAGAAGCATCGCCCCCAGTGCCTGGTATGCACACTTCCTGTGTTTGTTTGTGTGTGTATGTGTGTTTGTGTGCGTATCTGTTAATGTGTGTGCGTGCGTGCATGAGCATGTGTATGTATGTGTGTGCGTGTGTGCGCGCATGGGTGTGTGTGTTAACAAATGCAGTGCTACACACTACATGTCTTTACAAGCGCAGACCTCCTACCACAAGGATTCAATCGAACAAAGAACATAGAACACAGAACATAGAACATATCACATAGAACATATCACATAGAACATAGAACATAGAACATGGAGCATATAACATAGAACATATAACATATAACATGGAACATGGAACATAGAACATAGAGCATAGAGCATGGAATATGGAACATAGAACATAGAACATAGAACATAGAACATAGAGCATAGAGCATAGAGCATAGAACATAGAACATAGAACATATAAACCATTCGCACAGCTAGAGCAACACACAAAGAAAGTTGCAGGAGGCACAGCTTCCACAACTCCTACAAAAAGAACGACACGCGCACTGCCCGCTCCCACATGTGCGTCATTTCATGCCATGATTACAGATATCTAAGAACTCATGACACGCGCACTGCTCGCTCCCACATGGGCGTCATTTTGTGCCATGATTACAGATATCTAAGAACTCATGACAAGCGCACTGCTCGCTCCCACATGTGGATCATTTCATGCCATGATTACAGATGTCTAAGAACTCATACCGCACCACTTCACACCACGCTTGTCGAACTCACAATTACGCTGGCTTGTAGATCTCACAATTACGCTGGCTTGTAGATCTCACAATTACGCTGGCTTGTAGATCTCACAATTACGCTGGCTGGCTTCTTCTGGTTTTATGACTGGCCAGATTCCTATGTACACTCCGTATATGACCGTATATTTTGGTGATTTTTTTGCCCAAAATACCATACGTATACCGTAAATGATTATTTATTTACCGTTAAAAATATGGTCCTGGCCAACCCTGTAAGACCCTCCAATAGCAAGAGCACGTGCACGGTTGAAAGCACGTACCTACATCACTCCACGCCACACCTTCTCACAATTACGCTGGCTTCTTTTGGGTTAAGACCCTCCAACAGCAAAGACACTTGCATACATAAGCACGTTCCTGCACCACATTTAATAGCACACACACCTGCATCACTTCATGCCACGGCTGCTCACGATTAGGGCTGGCTTCATGTGGCACAAGACCCTCCACAAGCAACGGCATGCACACACTAATGCGTGTGGCACACAACTACACTGCTTCAGACGTTGTGTGCGCTCGCCATACGCGCATAAGAGCATACACACACATGTGCACACACATACCTGCATCACTCCACACCACGATTCCTCACGAGTGCATGCCTCTTGTGGTGTTAGACCCTCCACAAGCAACCACGGGGGTGCGTTGGCCATCATGCCTTCTGCACTGTTCCCGCTGACAGCACCCAGCTCATGCACCTGTGTGTGTTGTTTGGGGGTGTATGTGAGTGTGTGAGGTTTGCTCCCCATGGAAGCACCCATATCAGTTACCTGTGTGTGTGCGCATGTGTGTGCGTGTGTGTGTGTGTGTTGTGTGTGTGTGTGTGTGTGTGTGTGTGTGTGTGTTTGTGTGTGTGTGTGTGTGTGCGTGCGTTTGCGCTTGTCTTCTTGTGCAGGTGTGAGGGCCTAAGTAAATTTTGATACACTTAAGTATGCACATTCATAAATGTGTGAGTATGCATGTTCATGAGTGTGTGCGTATGCATGTTCATGGGTTTGCATGTACAACAGGTTACTTGCACAAGCCTTTCATCCTTTTATCACCACCACACATCACCACCACACACACACACACACACACACTCACTCACACAAACACACACACAAACATACACACATACATAACACCCCTACAAACAGCCACACAAACATACATACATTGCACCTCTACAAACAGCCACACATTACTTGCACCGTTACATGTGAAGATAAGGCAGCACTGCAATGCTTATGTGTTTGAACCTCAGCAGCTCCTAATTTCTCTACTTTCTTCTGAAACGGCCACTTCACAGCCATTTCTAGTACCGCACCAGGACCCTGTTTGACCACATCTTCTTGTTTCCAGAAGCTGTGTAATTAGGGTTGGCCAGAACCATACATGTATAGGTATAAAAAGTGTACACACGGTACTTTAGGCAGGGAAATCACCATACATACAGTCATATACGGTGCAGATATACGATTCTGGCCAACCCTATGTGTAATGTATACCCTCAAGGGGCATAGTGGTTGTTGGTCATGCTGTAACAGTAACCCATGCAAGATATCAATTCCTGATATCAATCACATTTTGTCGATAAGGGCTTGAGCTGAAAAACTCAACAGTGAGCTTGGCCATCATGAGGGGCAGAGTAGGTGCTGACACACTCCATCAACGGTGCTTCCTCACTTTTCCATTGGAGTAGCACCTGACACAACCCATGACAGCAATTACAAATAGGGTGTGGGTGTGGATGCGGCACCCATCACCTACACCCACTGCTACTTAACAACTAACTGCTCTTAGCAATATCACAGAATCATACCTATTTCTATCCACTGTGCTCTGTGATTTTGCTAACACTTACGTTTCCCTGCCTGGTATACGCCCGCCACAAAAAGCGCACTGCACGCACACACACATTCCGGCACTTTCTTACATAACACAACATAAGCCTGTAATTCTCTCCCTGATCTGCACTCCAGCATACAGAGCACTGCATACAAACACCATTTTCCAGCAACCCCCTTAACAACACAACACACACCTTGATATTCCTCCCTGTTCTGCACTCCCACAGAAAAAGCACCGCACTGCACTGCACACACACATACACAAACACACACACACACACACACATGTACACACACCTGCCTTCCCGCAAACTTCTTCTGGAAGCGCTCAGCCTTTTCTTTGGTTCCCGGGTAGAAAGGCACCCTCCGAGTTGCTCCCTGCAATGCCCTCTTTACCGCAGACAGGAAGGCAGCTCGCTGTGGCCAAGCCGCGTCGGTCACCAGCAACTGCAGTCACACCCGTGGGTACAGCGTGTGTGTACGCGTGCTTTGTAAGTATAAGAACCCCGAAGTGTATGTCAGCATTGGTCACCAGCAACTGCAGTCACACAATCGATCCACACAGCGTGTGTGTATGATTGCACGCATGTGAGCATGATAAAGCGGACACTTGGCATCCATATCAGCAACTGCACTTAAGCAGTCACTCCACACAGCGTGCGTGTACGAGTGCACGCATGTGAGCATGATAATGCGGACACTCGGCATCCGTATCAGCAACTGCACTCAAACAGTCATTCCACACAGCGTGCGTGTATGATTGCACGCATGTGAGCATCTTAATGCAAACACTCAACATCTAACAGAAACTGCAGGGACACAGTGACCCCACACGGCATGCGTAGGTGCATGTCACCCCACACGGCATGCGTAGGTGCATGTCACCCCACACGGCATGCGTAGGTGCATGTCACCCCACACGGCATGCGTAGGTGCATGTCACCCCACACGGCATGCGTAGGTGCATGTCACCCCACACGG
>Ga0307945_1000308_pt1 | contig 31991 bp, 31 predicted proteins | sample OrgLakmetagen228_FD_201818 | JGI IMG/M metagenome (GOLD analysis project Ga0307945, IMG submission 201818) | Saline water microbial communities from Organic Lake, Antarctica - #228 | ecosystem: Environmental > Aquatic > Non-marine Saline and Alkaline > Saline | place: Antarctica: Organic Lake...
CTCTGCCAACGAGATCGATCCCGAGGCCCTCGCCAAGGTGAGCGAAATCGAGAAGAAGGCGAAGAAGCTGAGCCTGATGGAATTGACCGAAAAGACGTGCAAATGGCCCGTCGGCGATCCGGCCACCGCCGATTTCTGGTTCTGCGGCCTGCCCGTGCAGTCCGGCAAGCCCTATTGCGAGGCGCATGTCGGCGTCGCGTTCCAGCCGGTTTCGGGCCGGCGCGACCGCAAACGCTGAAGGCCTGACCCGGCGCGGACCGCGCCGGGCCGCGTGCCAAACGCGGCGGTCTGATCAAGCTGCCGAGCCGCGTCTTCAATACTGGCTGTTTGATCCCATGGTTTGATGGTGATCAAATGGCTCGGCCGGATGCTTGATCGCGAAAGCGCTGCCCATGACAGCCGGCGCTTTCAGACGCGTCTGCGGGCCGCGAAACCGCGCGAGAGCGGCGCCTGCATGGAAGATATCGATTATCGCGCCGCGCGCCGGCTGGATCGCGCGCTGTTCCAAAGCCTCCGGAATGGCGCCTCGATCACCAGACCCGGCAGCATCCTGATCATCGGACCATGCGGGGTCGGGAAATCCAGGCTGGCTTGCGCCCGGGGTTGGCAGACATGTGGCCATGAGGCCTGTCGGCACGGCAAGACCACCCTCTAACTTCCTAGTGCCGCGTCCGTTCGGCGATTTGGCCTCCGCGTGCGCCGATGGCAGCTTTGAGCGCATCTTCCGCAAGATCATGCGCCGCGATATTGTCTGTGGCTTGCCCGGACCAATCTCTGCGCTGCCGCATGAAGGCTCCGAGCCCTTTGCGCACGGATCGCCCCTGTTTCGAATGCCGACGGGCGCACTTGATCGGCGGCGGCCCGAAATGTGTGCGAAGGGAAGATTTCGAGGCTCCCCATAAGCTCGGGCTTGCCCTCGCTGCAGGGCAGCATTGCAAACTTGCTTATTGTGCAGGTGCAGCAATGGCCTATTTCGAATGAGGACGAACCGAACCACAGTCAGAACCGAGGAGACGTCAATGTCCCACAAAGCACATAGCTACGCCACGAATGCTCAACATCATGGCCTGCAGGCACGTTACATCCGCATTCTCGACGGTCTACGCGAACGCGCTGCTCAACAATCGGTCTACCGCCAAAAAGTTGCGGAATTGCAAGCGTTTAGCGATCGGGATCTTGCCGATTTCGGCTATCACCGAAGCGAAATACCACGTATTGCAAGAGAATCTGTGGGTCTGGCCTGAGCATAGTCCTGCATCCTGTCTCTGAAACTTCTTGGGGACCGAGTCCAAGCCATCGTGATCTCCGTTTGGCCTCGACACCCGAACAGGCTCACGCCCTGCTGAATTCACTCAACTCGTTTCCGATCAGCCTCTGAGGGCGAGGATGAGATCGACGAGCGAGCCGATGGCGTTCGCTGTCTGGGCGCGGTCCGCCTCCTGCAGGCCCTGCATCCCGGTCGCGGCGGCGTAGAGGATGCGGGCCATTTCCGGATTGCCGATGCCGCAAGCGGCCAAGAGGTCGCCGAGCCGCGCCAACCGCAGGGTGTCCACCTCGCGCAGGGGGCCAGCGATGCCGGCATTGCCCTGCGCCCAGGCCCGGATCATCGGCTCGCAGGACAGCGCGGGGCTGTCATGGCCGGTGGTGTCGGCGATGGTCTGGGCGGTGGCGCGCAGGCGGGCGGTGTCGGTGATCCCGCCGGCCGCGAGCAGCGCGGTTTCGGCCTCGGTCCGCCAGCGGTCCAGCATGGCGTCGTGAAAGGCGTGGACATCCTTGAAATGCCAGTAGAAGGATCCCTTGGTGGTGCCGAGCCGCCGCGCCAGCGGCTCTGCGCCAAGCGCGTCGGGTCCTGTTGACCGCAGCGCGGAGAGACCGGCGAGAAGCCAGTCGTCACGGGTCAGGCGGGCGCGGGGCGATCCGGTCATGACCCTGATCTACTCCGCCACGGGCGGTGTCGCAAGTGCACTAGCCGCGACGGGGGCGGCGCGCGCGTGACGGGAGAAGCCGTCCAGCGCTGCCTTGTCGCATGATAAAAGGCGACCCCTTGGGGAAGGGAGCCGCCTCTGGAGATAAAATCGTGGCTTGGGAAAGCTTATCTGGAATAGTCACGAGTGGTACACGAACTTATGACCATACTGTGACGCGATGATGGTTTTTCCGGGGTCTTTCGGGCGGATCGGTCCTTTTTAGGTATCGGATCAGCCGCCGAGGGGCTGACGCCGGATCAGATGAAACCGGCCTTGCGCGTCCTCGCCCATCAGTGACAGCGCGTCGACGGGAAACGGGCGCGGCACCACCGGCAACAGGTGGCGGTCAAGCACCTGCTTGAGCATCGCCAGTTCGGACCCCGGGCGTTTGCCGGTCAGGGTGATGTGAAAGCGGAACTCCGACATCACGTGAGGATAGCCCCAGCGGGTCAGGTTGGCGTCCTGTTGCGGCGTCAGTGTCGGTTTGCGGCGGCGGGCAAGCTCGGTCTCGCCGAGCGGGGCGCGAAACCGGTCGAGGGCCCGCAGCGTGTCGGCGGCGAGCGCATCGGCCGCGCCCGTGTCGCCGGACGGCACGAGGGCGAGAAACCGGCCCATTGCGGCGATTTCGAGACCGTCGAGCGTGACCGGGCGCGTGGCGTCACAAACCCGGATGACCCCGTCGAGCAGCGTTTGTGCTGTCTGCGCCCCGGCCAGATGAAAGGGCGGGACGATGGTCGCGTGCAGCCCGTATCGGCGCGGTGTCGCGGTGATCTCGTGGGCCGGTGCGGGCAGGTCCGGCAGGGCGGGGGGGCGGACCGGCTGGCCGGTTGTGCTGTCCCATCCCAGCCATGCCGCGCCCAGATCCGCAAACGTCCCCGGGGCGGGCGTGACATAGATGGCAAAGCGGGTGAACTGCATGGCAAGCCTCGGCGATGAGACGTGGGGTGCACGATGGCAGATGACTCTACCCGCGCCGGAAGGGCCGGGTCAGCCCGTGGCGCGCCCGGATGACTTGTCGACACGCGCGCCCAACTCGTGGAGTTCGTTGCGGGCGGCGCGCAGACCGTCCATCGTCGCGTGCAGTTCTGCCTCCGACTGGCTGAGCTGATTTGTCAGCTCCGCCTCGCGTTGCTGCAGATAGGTGATCGCCTGATCGCGGGCCTCCTCGGCCTCGTGAAGCTCCTGGGCCAGACGCTCCAGCTCGCCCAGCTCGGAGGCGGGCACGCGAATGAAGCGATGCACCAGCCAGTTGGCGAACCAGCCCACGCAGAACGCGACAAAAAGCACGATCGCCGTCGCGATGATAAACTCAGTCCTGTTCATCGGCCGTCTCGTCCTGTTCGGATCCGTCGGCACTGTCCTCTGTCTGCGCTGGGGTTTCAAGCGTCGTGTTGTAATCGGGCTGGTACTCGGTCACGGGTTCGGGACGAATCACCCGAAATTCGATCCGCCGGTTCCGTTCGCGCCCCTCGGCGGTGGCGTTGTCGGCGATCGGTGTGCTTTCGCCGTAGCCCTTCGCGTCGATCTGAGAGGTCAGCACGCGCCGCATGCGCAATTCCTCGAGCACGGCGCGGGCGCGGTCGAGGCTGAGTTGCTCGTTCATCACCTCGCGGCCCTGGCTGTCGGTGTGGCCGGCGATTTCCATGCGCAGTTCGCCGCACTCCTTCAGGATGTCGGCGATCCTGTCCATGGTCGCGACGCTGCCCGCGTCGATCTCGGCCGAGCCGGGCTCGAACCCGATCTTGCCCTCGTCCTGGGCTGCGGCGAGGCGGTCCTGGCATTCGGCGGGTGTGGGCAGCTGGGCGATCGGGTCGAGCGCCTCGTCATAGGTGACGTCGATGGCAAACTGCCCCGCGCCCCCGAGCTTGTCCGACAGGAGCCCCGACAGGTCGCTGCCCGCGCTCTGGCGGCCGGTCCGGCCCTCGACGCCGACATGATCCGGGGTCACCGTCACCGCGCCATGCGCAAGATGCGACAGCGCCTCCAGCCCGAGAAGCACGCGCATCGGCCAGTCGCGCGGCAGGCCTTCGGCGATGCGTGCCGACATGTGAACGCTGTCCGAGGCAAAGCGCGCCTTGGCAAGGCTCTGGGCCGTCTCGCGCAGTTGCGCGGTGCCGAGCTGTCCGCGCAGCAGCACCTGCCCCTCAGGCGACAGCGTCGCGATGAATTCGGGCACCTCGGTCTCGGTGTCAGCGGGCGGCTCGGGGCGCGTCGCCTCGAGGGCGAAGACCTCGGGCAGTGCGCTTTCCAGCCCGCCGACCACATCGTCGAAGCGGTCCTGCGGCGTGTCCTCGAGGGCGCGAAGCGCGATATCGGCATCGGTGAAGGTCACGCTGCCGCCGCCCAGATCGTCCACCGCCGCGATCGCCAGTTCCGCGGCCTCGGCCCAGCGGGGCGAGGGGACACCCATGCCGATGGTGCATTCGGCCTTGATCTGCAGGCCGGCGCGCCCCGCCGCACCAAGGATGCGGTCGCGGGCTTCTTCTGTATCGGCCGAACAGGCATCGAAACGCGCGCCGCGCGCATCGGACACGAATCGCAGCGTGAAGGGCGTGATCACCGGGCGCGGCGCGGAAATGTCGAGCGCGAGCCGCACATCGTCGGGGGATTTGCGGGCGAGATCGGTTTCCAGCAGGCGCCGGTTGGCGGCACTTTCGGCCATGGCGGTGATCGCGACGCGGTTGGCGCTGACCGAGATCTTGGTGCGGGGCAGATCGCCCAGGGATTGCACCGCGAAGTCGAGCGCCGCGTTCCACGTGTCGGGGGGCGCGTGATCGGCGGTCTCCAGCAGGTCGGTCACCTCCGCGCCGCCGGTTGCGGCGGCGATGTCGGCGATAAGCGTGTCGCGGTCGAGCGTCTCGGGCACCAGCCCGATCAGCGAGATCCCCCGCTCGTTGCGCAGGATTTCGATGGCAAATCGCGGCGGGGCGACGCCCTCGGTCTCTTGCACAAGCATCTGGTCGATCACCCGCGTGGCATCTACGACGGTGCCGGCCACCGACAGCGCCCGAAAGCGCGCGGCCTCGGTGGGTGCGGTGCCGGCGAGATAGACCTGCAACCCGTCGGTCTCCACCTCGGTCCAGCCCATGTCCTGACGGATGAAGGCGTCGCGCACCTGCGCGCGCGAGGCGTCCTCGATCTCGGTGACGGCGAAACCGGCGGCCACGACGCTGAGGGCTGCGGCCGTGGCGAAGGTGGCGGTGATGGTGAAGATGATGGATAACCGCATGGAGGCTCTGGCCTTGTGTCATTGGTTGCCGCGTTCTAGGCCCGTGGCCGGGCGATATCAATCACAGCAGAAATGCGACGGCGAAAAACGGCACAGGCAGCAGCCCCGCATCCCGGTTGGAGCGAAACAGCGTCAGCAGCCGCGCGTGATCGTCGAGGTCGAGCCGCTGCAATTGCCGCCGCAGGTGCCAGCCCATGGCGAGCGGGCCGCACAGCGCCACGACGAGCGCGGGGCCGCCATCCGGTGCCGCGAGGGCGACCGCCACAGCCATCAGCGCCACTGCGCCAAGGCCAAAGCCGCGCAGCCAGCGCGGCGAGGTGTCGCCAAAAAGCCGCGCCGTGGATTTCACCCCGATCAGCGCGTCATCCTCGGCATCCTGATGGGCGTAGATCGTGTCATAGAACAGCGTCCAGGCCATGCCGGCCAGATAGAGCGCCACCGCCGGGGCCTCGAGCCGTCCGGCATGCGCCGTCCAGGCCAGCAGCGCACCCCAGTTGAACGCCAGCCCGAGAAAGATCTGCGGCCACCATGTGAACCGTTTGGCAAAGGGATAGATCGCCACCGGCACCAGCGCCGCGATCCCGAGGAGGATGGCCGCCCAGTTGAAGGTCAGCAGGATGCAGAAGGCCGCAAGTGCTTGTGCGACCAGCCACAGAAAGGCCCCGCGCGTCGTGACCTGCCCCGACGGGATCGGGCGCGAGGCGGTGCGCGCCACCGATCCGTCGATATCGCGGTCGGTGATGTCGTTCCAGGTGCAGCCCGCGCCGCGCATCAGAAAGGCGCCGATGGCACAGCCCGCGCCGATCCACAGATCGTGCCAGCCCGCGCGCCCGTCCGCGAGCATCGCCAGTGTCAGACCCCACCAGCACGGCAGCAGCAACAGCCATGTGCCGATGGGGCGATCCGCGCGGGACAGCCGCAGGTAGGGCCGGGTCGCGGGCGGGGCCAACCGGTCCACCCAATTGCCGCGATAGGCATCGGCCACGCTGCCCTCGGCCTCTGGCGTCTGGTTCTGTCCGGTCATATGTAGGCCTCATGAAAACGGCGAAGATCAGGCTTTATGTAGAGCAGCCGCTGGGGCAAGGGCAAACCGTTCCTCTGACCCGCGATCAGGCGCATTACCTGTTCGGGGTGATGCGGCAGGCGGTTGGCGACGCGGTGCTGCTGTTCAACGGCCGGGACGGAGAGTGGCGCGCCGAGGTGGCCGAGGCCGGCAAGCGTGCAGGCAGTCTGGAGGTCGCGGCGCAGACAGCGCCGCAGCGCGATCCGCCGGATCTTTGGCTGATCTTCGCGCCGATCAAGAAGGCGCGCACCGATTTCATCGTGGAAAAAGCCACCGAGATGGGCGCGGCGCGCATCCTGCCGGTGCAGACCGATTTCACAAATGCCGAGCGTATCCGCCGCGACCGGCTGCAGGCGCATGCCGTGGAGGCCGCCGAGCAATGCGGCGGCACGTTTGTGCCCGAGGTTTGCGGGCTGCAAAAGTTGGGCTGGCTGCTGGATGACTGGCCCGCGGGCCGGCAGGTGATGTTCTGTGACGAGGCGCTGGCCGGGAATGGCGCCGGATTGCAGGTGGCGGATCGCGGCCCGTGGGCGATCCTGATCGGTCCCGAGGGCGGATTTTCCGAAGCGGAGCGCACGCGGCTGGCGGCACTGCCCGGCGCCCATCCCGTGGCGCTCGGGCCGCGGGTCCTGCGCGCCGATACCGCAGCGGTCGCCGCGCTCACCGTCTGGCAGCAGGCGCTGGGAGACTGGACATGAGAGGCCGGGCATGAGTTTTATCCGCCCGGATGCGCGCGCCGCGCTCTGGCGCTGGCGCGAAGTGCTGACCGGCGCGGGACTGGCCTGTCTTGGCCTGTGGTGGACGCTCGGGTTGACCGGCATCCTGCACTGGCTGGGCTACGCGGTTCTTCTGGTGGCCGGGGCCATGACGATCATGGGGGTGCAGCGGGCGCGGTTTCGCCACGGCGGTGGCGGGCCCGGCGTGGTGCGCGTCGATGAAGGGCAGGTCGCCTATTTCGGCCCGCTGACCGGTGGTATCGTGGCGATCCGCGATCTCGACAGTCTCACGCTCGACCCTACGGGTCACCCCGCGCATTGGGTGCTCAGCCAATCCGGCGCGCCCGATCTGCACATCCCCGTCAATGTTGAAGGGGCCGAGGCGCTGTTTGATGCCTTCGCCGCGCTGCCCGGCCTGCGTACCGAGCACATGCTGGCCCAGATGCAGCGCCTGCCGGCCTTTCCCACGGTGATCTGGCAAAAGGCCCCGCCGGTCTCCCCGACCTTTCGGCTGCATTGATGGCGTCCGCCATCGGGTTGCATTGACACCACCCGCGAATGCCGCCAACTGTTCGCCCGGAACAAGACGCGCACAGGATCAGGAGGCCCGACCATGTCCATCCCTCAAACCGGCGGCGGGCCGATCGAGCACCAGTCACAACTGGCCGAATACCTCGCGGCGGGCTGCAAGCCGCCCGGGGACTGGCGCATCGGCACCGAGCACGAGAAGTTCGGCTATTGCAAGGACGACCAGCTGCCGATCCCCTATGAGGGCAAGCGCAGCGTGCGGGCGGTGCTGGAAGGCCTGCGCGACGTGCATGGCTGGGCCCCGGTCGAGGAGGATGGCAAGCTCATCGGGCTTGAAAAGGACGGTGCCAACGTATCGCTGGAGCCCGGCGGGCAGCTGGAACTGTCGGGCGCGCCGCTGGAGAATATCCACCAGACCTGCAACGAGGTGAACCTGCATCTCGAAGAGGTCAAGGACGTGGCCGACAAGGTCGGCGTCGGCTTCATCGGGCTGGGGGCCGCGCCGATCTGGTCGCATGAGCAGATGCCGATGATGCCCAAGGGCCGCTACAAGCTTATGGACAGCTACATGCAGCGCGTCGGCACGATGGGCCAGACCATGATGCGCCGCACCTGCACCGTGCAGGTCAATCTCGATTTTTCATCAGAGCCGGACATGGTGCAGAAACTGCGCGTGGCGCTGGCGTTGCAGCCGGTGGCCACTGCGCTTTTCGCCAATTCTCCGTTTCTGGACGGCAAGCCCAACGGTCACAAAAGCTGGCGCGCGCGGGTCTGGCGCGATCTCGATCCTGACCGGACGGGCATGCTGCCGTTTGTCTTCGAGGACGGGTTCGGGTTCGAGGCCTATGCCGATTACGCGCTCGATGTGCCGATGTATTTCGTCTATCGCGAGGGGCGCTATATCGACGCGCTGGGTCAGTCGTTCCGGGACTTCCTGCGCGGCGAGCTGCCCGCGCTTCCCGGCGAGAAGCCGACGCTGAGCGATTGGGCCGATCACCTGACGACGATCTTTCCCGAGGCGCGGATCAAGAAATTCATGGAGATGCGCGGCGCCGATGGCGGGCCGTGGCGCCGGTTATGCGCGCTGCCGGCCTTCTGGGTGGGGCTGATGTACGATCAGAGCGCCCTCGATGCCGCCTGGGATCTTGCAAAGGGCTGGGATGCCGAAACGCGCGATGCGTTGCGCGTCGCCGCCAGCGTCGACGGGTTGCAGGCGCAGGTCGGCGACATCCGCATGGAGCGTCTGGCGCGCGAGGTACTGGATATCTCGGAGGCCGGTCTCAAGGCGCGCGGGCGCGCGGGCGGCGGTGGACTGATCCCCGACGAGACGCATTTTCTGGGCGCGCTGCTTGACAGCGTCGATACGGGCAAGACGCCCGCCGACGAGTTGCTGGAGGCCTATCACGGCCGCTGGCAGGGCGATCTGACCCGGATTTACGACGAATTCAGCTACTGAACCGGACCGCAGCGCGGGCCGTCACCGCGCTGCGTTGTGGGCAATGGGCGCATCGCACAGCGCCGGATCGGGTGCTTGAACCGCGTCTTCCGCGCAGGCTCAGGCGCCGATCAGTGCGATGAAGATCAGCAGCGCGATGATGACGATCGTGCTCCATGTCACGACCTTCACGAATCCCTCGAAGGTCTTTTCCTGCGTCTCGATATCCATCTTGCCGGGCGTCTCGTCTTTCATGTCGTTTCGTCCTTCATCTTCGGTCGCCATATCCGGCCCTTTCGTTACGTCATTCGGTGCGCGCTGTCACGCCCGAAGCCTATCCGATGCGGCACGCATCTGCCAGAGCCACGCGTCGTCGCTGCGCCGCCAGCGGGTGACCTCGCCGGTGTGGTGCAGGTGGTTGAGATGCGCGATCGCCTCGACCAACGCCAGACCGTAGGTTCCGGCATCGACCTTGCGCTTGAACAGAAGCGGAAAGCAGTCGGCGGCGGTGCGCGGCTGTTTCAGAAAATCGCGCAGCCGGTCGAGAGCCGCAAGGTGGTTGTCGGCCAGTTGCGCCATGCGCAGCGGCAGCCCGGTGAAGGGCAGCTTGTGGCCGGGCAACACCAGATGACCCTCGCGCGCGTGCCGCGCCAGCCGGTCGCAGGCCGCCAGCCAGTCGGCCAGCGGATCGGCCTCGGGTTCGGTCGGATAGACGCCGATATTGGGGCTTATGCCGGCGAGGATCTGATCGCCGGCGATCACCAGATCGTCGTCGCGGGACCAGAGCGTGACATGCTCGGCGGCATGTCCGCCGCCCATGCGCACATTCCACATCCGTCCACCGGCATGGATCACGTCGCCCTCCTGCAGGCGGGTATAGCCCACCGGCAACGGCGCGCAGATATCGGCGAAGTTGAACGGGCGGTCCTGGCTGCGCTGCTCGAGGATCTCCGGATCCATGCCACCTGCGCGCCAGAGGGCCAGCGCCTGCGGCGTCGGGCGATCCTCGACATCGAGGATCAGCATGCGCGCCATCAGCCAGCTTGTGCGCGACGCCCAGAGATCGGCGCCGCAGCGGTCCATTATCCAGCCCGCCATGCCGATATGGTCGGGGTGATGATGGGTGGCGATCACGCGTCCGACGGGTTTGCCCTGCAGGGGGCCGGCGAGGATATCCTCCCACAGCGCCACGCTGCGCTTCGAGTGGATGCCGGTATCGATCAACGTCCAGCTGTCGCCCTCGTCCAGCGCGTAGATATTGACGTGATCGAGCACCATGGGCAGCGGCAATTGCAGCCAGAGCACCCCCGGCGCGATCTCGGTGGCCTCGGCGGGTGCGGGCGGTGCGGACCACGGGTGGCGCAGAAGATCGCCGCCATCCATCACGCCGCGAAATCCTCGGATGTGAGCGCGTAGAGGTCGTCCGACCCGGCGGTGGCATGTGCCAGATGCCCGGCATGCTCGGGCAGAAGCCGTGTGATGTAGATCCGCGCGAGACGCGTGCGCGCGCCGGCACCGCCCTCGGCCTGTGCGGATTTGAGGTGGAAATGCCCGCCCAGCACGCGGGCAAAGCCACGCAGGTACGGCATCGCCCCGGCGAAACGCTGGGTCATGTCCTCTTGCCCGAGCATCCAGTCGGTCGCCTCGCGCAGCGTCTCGGCGGCCTGCCAGACGGGGTCGGCGAGGTCCGGAAGGTCACCGCGCGCGGCCTCCGAGGCAGACTGGATCTCGTCGATGAGGGCGAAGGCGGCCTCGCCCCCGTCCATCAGCTTGCGCCCGACCAGATCCATCGCCTGGATGCCGTTGGTGCCCTCGTAGATCGAAGTGACGCGCACGTCGCGGAGGTACTGCGCCGCGCCCGTCTCCTCGATGTAGCCCATGCCGCCATGCACCTGCAGGCCGGTATTGGCCACGGAAATGCCCGTCTCGGTGCCGCAGACCTTGACGATCGGGGTCAGCAATGCTGCGCGCGCGGCGGCCGCCTTGGTGCCGGTGGCGGTCTCCATGTCGATCGCCTGCGCACAGGCCAGTGCCGTGGCCCGCGCCGCGAAGATCTCGGCTTTCATGGCCGCCAGCATGCGGCGCACATTGGCATGGCCGATGATCGTGTCGGGGTTGTCGGGATCGGGCGTGCGGCCCTGCTTGCGATCCTGGGCGAAGGCCAGCGCGTGCTGATAGGCGGCCTCGGCCACGCCGATGCCCTGACCGCCCACGCCGAGGCGGGCATTGTTCATCATGGTGAACATCGCGCGCATGCCCTGATGCGGCGCGCCGATCAGCCAGCCGGTGGCGCCGTCGTACTGCATCACGCAGGTGGGGCTGCCATGCAGGCCCATCTTGTGCTCGAGGCTGACCACCTTGAGATCGTTGCGCGCGCCCGGCGTGCCATCCGCGTCGGGGATGAATTTCGGCACCAGAAAGAGGCTGATCCCCTTGGTGCCGGGCACCCCGTCGGGCAGCCGCGCCAGCACCAGATGGCAGACATTTTCGGTCATGTCGTGGTCGCCCCACGAGATGTAGACCTTCTGCCCGGTGATGGCGTAGGTGCCGTCGCCATTGTCTTCGGCGCGGGTGCGCAGCGCGCCCACATCCGAGCCGGCCTGCGGTTCGGTCAGGTTCATCGTGCCGGTCCAGTCTCCGCTGACGAGCTTGGGCAGGTAGATATCCTTGATCGCGTCCGAGGCGTGATGCTCCAGCGCCTCGATCTGGCCTTGGGTCATCAGCGGCGCGAGTTGCAGCGACAGGCAGGCCGCGGACATCATCTCGTTGACGGCCGTGGTCAGCGTCATCGGCAGGCCCGTGCCGCCGTGATCGGGATGCGCGCTGATCGACACCCAGCCGCCCGTCGCGATGGCGCGGTAGCCATCGGCAAAGCCGGGCGCGGTGCGCACCACGCCGTTTTCCAGTCGCGCGGGATTGAGATCGCCGGGGCGTTGCAGCGGGTAGAGCACCTCTTCGCACATGCGCGCGGCCTCGGTCAGGATCGCGGCGGTCATGTCGGGCGTCGCCTCGGCAAAACGGTCTGTCGCGGTGACCTCGGCCAGACCGATGACATGGTCGAACAGGAATTGATAGTCTTCGACGGGTGCGCGATAGGGCATGGGGACCTCCTGATGCGGGGGGCCTTGGCAGTCTGCCCACGCCCCCATATTACGTATCTGCAGGAAAGAGCGTAATCAACCGCGGCAGGTCTTCAACCGCAACGCCGCGTCAGAAGGACAGGTTTGGTGCAGACGCGGATATTGAGCGCGGATGCGGACGGGTATGCCGCCGCTGCCGGAATCTGGCGCGCGGGCGGGTGCGTGGCCTTCCCGACTGAAACGGTCTACGGGTTGGGGGCCGATGCGCGCGACGATATGGCCGTGGCGCGGATCTTCGCGGCCAAGGCGCGGCCGCGCTTCAACCCGCTGATCGTTCATGTCGCGAACATGCAGGCGGCGCGCGAGCTTGTGGCATGGTCGGACGCCGCTGAGATCGTGGCGCATGCGTTCTGGCCGGGGCCGCTGACGCTGGTGCTGCCGCTGCGCGAGGGCGCCGCCCTGTCGCCGCTGGTCACCGCCGGGTTGCCGACGCTGGCGGTGCGGGTGCCGGGCCATCCGGCGGCCCGCGATCTGCTGGCCGCGCATGGCGGGCCGGTCGCCGCGCCCTCGGCCAACCCCTCGGGGCGGATTAGCCCGACAGAGGCGGGGCATGTGCTGGCCGGTCTGGACGGGCGCATCGAGGCGGTGATCGATGGCGGGGCCTGCCCGGTGGGGGTGGAATCGACCATCCTCGGGCTGACCGGCGATCCGGTGCTCTTGCGTCCCGGCGGGGTGCCGGTCGAGGCGCTGGAGGCTGTGCTGGGCCAACCGGTAGGTCTGCGCGCCGAAGGGTCCGCGCTGACCGCGCCCAGTGCGCCGGGACAGATGCGCTCGCATTATGCGCCGGGGGCACGGGTGCGGCTCGACGCGCGCGTGCGGCAGGCAGGTGAGGTGATGCTGGGTTTCGGCGCGGTGGAGGCCGATCTGAACCTGTCGCCCTCGGGGGATCTGACCGAGGCGGCGGCCAATCTCTTTCATCATCTGCATGCGCTGGATCTTATGGAGGCTGCGGGGATCGCGGTGTCGCCAATCCCCGAGCGGGGTCTGGGTCGGGCGATCAATGACCGGCTGCGTCGGGCAGCCGCGCCGAAAGGGTGAGAGGGTCGGGGCTCTGCCCCCGTCGCGCAAGCGCGCGACTCCCCCGGAGTATTTGTCGGCAAGATGAAACGTCAGCCGAGGAAAGCGAGCCCGCCATAGAGCGTGAGCGCGCCCAGCAGGATGGCGACGATCACGTTGCGCAGGAAATATCCCGCAGCGAGCGTCACGAGGGCGGCGGCCATGCGCGGCGCATCGACGCTGCCTCCGGTGGCCGCGGGCCAGACCACCAGCGGCACGACCAGCCCCGGCAGCACCGCCACCGCCGTGTAGCGCAGATGCCGCAGGACCCATGCGGGCAGCGGGCGGTTGCCCACCAGACCCAGGAACACGAAGCGTAGCGCGAAGCTGCCGAGGCCCAGCCCGATGATCACGATCCACAGATCGACGGTGTCGATGCTCATGTGCGGGCCGCGTCCTTCCGGCGTTCCAGCAGCACCTCGATCCGGGCACCGGTCATCATGCCGGCGAGGCCCGCGACGAGCAGCCCGAGATTGTAGGGCAGGACCGCGAAGACCAGCGCGCATGTCACCGACACGAAGGCCGCCGCGAGATGCGCGGGCGTGCGCAGCATCGGTCCGATCATTGCCAGAAAGGTGATCGGCAGCGCGAAGTCGAGCGCAAGCCCGGCCGGAATCGCCGTGCCCACCAGCGCGCCCACCAGTGTGAACATGTACCAAAGCGGGCAGATCGGCGTGACCACGCCGAAGAAATATGAAAGCCGGCGCGGGATGTCCCAGCCGGGGTTCTGCTCGAACTTGACGATGGCGCAGGCATAGCTTTGATCGACGGTGAAATAGGCCGCGAGCGCGCGCTGGCCGAGGCGCGCCTCACCCAGCCACGGCGTGAGCGAGGCCGAATACATCGCCATGCGCAGATTGACCGCCAGCGCCGATATCAGCGCGATCACCGTGGGCGCGCCGTCGGTCAGCAACTGCAGCGCGGCGAACTGCGCCGCGCCGCCAAGGGCCAGCACCGAAAAGGTGAGCGTCTCGAACACGTTGAGGCCCGCCTCGGTCGCCACCACACCAAAGAGCAGCGAGAACGGCACGATCACCAGAATGAAGGGCGCGCCGTCGCGCACGCCTTGCCAATAGACCGATTTGGTGGTTTCTGTCGTCACCGGGCTGCCTTCGATGCCATGCTGTCGATGGCTTGCCTATCCACTGCGGGGAGGAGATGCAATTGGCCACCAGCGACGCGCCACACGGGTATTTGATCGCCCCCGATCCCGAAGCGGCGCGCCTGACACGGCGTGTCGCGGGGGTGGATCACGACGGCACGCCCACGCAGATCTCGGTGGTCGAGGAACGTCCCCTGACGATATTCCTCAACGGGCAGGAGATCGTCACGGCGATGACGATCGGCGACTATCCCGAATATCTCGCGCTCGGGTTTCTGCGCAATCAGGGGATGCTGGCGGCGGACGAGGCGGTGCGAGGCGTGGATTTCGACGAGGATCTGGAGACGGTCGTGGTGCGCACCGACGGCCAGACCTCCTACGAGGAGAAGCTGCAGAAGAAGACCCGCACCAGCGGCTGCGCCGTGGGCACTGTGTTCGGCGACATGATGGAGGGGCTGGAGGCCGTGAAGCTGCCGCAGATGACGGTGCGGACCTCCGACCTTTATGCGCTGGCCGCCACGATCAACCGCACCCCGTCGCTCTATCTGACCGCTGGGGCGATCCATGGCACGGTGCTGTGCGAGGGATCCCGCCCGCTGGTCTACATGGAGGATGTGGGCCGGCACAACGCGGTCGACAAGATCGCCGGATGGATGTTCAGCGAGGGTGTCGCGGCGGGGGACAAGACGCTTTACACCACCGGGCGGCTGACCTCGGAGATGGTGATCAAGACTGCGCTGATGGGCATCCCGGCGCTGGCGTCGCGCTCGGGCTTCACCGCCTGGGGGGTGGAGATCGCGCAGCAAGTGGGCCTGACGCTGATCGGTCGGCTGCGCGGGCGGCGCTTTGTCTGTCTGGCGGGAGAGGATCGGCTGCTGCGCGATGCCGACCCCGAAAGCGTGACCGAGGAAAGCCCGAAAGCCCGCCGCAAGAGCGCGCGGGAATGACCGCGCCGCAGGGCACGCCTTTGGGGGTGATCCTCGCCGGCGGGCAGGCGACCCGGATGGGCGGCGGCGACAAGGGGCTGTTGGCCTTGGGCGATGCCACCATCCTCGATCACGTGATCGCGCGGCTGGCGCCGCAGGCGGGGGCGCTGGCGCTCAACGCCAATGGTGATGAGGCGCGGTTCGACCGGTTCGGCCTGCCGGTGCTGCCTGATCCGGTCGAGGACTTTCCCGGGCCGCTGGCCGGTGTGTTGGCCGGGCTCGACTGGGCCGCAGGCCACGGTGCCGAGACAATCGTGACCGTGGCCGCCGACACGCCGTTCTTTCCGACAGATCTTGTGGCGCGCCTGCAGGACGCCGCCGAGGGCATGGCGAATCCGCTGGCGCTTTCCACGACGCCGCGCGGCAGCGAGGCGACCAGGTCGATGAGCGCGGGCGGGCAGGTGCGGCATCCCACCTTTGGCCTCTGGCCGGTGGCGTTGCGCCATGATCTGCGCGCCGCGCTGGACGGCGGCCTGCGCAAGGTGGTGCTCTGGACAGACGCGCATGACGGGCGCGAGGCGCTGTTCGACGACGCGGGTGCCTTCTTCAACGTCAACACGCCCGAGGATCTGACCGAGGCGCGCCGGAGGGCGGGCGCATGAGGCTTTACGGTGTGACGGGCTGGAAGAATGCCGGCAAGACCGGGTTGATGGAACGGCTGGTCGCCGAGATCGCCGGGCGGGGATTTTCCGTTTCGACCGTCAAGCATGCGCATCACAGCTTTGACGTGGACCATCCCGGCAAGGACAGCCACCGGCACAGGATGTCCGGCGCGCGCGAGGTGTTGCTCGCGTCGCGCCACCGCTTTGCCCTGATGCACGAGATGCGCGGCGCGGCGGAATGGCCGCTGGAGTCGTTGCTGGAAAAGCTGAGCCCCGTCGATCTGGTGCTGATCGAGGGCTACAAGCGCGACCGTCACCCCAAGATCGAGGCGTTTCGCGCCGAGACTGGCCAGCCGCTGATCGCGCCCGATGATCCGACCATCCGCGCGGTCGCCGCCGATTGCGCGCTGGAAATCGGCAGGCCGGTCTTCGATCTGGACGACACGTGCGCGATCGCGGATTTCATTCTGGCCGAGGTGGGATTGTGAGCGGGTTCGACAGCGTTCTGGTGGTCGACTGGTCGGCGTCAGGAACGCGCGCACCCGAGAGGCCGTCGAAGGATGCCATCTGGCTTGGCCTTGTCCGGGACGGCGCGCCGCAGGCACCGATCTATTGCCGCACCCGGATCGAGGCCGAGGTGCGCATCGGGGAACTGATCGCCACGGAACGCAAAGCCCGCCGGCGTCTGCTGGCCGCGTTCGATTTCCCGTTCGGCTATCCGCGCGGGGTCGCCGGGGCGATCACCGGATCGGACGATCCGCTTGTACTGTGGGACTGGCTGGCCGCGCGGATCGAAGATGCCGAGAACGGCGTGAACAACCGTTTTGAGGTGGCCGAGGCGATGAACGCGGGTTTCGACGGGCCGGGACCATTCTGGGGCAAGACGCACAAGGATCGCTGGCCGGGGATCCCCTACCGCAAGGCGGGGATCGCGTTCGACGCGGTTGCCGAGAAACGCGCCTGCGACCGGGCTGCGCGCACATCGAGCAGTTGTTTTCAGCTGTGTTACAATCCGACCGTGGGCAGTCAGGCGCTGATGGGTCTGCCGATGCTGTCGCGGCTGCGGCGGCTGGACGGGGTCGCCGTCTGGCCGTTCGAGGCGTGGGCAGACGCGCCCGTCGTGCTGGCCGAGATCTGGCCCGGGCTGATAGAGCCGGTGGTCAAGGACGCGATGACGCGCGGCGAGGGGATGATCCGCGACCGCGAACAGGTGCGGCTGCTGGCACGAGCGCTGTCGCGGCTGCCGGCCGCCAAGCTGACGGGCATGATGTCGGATGTTCCCCCCGAGGCCCGGGAAGAAGCCTGGGTGCTGGGCGCGGGACATGCCGAGGCGTTGTGCGAGCTTGCGAGAGACGCGCCACTTTCGCCGCCGCCCTTGCGCGACGACTGTTTCGCGCTGCCGGCCGGGGTCGACTGGACGCCGGTGGACGCGGCGCTCGGGATGTTGCGCGACCGGTTGCATGCGGTCGTGGGGATCGAGACCGTATCGCTGTCGGGCGCTGCGGGCCGGGTACTGGCCGCCCCGGTCGTGGCGCGTCGCGCCAACCCGCCCGAGGCCAATTCGGCCGTCGATGGCTACGGGTTCGCGTATGACAGCCTCGGCGTGGGCGATCAGGTGCTGCCGCTGGTCGCGGGGCGCGCCGCCGCTGGTGCGCCCCATGCCGGTACGGTGCCGGCGGGGTGGGCGATCCGGGTGCTGACCGGCGCGGCTTTGCCCGAGGGCGTCGATACCGTGATCCTGCAGGAGGATGTGACAGCGGACGCGGGCCACATCGCCTTTCGCGCCGGGGTGAAGCGCGGGGCGAATACGCGGGCCGCCGGCGAGGACGTGGGCGCGGGCGAGACCGTGCTGGAGACGGGCCGGGTGCTGACCGCCGCCGATCTGGCGCTGTGCGCGGCTGTCGGGGTCGCGGATCTGGACGTGCGGGCGCGGTTGCGGGTCGCCGTGATCTCGACCGGGGACGAGCTGCTTGAGCCGGGCGAGGAGGCGCGTCCGGGGCAGATATTCGACGCCAACCGCCCGATGCTGACCGCGCTTGTGCGGCAGATGGGCTACGAGGCCGTCGATCTGGGGCGCGTGGCCGATGACCGCGACGCCTTGCGCGCCGCGCTCGAACGCGGTGCGGTCGAGGCGGATGTGATCCTGACCTCGGGCGGGGCGTCATCGGGGGATGAGGATCATGTCTCGAGGCTGCTCAACGAGGCGGGCGCGATGGCGGAATGGCGCATCGCGCTGAAACCGGGACGCCCTTTGGCACTGGGGCTTTGGGGTGGCGTGCCGGTCTTCGGTCTGCCGGGCAACCCGGTGGCCGCACTCGTCTGCACGCTGATCTTCGCGCGACCCGCCATGGCGGTCCTGTCGGGCGCGGGGTGGCGCGCGCCGCAGGGATTCGACGTGCCGGCGGGATTCGCCAAATCCAAGAAACCCGGGCGGCGCGAATATCTGCGCGCCCGGATCCGGGGCGGGCGGGCGGAGGTGTTCGCCTCCGAAGGATCCGGCCGGATCAGCGGGCTGAGCTGGGCCGAGGGGTTGGTGGAACTGGACGACCATGCTGCGGAGATCGCGCCCGGGGATCCGGTGCGCTACATCCCTATGGGCAGTTTCCTGACAGGCTGACGGTCTGTGGGGGGGTTTGGCCGAAGGTTAGATCGGGGGCGCCGCCCCGTCGCCCGTGCCGGGCGACTCCCCCGGGGTATTTCGCCAAGACGAAACCAGGGTCAGGTTCGCGGACCGGGTCTGATTTTCAGGACCGCGGCGCGGCGACATGCACCTCGGTGTTCCAGTCCGCACAGCGTTTCGACAGGCGCGAGGGCAGGGGGATGTCGGTGAAGATCCGGTCGACATCGCGGACCGAGCCGATCCGCACCGGCGCGCTGCGCTGGAGTTTCGAGTGATCGGCGACCAGGAACACCTCGCGCGAGCGGTTGAGAAGGGTCTGGCCGACCAGCACCTCCTCGATGTCGAAATCGAGCATGTCGCCATCCTCGTCCAGCGCCGAGCAGCCGAGGATGGCGTGATCGAACTTGAAATTCTCGATGCTGCGCGCCGTGAGGTGGCCGACCAGCCCGTTATCGGCGCGGCGCAGCGCGCCACCGGCGACGATGATCTCGCAGTCGGTATTGGCCTGCAGGATCTGCGCCACGTTGATGTTATTGGTCACGACCATCAGGTTGCGGTGATCCATCAATTCGCGGGCGACCGCCTCGGTCGTGGTGCCGATGTCGAGAAACAGCGAGGCGTCATCGGGGATCGCCGCGGCGCAGGCGCGGGCGATGGCGAGCTTTCCGGGCTCGTTGAGACGGCGGCGTTCCTCGTAGAGGATATTGGAGACCCCCGAGGGCAGGATCGCGCCGCCATGCACACGTTCCAGCTTGCCGGCATTGGCAAGCTCGGTCAGATCGCGGCGGATGGTCTGGACGGTGACATCGAAGCGTTCGGCGAGGTTTTCCACCGTCACCTTGCCCTCGCTGCGGGCGATCTCGAGGATGTCGGGCAGACGGAAAGTTTGCGACATGGCGAACCCTGATCGTTCAAGCCTTCGAGTATGTTCGTTTCGTTTCCACTTGCAAGCCTCGTCTCCGCCGCGCTGCGGCAAGACCGGCAGGGCGGCGGCGTGTCCGGTCGGGCCGGCGCAGAGTGCGAGACTCCCCGTTAAAAGCCGTGCCGATGCAAAAAGGAACGAAAACGAACAAATTCCTTGACCGCACGCAACGAACCGTGTTTCGTTTGAAGTCGAAGCCAAGGGGAGGAGGCCTCGAGTGACGGAGCGCAGTAACGACAGCATCGTGGATCTGTTCGTCATCGGCGGTGGCATCAACGGCTGCGGCATCGCGCGCGATGCGGCGGGTCGGGGTCTGCGCGTCGATCTGGCGGAGATGAACGATCTGGCCAGCGCCACGTCATCCGCCTCGACCAAGCTCTTTCATGGTGGGCTGCGCTATCTGGAGTATTTCGAGATCCGGCTGGTGCAAGAGGCGTTGATCGAGCGCGAGACGCTGCTGCGCGCGATGCCGCATATCAGCTGGCCGATGCGCTTCGTGCTGCCCTATCACCCCGACATGCGGTTCGAGGGCGAGACGCCGACCTCGCGCATCCTGAATGTCGTGATGCCGTGGATGAAGGGACGGCGGCCGGCCTGGCTGATCCGGCTGGGGCTGTTTCTTTACGACCACCTTGGCGGGCGCAAGATCCTGCCGGCGACACGCACGCTCGACCTGCGGCAGGCCCCCGAGGGTGCGCCGCTTCAGGACAGGTTCGAGCGGGCGTTCGAGTATTCCGATTGCTGGATCGAGGACAGCCGTCTTGTCGTGCTCAATGCCCGCGACGCCAAGGTCCGGGGGGCGAAAATCCGGGTGCGCACCCGCGTGCGCGCCGCCGAGCGGGTCGGCGATCTGTGGCAGGTGACGCTGGAGGACCGCGACACCGGCGCGACCGAGACTGTCAGCGCGCGCGCGCTGGTCAATGCTGGCGGGCCGTGGGTGAAAGATGTGATATCGAACACGCTGCGGATGAATTCCAGCGAGGGTGTGCGGCTGGTGCGCGGCAGCCACATCGTGACCCGCAAGCTTTACGATCACGACAAGTGCTATTTCTTTCAGGGCACTGACGGGCGGATCATATTCGCCATTCCCTACGAGGGGGACTTCACCCTGCTGGGCACCACCGATGCCGAGCACACGGATGCGCATGCCAAGCCCGAATGCACCCAAGAGGAGGCCGAGTACCTGTGCCATTTCGCCAGCCAGTATTTCGAGCGTCCGGTGACCCGCGACGATATCGTCTGGTCCTATTCGGGCGTGCGGCCGCTTTATGATGACGGGGCGAAATCGGCCACCGCCGCGACCCGCGATTACGTTCTGTCGCTGAGCGAGGATCGGGGGGCGCCGCTGCTCAACGTGTTCGGCGGCAAGATCACCACCTATCGCAAGCTGGCCGAAGCGGCGCTGGCGCGGCTGAGCCCGTATTTCGATCGCGCGGGGGCAGACTGGACCGCCGGGGTCGCGCTGCCCGGCGGGGATTTCGCCGTTGACGGGGTGGACCGGCTGGTGGAGGATTTGCGAGGCACCTGTCCGTTCCTGTCGGCCCCCTGGGCGCGGCGTCTGGTGCGGGCCTATGGCACAGAGGCCGCACAGATCGTGTCGGGGGCGCGGGAGGCGTCGGATCTGGGTCCGGATTTCGGCGCGACGCTGACCGGGGCCGAGGTCCGCTGGCAGATTGAGCACGAATTCGCGCGGGAGGCGGCGGATGTCGTGTGGCGGCGCACGCGGCTGGGGCTGAAGATGACCGAGGGCCAGATCGCGGAACTGGAGACATGGATGCGGCAGCAGCGGGAGGCGCAGACCGCGCGTCCGCAGGCCGCGAAGGGATGAGCGAGGCAAGACAGACATGACGCTGACATTGGAGGGGGTGTCGAAGGTCGCAGGCGGCGAGGTGCATATCCACCCCACCGATCTGACGCTGGAGGCTGGCACGATGAACGTGCTGCTGGGGCCGACGCTGGCGGGCAAGACGTCGCTGATGCGGCTGATGGCGGGGCTCGATGTGCCCAATACCGGCCGCATCCTGTGGCAGGGCAAGGACGTCACCGGCATGCGGGTGCAGGATCGCGCCGTGGCGATGGTCTATCAGCAATTCATCAACTACCCGTCGATGAGCGTTTACGACAACATCGCCTCGCCGATGAAACTGTCGGGGAAATCCAAAGCCGAGATCGACGCGGCGGTGCGCAAGACCGCCGACCTGATGCAGTTGTCGCCGATGCTGGATCGCCGGCCGCTGGAATTGTCGGGCGGGCAACAGCAGCGCTGCGCGCTGGCGCGTGCGCTGGTCAAGGATGCGGGGCTCGTGCTGCTGGACGAGCCGCTGGCCAATCTCGACTACAAGCTGCGCGAAGAGTTGCGCGCCGAGATCCCGAAGATCTTCGAGGCGGCGGGCAGCATCTTCATCTATGCCACGACCGAACCCGAAGAGGCGCTCTTGCTGGGCGGCAACACCGCCACCCTGTGGGAGGGACGGATCACGCAGTTCGGGTCTACGCCGGTTGTGTATCGCCAGCCCGCCGACGCCACCACGGCGCGGGTGTTCAGCGATCCGCCGATGAATTTCCTGGCCGTCACCAAGTCGGGCGCGCGGATCCTGTTCGGCGACGGGCAGTCGACCGCCGCATTGGGTCCGATGGCGTGCCTTGCCGATGGCGAGTACCTCGCCGGTTTTCGGCCCAATCATCTGGAACTGGAGGCACCCGACGGCGAGATAATGGCCTTCGACACGACGCTGAGCGTGACCGAGATCACCGGGTCGGAAACCTTCGTGCATCTCGATCATCACGGGGAACGCTGGGTCGGTCTGATCCATGGCGTGCGCGCGCTGGAGCCGGGATCGGATCTGCGCGTCTATCTGGACCCTGCGCATGTCTACGTGTTCGAGACCGGCGGCGCGCTGGTGGCGCCCGCGTCTTATGCGCAAGCGGCCTGAGGGGGGAGAGAATGGCAAAGATCACGCTCGACAATCTGGCGCACAGCTATCTGCCCGCGCCGAAGGGACCCGAGGACTGGGCGCTGAAGGAAATGAACCATGTCTGGGGCGATGGCGAGGCCTATGCCCTCCTGGGCGCGTCGGGCTGTGGCAAGTCCACGCTTTTGAACATCATCTCGGGGCTGGTGCACCCGTCGCAGGGGCGCATCCTGTTCGACGACGAGGACGTGACCAGTCGGACCACCGCGGCGCGCAACATCGCGCAGGTGTTCCAGTTTCCGGTCGTCTACGACACCATGACGGTGCATGACAATCTGGCCTTCCCGCTGCGCAATCGCGGGGCCTCGGCGCAGTACGTGGCCGAGCGGGTGCAGACCATCGCCCGGATGATCGGCATGGAGGACACGCTCAACCGCAAGGCGCGCGGCCTGACCGCGGATGCCAAGCAGAAGATCAGCCTCGGGCGCGGCATGGTGCGCGAGGATGTCAGCGCGCTGCTCTTCGACGAGCCGCTGACGGTGATCGACCCGCACATGAAATGGGAGTTGCGCACGCAGTTGAAGGCACTGCATCACGAGTTCGGGCACACGATGATCTATGTCACCCACGACCAGACCGAGGCGCTGACCTTCGCCGACAAGGTCGTGGTGATGCATGACGGTCGTGTCGTGCAGGTCGGCACGCCCGAAGAGCTGTTCGAGCGGCCCGCGCATACCTTCGTGGGCTATTTCATCGGCAGCCCGGGGATGAACCTTCTGGAGGCCCGGGTCGAGGGCAATCGCGCCATCGTGGATGGCACCGAGATCCCGCTCGGGGCCGATTACGGACGCCCCGGCGGGCGGGTGCAGATCGGTGTGCGGCCCGAATTCGTGCGCATGGGCGCGGACGAGGGCGGGCTGCCCGTCCGGCTGACCCGGGTCGAGGATGTGGGCCGGCACAAGGTGGTGCGCTGCGACCACGACGGCACGCAGATCAACGCCATCGTGGCCGAGGGTGCCGACGTGCCGGCGGATCTGTCGCGTCTCGAATTCGCGCCCGCCGCGGTGAATGTCTATTCCGATGACTGGCGCGTCGCGCCGAAATCCCCTGCCGAGGAGGCCGCGTGATGGAAAAGACCGTCAATCACAAGGCGTGGCTGCTGGTGCTGCCGGTGCTCGTGCTGGTGGCGTTTTCCGCCATCATCCCGCTGATGACCGTGGTCAATTATTCGGTGCAGGACACGTTCGGCCAGAACCAGTTCTTCTGGGCCGGGCTGGACTGGTTCCGCGACATGCTGGCCTCCGAACGCATGTGGAACGCGCTGGCGCGGCAGACGGCGTTTTCGCTGATCATTCTGGCGATCGAGGTGCCGTTGGGCATTCTCGTGGCGCTGAACATGCCCAAGCGCGGGGTCTCGGCCTCGGTCTGTCTGGTGCTGATGTCGCTGCCGCTGCTGATCCCGTGGAACGTGGTCGGCACGATCTGGCAGATCTTCGGCCGTACCGATATCGGCCTTCTGGGCTACACGCTGGACGCGCTCGGGATCAACTACAACTACACGCAAGGCTTCTATTCCGCGTGGACCACCCTGATCGTGATGGATGTGTGGCACTGGACATCGCTTGTCGCGCTCCTGTCCTATGCGGGGCTGCAATCGATCCCGGATGCCTATTACCAGGCGGCCAAGATCGATCAGGCCAGCCGTTGGGCCGTGTTCCGCTATATCGAGCTGCCGAAGATGGCGGGCGTCCTGACGATCGCGATCCTTCTGCGTTTCATGGACAGCTTCAAGATCTATACCGAACCGTTCGTCGTCACCGGCGGCGGTCCGGGCAATGCCACGACATTCCTGTCGATCGATCTGGTGAAGATGGCCCTCGGGCAGTTCGACCTCGGCCCCGCCGCGGCGTTCTCGATCATGTATTTCCTCGTGATCCTCGTGGTCTCCTGGGTCTTCTACACGGTGATGACCAACCTCGACAAACGGGAGGGCAAGTGATGGCCGATAACGCGACAACCCGACGCCTGCCGCGCGTCAACGTGGTCATGGTGCTTTATCTCTTGTTCATGCTGGTGCCGATCTACTGGCTCGTGAACATGAGCCTCAAGAGCAACAACGAGATCCTGAGTTCGTTCTCGCTGTGGCCGCGCGACCTGACCTTCGCCAATTACATCACGATCCTGACCGACGCGTCGTGGTACATGGGCTATGTCAACTCGATCATCTACGTGACGATGAACACGGTGATCTCGATCGCTGTGGCGCTGCCGGCGGCCTACGCGTTCTCGCGCTATCATTTCATGGGCGACAAGCACCTGTTCTTCTGGCTACTGACCAACCGGATGGCGCCGCCCGCCGTGTTCGCGCTGCCGTTCTTTCAGCTTTACTCGTCGGTCGGCCTCTTCGACACGCATATCGCGGTGGCACTGGCGCATACGCTGTTCAACGTGCCGCTGGCGGTGTGGATCCTCGAAGGGTTCATGCGCGGTGTGCCGAAGGAAATCGACGAGACCGCCTACATCGACGGCTATTCCTTCCCGCGCTTTTTCGGCAAGATCTTCATGCCGCTGATCGCCTCGGGCGTCGGGGTGACCGCGTTCTTCTGCTTCATGTTCTCATGGGTCGAACTGCTGCTGTCGCGCACGCTGACCAGCACCGACGCCAAGCCGATCGCGGCCACCATGACCCGCACCGTGGGCGCCTCGGGCGTCGACTGGGGCGTGCTGGCCGCCGCCGGGGTGCTGACCATCCTGCCGGGGGCATTGGTGATCTATTTCGTGCGCAACTACATCGCCAAGGGCTTTGCCCTGGGCCGCGTGTAAGGGAGGACGACACATGGCATGGATGGCATGGACATGGCCGACGGCGATCTTCTTTCTGGTGATCGCGGGGCTGCTGGTCACCTTCTCGGTGCTGGCGATCAAGTTTCCCGAAACGCCCCGCAAGGGGATTCTGCAGATCGAGACGACGCGGGGCGATCGTCTCTTCATCACGCTTCTGGGCTCGGCCTTCATCAATCTGGTGTGGCTGGGGCTGGAGGTCGCGCCGCAGCCCTACGCGCTGCTGGCCTGTCTGGTCTATGCCGCAGCGGTGTTTCGCTGGGTCTAGACCGGACCAATGACAGGCCGTGCGGCCCGGCCGGGCCGCAGGGAGAGAAGAAACCGTTCAATCAACCTTTGGGAGGACATGATGAACAAGACGCTGACATCCACAACCGCGCTGGCAACCGCGCTCGCCCTTGCGGGCCTGCCGGCCTTCGCCGACATGGAGGCCGCGCGCGGCTTTCTGGACGAGCATATCGACCGTTCGACCCTGAGCCGCGAGGATCAGGAGGCCGAGATGCAATGGTTCATCGACGCCGCCGAACCCTATCAGGGCATGTCGATCAACGTGGTCTCGGAAACCATCGCGACCCACGAATACGAAAGCCAGGTCCTGGCCCCGGCCTTCAGCGCGATCACCGGGATCGACGTCACCCATGACCTGATCGGCGAGGGCGACGTTGTCGAACGCCTGCAGACGCAGATGCAGACCGGCGAGAACGTCTATGACATGTATGTCAACGACGCCGACCTGATCGGGACGCATTGGCGCTATCAGCAGGTGCGCAACCTGACCGACTGGATGGAGGGCGAGGGCGCCGACGTGACCAGCCCGACCCTCGATCTGGAGGATTTCATCGGCACCGATTCCGCGACCGGACCTGATGGCAAGCTCTACCAGCTTCCCGTGCAGCAATTCGCGAATGTCTACTGGTTCCGCCATGACTGGTTCACCGATCCCGACATCATGGCCGAGTTCCAGGAGGAATACGGATACGAGCTGGGCGTGCCGGTCAACTGGTCGGCCTACGAGGACATCGCCGAGTTCTTCACCGGACGCGAGATCGACGGCAAGCAGGTCTATGGCAACATGGATTACGGTCGCCGTCACCCGAGCCTCGGCTGGCGCTTCACCGATGCGTGGATGTCGATGGCCGGCATGGGCGACAAGGGCCTGCCCAACGGCGTGCCCGTCGACGAATGGGGCATCCGCGTCAATGAGGACTTCCAGCCCGTCGGATCGTGCATGGCGCGTGGTGGGGCCACCAACAGCCCCGCGGCGGTCTATGCCATCGAGAAATACAAGCACTGGCTGGAAAACTACGCGCCGCCGCAAGCCTCCGGCATGACCTTTTCCGAGGCCGGACCGGTGCCGGGACAGGGGGCCATCGCGCAGCAGATGTTCCTCTACACCACCTTCGTCGCCTCGCTGGTCGACGAGGATCTGCCGGTGATGAACGAGGACGGCACGCCGAAATGGCGTCTCGCCCCCAGCCCGCACGGGGCCTACTGGGAAGAGGGCATGAAGGTCGGCTATCAGGATGTCGGCTCTGCCACGCTGATGAAGTCCACGCCGGTGGACCGGGCGCAGGCCGGCTGGCTCTATGCGCAGTTCATCGCCTCCAAGACGGTGGACGTGGAGAAGTCGCATTATGGTCTGACCTTCATCCGCGACAGCACCATCGAGCATGAGAGCTTCACCGAACGCGCGCCGCGTCTTGGCGGTCTGGTGGAATTCTACCGCTCGCCCGAGCGCGAGAACTGGACCGATACGGGCTTCAACGTGCCCGATTACCCGCGCCTCGCGCAGCTGTGGTGGCAGAATATCGGCGACGCATCCTCGGGGGCCAAGACCGCCAAGGAGGCGCTCGACGCGCTCTGCGAGCAGCAGGAGAGTGTGATGGAGCGGATCGAGCGGTCCGGCGTGCAGGGCGATATCGGCCCGAAGCTCAACGAGCCGCGTGATCCGCAGGAATGGCTCGACGAGCCCGGCGCACCGAAGCCCGCGCTCGACAACGAAGACCCCGAGCCGATCACCATTGCCTATGACGAGCTGATCAAGTCCTGGCAGTGATCAAGACGACGAACGTCCCCGGGGCTTGTCCCCGGGGATCACGTGACAGGTCATCATCCGGCCCGCCCGGATGATGACGCCTTACCGGGACGGAGCGGACATGACCCATATCCTCGCCATCGATCAGGGCACCACGTCGACCCGCGCGATCCTGTTCGACGCCGCCATGCAGGTCACGGCCGCCGCGCAGGAAGAGTTCGACCAGCATTACCCGCATTCGGGCTGGGTCGAGCATGACGCGAACGACCTGTGGTCCACCACCGCCGGAACCTGCCGCGCGGTGATCGAGAAGGCCGGGCTGAACACCAGCGACGTGGCCGCCATCGGAATCACCAATCAGCGCGAGACGACCGTGGTCTGGGACCGCCATACGGGTCGGCCGGTTTACCGGGCCATCGTCTGGCAGGACCGGCGCACCGCCGACTATTGCGCTGATCTGCAAGCGGCCGGGCACGAGCCGATGGTCGCGGACCGCACCGGGCTTCTGCTCGACCCGTATTTTTCCGGCACCAAACTGCGCTGGATCCTGCAAAACGTCGAGGGTGCGCGGGACCGGGCCGAGGCCGGTGATCTGCTTTTCGGCACCGTGGACACGTATCTCATCTGGAAACTGACCGGCGGCGCGGTGCATGCCACCGACGCCACCAATGCCGCACGCACGCTGCTCTACGATATCCGCAAGGGACGGTGGAGCCAGACGATGTGCGATCTTCTGGACATACCCATGCGCATGTTGCCCGAGGTGCGCGACAGTGCGGATACGTATGGTAATGCCCGCGCCGATCTCTTCGGGCGCGAGATCCCCATCCGTGGTGTCGCCGGCGACCAGCAGGCGGCGACCGTCGGGCAGGCCTGTTTCGAGCCGGGGATGCTCAAATCCACCTACGGGACGGGATGTTTCGCGCTTCTCAACACCGGGACGACGCCGGTCGTGTCGCAGAACCGCCTTCTGACGACGATCGCCTATCAGATCGACGGCCAGCCCACCTACGCGCTGGAGGGCTCGATCTTCGTGGCGGGCGCCGTGGTGCAATGGCTGCGTGACGGGCTGCGGATGATCCGCCATGCCAGCGAAACGCAGCCGCTGGCCGAGAAGGCCGACCCGTATCAGGACGTGGTGCTGGTGCCCGCCTTCACCGGGCTTGGCGCGCCCTACTGGCGCCCCGACTGTCGCGGCGCGATCTTCGGTCTGACGCGCAATTCCCGCCCCGAGGAATTCGCCCGCGCCGCGCTGGAGAGCGTGGGCTTCCAGACCCGTGATCTGTTGCAGGCGATGCGCGATGACTGGGCCGCGCACGAGGACGCGGCGGGTGGCCGCCACAGCGAGGTGGCGACCCTGCGGGTCGATGGCGGCATGAGCGCGTCGGACTGGGCGATGCAGTTTCTCGCCGATATCATCGACGCGCCGGTGGACCGGCCGCAGGTGCTGGAGACCACGGCGCTCGGGGCCGCATGGCTTGCGGGGATGCAGATCGGGCTCTATCCGGGGCAAGCCGAGTTTGCCGAGACCTGGAAGCTGGAGCATCAGTTCCTGCCGCGCATGGCCGAGGCCGAGCGCCGCGCCAAGGTGGATGCGTGGACGCGCGCGATCAATGCGACGCTGGCCTTCTGACGCCGGTGTGACCGGTGGCGATATTGCGCCCCGGCACGGGGGACGCTAAGGCAGCGCAACCTTGCCTGCCTTCGGGAGATATCATGTCGGATCCGGTGACCGTGATCGTGCCCGCACGCAACGAGGCGCAGACCATCGGGCGGGTCGTCGGACAGTTGCGCGACATGGCCGGGATCGCCGAGGTTGTCGTGATCGACAACGCCTCCACTGATACAACCGCAGCGCTGGCCGAGGCGGCGGGCGCGCGCGTGGTGGCCGAGGCGCGCCCCGGCATGGGCCATGCGGTGCGCACCGGGATCGGCGCTGCGCGGCAGCCTTGGGTGATGAAGGTCGATGCCGATCTCGACCGGTTCGACCTGTCGCTTTTCGCGCGCATGCAGGCGGCGCGCGCGCCCGGCGTCGGGCTGGTCAAGGGGGCGTGGAACGACCCCGACGACGACATGCCGATGACCCGGCTTCTGGTGCGGCCGGCGCTGGCGCGGATGTTTCCGGGGCTTGTGCATCTGACCGCGCCGAATTCGGGGATCTACCTCTTCGACAAGTCCCTGATTGCGCATGCTGAGCTTGTCGGGACCTACGCCGTCGATATCGACGTGATGCTGCGCATCCATGCCGCCGGCGCGGCGGTGACCGAGGTTGATATCGGGCGCATCGTGCATGATGCGCGCGACCCGCGTCATTACAGCGCCATGGCCGAGCAGATCTTCGGGTTCTTTCTTGGCCGTCAGCCGGTCGATCCCATGGGCGAGGTCGTGATCCTCGCCGCGACTGGCGAGGCGGTGATCCGCGCTGCATCGGGTCATGCCGCGTGCAAGCTGCGCGCGGGCGCGCGCGTGACTTTTGCGCTGGCGGACGGGCAGGGGGCCGGTGCGCAGGCATTGGCCGGGGTGCTGGCCGCCTATCCCACGGCGCGGATCGTGGATCTTGCTGCTGCCGGCGAGATCCGGCCGGGACCGCATGCGGCGCGGATGACGGTCATCGCCGAGGCCGGCGCGCCGATGCGCAGCGCCAAGGCCTTGCAGGCGCGTCTGAGGTCCGATCTGCCGGTCGATCTGTGGCAGATGCCCGATGCGTCGCCGGCTGGCCCGGATATCGCGGTGGATATCGCCGACGGGTGCGGGATCAAACAGGCGGCGCTGACCCGGATAGGCGAGACCAAACAATGCGCGCCGCGCGAAACCTTCCTTGATCGCGGGACCGGCGCGCGATCCTGACCTTACACGGCCTCCATGTTGCCCAGCAGGATCCCCGTCATGGGCATGTCCAGGCCGGTGTCGAGCGCCGCGATGTCGATGCCACGCTCGACCGCGACATCGTCTCGGCCGAGCGCCAGCGCCGCCCAGTCGAGCCCGGCGTCGAAGAACGCCCATTTTGGGGCGTGCTGGCTTTCGAGGCCGACAGCATGACGCAGCACGTCCAGTGCGTCGGCGGCGGTCACGCGCCCGTCGCCGTTGAGATCGGCGGCGACGAAATTTTGTGGCTGTGCGGGGCCAAAGGACGGGTCCAGCCCCACAGCGATGCGCAGCACGTCAAGCGCGTCGCCGGCGGTGATCGTGGGGTCGCCCGCGCCGTGGGACAGGTGCGCGTCGAGATGCCCTGACGCCGCTTCGGCCAGACCGAGCGCGAAACGCCCGGCGGTATCGGTCGCATCCCCGAGGGCGGGTGCCGACGCGCCACTTGGGGTGAATGTCACCGATGCGCCGACAAGGTCGCTGCCGAAAAGGTCGCGCAGGTGCCCCGAAAGGGCGATCGGGCCGTCACCGGGCACGGGCGGTTCGGGATCGAGCAGGTCATCGAGCCGGTAATCGCCATCCGAAAAGCGCAGCGTTTCGATACGGCTCAGGGTGTTGGTGCCCTCGTTCAGGTCATCCTCGGCCCTCGTGTCGGTGACGATGACGGACTCATCCGCGCGGGTGATGATGTAGTCATGCAGCCCGCCGGAGAACCGCGCGATGTCATGGCCACCGGCGCCGTCGATGGTGTTGTCCCCGCCGCCCGCGATCAGCAGGTTATCGAGATCATTGCCCGTCAGGTTGAGTGTGCCGGCACCCAGAAGACCGCCCTCGGACACGCCGTCGCCCAGTGTCAGATCGCCCGAGGATAAAAGCCGCGACCCGCCGACGATGTCGATCTTGGCGTTGCGCGCGTCCATGTCCACCACCGCCGTGCGGGTGACGCCATCCCATGTCCAGGTCAGGTCGATCTGCGTGGTGCCGGCGGCCAGAGCCAGCCCATAGCCGCCCGCGCTGGCGGTCTTCACCGACACGCCCGCCGCCGAGAGTGTGACGCCCGCCACCGATTCGCCCAGTGAATAGAAATCATTGCCGTCGTGATCGCTGTAGGCGACGCCGGTGAGGAAGATGTCGGACCCGGATGTCGCGAATTTATGGGTCAGCATCGAGGCGTTGAAATCATGTTCGATGCCGTCGCTGCCGATCGCGCGATACACCCCTTCGACCTGCGCGATGCCGGTTTCGCGAAAGACGTTCGCAAGGATGTTCTCGCGATGACCCGCGCTTTTGAAGAGGCCTTCGTGTTGCGTCAGGATGCTTTCATCGAGGTCGAGCGTGCCCGTCGTTCCTGACCAGGCAATGTTTTCGCCGGTGGCCCAAGGCCTGACCAGATCGTAGCCGGCATCCTGGATACGGTCCGTCACCCTGATGCCATTCGGGGCGTGATCCCCGGGCTCATCCAAGGCGTTGTGGGCAAAGAAATTCCGGTCGAGCATGTCATCCGAATGCCGCTCGGCCGCGAGCGTCAGCAGCGCATTGTACGCGAGGGGCTGTTTTGCATCGGGGGTGAGGACGCTTGACGGTGTATCGGACGGATGGCCCGGCGTGGGATCGTTGAGGCCGATACCGTATCGTGCCGCCTCCGCCGCCGGGTCGAGACGGGCGCGGTTGACCAGTTCCAGAAAGAGCTGTTCGTTCCCGGTCAGGTCCGTGACCATGGGCATTTCCATCCCGCCTTAATCGTCATGCCGACTATAGCCATGTCAGGCTGACAGGAAAGGCTGAATGAAAGATGAACGGGTTCCGGGTAAAGTCTGGCGGATTGTACCGGGTATCAAACACAGCAGGGCACCTCGATTTTTGACCGTTTTCGCGGCCACGCAGCGCCGCGAGTTGCGTGAGGCAGGATGGTCGTGGTGGGCTGACGGCCTTATGCCTCCCAAAGGTTCGTGGTTCTGCGCCCTTCATGCCC
>Ga0307945_1000310_pt1 | contig 31938 bp, 38 predicted proteins | sample OrgLakmetagen228_FD_201818 | JGI IMG/M metagenome (GOLD analysis project Ga0307945, IMG submission 201818) | Saline water microbial communities from Organic Lake, Antarctica - #228 | ecosystem: Environmental > Aquatic > Non-marine Saline and Alkaline > Saline | place: Antarctica: Organic Lake...
ATGTTGTGTGTGTGTGTGCGTGCGTGCGTGTGTGTGTGTTGTGTGCGTGTGTGTGTGTGTGTGTGTGTGTGTGTGTGCTCATGGGCAATCTGTCTCACCCATTGCGTCCTTCATCACTTTGTTGTATTCCTCTGTCGATGCGGACGGGGCAGCTGAAGGGCCTGCTGAGGATTGCAAGGGCCTGCATTTTGGTGGCACCCTGGCACTTCTCGCTGGCACAGCCTGTGTGGATAGCTGTATCCTTCTCTTAAGTGACACAACCCTAGGTAAAGATACCTCAAGGGGAACCGAGAGAGGAGCGCGTTGCTGGGTGGACAGCATCTTCATCATGGTAGATTTAAGAAAATACATAAATTAATGACTTAAACGGGCAAAGAATTGGGCAGAATTGGGCATCTTGATGCATCGAATGTTCTTTGTAAAAATATGAAAACACTGTGGAAACATACCACAAAATTAGCATGCTTTTATCAGCCAGTAATTGCTCGATCGGAGAAAGGGAATCTGATAGATTTAACCGGATAAAAAACGTGGTGGAATAAATTCAGTTTTATCATTCCGTTTTTTAGGATGCAGGAATCCCAGGCTTGGCAGCACACGTGTTTCAAATTGGCTGAGAAAATGTACTCAGGCATTGGTGAACAATGAATGAGAAAAAGAGCTTTGTTTGATACTGAGGACCGGAAATCGAGTTCTGGGAATCAACACCTTGATGCCCAAAGCGGTACTTGGTGTTTCTCTCGAATCCAAGTTTTGTGGAGAAGCATTGTCAGCTTAATATAATAGATTTGTTATACATCGCAGGAAATCCACCAGTATTATTTGCGGCTGCTAAAACAAGACCTGTATTGAGCCCTCATCCCTCAAGACCTCTTCCCATCTCCTGCAGCCCTTGAGGCCTCATCCACCGGCTCCAGTGCTCGCCTCCTCATACCCCAACCTCTTCGCTTTGGTGGATCTTCATTCTTGGCGGGAATCGCTCGACGGAACCTGCAAAAACGTAAAACGTAACAAATTTTTACAATACAGGACACAAAACAAGGTGCTGTTCATTCAAACCAACACAACTTTAAGGTTAGCATTTTCCAGTTGCGTCACAGCCCATTTTCACTTGATTTGTTTTTAGGTTTACCTCGTTCTCATAGGTTGAGCAGCCATTCCAGGTTGAATGCCTTTGTAATCCAAACTAAACCAACACAAGAAGTGTCACACTCTTTCCAGCTGCTTACCGAGGTGGAGCACCTGCATTCCCAGGTGATGCAGGGGAAGGTGGACTGCCAGAGGCCTCACGCAAGCCTCTAGATCCCTCAAAGGCTGTTGTGGTTGGAGGGTAGGGGGATGTACGAGAGGCTGCAAGTGTGAGGTAAATTGCATGTGTGTGTGTACGTGCGTGCGTGCATGCGTGCGTGTGTGTGTGTGTTTGTGTGTGTGTGTGTGTGTGTTTGTGTGTGTGTGTGTGTAGTGTGTGTGTGTGCGATGTGTGCGAATGTGTGTGTGCAAATGTGCACGAGTGTGTGTGTGTGCATGTGTGTGTGTGTGTGTGTGTGTGTGTTTGTGCGTGCATGTGCACGTGTGTATGACACCTGGAAAGAGTTGTTGGATGTTCACATATGCCAAAAAAAAGTTAGAGCACCTCCAATGGTCTTCCAACATGTGTTTGCTTGCTTGTGCGAATCATCGCACATACCGTGGTATACACATACACATACTGAGACAAACACACTGCATTTTCACACCCATGCACACAATTCACACATACCGTACCTTTCTGATAACAACCGCATTAATATCGTTTTTTGCCCTGCGGGGTGACTGCGGTATTCTTATTTTACCCTGCGGGGTTGTGCGGGGTTGTTGAAATCAACCCTTTCCGGGTCGCTGCCGGTCATGAACATTGACAGTTACCCCCCGCCCTGCCCCCTGTCCCACAGCACCAGGCAGCCTGAGCCTCAGCAATAGCAGCAGCAGCCCCAGCTCCAGCACCAGTTGCTCCCAAGGGGGGATTCCAGCGGAATGCAAGCCGTGGCGACAGCCGAGCAGCAGTGAGGGGGTGCAAGCCGCGGCAATTGTCCGAGCCAGCAAGCAAAAGCGGAACGGGCTGAGCTGCTGGCGGAGGAGGCAGCCAAGAAAAGGCCGATTGGCAGGCCAGAGAAAGACTGCTACGGTCTCACAATTTGGTTGTGGGGACACCTCAGGGGCACAGCTGTTATGCACAGGGGCATTGGCACGCATGAGGGGGAAGATGAGTGGGAGGAAGGCGTAGGGGTTGAAGAGGACCAACGCTTATGCAGAGCAGGTTGGAGCAACCCAGCAGCTAAAAGATGAGCAAATAAACAGACGAGGTCACGCACCAAGGCTGCCCGCACCCAAGGAACACCATCAGCACGCACAAGCAGCAGCAGCAGCAGCAGCAGCTGTGATAGTGGCTAGAGGAAGAGGAAGCAATTCTTGGGAAGGACATAGAGTAGCAGAACACAGAACAAACTCACATGCATTTGCATGTTTGGTCTTCCTTTGCCCTTGTGGTGTTTTCTTTCATTGAGGTCGTTCTGAAGCTCATTGGTTGCTGAATAGGGCTAAAAGCCCTGCGGGGTTGATGCGGAAAGGGCAAAAACATATTTTAGGGGTGCAGGGAAGGTGCGAAATTTTACTAAATATTTCTGAAATTTGGGGTGCGAGATGAGTACGCTAGCGGGTACGTTAAGGCACAATATACACAAGTACATACACAATGCACGCACTTGACTCGGCAGGACGCGAACCACCCCAGTTTGTGGTGTAGCCAGCTGACGCAGCAAAGTCTGAAACGGCCGAGGCTCGAGGCATAGTGGTCACAGTGCTGGGCTTTGGCTGCTGCACATCATCGGCCGATTGGGACAACAGCGGAGAGACAGCATCATTGACATCTGCCACGGAGCTGCGAGGATAAGAGGACAGGAAAGCAGATGAGGCAGGTTGGTGCATACGCAAGCTATTTTGCTAGGTCACCCAGAGAGCAAGGGGGTAGTTAGTGGCTGACAGAGAAGACTGATAATACTCGCCAAAAAATGGGGAGTGCTCGTGGTTGATTGAATAGAAGTGGTGTGGAGTTCTTTGGCGTTGGCTGTGTGCTTGTGTGTTTGCGTTTGTGTATGTATGTGTGTGCATATGTTATATATTGTTGGCTGTATATATGTTTGTGTGTGCATGTGTGTGTATTTGTGTGTGCGTGCGTGCATGTGCATGTCTGTGTAAATGTGTGTGTGCGTATGTGTGTGTGTGTTTGTGTGTGTGTGTGTGTGTGTGTGTGTGTGCCAAAACAAACACGTAGGTCATAGCTAGGGTTGGCCAGAATCGTATATACACACCATATATGACCGTATGTATGGATTTCCCTGCCCAAAAACCGTATCTACATCGTGTATACGTATAAATATATGGTTCTGGCCCACCTTAGTCATAGCCGACGAGAGGAGGCCTGTATACATACATGCATACACTACACGCTGATCAGATATTTGCAGAGGAGTTGGACGAAATAGGTAGGGTGCTTTCCACACCCATGGCACAGACGTGCCTAAACTTGCCCTTTCAGACAAGGCATCAATTGCATATTCCAAAGTGCTTATGTTAAATCTTTGTCAAAAGATCCAGCAGGTGGGCAGGTATTGGATTTTTGGGCCTTTTGCTAGAAGAAATCAGCCAAATAGGGGTAGTGCTCAAACTTTTCTCGACCTCCCACAAACATATTTATGTACCCGCGATGGCTCAATATTACATCAAGATCGTGTCATTTGTCGTATGGGGAGGACTTACACCCTGGTTGGGGTTGGAGGGGCCAAGGATGCTATTTCCCTGCCAGCAATGCAGCCAGGGCCTGCCACAGCATCGAGGACCATTGGGTCGATTTTACAGCCGACATATTTCTTAGCGTTTTCATAGTAGGCAAATTGCCACCGAAACAACACACTGTTGAACTGTGTGTTGGGAGGATGGGAAGGCTCGTCTTTCTGTTATAAATTTGGTTTATCCCCAATTGAAATGAAAGATAAAACAATTGAAGAAATACATAAAACAAGCATGAAATAAATTTCATTTTATTTAATGAGCTTACATGGAGTGTTGTAATACTAAATAGGCAAATATGATGAAATTGGCTTTTCTCATTCTTGTATTTGTCGATACAAGTACTTGGAAAGAGATTTTCAACTTAATACATCATAGTGCGTACAATAAAGGTGGAAGCCCACCATCACTGATTTATATATCCACCAAAAAACACCAATTGTAAACAGTGAGACCTAACTGATAATTCTGGCCAACTCTGGGCACCACAATGTGTGTCACATATGCACCTCACTGTAATGCTATGGTGTGCAGATACTATTTATTTAGTACACAGCAACGCACCTGCCATGGCAGCTTTCATTGCAGCTGTCATACAAGTACCTGAGCAACATGCCACAAATTTAGGGTTGGCCAGAACCATACACGTATACTTATAAACGCGTATAATGTACAATATAATATACAGGCTTGTGCACTTACGCCGTAATGTTGGATTTTGGACTGTAATTACGGAACCGACCGTAATGACCCCGTACAGTACGGTCCAAATTACGGTCAGCCGATTACGGTGTTAGACCATACAAGACGGTGCCACCGTACAGTACGATTTTGACCGTAATTTGGCCGTTTGGTTCCAATTTCAGCCCAACACAATCTTTTTATAACAACGGTTACTTATAAATACAAATAAACAACCAGGAATCAAGTACTGCATCCGACTTTGAATATCCATGCAAGCCACTGCTGGGCCCATCCCCCGAGCTGATGCAGCCCCAACCCAGTCTCAGGGTCGTTCAGGGAAGCATTGTGTGGCGTCAGCACATAAGAGGAGCATGCTGGAGGTGGAAATGGGAGGTGTTTGAGGCGGAGAGGCCTTTCTGAGGCCAACTTTGCACCGGCAGTGCCAGCTTGGCACCGTAGCGTACACCGTACAGTAAGTTGCCGTAATTACAGTAAATTACGGTCCTCCCAAATCATAATTACGCCGCATTTACAAAATTACGGTACGTACAGTACAAAGCATACCGTACCGTACACCGTACAATGCACAGGCCTGATAATATACGTTACTTTTTGGCAGGGAATGGTCATACATACGGTATATATTATATATACGGTTCTGGCCACCCCTACACAAATGTGAAATGTGCAAGGATTGAAGCAGCTTGCCTTTGTTCCTCTCGTTTATTTCGCTATTTACTGCCTCATAGCTAAGTCACATGTTTACACCTGTTTGCATCATCATAAGAGAAAAAGGTCCAAGGGGTCGTTTTTCACAGATGTCCGACAGAGTCACAGACGCTCAAAGTTTGAGTTAGAAGTAACAAAATGGTAGCATGAATCCACTCGTGTTGCAAGGTGCCTCTGTTAGAAAGGATCAATTCATCCTATAACAAGAAAGTTGGGTAAAAGCTAAACAAAACTCCACTAAACCGCCTAGCTGTAGCTCTTCTTCAGCAGCAGGCACATCAACACCCTAACAAGGTGGAGAAAAGCACCAAGCGAGCTTGGAACACACAGTCTTGCTATCTCCTTCCATTCAAACATGTTTAGTCGATTCCCTCCCCAGAAAACCCCTCTAACGAGGGTTTGCTGCAAAACGACACGGTGGCTTGCTGCCTCCTCTACACTGAACCGCATGCTGCCTCCCTTTTTTCCAGGAAAACTGCTTGCTGCTCCCTTTCAATGCCTCAGCCCGCGAACAGGAGTGGGGCAATAACTTGCTGCACTTCGTCAGCTGACCTGCAACCAGGTACCATCCAGTTTGGGCTGCCTTACCAAGCAGTAAAAAAAAAAAACCACTATCATGCTCAAACCTAGTTTTTTGCAGTTTCGGAGTCAGTCATTGCCATACCATGGTTACGCAAGTGCAAGCAGGAAATCTTGGCTGCTCAAAAATTCAGCAGAAGTATGTTTGTGTGTACGTCTGTAAGTGCAGCAAGCATTGGCCTATTAGCCATCAAATTTTAGCACCCGTAGCAAGGCCAGATGCTTTATTCTTTAGGCGGGGTCAATCACTCTGTTCAGACACGCACACACACACACACACACACACACACCTGGAGGCTGCCACGATTTGAGCCCAGCTTTCCAGCTGCTCGTTATGGGGCACAGTGGCATTAGTGGTGCCCTGGCGATCGCATTCCTCAATCTCAGACTGCGTCATTGTGTGGGGTTGTATGTGCGTGAGGTTGCATGTACGTGAGTAAGCTTGGTCTTTTTATTTGTTTCATGGGCGGTTAATGATGGTGGTGCCCTGCCGGTCGGTTGCCCTCTTGCAACCTCGCCTGCTACAAGGGCGGGACTACACATGTACGTACTTGCACATGTATGGGCAGGGGTCATGCTTCCTACTTGTGTTACTGGTGTTTAGTAATTGTCGGTGTCCAGACACTTGCATTCCTAAACAGCCTTAAACCTATGCAGGAGTGCATGCTGTACCACGCGACCAAGCAGGTGTGGCAACGTGTGTGTCTCCAGGAGAATTAAGCCATGCTTGGGGAAGGAATGCAAGGTATCGACAGCCATGGTTGGGGAAGGAATGCAAGGTATCGACAGCCATGGTTGGGGAAGGAATGCAAGGTATCCAAAACAACGTTGAGCAGGAAAGGCCCCTCCCCGTCCCCCTCCGCAGCGTGCGAGGAACTTGTGATGACACGTGGCCAGAAGCAGCGACACAGAATGGGAGCTAACACGTACAGGACAGAACCATCAACACATACAGTGTATTTTACAAACATGATGACTGGGAGCTCTCCCTCAAATTTCAAGTCATGTACAATGTAATACACATGTCTGGTTAACCCTGAGCACAAAGCAAGAGATTCCAAACGCACCTGCAGGCGTGCCAAGTAGTCCTCAGGAGCAGAGCCTAAGGCCTGTGTGATGAGCCCAGTCAGCTGGTCCGCCGCGTACCTGCAGAAACACAGTCATGTGCAAGCAATGACATCTCAAGCATTGTCGGGCAAACAGGAACTGTCAGCGCTAAGGCAATGACAAAGGCACAGCAAAGCCGCTCCTGAAACAAAACGAGCCCATCTGGCTGGTCAAGGCACAATCCTCTTTGCATTCGTAGCTTTTAACCATCACCTCTAAACCCAGCCCCAGCCCTGACCCTAGCCCCAGCCCCAACACCAGAATGGAATGAAATAGATGCCATTCACCAGATAAGAATCCGCAGGGCTGCATAATCTCCCACAGCATCCCTCTTACCCATAGTTCTTGCTGGCCCTGTTGCGTGTGGCAGCTTCTCGCATGAGTACCAACTGGTGCTTCTTGTCTAAGCCAAGCGCTGCCACATAGCGATACAGGCGAGCCTCGCGGGGGCCGCTGCTGCCTGCAGGTATGGTATGTGCATACGTGTGTGTGTGTGTGTGTGTGTGTGATACCCATGTACGCATGCGTGCTATACGGGGCGAGCCTCGCTGGGGCTGCTGCCGCCTGCAGGCGTAGTGTGGTGTGTATGCGTGCGTGCGTGCGTGTGTGTGTAGTGTGATATGCATACGTGTGTGAATGTGTGCGTGCTATACAGGCGAGTCTCGTGGGGGCTGTAATGCTTCTGTGTGTGTGTCTGGATGTGTCTGTGTGTGTATGTGTGTGTGTCTGTGTGTGTTTCTGTGTGTGTGTATGCTGTGTGATAACCATGCGTTTATGCAAGTGTGTACTGTGGCTCCTATTTGCCATACATTAGCCTCATGTTCAGCAGCAGCACCAATTAATCTAGCCCGTGTTTCATCCGACCCTCCTGCTGCTATAACAGCCAACGTCGTCATGTTCAATGGTAGCCCAACATCACATCGGACGGGCATGTATGCAGCAGCAAGAAATGCATTGGAACATCAAATCGGACGGGCATGTATGCAGCAGCAAGAAATGCATTGGCCAAGCAGACCTGGAGGAGGCCGAACGCAGCAGCCCGGTGGCAGCATGGTATCCTGTAACCGGGTTTGACCTGGTCCCTTGTGTTAATACCTTTTAACGTCACTGTAGACCTGAAGATTATAGGCTATAGGTTATAGCACCTGGATACCAACCTGGTGGAGAAGAGGAGGCTGCACCCAGAAGCTTTACGGCGGCGAGGTATTGTGCGCTGAAGGACATCTGCTTGTCACGGCCAGGACCTGGAAGGAATGTAAAATAGGGACACACACAGGGGGCATGCATGATGATGCGGGGGGGCATAAAATGACGAGACAACAGAGAGGCTTGTCAGTCAGGGTGAAATATCCGAGTCTCTTCTGTATGAATATGAGGAGCCTTACTATTCATAATAATATGTATGTCAGGGAGATGTATCACAGTCTCTTCTGTATGAATATGAGGAGCCTTATATCTAATAACTTAAAATATGTACGTCAGGGTGAAATATCAGAGTCTCTCCTGTATGAATATGTGGAGCCTTATATCTTATAATATACCTTGTTGATTCAATCATGTCGTTCACTAGACCGAATCAATCACAGGCAATGGGGTGTGACGGGAAACTAAGGAGAAAGTGAGCGGTTGTGAATCAGAGCTATGACGTGTGACCAGGCAGGGTTGTTGTTAAGCCGGAAAAATGGCTTAAAGTTTGGCGAACATTCAATAGTTTGCAAACGGTATGTTAAGGGTTAATTAAACGCATGAAAGTTTGCGAACTCGAACTCCTGACCAAACCCCAAACTGAAAAACCCTGGAACAAGGTGAATAGTAACTCAGTAACTCAATGGCACGGTGAACACGCTGGCAGGTCGTGCTCACAACATCTGAAGCAGGCTCTTAGACAAAAACTATTTTGCAACCATACAGTCATCTACCACAGGGAATCATACAAGCGTGATTTCAGAGCGTGCGTGTGCGAGCACTGTGCATGAAAAACACCAAGCGTGGGAGAGCAGCTCTCCATTTCGTCACAGCATACATTCTCCCACACACGCTTTGCTTATGCAAGGACTGATTTGTGCAAAAAAAAACCTCGTCCTTAAAATCAACATGCAGGGACGTACACCTGATTTGTGCAATATACCCCTCGTCCTGAAAACCAACATGCAAGGGCGTACACCTCATTTGCGTATTAAACCTCCTGTCCTTGTATCCAACTTGTTACATCTAAATTCTTGTTACATCAAGATTGCTCCATCACATTAATTAACAGCTCCTCTGCCACTCTGAGCCTCCCTCAGCGTCCACGTGATTCTGCATATGTCTACAAGGGCACACACTCACACAAATGCATGCATCCAACCACATATCCGGCACACTGGACCCCAGGTGCGCCATTGTGCTACTGAACAGACCCTCCGCTGCCCTCCAATTCCATGTAATTATGCACGTTTACAAGGGCACATACTCACACAAATGCATGCATCCGACCACATATCTGGCACACTGGACCCCAGGTGCGCCATTGTGCTACTGAACATACCCTCCGCTGCCCTCCAATTCCATGTAATTATGCACGTTTACAAGGGCACATAATCACACAAATGCATGCATCCGACCACGCACCAGGCGCACTGGACCCCAGGTGCGCCATTGCGCTACTAAACAGACCCTCTGCTGCCCTCCAATTCCCAGCCTCCAGCTGCCCTGCTCCGGCAAAGTATAACTGCTGCGGCGTTTGGCCTGCGTGCGCGGGTTGGGGTGGCGCCATTGGTGCTGCTGCTGCGGGGGGCGCGGGAGGTGGCTGGTTTGGCTGGGAAGAGGGAGGAGCAAGGCCTGCTTGGAGGGCAGGGGAGAGACCTGCAGGGTGTGTTTTTGTGTGTGTGAACATGTGTGTGTGTGTGTGTGTGTGCTTGTATGCGTGCATGCTTGCGTGTGTGTGCTTGACTGTGTGTGTAATGTGAGCACGTGAGTGTGTATGAGTGTGTATATGTGAGTGCTTAGCTGTGTGTGCGTGTGCGTGTGCGTGTGCGTGTGTGGTCAGACAAGCTTGCGCAATGCACCAGCAGCTCCTCCTTTACACACCATCACCTACACCATGATGCAATCGCTCCCACCTGCTTGCAGTGCGGGGGAGAGGCCACGTGCGGCAGGATAGGTGGAGGGAGGGGGAGCGGGAGCAGCAGGAGGGGCCCGTTGCTGTATCTGTACCTGTAAGGAGTGAGCAAAACGACACGGTCTGCGTTCCGGCTTGTGCCCACCTCTGCCTGTGCTTCCACCGTTGTGACTGTACGGTTGCTCTCAATGTTTTGAGGAAACATTGGTACAAAGAAGAAGCAGACGTGCATGCGCGCACGCACACACACACACGCACGCACAAGTACGCACGTGCACCACGCACTCACAAGCAAACATGCTTGCACGCATGCACGCACATAAACACGCCTGCATGCACTCACACATATACACACACAGGCACACACACACACGCACACACACACACACACACAAACCAATCTCCGTGGCAGCGGCGTGCACACCTGAGGTGGAGCTACATGAGGTGCAGCTGAAATGGAGGGGGTGGGTGTGAGGCCTGTGTGCTGGTGCGCGCTGGTCTGAGGCGTGAGGCCCGTGCTGTAATGCTGTTGCTGGTAGGATGGTGGAGGTGGTGGTGATGATGATGGTGGTTGTGGGGGTGCCATTCCAGCTTGCAGTGCAGGAGACATGCCAGCTGCTAGGGCAGGAGACAGGTGGCCTGGAACGAGACGACCGAGGATTGGAGGAGCAAGCGTTAATGGAAAATAAAAACAAGTGGGTGTGTTAGGTGACACAGGACAATAGAGACAGGTGAGACTGGCCTAGAGGGACACAGGGAAGAGACAGGTGAGACTGGCCTAGAGGGACACAGGGAAGAAACAGGTGAGAATGGCCTAGAGGGACACAGGGAAGAGACAGGTGAGAATGGCCTAGAGGGACACAGGGAAGAGAGATGAGAATGGCCTAGAGGGACACAGGGAAGACAGGTGAGAGTTGTCCTGGACGACCCTATTTCTATAGGGTCGTCCAGGACAACCCGTCAGGGACGCTGGTACTCGCGACGATCCCCTTGTCGAAGAAATGGCCTGGAGAGACGCTCAAGGGTTGGAGGAACAAAAATGAGGTTTGCAAACACGCATTGTAATAGGCTGCACAGGAAGGGAGTGGCGCACACAGTGGTGTGTATGTTTGCTGTGATTTAGTGCGCATGTTCGTTACAGGGGGTATGTGTGCGTGTGTGTGTGTGAGTATGTGTGAGTATGGGTGTGTGTTTGCTGTGTATCAGTGCACATGTTTGTTACAGGGGGTATGTGTGCGTGTGTGTGAGTGTGTGTGTGTGTGTTTGCTGTGAATCAGTGCGCATGTTTGTCACAGGGGGTATGTGTGTGTGTGTGTGTGTGTGTGTGTGTCTGTGCGTGTGTGTGTATGTGTGTGTGTGCATGCACATGTGCAACATGCAGGTCAAATGCGCATCATAAATTAAAAACCCTACCAAAGGAGCCTCCAGGGGGGCGATTGAGGGGGGGTCGCTGTTGCTGCTGCTGTTGCTGCTGCTGTAGTTGTAGTTGTAGTGGCACTGGCTGATGAGGACCGGGGGCCCCGGCTGGTGTACCGACCGTCTGTTGGGAGGGAGGGGCAGGGGAGAAGAAGCTGGCAGCGGGGTTGGCGACAGGAGGAGGCGGCAGCTGTCGTTGTTGTGAGGCAGAGGGGGGCTGGGAGAGGCCGGCTTGGAGGGCAGGGGACAGGCCTGCGTATAGTGTGTGCACGTGTGCTTTTTGTGGTGTGTGTGTGTGTGTGCCCACATGCGTGAGCATTAAATGCCCTACTGCTTCAAAAGCAGGACGAGATCATGAGCAGCGAATTTGTATGTGACACGCTTGCAGGAAAGAGCAGACAAGTACTCAGTCAATGCTGATCAAGAGCAAATTGCTGCACTGCTGCAGCGCTGCCGTGCGTCAGAACATAAAAACTTGTGACAAAGTGTGTATATGTGAGTGTGGGTGTGTGTGAGTGTGGGTGTATGTGCGTGTGTGTACAACACTACAGACCCCATCACACAGCACGCTCACCTGCTTGCAGTTTGTGGGAGAGCTGCCAGCAGGGGCAGCCTTTCACATAATGCTTTCCCCTGTGCAGCTCCCACACACCACACCCTTCACACTACAGACCCCATCACACACAAAACGCTCACCTGCTTGCAGGGCAGGGGACAGGTTGCCAGCAGGGGCAGGGCCCTTGGGTTGTGGGGGCTGTTGTGCTGCCTGCTGCTGCACTTGCAGCTGTGCCTGCTGCTGCTGCTGCTGTTGCCTCAACTGCTGGATCTGCTGCATCTGCTGCTGCTGTCGCAAGATTGATGGAGTAGGCGCAGCTGGGGGCGCAGGGGTTGCCGCGGAAGGAGGCTGTTGCGCGTATTGTGCGGCGGAGGGAGGAGGAAGTGGGGATGGCATGTTTAAGGCAGGGCGCGGCTGTGCCTGCTGTGCGTGCTGTGCTTGTGTCTGCTGCTGCTGCTGCTGCTGCTGCTGCTGCTGCTGTTGAGGTGACAGACCGGTTTGGAGAGCGGGAGATAGGCCGGCTTGGAGGGCAGGTGACATGCCTGCAGGGAGGGTAGGGAGGGCAGGAGTGTGTGTATGTGTATGGGCGCGTGTGTTTGTGCATGTATGGGTGGGTGTGGGTGCCTGTGTTGGGGGGGGGTTATGGGTGTGGGTGTGCACGTACGTATCTGCATGCCGCTGACAAACTTGTTTCAGGTCAGCCACGACAAAACTCCAGCAAATGTGACAAAGAGCAACGGCTGCAAAGGACAGGTTGGCCACGACAACCCCAACAAATGTGACAAAGAGCAACGGCCGCAAAGGAGAATAACGCACACCACCTCAGAACAACACAGCCACACAGAAGCCGCACACCAACTCAAAACAACACAACCACACAGAGGCTGCACACCTCCTCAGAACAACACAGCCACACAGAGGCCGGCAGCTCATCACCTCAGAACAACACAACCACACAGAAGCCGGCAGCTTATCACCTCAGAACAACACAACCACACAAAAGCCACACACCACCTCAGAACAACACAATCACGCAGAAACTGCACACCACCTCAGAACAACACAACCACGAAGAAGCTGCACACCACCTCAGAACAACACAGCCACACAGAAGCGGCACACCAACTCAAAACAACACAACCACACAGAGGCTGCACACCTCCTTAGAACAACACAGCCACACAGAGGCCGGCAGCTTATCAACTCAGAACAACACAACCACACAAAAGCCGCACACCACCTCAGAACAACACAGCCACACAGAAGCTGCACACCATCTTAGAACAACACAAGCACGCAGAAGCTGCACACCACCTCAGAACAACACAGCCACACAGAAGCCGGCAACTCATCACCTCAGAACAACAGAGCCACACAGAAGCTGCACACCTCCTCAGAACAACACAACCACACAGAAGCCGGCGCCTTGTCACCTGCTTGGAGGGCAGGGGAGAGACCACTTGACCCTGCGAGCCTGGATGGTCTTGACGATGCGTTGCCCCCTCCCACGCCAAACCTGCAAGAGTGATGGTTTGCGCTTCTGCTGTGATTCGGTGCACTATGGCTGCCGGTTGTGCTACACAACAATTCAGTGTGTACACTACAGTTGTCGTGAATAATATTTGCTTATCTGGATCGATACACTGCAGCTATGTTTTGTAGCACGCGGCTGAGTTTATTGATAAGGGTCGTGAGTCGTATAGCACTGCAGGTCGACCCTACAGCTGTGAGTTGCTTATACTGGCCGACGGTCGTTCCATGCAAACACAAACATACACATACAATTGTCTTCATCCACGTGCGCATATGTGTGCAGATTGTACTACTTTATTTTGGGGCCTACATGTTGTGTCCAAATGATGTTTGCTGCTACAGTGGTATGCTGCTTACGTTCAGGCACAAGTGGTGTGCACGCTGTGTTTGCTCTAGCACACCTGCTCTGTTGTGTTTGCTGCTGCTGCGGTGGCGTGTTGTTTGATCCTGGAGGGGCGGGCAGGGCCAGGGTTTGAGGGGAGAAGAAGGACAGCAGATCGTCGCCTGCAGATGCATTTTTGTGTGTGTTTGTTTCATAGTGTGAGTAAGTTTGATTGTGTGTATGTGTGTGTGTGTTTGTGTGTGTGTGTGTGTCTGTGTGTGTTTGTGTGTGTGTGTGTCTGTGTGTGTGTGTGTGTGTGTGTGTGTGAGTGTGTGTGTGTGTGTGAACTTCATGCGATAAAGATCACCACAGGTACAGGTTGCCACAAAGAGGAAAGACAGCGGATCATACACACAAGAGGGGAAGCTATATCACATGATTGTGTGTGATGGCAAGGTTGGGAACACAGCAGGCCCAGCTTATTTAAAGGGAAAGCAGGACAGCAGATTTTTGTGTGCAGGCATGTTGTGTTCCTGCGCTGTATGATGGCAATGGAGAGAGAGAGAGAGAGAGAGAGAGAGAGAGAGAGAGAGAGAGAGAGAGAGAGAGAGAGAGAGGGAGAGAGAGAGAGAGAGGAGAGAGAGAGAGAGAGAGAGAGACCAGGGTCGGGGGAACGACGGGGAAAAAAGGACATCAGGTCATTGCTTGCAGGCATTAAAATGTCAACACAGCACCACAGTACAGTACCACACACAGGTCGTGAGGCTGAAGGGCGGATTTGGTGCGTGAACTTGCAGAGGAGTCCCTCACTCTCAACCGCCTGCATCAGCACCCTTTTACCAAAGGAGGACTGCTGACACAATGACCAACATAATTCACAAAGCTTGATCACTCGTTATTATAGCCTGCATCTGGACCCCCCCCCCCCAAAGGAGGGCTGCTGGCACAGTGGCTGCCTTCATCAACAATGGCTCTTAACGATTTCATCACTCATTTCTCATTTACCTGCATCAGCACCCCCCCCACCAAAGGTGGGCTGCTGCTGGGGAGGGGGAGGGAGGCCAAATAAGGATGGGCTGGGAGTTAGGCCTGTGCCCTGCTGGCCACTGGCCTGGGGAGTCAGGCCTGTGCCTTGCACACTGGCCTGTGGTCGTGTGTGTGTGTGTGTGTGTATGTGTGTGTGTGTGCGTGTGTGTGTGTGTGCGTGTGTGTGTGTGTGGATGTGTGTGTGTGTGTGCGTGCGCATGAGTAGGTGGTTGCACTTGTGCATGCGTGCTTGTGTGCGTGCATGTGTGTGTATGTGTGTGTGTGCCCTCGCGTGCATGAGAGTAAATGGTTGTTCGTGTGCATGCGTGCTTGTGTGTGTGTGTGTGTGAGAGCGTGTGGATTTGTGTGCCTGTGGATTTGTGTGCGTGTACATATGTGTGTGTGTGCATTTGTATGTGCATGTGTGTATGTATGTGTATGTGTGTGGTTGTACGTGCACCTCTGTGTGCCTGTGTTTCTTGAACACCACATCAACAAGCCCTCCCATCAGGAAGCTAACCAGTGAGTCGGAGGCGTAAGCGTGCAAGTACATAAAAAATATTCACGCACACACACACATACACACACACGCACACACACACACACAACACATACACATACACATCTTTCTACCTGTGGCGTGAGTCCTGTTCGCTGTGGTCCTAAGGCCCAAGACTGGCCAGCATTGGCCGCTGCCGCTGCCGCGTTGGACTTGGGAGTGGCTTCGAAGGGATTGCCTATGTCTGGCGTGGGGGTGGCCACAGGCATCTGTGTGTGTATGTGTGCAGGTGAGCGTGTGTGCTAGTGTGTGTGTATGAGTGCAGCTAAGTGTTTGTGCATGTGTGTGTATGCGTGTTGCTAAAACTGCTTCTATACAATACAATCAGGACGCATTAATGACATGCACTCAACCCATCCTATTTAAGACACAGCACTTAAATAGAAAAGAGCCCTACGCAGCTCATCAGTCCATATTTACACAAACACCATTTGTGACATTCTCTTATGGTACGTGCCAACGCAAACACATACGCACGCGAACACACACGCACAGACACGCACGGGCATGCATGCACACATCCATTCACACACGTACGCACAGGAGCACACTGCACACCTTGATGGGTGCGGGGCCTCCAAACCAGGAATCTGTGTCGACCTCTGAGCTTTGTGGTGTGAGATCTCCAACCATCCCAGCACCTCCAGCGGCGGAGGGCACAGAGGACAGCTTGCCAAAGGCGCCGGAGGCCTGTGCGTGTGTTTGCGTGTGTATGTATTTGTGTGAGGGGTCTGAGTGTGTGTCTGCAGTTGTGTGCGTGGGAGTGCCCATGCACACGGGACCACTGTGTGCATGCATGTATTTGTGTGAGGGGTCTGTGTGTAATGTGTGTACATGTATTTGTGTCTGTGTGTGTGTAACTTATGAGCACATGTCCCCGTGTGCGTGTGTGTGTAAGGATAAACTATCCCTGGAACAGCCTGAGGCCCATTAATTCCTTACTGCATCAGCCTGCTTTGAGGCAACTTTTGTGTTTGTGTGTGTATGTGCATGTCCCCATGTGTGTGTAATGGAAAGCTATCCCTGGAAGAGCCTGAGGTCCATGCATTCCTTTTTCACAACCACATGCACTATCCTGATGCACGGCAACTTCAGTGCAATCCAACAACACGTTCTGTTCACCAGAATCTGCACACACACATGCAAGTCAAACCACTGCAACTATGCACAGCACATACTGCATAAGCCAGCTGTACCTGTCGACAAAGGAAGTTACTCACGACACATTCAGCACGCGTCAGCAAAATCTGCTGGCAGCACATTGTGTGCATCAGCACCTGCTGAACACACACATCAGCGGTACCTGTCAATTAATAAATGCGCACAACGCATTCCACACACGTTAGCTACACTCATGTGCACGACACACTTAGCACACGCCAGAAACATTTGCTGACAGCACAGTACGCACAGCAGCCGTCTGCACACGTCAAACCCTGTCGACACAAAAGTTACGCACACGCTAGCTACACTCATGTGCACGACACACTTTGCACACGCCAGAAACGTTTGTTGACAGCACAGCACAGCACAGCACAGCACAGCACGCACAGCAGCCTTCTGCACACGCCAGCAGTACCTGAGGAGTGAGGGAGGACCCTGGGGGGGGTACAAGAGAGGTGCCAGGGGGGGCCAACTTGAGAGAACTCATGGCTTGGCGCAGGTCCCTGTTCTGCTGGCCTCCCACCTCCTCTTTGCTACGAATCTGGATCTTGAAGTTCCTGCAATTGGGCGCACGCATGAACCTGGTAAAGACATGCGGTGGTGTTGCATGAGATGACATGCAATGCGGAAGTCCAGGTCATCTGCACAGGGGTGCGTGACTCTGGAGCATGGACAAGGACAGGCCAGTGGAGCATGGATACGGACAGGCCAGTAGGCCATTAACCCAGTGGTGAAAGAGCTCATCTATTTTTCCCCTCACTCCTTCTCAGCGCCTGTGCCTGCGCCTGCGCCTGTGTTGGCTCAGCATCGACCACAATGGGTCTTGTACTTACATCTGGCTCAACCCAACCACACCCACACCCACACCCCCTCACTTCTTCTGTGCAGGCGCGCCAGCCGTGGGCGAGTCTCCCCAATCGTCGTCTCCAAAATCGCTGCCGTCCATGGACTCGTCTGCGTTGCCTCCCAGCGCACCCACAGCACCCCAGCCGCTCGGTTGCAGCTCATCCACCCTTGCGTGTGAATGTGCGTGTGCGTGTGTGTGCGCATGTGTAAGTGTGTGTGTGTGTGCGTGCATGTGCGAGCGTGTGTGTGTGCGTATGTGTGTGAGCTTGTGTGTGTATATGTGTGTATATGTGTGTGCATGTTTTTATATGCCTGTGAGTACGTATGCGTGCTGCATTATGTGAGCACATGTCTGTGCGTGTTTGTGTGGGTGAGCTTAAGCGTGCACGCACATTGCGTGTAAGCGTGTGCAGTGTGTGTGTAAACTGCATTGGTGTGAGCATGTCAGCGTGGGTGTCATTCATCAATTCAGCTATAAAACCTTTTGACGTGTAAATCATGCACAAGCTGGACACATGCTGGACACAAGCTGGACACATGCTAGTTTAAATGTTTAGAAGGGCAACAGCACAGCTTTCACACACACACACACACACAAACACACACACACACGGGCACACTCATTCACGCACGCATGCATGCATGTATGCACTCATACACACACTTCCACACATGTGCACGCGCAAACACATGCATTCACACACACCCATGCGCATTCACATACACGACAGGTCCACTCTCACTTGTGAGCTGGCGGTGCCACTCCAGATGCGCTGACACCTCCCTCCTCGCCCTTCCCGCGTTTGCTTCCCCTCCTGTAAGAAACCTCTGACCCACTGCGTTATTGTGCGAGTAACATTTGTGTGTATGTGTGTTTGTGTGTGCATGTGCGAATGTGTGTGTGTGTGTGTGTTTGTGAATCTGTGCGAATGTGTGTGTGTGTGTTTACACTACGCAAGTGCCCACCCTAATTCCTTACACCATTTTCCTTTGCACATGCACACGCCAGCACATGCATGGCAGGTGTGTAGCTTTTTGTCGACCGCAGCCTGTGGCGTTACAAATCAAAATACTTCTGTGAATGTACGTCCGCGTCGACAGCTAATACTTTCTGTGAATGTACCTTGCGAATGTACGTCCGCGTCGACAGCTAACATTTTTTGTAAATGTACCTGACAGCTAATATTTTCTGTGAATGTACCTTTTTGTCGGCTGCAGGGTAGTGGGGTCGGAGGGAATGGGGTTGGTGCTCCCAATGGCTGCCTCCAAAGCGTAGTTGGAGTAAGAGTCCAGGCCGAGGTAAGGGTGCAGGACTTTGTGGCTACTAGGGGGGATAGGGCCCAGCTGCGTGTGCGCATATGTGTATGTGTGTGTTGGCGTGTGTATGTTTATGTGTGTCCTGTCAAAGTAACAGGTTTGTGTGACCTTATTCAGCCTGCAACGTGTGTTGTGTACGTGCGCTTGTGTGTGTGTGTGTGCGCGTGTGTGCGTGCGCACATGTGTGCATATGTGTGTGCGCTTGTGCGTACTTGTTATAACCAGGCACGTGTTTGACATTCAAACAGGTGCTTGCAAATGTCACCATACTCAAGCGGTACGCGCGCGCTGCACATGTGCGTATGTGTGTGCGTGTGAGCATCACAAGTGCGCTCCCAGTCATGCAAACAGGAACATATGCATACATACACGCACGTACACATTTTAAATGCAAATTGGTTTAGCATGACTTCGTCACGCCCAACGACTGCCATGACTGACGTTTAACCATCCATCAGACAGCTAGCACTATCACGGCCTAGACACCTTGAATCACACATGCTTTGACAACATCCGGTTGAGCGTGGGTACATTTGCATGCAACAAGCTAATGACATGGCACACACACACACACACCTCATTTTGGTTGACAATGCCACGCATTGGGGTAGGGCCTGGGGGGGCTGCCTCTGCCCCCAGATCTGCACCCACACCGCCCAGCTTCCATCCAGAGGCATCAGGCAGCTGCGCACGTGTGTGTGTGTGTCCAAATGTGTGCAATCATGTGTATTTTTATATTTGTGTGTGTATGTGTGTGCGTTTGTGTGTGGGCATGTTTGGAAGGGTGATTGTGTGGATGATGGAGAGCTGCGTGAGGTGCTAGATACCAAAGAATTTGTCGGTGAGGTGCGCTGTGTTGTAAATGCGTGTATGGAGGGTTGAAGCAATAAGCATTTATTTGAGTTAGCAACACACCCACACCTACACCCACATCCAAACCCACCCACACCAACATTCATACCCACCCACACCAACATGCATACCCACCCACACCAAAATGTACACTCACCCATACCAACATTCATACACACACACACACACACACACAGAGATACACGTACTGTGCGCGTGCGTGGCTGCTTGTGGCTGCTGCCAAACAGAGCACCAGACTCCTCCTCCCCATCATCTTGTTTGTGTGCCTGGAGTGTCACCAGCTTCAGAGGGGCATCACGCACAGCTGCATCCACGCCTGAAGGCATGTCATGGATGGCACAATTTGAAGGTTTTAATTGCGGGCGAGAATTGCGTAGTGTGTACCTGGAGCACCATCAGCTTCAGAGGGCATCACGCACAGCTGCAACCACGCCTGGAATTAAATCGTCAATAGGCATGCATAGAAACAGTCATCAATAGGCATGCATAGAAAAAGTGTCAACATCAATAAGCATGCTTAGAAAAAGTGGATTGTGAATAGGCATGCATGGAAATAGTACCAACATCAACAGCGATCAAACCAAATATGTTTATATTGGCGTTCCCATGTGCTCAAACAATCCACACGTTTTTGTAGGATTTGTTTTGGTATCGGCACAATATACAGCATCAGAAACTAAAAGAACTGCACCCCCGTAATGTGTGCTCAGCACAGCTATACAAATTCGCACAGGTTGCATGCCATCATCGACAGACAGACACACACACACACACGCACACCAAGACACACATTCACACTCACTGTGAGCCACCAGCTGAATAAAATCACCTACTTGTAACACACACACACACACACATACTACGCACACACACACATACGCACACACACATTTGAGGCACTTCCTCAATACTGCCTACCGTCAATTGCAGAGGGGGCCGCACCCTAAGGTACACAGTGCACAGTCCACCATACACAATAGAAAAGGCACCAAAACATCGACCAAGAATTTTGCCACACTCACCCACTCCACTGTATAGCGTGCGCAGCAGCATGGCTGCGCGAGCAGCTTCACGAGCGTCTCCCACGGCACTGCCTGGCTCTGCAAAACCTGCAAAAAGTGGAAAGGCCTGGGCGGTTTGATATCAATGGATGCAAGCAAGCACACACATATGCAAACGCACAGACAAACACACACACAGACGCAGCATGCACGCAAGCGCACACGGACACACGCACACACACACAAACACCACGGGCCTCATCACCTCAGGAGGATTGCCCTCTCACCTTCCCCCCAACACACACACACATTCACACACATATATATACACGCACACACACACGCCTGAGGTAGCAAGGCCCTCATCCCTGCCGACTTCTGTTCCATCATAAAACAGATGTACCCTCAAGGACCGCCTTCTCCCCCAAATCAAACACACTCACACACACACGCACCTGAGGTGGCAAGGCCCTCATCCCCAGCGGCCATAGCCACATTGTGTGCTACAAAGCCCACACCAGAAAAGTCACCATGAGCAGCCGCAAGGACCAGAGCTAGACGCCACTCGCCTGCGTGCATTCACCACACCGTGTGCATTCTGCGTACATTCACCCCACTGCCTGTGTGCATTCACTACACCGTGTACATTCTGCCAACATTCATCACACCGCCTGCGTGCATTCAACACACCGTGTGTGGTTGGCAAGGCTAGTTTTACAGAGGCGGAACAAACGCAATCTCAGCGTGCTCCATGCATATACGCACACATACACTGCATTATACGCAGGAAGAGAGGGGACGGGCCCATCCCGCACGTAAAAACGTCGCGCTGAGTCACGCACGTGTGTTGACGCACACACATACACACACACACACCACACAAAGACACACACACACACACACACACACAAAGACACACACACACACACAAACACACACACAAACACACAAGTGTGTTTTGCACGCAACATTGCTTCCAAAGGTACTCTGCCAGTCAGAGGATACGAGTCACAGACCACCACTACCAGGCCAACACTTCCCACAAGCAAAACAAGCAATACCAAGTACTGCACAACTCCTCCACCAGTAAAAAAAGAAATAAAAAGGGGAGCGTCACTAGACCAACCTGCTCTTTGCAAGAATTCTAGGGCACGAGCATAACTGCCGTGTGCGGTTGCCCCTGCTGCGGCCGCCACGAGTTTCAGGTGCAGCACGGAGCCGGAAGGAGGGGGCTTAGGGTGGGTGAGGCTGTGCTCTGCTTCTGAAGTCAGACACGTGGATACCTTGTCCCACCTGGACATGTGTGTGCATGTACGCGTGCGTGTGTGCATGTGTGTGCATGCGTGTGTGTGCGTGCGCGTGTGCTTGTATGTGAGTAAAATTGTCTGTATGTGCTTACGTGCTTGTATGCACATGTGGCATGCATATGGGACACAGGGAGGGTGGAACTCAGGATGTTCCCCTTATCTCACTTTTCTCGCCCGTCCCCAACATCAGACAGACCAAGCAAAGCCGTACTACTAAACACACTTCCTAAATAGCACACTTGTCACGCAACAAAACAAGTTCTCTTGGATTGGCTGCTGCCTGTGCAGGCAACACACATTCCAGCCGCTGCTAGGGCAGCCAGGTTGAGGGCAGGTTGTATACTGATACTCCTTAGCAGAGTTCATAGTACTTTGCGGATAGAGTTAATAGTATTTTGCGGATTCTCATGAGCACAATCGTCTCGCAGTTTCAGAAATAACATACCTTCCAGCCGCTGCTAGGGCAGCCAGGTTGTTTGCGGGCTCCATGTGGCTGCACGCGCTGGACAGCGCAGCAGCGAGGTCGAAAGCACTGCACACACACACACACACGCAACACACAGACACACACAAACATGAAAAAAAGGTGAAGAGTCAGTGCGTATGTCAAGTGCGTGTGGGAGTGTGCTCGTGGTTGTAATATGTACGTTATTTTGGGGGGGGGGGTGTTCACTCATATAAGAAGAAAGTGCGATCGACATTTTCTTCATACATGCAACGGAGAAGGAGCGCCCCCTCCTTGTCTAGGCCCACTCAAGCTTGTGTGTGTGTGTGTGAGCGTGTGTGTATGAGTGTGTTTGTGTGTGTGTATGTGTGTGTGTCTGGGCCCACTCAACCTAGCGTGTGTGTATTTGTTTGTGTGTCTGCGTGTGACTGGCTCACTGAAGTTAGTGCATGTGTGCGTGTCTGTGTGTCTGTGTCTGTATGTGTGTGTGTTGGTGGGTGGTTTCATATGCGGAAGTGTTATAGAAATGCACGGGTCTATGTATGAGTCTGTATGTGTGTGTGTGTGTTGGTGGGTGGTTGCACATGCATAAGCGTTATATAAAAGCACGGGTCTATGTTTAGGCCTAACTACGTGGTCAGGCCAAACTAATTTGAAACGTACGGGCTCAGAGCACATACCAGGTTGCGAGGAGAGACCACACGATGCTGGGAGTGATGAGGTTGGAGTCACACTTGGCCACCACCATCTGTGTGCCAAAATGTGTGTGTGCGCGTGAGTGCGTGTGTGGGTGTGACTGTGTGTGTGTGTGTGTGTGTGTGTGTGGTGGAGACCCTTGTCCCTGTCATCACCTATTTGAATAATACCTGTTTGAAAAACACAGGCCCCCTGGGCAGGGCTGCTTTCCAGGCTTAACAGCTTATGACAAATATTTACACTCCCACGCAAACCCACATGCACTCACACCCACCCACCCAACCACAACGCCCCCCACACCCAACCACACCCACACCCACACCCACACCCACACCCACACCCACACCCACACCCACACACCCGTAAACAAACACACCTGCAGCACCTCCCGGCAGTTCAGCAGGTCAGGTACGGCACGCGCACACGCAGCCGGATCCTTTCCAAGGGCAGCTCCCAGGGAATAGCCCCCTATGTCCAGCTGGTCCTGCACTTCAGGCCCTAGTAGGCTCAGGGAAGACCAGCCCAGCACCTGCAAAAGCTCAACGCGTGCGCGCTCGTGCCTTGAGCTACAACTGCCTCTGTGTGTGTGCGTGTGTGCATGTGGATCAGCATCTCTCGTGGCATGTGACGTACGTAACTCAGGCCCTGGTAGGTTCAGGAACGACCAGCGAAAACAGCTTGACGCATACGCACATTGTGCCTTCAGCAAAAATGGCTGTGCTTGCGTGCACTGAGGATCAGTATCTTTTAAGACACGTAACGCATAACAGCATAAAGCATACGCACATTGTGACTTGAGCTACAACGCTGCGAGTACGGATCAGCATGTTCTATGACATGTGGCGCGTTGCAGCTTTAACTGTAGAGGTCGTGCAGCTCAACCCCCCTGGTGTAAATGTGCATACACAGCCATGCATTAAGCAGACCTTGTACGTGCAAGCATGTCGCCATAATGGTGCTGAGTGTCTACGGAGCTTTTTGCAGCATCACGTGCAATTGTGGTCTACAGAGCTTTTTGCAGCATCGCGTGCAATTGTGGTCTACAGAGCTTTTTGCAGCAACACGTGCAATTGCTGTCTACAGAGCTTTTTGCAGCAACACATGCAATTGTGGTCTACAGAGCTTTTTGCAGCAACACTCGCAATTGCTGTCTACAACACGTTTTGCACATGCAGTTGCAGCATTGTCCAGCAAACGTAAAAATATGAATCGCGAGGTCTCTAAACCTTGCTTGATAGACCTCCTGACAAAAAAGTTTTTTCAAGGCGAAGAAAGCTTTAACACATCAGTGGTGGCCACAAGGAGATCATTTTATTAGTTATTAAAGACCTGTCATTTAGAGCAGCAAACGTCATTTCAAATGCACACACACATGTTTACACACACGTACACACGTACACATGTCCACACACAAAAACATACACACACAGGCACACGTCCACGTCCACATGTCCACACACATACATACACAGAGACACACACACACACATGTTCACAAAAAAACGCACACACAGACACACACACACACACGCACCAGTGCCTGCAGCAGGTTCAGGGGCCGGTATACCACCTCCCGCTCGTCGCTGCCCTCCACACAACGCAGTAGCATGAGAGCATCTGCAGTGGCGCCAGCGAGGATGAGAGCCCCTCCCGCAGCAGGGGTGACGTGGCATACAGGGTGAGTAGAGCCCCACCATGTTACCTGTGCGTGTGTGTGTATGTGCGTGTGCGTGTGCGTGTGCGTGTGTGTGCGCGTGCGTATGTGTGTTTGTGTGTGTGCATGTATATGTGTGAATGGGTGGGTGGGTGTGCATGTGTGTGCGTGCGTATGTGTGGAGGGGGACTGTGCGTGCGGGTTTTAGCAACGTAAGTAAAGCAACCCTGAAATGAACAAAAACAGCGTAAGAGGCGGGGTGAGTAGGGCCCCACTACGTTGTCTGTGTGTGGATGTAAGGAAGATGTAGGAGGAGACTGCAGTACAAACATGGTGAAATCAAAGCGCAGAAAATCCTGCAGGAGGGGTGACATGGGGATTCGTAGGGCCCATTGTGCGATGAGCCGTGGCATATAAGCAAGCATAGTCTGTGTGCATATGCTTGTGTGTGCGTGCGCGTGCGCATTCTTGTGTGTGTGTGTGCGTGTGTGTGTGTGTGTGTGTGTGTGTGTGCAGAGGAAATGATGTATTTGCGCCAGCAATTTATGAGAGCCTCGCGGCAGGGGTGACAGGATGTAAGTGGGTTGTGTGACCTGAGATGCACCCAACCCCCAATGAAGAAATTACTAGGTAAGGGTCTAAGCACTACGTTTTGCTGTTTTACCCACCCTCCAATGAGCAAACTCCTAGACAATTATCACGTTTTGCTGTTTTGCCCACCCTCCAATGAGCAAACCACTAGGGAATCACAACGTTTTGCTATTTTGCCCACCCTCCAAAGAGCAACTAAGTGCTCGCCACTTCTTCAAAGACATTTGCTCCCATTGTTCTTATCGTTCATCAAAGAGGTCACACCAACGGTCAGCAGAAACTGTTCAGAAGGCAGTCTACGCAACATTTCATTCATGTCCTCACCACACATATGGTAAGCAATACTATCTGACTCTTCTACGTACAAAAACATACACACACATTTAAGCACAGCCACAGACGCACACAAGCACAGAAAAAGACGCGCACACATACAGACACACACAATTGTGCGTGCACGAACACAACTACACTCTTATACCTTATACACACACAATGATGTGTGCAACGCACACAACTATACACACACATCCTTTCGCCCAACCCACCTGCACTACACGCCCGTCCACGGTCAGCACGAGGAGAATCGGACCAACCCACAGCATGGAGGTCACTGGCTGTGCGACTGCTGCCCTGCTGGTGCTAGTGAGGTCAACAGCCGCGTGCAGCTGCAGCATACCTGTGTGCGTGTGTGTGTATGCATGTACGTGTGTGTGCGCATGAGTATGTGTGTGCGCAAGTGTTTGTGTGTGCATGTGTGGACGCATGTGCTTGTCCGCGTGTAAGTGTGTCCGCACAAAGTGTGTGCGCGTGTGTACTGAGTGTGGTTTCGCAATCAAGCTAAACGTAGTGTGCGCTGCAATGAGTGTGGCTACACAAGCAGTCATTAAATGAGTGTGCGCTGTTCGTTTAACGAGTATCAGGCTGCATGAGCAAACAGTGTCGCTGCTTTACACTAATCTTAAATTAGTGGCACGTTATGAGAGCAGCACGTACTATTGAGAGGAGCACTGACATGCACTCAAACACATCTGCAACCAGGATTCTGCTGGCGTGCGGCGCGGCAGCAACGTAAATGGTGCAGGCACGTAGAGGAATTGGCTTTCCAGCGCATGCTCTCCCTGGTTAGGAGTGGGTATGAGTCACTCTTGCTTAGGAGTGGTTACTCCTATGAGTCACTCCTGGTTAGGAATGGTTAGGAGTCACTCCTGGCTTTGGCAACCAAGAGTGACTCATACCCACTCCTAACCAGGAGTGCCTCGTACCCACTCCTAACCAGGGAGAGCATGCACTGGAAAGCCGACTCCCCTACGTGTGTGCACCATTTACGTTGCTGCCACGCTGCACGCCAAACCAGGAGTGACTCCTGACCATGCCTAACCAGGAGTGACTCATAGGAGTAACCACTCCTAACCAGGAGTGACTCATACCCACTCCTAACCAGGAGAGCATGCGCTGGTCTGGCATGAGCAGCGGCAGCACTCACAACAGCTGCTCATATCACCTCCTTACTGGTGGCGAGCAGAACGACACAACAGAAGCGAAGGCAGTTGGCGCTACTCACTCGTAATCAGGAGCACGCGTTGATTTGTGAGCACTGCACCCATGCTGGGGGGGCGAGCCTTCCTGCCTGTAGGGGTTAGCGCCAGGGGCTGCCATGCGACCTGAAAGTGTGTATGTGTGCGTATTGGGGGGTAAGGGGGGGGGGGCATATTGTGTGTGAATGTGTGTGTCGTTTGTGTGCATGTTGTGTGTGCGTGTGTGTATGTATGCAATTGCTCACAAATCATATCCACGCCCTACATACAACAAGATTATACAACCGGCCAAACCTTACCTTATCTTGCGAGAGGAGAAACGGACAGCCTTACAAGACGGCTGGACATTACCACTAGAACTCAACATGGAGTGTCCAGCATTGCTGATTAGCAAGGTCACTTAACAACTAATAAACCTAATAAGCAATAAAAACAATGTCTGTCAGCTCGCTTGCCTTGCACACCTTGCTTCACACAAGTTGTTTCAGACCGCCAAGATTAATGATACGACCAGCAGGCCAGAAGTTCACAAGCTCCACGGAAAAGGCTCAAGGGGGGAACTTCTTAAAGGAAATATTAAATACAGGGGACCAGCACAGCTGTGCGAAATTTTCCTTTGGCCCAGAATGAGTCAGCCGCACACGTCACCTTTTTCTGCCTGAGATTTGTCTGACATGCGTCTCAACGAACACGCATGAAGTGTGGTGGGGACACGTCCGCAACTGATTCATGAATCCATCCATCAGCAACAAATATAAGAAACAGGCAGCTCTTCAGCAAGGTCACAGACACAGACATGCACTCACAAAAACACACCCACAGACACATGCACACACACGCACACACACAGACGCACCTGCAACACCAGCTCCTGCGGTTGCAGTGCCAGGCCGCCCTTGTGGGCTGTGGCACAGCCGTAATGCGCACCCTCTGCCAACGCCACTCCTTGGGGCCCACGTTTCTTGGCACGCTCGCGTCTGCGCTTGCGCTTGCGCTCCAGGGCGCGCTGTGTCGGTGAGAAAATTGCATCATGCACAAGGTAGGAGTGAGCGTGAGCACCTTATCTGCGGACACATTGCATCTGCAATGCACACTCAATTGCAGACAACTCATGCCCACACACAGCACACTCACACTGCACACACACATGCAACATGCACACACGCATGTGCACAAGTATGCATGCACGCACTTGAACACGCACACACATAATTATACACACGCACACCTCATCAGCTCGCTTGCGTGCGGCCACGACTTGCTCATCCTCAGAGGACGAATCGTCTCCAGCATGCAAGCCGTCATCCTCAGGCTTCTCCTCTTCGCTCAGAGGGGCCTGTGGGCATGTGTGTGTGTTGTGTATGTGTGTGTGTGTATGTGTGTGTGTGTGTGTGTGTGGGTGGGTGTAAGTGTGTCCGTGTGTGAGTTCGTGTTTGGACTGGTCTAATTTTGCTCTAACTTGCAATAACACACCCGGTTCATCCCATTCTCCCCCTCTTATTTATCGTGCAAATAACACAGCAAGCAGGCAAGGCAAGTGCATTGCTCCCTAACACACACACACACACACACACACACGCACGCGCACACACGAACACACGGACACACCTCTTCTTCCTCGCTCTCCTCACTGTCCTCACTCTCCTCATCGCTCTCTTCGTTGTCTCCTTCTCCTTTGTCGGCCCCTCCTGCGGCATTGTTGCCGTTGAGCCCCTTCTGAAGAGCCTTGAGGTGCTCCTGCCTCTCAAACTCTTCAGCCTGTGCATCAGTAGGGTTGGCCATAACCATGTATATACGGTGTATATACGTTTTTTTGGCAGGGAAACCACCAAATATATGGCCATATATGGTGCATATATATACGGTTAAGCCAACCCTATGTATTGTGCCTCAACGTTCCAGCTCGTGGCATGCTCCAAGAAAAGCACGCCCACTTACGTTTGCACAAATCTTTGAGCATGCCAGTGAACCATCAGCAGAGGAGGCACCCACACACCCTTGCGTGCAGGGAAGAGTAATGGGTTCCAGCACAAGACGCATTCGCCTCATCGTGCTTGTGCAATAAATCTTGAAAATACAAATCGCTCACCTCTGCCTCGTCATCTTCGTCAACCTCCTCTGGCATACCCTGCAAGAAGGCCGACAGCGAGAATGGTGATAAGAGCCTGCATCAACGACTATGAATGCTTTTTGAAGAGCTGGGTTGGTTAGTGCTTGCGTGATGTCAGCAGCATAATGATCGCTGCGATGACACACTAAGAAAAGAGGTACATCCAGGGCATAGTACCACTCAGGTGCACTCTATCGAATACAGGTAAGAAGGACAAAAACTACACGAACTTCGAGTGATAAGCACAAGATCCTGCTACCCAGATCTCATACATGTCTCCTTCATGTCTTCTACATGGTCTTCTACATGCTTTCATTCCTTATTACTTGCGCTTCAGCTGCGGCCTTACCTGCACAGCTGGCAGGGAGGATCCCACCATCAGGCCCTTCGGTGTCTGCCACATGATGGCCCCTACCGTGGCCACGTTGCGTTTGTTGTGCGCATGCAGCTCCTGTGCAGAAGTTTGATATTGTGCTTGTGTGTGTGTGTGTGTGCGTGTGTGTGAGTGTGTGTGTGTGTGTGTGTGTGTGTGTGTGTGTGTGTGAAAGTGAGTGTGTGTGTGTGAAAGTGATTGTGTGTGTGCCTCTGTATGTGTTTGTTTTTTGCATTTGTGAGTGTATGTTTGTGTTTGTGTTTTGAGTGTGCGTGTGACCAAAAGTGCAGCCCCAACATGATGGCACTCACTAACAGCACTGCATTTGCTGTGCACACACAAATACCCTGCGGAAATGTGTACATGTGCGCTTGTGCATAGGAGCAAGTCCTAAATGCTAGATTGCATTTATATATCACAATATATGTGAAATTACACGTAAAAGAGTGCCTGGGATGCAAGTGAACAGAGGCTAGAAATTGCAATTTAAACAGCTTATGTGAAGCAAGGTGAGCACAGTTACATGTACGCACACATACGCACATGCACACACACGTACGTACACACACATACGCACACGCACAAGCACGCACATGCACACAAATACATGCACACACATACGCACTCTTGTATGTTTATACATACACGCGCATACGCAGACAAACGCACGCACACACACACCTGGAACGCACTGGGAGGCCCCCCAAAAATGGGCATCGCAACGCCCGCAAACGAGCAGCCTTCCAGATTGAAGGTGTACAGAGGCACGGCATTGGCGTGGTTGGTGCTTGCGGTGTGAAATACGGCCCCAAGGTTGCCTGTGGACTCCACCACAGCGAAGTAGGCGTCCTTGTGGCCGATGAAGGCACCGTACTTGCCTGTGCGCACATACACACACGGTGGAGCATGGGTTTGAATCAGAGAGCGTTTGCTTTGTGGAATCCACCACAGCAGAGTAGGCGTCCTTGCGGTTGATGAAGGCACCGTACTTGCCTGTGCGCGCACACACACACATACACACACACACACACACATACACACACGCACACACACACACACACACACACACATACACACACGCACACACATGCACACGCACACATGACAAAACAATTGTTGAAAGCAGAGAAAGTTCACCCCCACAGGCTCCATTACAGCAAGGCAGGCCAGGTGCTTATGGCCGATAAAGGCATCGTACTTGCCTGCTTATTATGAGCAAAAGAAACAAGACCACAAAGTACACGTCACCGTAGACGTTGGAGACACCAGTCCAAATGAATCTGCATATCAAGTACTTGCACCGCAGATGGCCTACACGAAGTTGTTCCGCCTCGCAATTGGTCACCTCAACACAGCAGCACAGCACCTCACCACAGCACCTCCTCTCAACTGGTCACCACAGCAGCACAGCATCTCACCACACAGCACCTTTTTTGCAACTGGTCCCCTCAACACAGGAGCACAGCATCTCACCACACAGCACCTTTTTTGCAACTGGTCACCTCAACACAGCAGCACAGCATCTCACCACACAGCACCTTTCTCGCAACTGGTCACCTCGGCAGTACAGCAGACAAAATGCAGGGACAAGCATCCTGCTTAACAAAAAGAAAAAGCAATATGCTTGCTTCTCCAAGTGCTTGCTATAAGCAGGCAAAGGAGCCTCGAACCAAACTCTAAAGCACATTTAAAGGTGCTTCACTACAAGGGGGTTGACAGATGTAAAGAAAGTAAAAAACTAAGCAGGCAGTGACAATCCACTCCCCACGTTGAACAAGTAAAATAAAGCCACTTTGCTACAGTGAAACTTAGTAAGTTAAATACAATCAATTGTGCTCAAAACATCAACTGGACCTGCACCTGGGCAAAGAGCTAGACTGACAGTATATCTCAGAGCAAGTGCGCACACTCACACGCATGCACACACGCACTAACGCACACAGACACACACACACCTGGCTTAAACCACACCACCGGCGTAGCAGAGTCCTCAAAAGCGTCCGGCTGCATGAGTGTCCACTGCCACTGCTCCTGTGTGCTGCGCACGTCGTGCCCTTCCTTTGCTTGAGAGGGCAGCTGTGCGTTGGAAATGGTGTATGTGTGTGCGTGTGTGAGTGTGTGTGCATGTGTGCTTTTATGTAATTTGCGTGTGCCTTATGTACCTTGTGCCCCCTTAAAATTCTGTGCCTAATGAAGCTTTGTGCCTCCTGTGACTCTGTGCCTTCTGTGCCTTTGTGCCTCATGAAACGTTGTGCCTTCTATGAATTTGTGCCTTCTGTGGCTGTGTGTCCCCTTTCACTGTGTGCCTAGTGCAACTTTGTGCCTCATGTAACCTCTATGCCTATAGTGCAACTTTGTGTCCCCTTTCACTGTATGCCTAGTGCAACTTTGTGCCTCATGTAACCTCTATGCCTAGTGCAACTTTGTGCCTCATGTAACCTCTATGCCTATAGTGCAACTTTGTGTCCCCTTTCACTGTGTGCCTAGTGCAACTTTGTGCCTCACGTAACCTCTATGCCTATAGTGCAACTTTGTGTCCCCTTTCATTGTGTGCCTAGTGCAACTTTGTGCCTCACGTAACCTCTAT
>Ga0307945_1000315_pt1 | contig 31791 bp, 47 predicted proteins | sample OrgLakmetagen228_FD_201818 | JGI IMG/M metagenome (GOLD analysis project Ga0307945, IMG submission 201818) | Saline water microbial communities from Organic Lake, Antarctica - #228 | ecosystem: Environmental > Aquatic > Non-marine Saline and Alkaline > Saline | place: Antarctica: Organic Lake...
TATGTGTGTGTGTGTGTGTGTGTGTGTGCTATGTACGCATGTTTGCGGCGTGGGATTATGTATGTGTGCATGTACATAAGCATGTGTGTGTATATGCGTGTTGTTGAAGGAGGAGGTGAAGCTCTCTATTATTATTATAATCGGTCCATGGTTCGTGTGCTCCACGTGTCGGCAAATTTAGTAGTAGTGGCAGTAGTCAATGTTTCACCCTCCTTGTTAGCGCCTATCTAAGTAAGAGCAGCCAACACTTGCTCATATGTTCTGTTGAGCACGAGCGAGCAGTATTGCACGTACATTGACATGACTCCTACCTCCGCCTGTTGTCTACCCTGCTACGGCCTTCTTAGAGCCTCAGGAGGATGAGGTGTTTTGGGGGGAGATTGAGGCCCAAACCCAGGCTGCCGCCGCCCCCCTGAATCCTCCACCTGCCTTCACGAATGAGGAAGACCACGCCTTATACCAGTACTTGGGTGAGTGTGCAATACCAAACTGGCTGTCTATCTGCATGTGACAGGTTTTGTATAATTGGCAGTGATCTGAGAGTGGCCTGACTAATAATGTCTCCTTGTGGTTGATGAGTTAAACGCGCCTAAAAGAATCTTCCCTCCACTCCGCTTCCTTGTGCCCAAAAAAATCAGTGCTCCAGAGCATACTAGTCGTAAGGGATGATCCCTTAAAACAAGCGCTGCCTGCCTCCCTTTTATACTTTCCTACCTGCCGACTTTTGTGACACTACCAACGCTGCTCTCGTATCTCCTGACATCTGCCACACAGTTGGGTTCTTCAAGAACTCCGATAAGCACAGGCTTCAGCCAGCTTCCGGGGGAACAAAGGCGGAGTGGTCGGCATACATGGCTGTTGACGCGCACAAGCTCCGAGTGGCGGCACTGTGTCTCTGTCACGACAATAGGCTGCCTTCACTGGCCATGCTGCCCGCCGGCACCCTGGATGAAATGCGTGAGCCTGGGCCGTGCCTGTACGCTTGAATGCTGCTGCGGCGCCAGCTGCTTGCGGTCCCGCAGCAGCAAGTTGTTCTACTGCCCGCCACCACCACTACTACTACTACGCCGCCGATCACCATGCCGCCTTTACCTTCCTCCTCATCCTCCTCCCCCCGTGCTTCCTCCTCCACAGCCCTCATTTCCTCCTCTCATCATCAAGCCCATCATGAGCCCCCCTCCCCCAGGGGGGGCCAAGGAGAGGCGGGACAAAAAGTTCGCTGCTCCATGCAAGCACACGACTGGGTGCACGGATTTCAACAATTCAAGTTGCAAGGGACTTAAAAAGTTTATGTTAAATTACGCGATGACGATGGAAGCGTGTTCTGAGGATGCGAGTCTCCATGTTTGACTGACAGATGTGAGCAGGTTGAAGGCATACACGCGCGCACACACACACACACACGCACGCACGCACGCACACGCACGCACGCACGCACGCACGCATGCACGCACGCACACACGCACACACGCACGCACACACATACACAAACATACACACACATACACATACACACACACATGTATATGCGCGCACAAAGCACACACAAGTTGCCAGTTCACAGCGCAAAAGGCTTCGCCAACTTTTCAGCATCGCTTGCGATGCTTCCCCCCACTTGTCATCCATCTTCTCCTTGGTTCTTTGCCTGATTAATATATCTGTAAAATCATAACAGTCAGCAGCACTTTGAAAAAAAGGAAAAGGAATCTAGGTAGTGCAAAACACCACCGGCTTGGATTAACAAGGGATGTTATTTTGTGTCCTGCACCACCCAATGGATGCGAAGCCAAACAAAATCCCGTCTGGAGAATTGAAAGAAGAAAGGCTTTACAATGGGGATCAGTAGTTGGGAGGTATCAGGTGGCAGAGGCCTACGTGCCAGGATATTGCTCAGATGTTAAGTGTTGTATTCCATGTCGCGTCGGGTTTGGATGATTTTTGTTGCGGACTGACAGCTTGTAAGAGATCCATGAATACTGTGGCATGCAGACCTGTTAATCCAAGGCCTGTGCAGTAAATTTGTTGTATGGATCCTGTAAATTGAAGCCTTTTGATCCGAGTAGGATGACGAAGAGGGTATTGCGGTTGCCCTAGGAAGCGAGCCATTAATAGTTTATGTTGTTTTTGTGCCTTCTTAGCCAAGGGGGTATGGATCAGCAGGAGCAGCTGTTAGGTTAGTTAGGATAAGGGCAACTCTCCTTGCATTTAGTGGCATAGTTAGGTTAAGGGAAACTCTCCTTGCATTTAGTGGCAGACCTAGTTTGGACGTGTCAGGCTTCAGTTGAGGCACGGTAGTTGCTGTTTTGGAGAGATTAAGGCTGCGTCTGGCTTGCTGAATTTCGACCATTAATTGTAGTTTTTTTTACTACATCTACCTGCTTAAAAGCCAATATCAAACATTATCATGGCCTATGGTATTAAATGCACACACATACAGATTCTCTCTCTCTCTCACACACCTACTCACACACACCCACACCCGCACACGCATATAGGTGAACAAACACACACACTCAAGCAAGCAAGCCATATGAGACGTGTACGCAAGTGATGTGAGGTTTTGGTGTAGTCACTAAGTAAATCTCAACATAAACACATGAGTACTGATTCCCTGGATCTTACAAGTATGCAGTTTGCGTGGTATGACAATGTGAAGGGAGCTTTGGGAGGTTTGTTATATCTATGCAGGTTTAGCTGAGTGTATGTTGTATTTTCCCTTAGGCTGTGCAAAGTCCGTATTGCGTATTGCTAATAATTTAGGATGGATTAGGAATCCCTCCTTTTCTCAAATCACCAGATCACCTTATAAATTATAAACTATGGGAAATCTCAAACTAGACATACGCCTTGAAGTGATCCTAAGCTATTATGATATAATGGCTGCTGACACGGGCTCAGGACTTGGTTACCTCATTGAAAAGACCTGCTCTCATACACAGCCAGGCATTGTTCTGCCTTCCACTGAGACATAGGTGGGAAAGATTCCCTTCTGTGTCAGTTCATATTTCATATAAGTAAGGCCCTGTTGCACCATTGTTGCACCATACTTACTTCTGCCTATGCTAGCAGGCCAGCACCCAGCGCGCCCTTTTGAATTGCTTTCAAAACCATCTAGCCCGCAACATTGTGCCTTCTGGTTATCTTGGTAGAAATAGTGGGACGGCTGCAGCCTGGCAGCTTGTGGTAGGTGCCCTCTAGCTTTTGGCAGATGGAGCAGAATGGTTGGCCTTCTATATGATCGTATTTGGCGGCACGCATTTGATTCTATTTCCAGATCCGTACGGCAGAGCATGATAATTTTCTTTCCTGCAACGGTGATACCTGTATTTGTCCAAAAACGGGTTACTGAATTTCTTGATGCCTTCATCGACCAAATCTTGGTATTTTGCATAGCACTATGTGAATTGATGGTATATAATCTTTGTCAAGTCCGGTCCAGAGCAGTGGACAAACCATCTATCATTTTATCAGGGTCAGTACAAGGAGCTCCTGCTACCATTTGAATAGCATGGTGCAAAAAGAAACTGTGTGAATTGGGTAATAATGTAACATGATTACATTTGTTAAAAACCTGATTTGTCTGTCAGGGTGCCGCATCGACAATTGCAGTTTGTTATCTACAGCTCAGCACAGTTCGGTTCGTACAGAGATTTTGCAGACCACTTGACAAGGTTGAGAGTTGAGAATTTAACGCCTTGGCTCGCACGCATCAACCCGCTCATTATGTGGGTATAGACAAAAAGCATTTGCTTTCACAAAACGAGGACACAACAGTACTGATCCTGATGCATAACCCCGTGTGCTTACACGTCAGCTTTTTTGTCATGGCTTTGGAATAGCAAGAAATCTCACCTGCAGCGATGCTTTCCCTTCTTGTTGCCTCGATCACATGGGAGTGCTCAGCCTGTGTCGGAAGAAGGAAAGGAGAGGGGAAGTTAGATGAGCCTTAACTCATACTAACTCTTGAGTCACCCGACACCCAACTGCAGAGACCTGTATGCACGTGGGACTGGAAGCACAATTAGAGCCAATGACTCCCATGTCAAGTCCCACCCACCGCCGCTAACGGTCCTGGAGCTTATGTTTCTGTAGCCTCATGACCTGCTTAGTTCCTGGCACAGCCCAGTCAATGACTTCAGCTTTGCCAAGGTGCCTCGTGTGTGCCCTTGAGTCATTCAGCCCTGTGTAGCAGGCGCGCGCGCATGTGTGAGTGTGTGTGCGTGTGCATTGTGCATGCGTTTGTGTGCGTGCCTATGTAAGTGTGCGCGTGCAAAATTGATTTGTCATTTCACCTGGCAAAAAAACGAAATCCATTTTCATCGAGTTGCCAGTCATTCATTTTTAATTCATATACCCTTTTAAAACTTTGCCTGGCTGATCTATTGAGAAAGCTTGCCCCCCCCCCCCCCAGGGGAGCTTTGGAGAATCTGTAACCCAACCTTTACCCAAAATTAGTACGAAAAAGACAAAAAATAAAGTGAGCTGTTCAGAACTGCTGAAAATTTTGCAGGAGCAAAATCAATTTGCTGGCATTCAGCAAGAAAAGGCTGATCATATGATTCTATGGAGTTGGAATCTGGAGTGCGCCTGCAATGTGACTGATTGAGACATGCACCCAAGATTTGGAGAAATGGAGATAACTTTTGGGAGCACCCATTCTATGTGTGGTGGATGGGGGAGCGTCGCAAGCAACTAACTGAAAAGTCAGTGAAGCCCATCACACGCTGTCGTGAGACGCGTGCAAACATATGCATGTGTGTGCATGTGTGTTTATGTGATTATATGTGTGCGTGCATGCGTGTGTGTTTGTGTTTGTTTGTGTGTTTGTCTTGCTGCTCCACAGACGGCGCTGTGCTGGAGCAGACTGTGCTGAAGCAAGCGTGGAGATGTGCTGCTGTTTCTGCTAAGAGGACAGGGCAGGTGCGAGCATAATGCCTGTATATGTTGTTTAAAATAGCAGCACAACCTAGCACCAAAGGAATGAAGCACCATGCACTTCATTGCTCCCTAATGACACACCCCACAAGCACATTCTGATGCGCGCACGAAAGGCTAGAAAGATGCTGTTCACATTATGGAAAAAGGAAAAACTACGCAGGCAGTGAAAAACCACTCCCCACATTAATTAAGGAAAAGGAACAACTTTGGTCCTGGATGCTGTTGAACTCCCAGAGGAGGTTTATCTGGGCAAAAGCCAAAACATGCTCCTTTTTGCATTAAAGGTGCAACTACTCGCACGTCACTTCATCAACATGGACCCAACCTAGCTTAAAATTGATGCTGACTTTATGAGCTACCCGAGCATGTGATCAGATTACAAGTCGCACTGCGTACAGAATGACAGGACTAAAAGCACACGTCGTGCACCTGTACCCTAGATGGGTGCTTTCCAGGGGGAATGGCACATTAATTTGCATATCTCGCCAACTACTTAGTCTTTATGCCCCATTTCTCTTGCAATGATCTTTATTTATTATAAGGACTTCAAAACACCAAACATCACTCAGTTTGGTGCGCTGGCTGGCCAGATACAGCATATGGCTGCTCAAAAAGTAGGGTTCACGCCGCGGCTGCTGAGGCAGGTGGCCATAATTTGCACGTTTCAAGCTCAGCTGCACTAAAATCTACATATTAGAGCTGAGCTTGAAACTTACCAGTTAGGGCCACCTGCCCTGGGAGCATGCAAAAACCGTACCATTTTTGGCCTCAGATAACCCCCTCTGTAAAACTCCTCCACCAAACATTAAGAAAAAGATCAATGGGGATCAGGAGGGTTGCAGGCTTGACCTCTTGACCCGAAACCGTCTTCTGGTGATATTGTATCAGTGTTGGAAAGGGCTCGTCTGGTTGGACGAGTTTGGCAGCGTAATCGATAGAATGAACATGAAGCTTGGAAACAAGTTTCTTTACTCGTTGAGAATCAAAAACCCAGCTTCTTAAAAGCTCCAGCATGTGATTGTTGTAGATGGTGCCACCCACTCCCAAAAGGATGGTGTGGAGGGTAATGGATGCCTCTTGAAGCATACCTAGTACAGAGGCCTTTGTGTTGTTCCTGCGTGACACTCAACTGGTTTTGAGGTCTAGCATCCTCACAGTACTTGATCTTGATGAGGTGGATGTCACGCTGAAGAATCTTGAGAGCTTTGAGTCGGTACTGTTTGGGGGAGTGGATCTGCTAATGGCTGGCGGTGCTGCGAATTTGCTCCTGGTCTTCTTCAGTTGCCCCATGCCGCTCCTAAGAATCCACCCTCTTTCATTGCTAGCCTGTCGCTTTTTTGTTCTTGCGGAAATAGGAGCAACCAGTACGCATTGGCATGGCTGGAGGGTAACTCTATTTTTGTCTGAGAAGCGGGGTGGAAAGAGCCACTTTGGTATCATCCTAGTTTCAGCTGTATCAAGGGTTTGGAGATATTGCATAGCCATCCGCTCGCTGCTTCCTATGTCCATGCAAACAAAGCAGGCTCCTAAGGAGCCTGTTTTGCTGGTGGCTTTGGAGATCATGCTGCATGCTAAGCTGAGTCGTTCAGTGATCGTATTTCTTATTTGCGTGTGTTAGCGTCCAGAAAGGATATGCGAGGCACTGTCTAACAGTTAAGAGCAGAGGGGGGAAGTTAGGCTTATTGAGTGCTTACACCATACCGCATGCTTTTGGTTGTACAGGGTTCCTGTTCTGTAATCCATAATGATGCTTTTGTTTTTACAGGGACATAGGACGCTGTTAGGTAAGCGCTGCTAGCGGCTCCATTATTGGCAGTGCCATTTTTGATAGGGGTCTGGTAGTATTCATGATATGCTACGGTATAGGCATTTCCTAGTTTGTGGAGGGTGGAGGGGGTGCATGTGTGCCTGTAAGGTGTCATGGTAATTGGATAGGAACCAAAGCCTTGAGGTAGGTGATTTTGAATAATCGATGTTCTTCATATTATTTTGCAAGCCAGTAGATGCTGCATAAGGGATTTCCTCAGGGCCAGCTGTTTTGATGGAGGTATCCGCAACGTCAGAGTAGGTTGTGATTGACTTTCTAGCAAGAGCGTCAGCATATTCATTGCCTATGATACCTGCGCGGGATTTGACTTTGTAGAAATGAATGGGCGATGGTGGATTGCTTTGGCAATGGATTGGAGGACATTTCCCTTGATGTGGTGGCGGTGGAGGTTTGGATGTGAGAGCTGCTTTATAATTTGATGCATTGAGGGTATTAGGCTATCCGTGGCTGTATGGGAGTAGCCGTGAATGATTGTGGCTGCTGTAGCTGCTAGCTCTGTATGTGAGATAATGTTGGCTATACCTACGCCTCTTGGGTTCATGTAATGGGATACGTTTAGGTAAGGGTGGTATACACCTGATCCTGTGTCTTGCCCTTCTTCATGCCCTACTGGAGCATGCCCTTCTGGAGCATGCCCTACTGGAGCATGCGAGTTTTAAGACTGCCATCAAAGTAGTTCCAGTCCCGCCAGTCTTGTACTTTATGGATCAGGTTTGGGCTGGAGCTGTATTGAGTCACTTTGTCACAGCTCTGAAGTGGGTTGAGACAGGGTCCTTGTTTTATCTTGGGGGCCTTGTGGGGTTTTGATGAAGGTGGTCGCTGGGTAGTTTATTTTATTCAGACCAGGAGTCTTTTCATGCTAAGTGAAGAGGGGTAGGGGTCGTTATGAATGTAATTGATTTCCCACTTTGCCCCAGGAATTTCTTTGGCAAGCTCTTTTAGCCAGTTTTTGTTGCAAGCATCGAGGCAATTTCTGCCTTTAGTATTCCATAGGGCTATAATGTGCATATCTCAAGGGTGTTTGAGAAGGGGCGCCTGTATATTGTTCCAAAATGGTACTTCTGCATATCGGAGTTGGTTGGTTTGATGGTATGGAGCCCAAGAATTTGCATACGTCCTCTGATCTGCAGCAGAGCAATGCGGAAGGATCTGTGGTCATCCTTTTATTCCAGAAACGAAGAAACATGAAGGTAGCTGTTGCCTCTGTGCTAAGGACAGCAGAGTAAATAGCAATTTTTGTTGATAAATACGTGGTGTTTTCATGGTTAATGGGGTGGCAGATAGAGAAACCAGTGAACTTGGAGGAGAAGGCGTTGCAGTTTGCACCGAAGGCCCTTTCTCTTGGGTGTTCAGTTCACTCCAGTGAAGGAGCGAGGAAATGCCATTTTTACATTTTTTCTTTAGTGACTAGGGCCAATTTTTTTAGGGCGGTGATAATGTGGGGAGGAAAGCATCCGTGAAAATGAGTGTTTAATGTCTTTTGGCTTGTATGTTTGGAGGTAGCAATATCTTTGCGTGTGATGAGGCCTATGAGTTCTGATGCAAATCCCTTTACTTGAGGCAGTGTGGTGGTGTCCTTGCCACCTGCAATGCCTTGTAACCAGGGAGATGTGGAAAGAATACACTTTCATGATGCCGGTAACATGTTCAGTGCAGCTGTGAATGCGCTCGACCAGAGACCTACTGGTCGTCTAGTCATCATCGGCATGATGAGTGCAAACCGGGTGATCTTGCGGTTTGCATAACTTGGAAAAACGGGCTTGGATCAAGCCTGCAACCCCCTTTCCCCCTTCTTGTCTCATTTCCCCCCCCCATTTTATTCCCCCCTGATCCCTTAATATCGCCCCAGGTGTCTCTTTTGATGTCTCCCATTCCTTTTATGGTGAAGGAGATTAACCCGGTGCCCAAGTGGCACCTTGTCCTCATTTTGTGTGGGAAGTGGTTGTCACTGCCTGCATAGGTATTTTTCATGTACCTATAAATAGACGTGATATATCCCAGAAATGACCCAGAGGACTCTGCGTGTCAGGAATCGAAGGGTGTAGTGCTTGGTTAACAGCATGTACATTAATTTCTTGACCTAAAAATGATGCCAGTGTGAGTGTGTGTGTATATATGTATGTGTATGTGTGTGATTCCGTGAAATTCACTCTTTAGTTTACTGCTTCGTGATGCTTCGTGATGCTTCACAGTTATGTTTTGATGTATCATACATCGATTTCTGTTCTTGAAAGTGCCAACATTGTGTGAAGACCTATGCAATGAATTGCAAACCAAGCGCACTGCCAAACACATGATGGTGTTAGAGCGTCAGCAGGCCATCATTGAGTCCTCCGTAAGAAAGAGGTCATGGCTGGATGGTGTCAGGCACGGGCAAGACATCGGTCCACCTTGTGACACTCAGCACGTAGACAGCATGCGCCACACATGCCCTGTAGGACAGATGCTCTCAGCTCCCTGGCTTGCCAGAGAAGCTGCTCTGGAAGAGCACACAATTAAAGAAAGCAAAACAAGCTGCCAATAGGCTCACTGTGTGCAGCTAACAACTAATAAGTAGCGAATTCAAGAGCGTGGAATACAGACTTTGGCTCAAATTATTGCTGGCTGATAAGATAAAAATTTTAGGTCATTGAATATATTAGAACACAAAAGTGAACCGCTATTCATTTGTGTAAGTTTCAATGGCGTCCGAGGAGGAGGAACGAGGCTATGCAGCATTGGACAGAACCCTCACGCGGCTGGCCATGACAGATGACGAGAAGCTAGAGGGCGTGAGTTGCAATGCACCAACCACCTGTTTGTCTTCAGTCACAACAGTGCTGTATGCCCCCTCTGACACGCAGCTTCTTGTAAAGCCTCGTAGAAACAAGGGCACGCGCATGTACACAACACGATCAGTGCTCATGCCACATTCCCCTGTACAATGCGCCTAGCCTTGCAACAAGGCACACCAACCTCCTTTTTTCATCCCAGGTCTTGCACAAGCTGATCCCTGCAGTACTGAGCACACTCAAGTCGCCTCACGATGCCACACGCAAAAAGGTGTGGGCCTTGCTTTCCTTTCCATTGGTGCAGAGGATTGGTGCAGAGGGCACAAAGCCAAACCTCCCCACTGCCCAATTGTAGATGGACAGTAACAAAACAGTTTTGAAACAGCAGCCTGGACGTTTGAATATTTATGTGTTTTCCAGCCGCTCCTCGTTTTGCTTGCTTTTAATAGAGTCCCACCACTATTAATGTGTCTATTCTGTCTGCAGGTCATGGAGATCATGGCTCACGTCAACAAGCGTGTGAAAGGGCACACAGCAATGAAATTGCCCCTTATTGACCTCGCTCAGCTCACGCATGATGGTGGGAGTCAGGATTTTGAAGGGGGAATCGCTCAGCATACTTGTGCTGTGCAAAGCTGTGTTCGTATTTAAGAGCTCAGCTGACTGTCAAAGGAGTCTTGATTTGATTTGTTGCAATACAGAATCCTGTAGGCAGAAACAATGTCAAGTCTTCATGACATACCCCGTAGGAAGGAACAGGGAATACAAAAAACTCTGCTTTCCAGGCAACTCGGTGCTCAACCTTAAAACACTGCGTATAAAGTAAGCCTTTCCGCTTTCAGCTGTCAGTGCAACCGTTGGGACAAACAGCACACAGCCCCCTGTCCGCTGTGCCGTTACACGCAGTGAGCCCTATGGTGCGCTCTTTCGCGCTAGTATATTGCGAGACTGCCATGGAGCGGGCTTCCAAGTCTGAGCGATTGGCGGCAGTAAGTGTTGAAGGCTCACACAAGGAGAACTGGAAAGAAACCCCTTGACTTACCCTGTATCGTCTGCCGCGTCATTTTTGAAATTCGTTTGGGTGCACATATTTTTCTTTATTTCTCTATTCCATTCGGCAGCAACATGTTCTACAGCCTCTTACAATGCGTGCTATGCATGCACATGCACACAGTTTTATCTTGCACAAGTGCATATTGTACCGTCTGTTACTCAACGCACATGCGTACAAGCACTCATGCGTAAATGCCTACCTAGAGGCACATTTGAACACAAACATGCACACGCACACGCACACGCACACACACATAACACTTAAACAATTGCACGCGTGAGCAGGTCGGACCTCTCCTGCAGGGTGTCGGCACACGAGCAGATCAGCAAAAGGTGATGTGCCTACGTCTCGCCCTGGCCGGCCTGGCAGGCCTGGAGTCCCCCAATCTACCAGCAGCAGCGACAGGAAATGCCATTCCTGTTGGTTCAGGTCCCTCTCAGCCTGGTAGTACTGCTGCAGGCGGGGACGCAAGCACTGCTGCATGGGCTGCCTGTGTGCAGCAATACCCATTTCTGGGCAGCGATGCAGACAGGTAAGAAAAGAGGCACGGCACAACCCTGACCCTGTTGTTGAATGCGCTTAGGAAGCTCACTTTGCCTGTACCTACATGTGTCCAGCATCAGGTGGAATTTCTCGTCCTCCTCCGGATAGATTGGCTTGTCTTGCCCATTATTGACTGCATTTCCAGGTCCGCTTTCCTGGGATTTGCCATGAAGCTTATGCTGTTGGTACCAAGAACAACCAGCCCAGCGCAGCAGCAGGTGTGTTTGGAAAGATGTCACAGCAAGGCTGGATAGAAAGGGAGCTGCACATGCTGCAGTCCTTCTTTTCCAGACAATACGGTCATGATTAGGGTTGGCCAGAACCATATAAATACGGTGTATATATATCGTAATTTTGGCAGGGAAAAAAACAAAAATACGGTCATATACAGGGCTGTATACGGTTCTGACCAACCCTAGTCATGATGCAGTGAGGGCAAGGCTTAAAGAAGGGTAAGGCTGTCCTGTGGACATCAGGCTTTTGCTTGCACAACCTTGATTCATTCTATGTCCACCCATGAGCAGGAACAGCAGCAGCAGCAGCAAGTGCCAGGCAGCCTCAGGATGCTTGGTTTGATTCCTCCTGCTCCCTCCCCGCCCGCTGGGCCCCCTCTGCCTCCGCCTGGCTTAAGTGAGGCAGACTTGGTTACTCTCATGGATAAGGTAAGTGTGTTCGTGCTGTTTCATGCACAAGCACAGATAGACAGACGCACACAAAATTGGAAGATGATACCTGTAGGCAAGGTCAGAACACTTAAAACAAGGCCGCTCCAAGATCTCTCGTTAATATTTAGACTTCCAATGCGCAGGTGCCTGCCGCCAAGCAGCAGGCTCCCACTCAGGCTCAACAGCAGGCGGTCGGCGGGGTAGCTGGCATGGAACTCCCGAGCGGTGACGTGCTCGTGCGGCGCAAGCTAGGCATTTTGAACTTCTTGGAAGGTAAATCAATTGTTGTTGTTGCTGCTGCTGCTGCTGCGTTTCAGGATGAGGACGTCCACTCTTCATCGTGTGTTGCCGTGAAGTGCTTAGCGAGTCCTATACCAGTACGTTCCAGTTCGTCATATTGTCATGTTCCAACCTATAACAAAATCTATTTCAATACGTTCTAGACCCTGCTGAAAGGAAAGTATGTTCATTATCAGCTGGTCGTGAGGCACGAACAAACACATTTAAGGGCCCATCCTATGCTCCTCGACTAGCAGTTGTCCTTCCCGTTTGTATTCATGACGTATACAAATCAGACACGCTCGCTAGGCAGATTTAGGCAGAACCCTGCGTGTACGCCTCACGCGTCCCTGCCTGTCAAGTCTTGCAGGAGCCCGGTTACCAGCCCGAGAGATTATGCTGCTCCTGCTGGTTGCAGCATGTGATCCCTACGATTCCGTGTCCAAGTGAGTGCTTTGTATTCTGCAGAGTGTCAAGCCAGTTGTTCAGCCGTCAGCTTGGTGTTTTTATGTCCTGTCATAAAGCCAGCCTCGTGCATTGCTCAAGCATCTCGTAGTTTAACCCTGCTGATTTTGGGCGTTGATTTTGAATGCAAAGCGTGTCCGTACTGCTGTAGTTGGAACTGCTGCCAATAAAATGGCGCCCTCCTGCCTCGGTTAATCATGCTCTGCACCAGGCGAGGCGAAGAATTGCAGAAGAAGCTGTGTGGCACTGAAGGCACGCGGCCGACAGTGAACCTGGAGCAGGAAGAGAGCATACTGAAGGATGCCTTTGCTCTGTTTCACGGCAACGCAAGTGGTGTGGCCCTTAATGCCATGGTGCCAGAAAACCAGCGCACACAACCTGCTAGACCAGCAGGTAGGTGTGTGTGTTTGTGCTACTGGATATGTGCTTATGCGACCAATAGAATTTGACAGGGTGCATCTGCGAAAGCAAGCATGCACGCTGTGTTTGAAAAAGAAGAGGAGTCTCTGTCTCAGGAAATGATAATGTGGACAGACTTCAAGCTAGCCCTCACACTAGGAGCCAGTGCTCAAACTAACCAGAGCCCCAAGTAACACTGTGCAACAAAGCAGCTCACCTCTCCATGACATTTTAGTACATCTAATCCACTTTTTTCAATGATGTATGAGAAGCCTGTCTGTTCAGGACTCACCCTCCGTGCCGTACATTTTTCACGACGTCAAGCAGGTGGCACACTCTTGGCCGTGCACCGGCTTAGTGCTCAACTCCTCACTTTTGTACGTGCAGTGCGCTCGCGGATTTTGTCCCTGTTTTGCAAGAGCGTGGCTGCTGCCAACATGTTTCCCCAAACTATTACAACCATCCAGGAGGCTGTGTTTGGTGGGTTAGGGCATCTTGGTTACACAGCTTGCATGGCCTGATCACTGTGATCTCCCTATGCGTGTCTGTATGCATAAGTTTTAAGACGTGATGTTGCATGACCTGATCGCTGTGATCTGTGCTTCTACCTGTGCGTGTCTGTATGCACAAGTTTTAATATGTGATATTGCATCGCCTGGTAACTGCGACCTGTGCTTCTGACTGTGCGTGTCTGTATACGCAAGTTTTAAAATGGTTCACCTCATTTCATGTGATTGAGCCAGGTCCGCCAGTGTCACTGCTAATTTGACATCACTGACGTCACTACATGATGTACCTTGCATGTTGCTGAGCACCGGTTCCCTCCTCTCTCCCGCCCCCACTTCCACCTCAATTCTACATACCTGCCGTTGCAGGAGGTAGCAGTGTGCGTCTCAAGGCACAAGGCATGGAGTTTTCAGTGTGGGTGTGCAAGCATGCCGCCCAGAGCCAGCTCAAGGCCATGGCTCCGGCTGTGCTGCAGGTGGGAGGGCTGCCTCTTTTTTTGCGACCCACAGTGCAACTGGATGCAGACGAAAAGTGTAACTTGATGTCGGGACAGAGCTGTGACATTCTCCTACCTTTCTGACACTCCACACTCCACACTTGTCATTGCAATATGTTCATGTGACTGTCGATGACACTGTTTCCAAAAAAGCAATGTGATACTTAGGTTGGCCTGATCTTCAATGTCATTGGCGTTCACCGTGCAAGCACGCCTTGCACCCCCTTGTGCACTCATCATCTCCTGCTCTATTATTAATTGCGTGAGTATTTTTGCAACAACACAAACATGTACACGCGTTCACGCTCACCCTCTGAGCTGAGCAAATGTGCCCCCCACCACATGCTTTCCCAGCACAAGCAAACACAAAAGCCAACTTGTGCGGCATGCGTGCAAAGGGACTCCTGGGCACGCTGGAAAGGGGAGGGGACCTCAGTGCCACACCAGGCTCATCTCCAGCTGGTGCACCCCTTCCCTCTGACCACACCTCAGTCACACTGCGCGGCTTTGCGTACCAGGTGCGCTGCCTGCTGGCTTGCACTGCTGGGGTGTAGTGCATCTGGCTCCCGAAAGTGGAACTAACTGGCATGTGTCGTTGGCAGGCAAGAGCTTACATGAACTGCACAGCAGAGGCTCTTTTCCCTTGACCAAAGTTGTCCCCCTCCCTCCTAAGCTACACCTTTGATGTGAACGCGCACGTGATTGAATTAAAAACCTGGCGTGCAGGCTACTGGCGCACTGGTGCAGCGTGTTCCTGAGAGCCTCATGGGCAGGATGGATGTGGCGCAGCGCTTCTTCGCAGGTCAGAACGCCCCATTACTTATCAAGGAGAGCGATGTTTTGCAAGAGTATGCACAGAGCACGACATGTGCACAGGAATTTCAAGCCTTAGAGCATTGGTATGGGGGTGCACGCAGTCTGTTGCGTTTGTTCCTGCCCCCCTTTTCTCTTGTGCCCGCATATCGGATAATCACTTTACGCCGTTGTGTGAGCCTGCTTCACTTCCACTCCCTGCCTTTCGCTCATCGTCTTATGAGTAGTTTTTGAGAAAATGCTTAAGCCCTTGTCCGCTCTGTTTCGCTTTGCTATCATACCTGCCCTAATGCCTCAACCCACCCAGCTGCTTGTGCAGCTTATTCCCTCCCACTGTAAATTCAAATGTTGCCTCCCTAGCAGCTCTCCCATTGCACGTCTGATTCCATTGTGAGTGATCTGCCCACCGGCTAATCGTGTCTGCTGCATCTGTTGGTCGCAGCTTTGTCTGCTGAGCCCCCGGGTCTGCGTGCCACTGTGGCAGAAGCAGCGTCCTGTCTTTCAGCTGCCTTCAAGGCAGAGACGCTCACCCCTCAACAGGTGGCTTTGTGTGGATGCCATATGTGTGTTAGTGTGCACATGTTGGGTATGTTATATTCTGCATGCCTGAGCGTGCGTATGTATGTAGTCTTGCAACAGATGCATCCTCTAGGTGTGATGCATGCCTGTGCTTCCAAGTTATCTGTCGGGAGAATTGTACACCTGATTCTGTCTATGGAGGCCCATAGAAGTATTGTCGAGCTGAGAGGAGCAATTCAGGCAGGATTTGCATTGAATGACGGATTTTCGTTAAAATACAGATTTTCAAGCAGGACCTGTTTGTTAATCTGTCATTTATGACCATCACTGCGCTGGAGAGCAAAGCAGTGTCAATAACACCTGGGATAGGCACTTGGCACTTTAGACCAGCACACATGCTCCCAAATGGCTGCGCACACAGGCATCTGAGCTGAATGATCTCCTTCTGGAGAGTATCACTGCTTACCAAGACGCAGTGAGGCTGTGTGCGGTGCAATGGGCAAACCGCTTGTTCCCTCTAGACCATGTACAAGTAAGTCGGTGTCCAGTCTTCCTTCAAAGTGCTCGTGTTAGTATTCAGCACAACAGCAACGTTGTGCTTTGTTACAGCACAAAATATATCCTACACTGTTTTTCTCGCCAAAAATACTGTTCCTACCAATGATTTAGCACACTGATCAAACACTCATCTCACACGTACTGATTGACTCCTTTCATACTCAATCCGTAAGGATGTTTTGGTCCATCTGCTCCGCCATACCTGCTTTTCAAACCCACATGCACATGCTATAACATAAACGCTCACATGCACACAAAGGCACTCACACACACACACACTTACAAACACACACAAACACACACACACGCTTTCACAGGCACGCTGGATTTGTGTGCTTGCGGCTAGTGACACCAAGCTAGAGGTCAGGGATGAAGGCGCACGTGGACTGCGATTGTTGCCCATCAACCTCCTTCCCTTTGAGCCTACCCCCCTACTGCCCAGCCCTTCACATCCCTCGGCAGCAAACTTACAACGCACAGGTGCTCTACGCTGTCTGAAAGCAAAAGCTCTCAGGCTCTCAATTACATACATAAGCACACTCACACTGTTATCATCTTTGTTTGTGCCCACAGGTGCAGGGAATGAAGCCATGGCTGTGGATGAAGAGGGCAGCAGCGCCAAAGACGCTGCCAGCTCGGCAGAGGCGGCCACCACAGCAGCAGCTGCAGCCGTGATTGCTGCAGCTGCATCACCACCAGAACGTCGTCCAGATTTAGTGGGCCTGCTGCGCTATGCTGCCAAACAAGTGCCTGCGCTCTTGCCTGCACAAGCCTTTGGGGACACCCCAATGCCTGATGCAAATGTCGCTGCTGGAGCTGCAGCTGTGCAGCGTGCGGGGGGTGGAGGGGTGTTGCGTGTGTCAGGTGGAGAGGGTATGAGGGAGGGAGGTTTGTCAGAGGACCCTGCGCCAATGCCTGATCCTGCGCGCACCCTCCCCATGAAGCCGAGGCAAGTGTAGACATCTTGTTGTTTAACAAGTCTTATTATTTGACAAGTCCTATGTCCTGCTTTGTTCTGAATGGCCTTTACACAGAACCTAGATGCCTAATAACGCATAACTTGGATGGTCTCTGCCGCCTCATCATCTCACTCTGGCGTATCCACGCACGCGTCATCAATCCTTCCCTCACTCGTAGGTCATATCTTGCCCTCATGCGCTTTGCCCACCAATGCCTGGCAAGCCAGCTGCAGCAGCAGCAGCAGCAAAAGGCAGTGTCAGAGGGAGCAGCATCACAGGGCAGCAGTGCGTCACCCCCTAGCACTCCTACATTTTTGGTTCCTGGCGTGTACCTGACCTTACTGGAGGGTGCCCTCACGCGTGACGCCACGAGTGAGCTTGTGGCTGCTGCGCTACAGGTGGGTGTGGGTATGTTCTGTGGGGTGAGACGTTTTTTGGGGGGGGTATGTGTGTGCTTTTTGGGGAGGGGGGGGGGCGTTTACAAGGAAGGGCAAGTGGATCGCACACACAGAGAGTGTGTACAGGAAGTGAGTTGTGTCTTGTCGGGGAAAAGCTTTGTGTATTTGCTTTTTCAGGTATTAAGCTCGTTAGCTGCGTGCGCTAGTGGCAAGCTAAGCTGTCTGGGGCATGAGTTCATCTACAGTTCATCCACAAGACGGGGAAATAGCATTGAATCGTTTGTCCCTTTCAATGAAACGAGATGCACCGCCAATTTCATCACGGCCTTACGTTGCAGTAATACCATTGTAAGAGTGCAAGCCGCTATGTACTTCATTCAGTGCATACCTTTTCCCTTCCGCAGCTATTTTATCTCAAACACAAGTGACGTATGCATGCAGGAGCTACTAGATGTGGTGGCAGTGACACCTCTAGCGTGTGAGGCAAGGTGAGAAAAGGCTCTGCTGGCACGCTTTGTTCCAACAAAAATAGCACGGGCCTGTGAGCCAGTCTGGAAGTCCATGAGTTTAGGTGGAGAAAGGCGGCTTGTTCGTGTGACATGTCCTCATTGTGCTTCTTATTTGTCCTAGCCTGGCCTCACCTGTGTGTGCCCCTGCAAAAGTAGGGCAAGAACCGCTTTGCTGGGTGGTTTCACACACACACATACACACAGGTTTTCAACGCGTGTGACGTGGCTATGTGGGTTCCTTTCCCACGTGGACCCACGCGCTCGTATTGCTGCTGCCAAGCTTGTGGGTGTGGCTGCAGCTGCACTCCAGCCCCAAGGTGCTTCTCTCCTCTGCGTACGCTCTCTTGATGTTCGGGTGCCTTCCAAACATCTTCACACTCAAGCTGTGCACACACCAGTTTCACGTGCGTCTACAGCAAATGTTTAATACCTCTCATCAGGATTTATTGCTTTTAGACGTTGCTTGAGGCGCTCAAGGCCACTCAAGAACCCCTGGATATTTATGACACAACCCCTCACTTTTGCTGCAGCCAACCAGCAGCTCCTGTCTACTTTGTGTGCCGGGTTTGGCATTGAGAGCAGTGCGACTGGAGGAGGGAATGGCACAAGCAGCGGCGGAGTTGGCGCTGCTCCGGGCCGCGTGTCTGCAGCACCTCCAAAATTTGAGACACAAGAGGGGTCTATCATGGCAACAGGTAGCGTACAGTATGTATTTTTATCCGTTGGGGTGAGTCTTGTTACGGGTCAGAGCCTCCTGTCATCCACCCTCCCTTATTTTCAGACCCTCATTGTGAAGAGTCTCCTCTCGTTCTCCAGTCCCATCTGGAGCGCAAGGGTTTTACGCCATGCTACACTCATCTTATTCCTATCCTGTTTCTAGGATGGTCGATGCGCAGTGCAATTCAGTAAACGTCCTTAGATAACAACCCTCACCACACCCTGCCTTCCTCACTCCCTCCCTCTCCCACAGGTTTTGTGCTGTACCATTGCATGGGTGGCCCCTCCCCCCTCCCCCCTACCTCCATACAGCCACCTGCTGCCACCCTGCTCGCCACCGCCCTGTCCCACCCCACCCTCCTCATGTCCTCCACTGCTGCACTTGCTCTCGGTCACTGCAGCCTGAGCGGCACTAACCTGCAGCCGTTGCTGCTGGTACCGAAGACAGGCGCAAGCACAGACGGCTCCACACCACCGCCGACGGCCGCAGCAACGGGAACAGCCTCTCCAGCTGCAAACACTGCCGCTGCTGGAGTGGCAGTAGCAGCGCCTGCGTCACCCTTAGCTGCAGCGGCAATGTCAACCACAGCAGCTGCTCCTGGGGCCACTGCGACCTCGGCGGTCGAAGCAAATGCAGAGGCAATGCGCAGGTGTGTGTGTGTGTGTGTGTGTGTGCTTGCGTACGCCATACTCCATCTGTCCGAGTCTTTGCCTCCATTTCTGTGTGTGAACAATGTCGAGCAAAATATAAGTGCAGGGTGTCCGGAGTTGACTACCTACATTTGTGCACCATACACATACGAATCCATCAATTCACCTTACCACCTGCTCACACACACACACACACGAATGCAGCCGCGTGGCCAAGGAGGCAGAGGCTGAGGCCACAGAGGAGGCAGAGCGTGCAAGCCTGGACAGTGTGGTAGGAGAGGGGCTGGCTGTCCTGGTACGGCGTATGCTGCAGCTCATGGTTGATAAGGATGTCAAGGTGAGCAGAGAGGGGGAGGGGGGCACATACCAGCCTGCAGGAATATTCAAGGTGTCAGCTTCTTTGGAGCAGAGGACATGAGGACAGCATAAAAGATGGTGCCCAGGCCCCTCTCCCTTATGCACCGTTCAGTTCTAGACATGAGGTCAGCATAATAGTCGGTGCTCAGATCTCCTCTCCCCTGCTTAGTCACCGTTCAGTTCTAGGATGCAAGTGGTCAGCAAATCTGCATAATGAACCCGTGTATGAGCTCACTATAATAAGTGTAGGTTATATACTCAAAAATGTGCCTATTTTTCCCCCCGTATTTTGTCCTGGTCAAATGCCGCATGCCATCGTAAAGGAGAGTGAATCGGTTGACTCGCTTGTCTCTGTGCTTTCATGCCTTTGACTGCAAAGGCGGCATGTACGCACGCAAAGGACAAAGCACCCCATCCTCATGTGCGTACACCGACCTCTTCATACACACACAAGCACGCCCTGCTCTGCAACTGTAAAAACACACACCCTTTATAGGTGGCTGTCCGAGCCATCCATGCTACTGGCTATTTGGCCTGGGGCTGCAGTGACTCAGCAGCAGCAGCAGGCAGCGGTGGGGATCCGCTGCTGCTGCGTGTGCTGCTTAAGGGCCTACTGAAGCTGTCTGCACAGAAGAATGAGGAGATCACCTTTGCAGGTATGGGCACGGTGGTAGATTTGTTGAGAAACACCATACCTGTATGGGAGAAATGTGTGTGATTAAGAACATCTAGCTCAGCCATGTAAACTGGGCACCCTCTGGTTCCTTCTTACATGCGGCAAACCCATCTTTGTAGTTTCCTTTCCGTGTGCCACCAAAGCTCTTTGTTCACATCCTATGCTTGCACCTATGCTTGCCTCTATGCTTGCCCTCACATCCTATGCTTGCCTTTTATCCCATGCTTGCCTTCATATCCTATGCTTGCACCAATGCTTGCCCCTTATGCTTGCCCCTATGCTTGCCCTCACCTCCTATGCTTGCCTTATACCCCTATGCTTGCACCTATGCTTGCCCTTACAGTTGGAGAGGCCCTTGCGCATGTGGTTGGCTCGGTGCCTGTGTCACAAGATCGAGTGCTGCGGGGCAACTTCACGTCCCTGGCTGGTAAGAAGGGATGTGGGGTGGCATGCTTGCACGTACGTGTGGAGGTGGTATGTAGGTTGCACTCATATCATTATTGCGGTGGTGGCATGTGTGGAGGCGCACAAAACCCGTACACTTTTTGGCCCAGGCGTCTTAAGATGATTTTGTTTTCGGATGTACACGCATGCGACATTATGTGCCTCTCACTACCTCTCCAGATCAGAGCATTGTTGTCGTTGTCACTCTTATGATGGGTCCAGTTGCTGCCACTTGCAGATGAGTTTGCGCTGCTCACAAGCACGGGTGCCTCCCCCGCTCCTCCCCACCCCAGTTCTGCCGTTGAGGTGGACGTGCAGCAAGAGTCCAGGGCGGCAGTGCAGAAGGAGCTACTGCAGCAGCTCATGGAAGAAATGGTTACTCACAGCAGAGCTGAGGTGAGGGGAGTCAGGGGGGAGGATACAGGACATTTTTGTGCCTGTGCAGTGGCTGCTTCACCGTTTAAGAAGTTGCGACCGACCATAGCTTTATCAGTGCCGTTTGACCCTTCTTGACCTTAGTAACAGCCTGCTTGCATGTCGTACATCCTCAAGCAACTTTGCTAGCATGAACCCCCTGTCCTCCCTCCCTCCTGTTCTGCTTGCAATTTGATTCCTGCCCTCCTCTTATTTGTATCTTGGGTTATTTTGGGTATCTTGGGTTATCTTGTCTTAAGTATCTTGGGTTATACTTTCCTCCGAGGGGCCTCTGATGTGTCAGCTTTCATGCATGCTTTGAGGCCAGTCTCAGGCTGGAATCATTCCTGATGTTGTCACTTCTGCACTCAAGGTATATTGTACACACATTGTATACCCTCCTCCCCCCTCTAGATTTTCATGGGCATGTTCATTCTTTGCCCAGGTACGATGCTCTGCAGCGGTGTGGCTGGTGTCGCTGCTCACCTACTGTGGCCGCCACCCGGCGCTGCTGCCACGCCTTGCAGACATGCAGGAGGCACTTGGAGGGCTGCTGGGGGACGCAAACGAGCTCACGCAAGTGTGTATTATGTATTATGTATACCTGTGAATGTGTGTGTAAGGGGGAGGGTGTTGAGTCTATCTGTGCTATGATGTGCTTGTGCAAACGTGCTGGGTGTTGAAGTGTATGATATGTATGAATGTACATGGGAAAACAAAGTGTCGTTTTTGCTGAAGGACACAGCTTCAGAGCAATAGGAGAAAATTAAGGAGACAACCGAGATGCAAGCTTGATGTTTCTGCCTACTTGTCATTGCAAGCTCATGCGTATTCACAGAAAAGTACACTTTGTGCAGTTATTTAAATGTGGCCTGAATGTGCATGCAAGATTGTACGTGTGTGTGCAATTTTGTTTTGCAGGAGATGGCGTCTCGTGGTGTGTCCATGGTGTATGCCCTGGGAGACACTGCTGCACGGAGCAAGCTGGTGGAGTCCTTGGTGGGGGTACTGCAGGTGCGCCGGTGCCCACACTTTTTGCATATAATATTGTACGTGCTTGCTTGTGTTCACAATCGAACTGGCACCTAACAAATGTATGTACACGGTTCAGCCGCTTGCCGAGGAGTTCAGGCACAGGGAGGTTTGGCGTAGGACGAGGCAGCTTACCTCCACCGTGCATTGTCGAAACTGCTGTTGGCAACTCTTTTAAGACATGCCCGTACTCACTTGAATGGATGTCCGGATCCTGTTGTTGCCCCCAGGGCAACAACTCGCGCGCAGCCAAGGTCAAGTTGCAGGGAGACACGCGTGTGTTTGAGGAGGGTGCTATCGGCAGCGCCCCTGGGGGTGGATCCTTGTCAACCTATCAGGTGTGTTTATTTATAGCAAGGTTACCCAGCTAGTTGCTCATTCCTGCCTCCTTGTTCAGCTGGATACAAAGAGCATCAATAGATGTCTGATGCCTATAGCACTGTGCAACCCTGGCACAGGTTTTACTGGTCGTACTTGCCGTGTCGTTGATCAAATCACCGACTAATTAGCAAATGATGCAATGCTTGTGCAAACAGAATTATATGCAACGGCTATTGGTCATATTGTCATAATATTTACGAGAACCACATTGGTGGCAGGTCTGTGAGAATGTTGACAAAGGGCTCGATTGCAACGGGCTTCAAGTCCGAGGGGAAGAATGCTCGTAATTGCCTTTTCATATCTTTGAATTAACATGAAACGTCTTTTCTGTTCACGCTCCCTGTCTAGAACTCTCTGGCCTTGATTCGTATTTGTAGGAGCTGTGCTCAATGGCAACAGAGGTGGGGCAGCCTGACCTTGTGTACAAGTTCATGGACCTCGCGCATCACCAGCAGGTGAGGTGCCTGGCTGAGCAGTTCTAGCTGCCTCAAAGGTACTACGTTTCCTCTCCCGCTCTTCATTTTTCACCTGTAATGTTCGTTTAAAAGCAGGCTCTTGCAATTACTAGGGCCCTTGATAATACCTTTGCGGTTGCCGCTTGACATTCCTTGTTCTGGCACTAAGATGCAATTGTGGTTAGAGCTATACGCTGGTTCAAGCACGTCATGGACCATCATGCCGAGGGGCATTGGCACACCTCACCAACCGAAACCAACCGCCAACCAATCCCGACAGGATCTTGACATTTGTAAATGTCTTATGCAACATTCACTTCAGGGCCGATGCCCGACCCTCTCCCTCTCGTCCTCAATCCCGACAGGATCTTGACATTCCTAGATACTGTTTTAAATGTCTTGTGCAACATTCACTTCAGGACAGATGCCCGACCCTCTCCCTCTCATCCCATATGCCTGACTGATACACTGACACAGGCCTTGAACACCAAGCGTGGTGCAGCCTTTGGCTTTGCGGGCATTGCACGCCTCGTGGCAGGAGAAGCCCTCAAGCCCCATGTGCAACGCCTACTGCCAAGATTGTACAGGTTTGTGCTTTTGCTTGCAGGTAAGAACTTGAATTTTTGGTGTGTACAGTCCAGAACATGGAGTTCCTGCGTCCCGTACAAACCGGTGCTAAAGCAGTGATTGCAGTATAAGTAAGGCTGGCCAGAATCGCATACGTCGTACATGCTGGCGGCAAGTAAGCCCTTTATTCTAAGTATTGATTTGCACTGGAAGGAGTAGGTTTGCACAAACTTCTTGCAGGAGAACTGCGTTGCAGCTTTTGAAGAGGTGAGCATGCATGACTCTTCTTTTGTGTTTGAAAAAGGAAGTGGTCTTGGAGACAGGCCTGCTTCAATCAAAAAAGGCTTAACTGCGGTTTTATTTGTGAAGCAAGCCGTGACCAACAATTAGCTGCATACTTGATGCATATATATAAGCTGGAAGTAGCGGGAGGTGGAAGGGCAAGCAGAATGATTTCGTGCAGAAAAGGAGGCTGATGTACGTATGGTGTTTACTCGTACGAAAGGTCTGGGCTGACGTGATTGTGTCTTCTATACCTCACCTCTTGACAAGTTGCTATTTGGCAGGATGTGCAAGCAGACTTTAAGCACCATCGTGTGCCTACTGCTGTGTGTCCCTAGGTACCAGTACGACCCCAACCCCAAAGTGCAGGAAGCCATGTCAGGCATTTGGAAGTCTCTGGTTGATGACCCCAAGGCTGCATTGGACGCAGCCCTACCCACACTCATGCAAGACCTTACGCAGGTGGGTTTGCTGTTTGAGCACAATCCTGCTGTCACTCGCAGAGTTAGCGGGCATAAACAGATGGCATGGCATGTGACAGACGCGTGTTTGAATGCATGGCTGTTAGGCAATGTTGGAGTGCTTTGCTTGAAACAGACCTGCTCTTGTACGTCCCTCCCCAAACACTCCTCTAAAGCTACTTGAGGTATCACTGGCTGGGCATTTGGTTCACTGCGCCTTGTGTGGGGCTAGGCGGAATTCATTAAGTATTTACATTATCTGGATAAACCTCTTGCGGAGATGGCTTTTGCTGTGTTTTTTTGTTTTTGTGATCAAATGGAGTGCTTGGTGTTTATGCTGCTCTTAACCTCCCATCAGCAATTGCCTAATCCTGCAGGCTGTGTACTGATCCGCTTCATGCACCGCTACTTCATCTTGCTGCAAATGGCTTTGTGGAATGAACTCAATTCACCCACAGGAGCTTGGAGGCCGGCTGTGGCGCAATAGGCAGGCCGCTGCTGCTGCTTTGGCAGACCTGCTGCAGGGGCGACGATGGGGGGAGCTGGCTCCCTACATACCTACACTGTGGACTATGACATTCAGAGCCATGGATGACATCAAAGACTCGGTGAGAGGCGAGAGACACAGCTCAAGCTTGACTTCTGCTGTGCGCTAGAATCGCATATCCTCGGTAACAGTCACTGTCTCAAGCCTCCCTGAGTCTTCTTAAATTGAAAGATCTCCGTGCTTCACATCCCTAGATGGAGTGTTTTGATTGCTTCTCTGTCCTGCGCTTACTAGTTTATAATGCCGGTGTGTGCTGCATCGCCTCCTTAGGTGCGCAATGCTGCCTCCATCCTGGCCCGCTCCCTTCGTGGAGTCACTCTGCGTTTGGTGGACGCCTCGCTATCTCCACCTGCAGATGCTGCTGCTGCTGTGGCGGTGGTGCTGCCTCTTATGATTGAGCAAGGCCTGGGGAGCAGTGTGACAGAGGTGCAGTGTGACGGAGACAGGGGAGGGTGGCAGAGGTGCAGTACGACAGAGGTGCAGTGTGACAGAGGTGCAGTGTGGCAGAGGTGCAGTGTGACAGAGGTGCAGAGTGTGACAGAGGTGCAGTGTGACAGAGGTGCAGTATGATTGAGCAAGGCCTGGGGAGCAGTGCGACAGAGGTGTAGGAAGAGGCTGAGTGGGGGGTGGGAGGTTGAGCGAGCTTTTGTGTGTTTGTGTGTGAGAGAAGGTGGGAGTGGCCGTTTATTCAATTCAATTGTACTTCCAGCATTCTTACAAAAATTGGGTTGTAAATGGAATTGGGGATGAGCACAAGCACACAAGATTTGTTGTGACAATTGGTACCCAGCGCGTTACGCATACGAGTAGATTACCTTCTGCGCCGCAGAGTTTTACACATATGCCTGCTCGCAAATGCACACCCATGCCATTGGCGCCAACACCCGTATGCACACATACACACTGACCTAGGTACGCATTTTAGCCCTGGACATCATTGCCCAGTCAGCACGCTCAGCTGCGCCTGCTGCCTTGAAGCCGTTGCTACCAGGCCTTGTTCAAGCCATGCTGGAGGGCTTATCTTCTCTGGAAGACTCCAGGTGGATATGATATGGTCCTCATGCAATTGGGGCATGCAATAGTGCTTGCCAAAGATTATAACCAAGGCAACGCCTTGCTGAGGATTGCTGTCATTGGAGTGACTGGTGTTCTCTCCCGCAAGCAACACTGAGACGCAGCTTGCTTTTGCTTTAGAACAGTCAATGCTTTTGTATAAGCACTTCTGAGCATGTACACCACTTTTAATGAACTACTGGCGTCCCCTTCCTCACACACACACACACACACACACAAACACTCACACACACACACTCACCCAACACAGGCTGAACTACATCGAGCAACACGCAGAGAGACTAGGCATGGATGCAGACCGCCTTGACAGCGCACGCACTTCAGCCGCACGTGCCAGCCCATTGGGAGAGACATTGGAGCTCTGTGCAGTGAGTAGCATGCAGCTTTTCCCATAAACACACACACACACGCTCCCTCTCTTTTCTGCCCAGCCTATGAGATCCACAGGCATTATATTTCTGAACAGTTTCAACACAAAATCTTCTCAGCGTGCTACTCATGCATGTTTGCTTTGGAATTCATCATACTCCTCTGGCAGGTAATGCACTTGTGCTGCTCCAATTGCTGCATTTATCTCGTACTAACAAATGGGGTGGTGCCAGGGGATCAAACTCAAACAGCCATCACTTTTGCCTGCATTTGTGATACCTCTGCTTAGCTACCCGTGCCTCTCTGTGTGTTTATGTGTTTGCCTGTACACAGCGTATAGCCGGTTCTGATGCATCTGAGGGTGGTGCTCTAGAGACCGTCTTGCCCACCGTAGCCAACCTTATAAGGCATGGCGTGGGCCTCAACACAAAGGTGTGTGTATGCATGAGCAGGGGTGTGTGTGTGATCAGGGAGCAGCCTTGTTGCAATGCAGTAATGCCCTGCAGGTGTGAGGCATAAGGACGACTACGAGGTTGTTGCCTCAGAGGGGGAAAAAGAGTGGGGAAGCGTGGGTATGCTAGGAACCCTCCAAAACGCCTCAAAACTAATAGGAAAAGCACACATTTTGCATGACAGACAGCAGGATGCGTTACTGTAATGCTTTGTACCGTTCCCTCCTCTCCCTGGAATAATAGGCAGTGATTGGGCATTGCAATACGCGCAGGTTGGAGCAGCACGCATTGTGCGATCACTAGCTGCACGTGCGGCCTCCTCACTACGGCCCCATGCTCCCCCCCTCCTTAAAGCACTGACGTCGGCGGTCAAAGCAGAGCGCAGTAACACTGTGCGCAAAGCGTATGCAGGGGCAGCGGCATTGGTAGGTCGATGATTGTTGGTTTGCTTGTGTAAGGGCCCCAACTCACACTCCCATGCTTCAGCAGCGCTGGTGACTTGGGTTATTTTTGCCTTTACGTGAAGGGTGCTGTTTATTGCTTTTGCAAGTTTTAACTTGTATGGCATGACCTCAATTGTTTTGTATGGCATGACCTTGTATGGCATGGCTTTGTATGGCATGACCCTGATTACCTCAGAAGGTTCAACTCTGTTCATCCACTCCCTTATCTCTTCCACAGATATGCCGGTATGCAGCCCCTAAACGTGTGGAGTGGTTTGTGACGGCGGCCGTTGAAATGCACAAAGGAGGCAGTGGAAGCATTGAGGGAGGCGGGGGTGACAAAGACACGAGGTGTGTTCAAGCTTTTATATGTATTACATCTGCACCTGTCTGGTTGAGCGTCCTCGTGTATGTATTACAGCTGCACCTGTCTGGTGGAGCGTCCTCGTGGCCATGGCATCAACAAAAACACTGTGAGAGTGTGATTTCTCATCATCCCAATGCCAGCAAGTACCCACCTCAAAACGTACACTTCCACCACAAGGTTTGCCGCTGGTCTGCTGTTGCGTGAGTTGCTGCGCTCCGCCCCTGAGGCCTTTGCTGCCCACGCAGCCACAGAGGCGTTACCTGTGGCTTTTGGGGCAAAGATGGACGACGACTCGGATGTTGCTGCTGTGTGGAAGGAGGTAGGGCGTCATGGGTTGCTTGACGTTCTGTTGAAACTGATTTGCATGTACTGTGAGTGTGCTGTTGTTGCTTGACAGTCAAATTGTTTGCTTGTTAGGAACTCTGATACTCTCACGCAACCACTTGTAAAACCAGAGGATTTAAATGTTAACCTTGAATCTGCCAAGTGAGCGTCCACAGCTTTTACCTCCACGTGAGAGTCAGAGCACGCAAAACGCCTGCCGCTAAGAAGTGCCTCGCTTTTCCTGGTTCACGCAAAGGTGTGGGAAGAGGGATCCAGCAGTGAGGCAGGAGCAGTGCGCCTGTATGCTGCGGAGATTGTGGCTCTGCTCGTGGAAGGCCTAGGCAGTCAGCAGTGGGGGAGGAAGCAGGCATCTGCCCAGGCTGTGGTGCAGCTGACCGAGGTAAGCGTGCGAGGTTGAGGAGAGCTGTAATTGTTGTTATTGTTGTGGGCACAATAGATGTTGTTGGCTTTGCATAAACTTGGCGGCACATTTCTTTTGTGATCCGTCTTATGCCTGTTTTTCCAAATCTGTTTGTTAAGAAGCACGTTATCTCTGGAGAATGAGAAGGTGAGGAAGCATCCTTGCAGGTAAGACAGACGTGTAGATTTCTTCCTAACTTTCCACTCACTTGAAATCTCAACCAACACAATGCACCCACAGCTTGGCCATGACTTGCTGAATGGCAGTGGAAGCGCTGCTGCTGTGGCTGCTGGTGCTCCCCCTAGTGGTATCGCACCTGTAGCTGCAAGCAGGGGTGCCAGCCCAGCGTGCGTGCTGGCTGAAGCTCTTTTGGCTGAGGCTGGAGGGAGATTGTGGGAAGGAAAGGAGTCTGTGCTGGATGCACTGGCGGCACTGGCCAAGAGTGCGCCAGGTACATACTTCTTGCACATTCTGGTTCAAAGTTGGGTTATCGCGTGTCAGGTCTGAGGCTTAAAGAGCAGCACAAGTGTAAGAGGGTTTAAAAGGGCAAAGAGAGAGGTGAATCCCACTTGGCCTGCAGTGAAGTGCTTTTTTTGAATTGCTGCCAAAGTGCTGCGACTTCCATGCGTCCAGATGCCCACATAGGTCTCGCTTGTAAACATCACCCACCTCAATTGGATTCAATTACAAGTCCTCCTTTCATTTGCATCGCTTTTGCTACGGTTTCTTTTTCTCACGCACCATCCTCTACTCCTTCTTCCTGTTTTGTTTTGCAGCTTCCTTGTCTCATTTGCAAGGGGGAGGCCACATGCGTGTTGTAAACGCTGCCCTGTCTGGCACACTGAGACGCAAGGCCAGCTTCAGGTGTGTTTGAGCCAAAGCAACCCATAGAAGATGGATGGATGAATCCATGCGTCAATTATGCATAAGGGTGGGTAAATAGGGTGTCTGAATTTGCCAGCGAGGCTCGGCGAGCCTCGACGAGGCTCGGCACTTGCTGGGGAGGCCCTAGTTGGTGCATTACGGTTAGAAAACCACTTTCTCAAATCAGCACGGATTGAGCCGAAACTTTTTCTGTTGTTTGCTTATATATATTAATGAATGTTCAAGTTGAGACCGGGTGGAAAATATGGGCGTGTGAGCCAGGCAAATTTAGTTTGCGGTTACACCCCCCCTGTTGCGCACCACTTTCCTGGTGTTATATAATAACAAATAAATAGTATTAATGAAAATACTTGGTTTAAAAGGCCAGCCAGGAAATATCAGTTCACAAAAAATTTGGATTTGGGAATTTTGGGGGATTCCTGGGGAGATGGGGCTGATTCCGCCCAAAAAGTGGACACCCTCGCTGGCCGACGAGTGTCTTCCACACCGGGAAAGAGGCTCGCCGAGGCTTGGCGAGCCTCACACTCGGCGAGTCTCGGCGAGGTCATGACCCACCCTTACTCATGCATGGACATGACAATGCTAGCATATATTATCATACACTGTACTATAGTGTACATGTACATGTATAGTGTAACATGTACATGTGTAATCTGATTAGACTAAGTACTGTCTGATACAATATCTTGGCAAACAATTCATTCATTCCATTAACAAAATTACCTCGCCTCAGTCTTCTTATCTACTTCTATGCTCAAGCATTTTCACACGTATGCACACTTACAGGGTATCTGCTGCCAAGTTGCTGCAAGCTTGCTTGGCCTCTTTTGAGGGCGACTACTACGATCTTGTGAGTGCTTGACAGCTTGTTTTTAACTTGCTGCTAAAGTAGGCAAAGCAGTCTTCTTTAAATCTCCAGAAGGGATTCGTTTCATGATTTGCCACTAGTGGTTTCTCATTTCTCAAGCATTACTCTGTTCATTTATGTATCCTTGCCCACGCAGGTCGCCCCCTCCCTTTTGGATGCTGTGTGTACGCATAGCACCCAATGTGCGTCATCCAGTCCTGCCCCGGAAGCCGCTCCCGAGACTGCTGAAGATGCAGAAGAAGCGCCCCTCCCTCCTCTTCCCCTTGTGTCAGCATTGGGGTGTTTAGCTGCAGCCTTCTCCCATTGCAGCCAGCCCTTGGGGCCTGCCCCTCCTGCAGTGAAGGCGTCAGAGAGCAGAATGGATGTTAGGGCGACCAGCGCCGCTACTGCACAGGGAGCTTGCCAAACAGAGAGTGGTAGTGGTCGGATTGATAGCAGTCGCGGAGGGGAGCTCGTGGCTTGCACGGCCAGAGTCCTTTCCATGCCGTTACCATGGCAGCAGGTATGGTGTTTGAGCGTATGCCTGGGGGGGGGGGAAGGGTGTAGGGGGGTGTCCATGTGTGGGTATTCATGATACAGAGGTCAAGGGTCAATGGACAAGCTGTTACGCTTTATTGATCCTCAAATAAGTTGTGCACAATCGGAGTTGTTAGGGGCAAAGCCAGTTGGAAATTAAAATCTACAGGATGTAGTCCCAAATTTTGGATTGGGTCAACATGCTCCCTGTTATACATCTGCATCCATGCATATAAATAGGCACAATAGGTAAGTTTTTAGCAGTTAAGCCAAACAGTATGTAACCTGCTTTTGCAGACCAAATAGAATCACTCGTCTGTGGCCTGACAATCTCCTCCTTGTATATTTCTCACCTTACGATATATCTGACTGTCAAAACGACCTGCAGCGCTTGGCGGCTCTGAGTGTGGCTTTGTCAATCGCCACAAAGGGGCAATCCATGCAGCAGGCGATTCCTGCTTCTGAGGACATGGAGGTAGATGGTGATGGTGCTGGAGAGGAAACTTGTCCTATCAGCGTAGAAGCGCCAGGACGCTGGGCAAGCGCGTTGGTGCCTGGGGTGGCTGAGTGTACAGCTGAAGTGGCGGTGCAGCAGGTACGTGCAGCGAGAGTGAGAGGTATCCTTTGACACAAATGTTTCCTTGAAGCGGCGCCTAATTTGTTTGTTGTATGCCGCTCCTGCAGGTCCGCACCACTGGCTTGTCTACTCTGGAGGAGTTGCTCAAATGCATTAAGGCGTGCCCCAATAGCAAAGAGGTTGCTTCTTCTGTGAAAGGACTAGTGCTTCAGTCTCTACAACAAATTGTAGAGAATGAAAAGAGCATGGTTGCAATATTGAGTTCTGCCAGCCGTCTTCTGGGGGCCTTCGCAGATTTGTAGCGTCTGTGAGTTCATCCCTGTTTGATTATGATTGTTAGGATTTGATTAAGTTTTCCTTTGGCTGGTGTGCTGATAGTCCATTAAGCCGCCTGAAAGTGCATGCCTTGCAGTGCCAAAAACCAGCAAGCCGCTGCTTCTCGGTTGCTGCCGTTTTAATTATAGCACCGTGTTCTAACCCTAAATAACCATCCACGATCAAACTTTGAACAGCAGACAAGGACGCTAGCGCAAATTCATACGGATGCGAGCCCGACGGACATGGTGATTTTTGGTTAAATTACGTGCCTTGATCAGTTACATAGAGCAGACTAATAACATCTTTTGTCCGAAATAAACCGCACAAGAAATACAAAACAGGAACCTGCAGGACCCCTGCACAAAGAAAAGGGGGGTTACAAGGGGGGTTACAAGGATGGCCTACAGCCCGAGTCTCTGGCTGATGGCAATTGGCTGGTGAAACAAAATCAACCAGTGTCGAAAATTGAAACTAAATCTGACACAAACTTGA
>Ga0307945_1000316_pt1 | contig 31760 bp, 41 predicted proteins | sample OrgLakmetagen228_FD_201818 | JGI IMG/M metagenome (GOLD analysis project Ga0307945, IMG submission 201818) | Saline water microbial communities from Organic Lake, Antarctica - #228 | ecosystem: Environmental > Aquatic > Non-marine Saline and Alkaline > Saline | place: Antarctica: Organic Lake...
TCTGATGCACGTGCACCATTTGTCTTGCCGGAGTATTTGAAGATGGCTCTGAGCAAAAGTGTCATGAGGAACGTAGCTCGGTTCAGGATTCGAGGACATGGGTTGAAGTGTGAAACTGGTTTATACGGCAGGAGTCCGGACAGGAGTGCACGCGTTTGCAATCTGTGTGAAAATGGGGATTATATTTTTCAAGATAAAACACTGTATGTATCAGTACCGAACAGTTACGGCACCAGTTCACCCATTTATTTGATAATATTTCTGCAGGTAATATCAAAGAAATTGTTATTCAATATACCGTACAGACTTGGGTTCAGTCCACAGCCCCAAAAAATATTTTAGTTTCACACTCCCGCATCAACCCCGCACCTTGGAAATATTTAATTTACACCAACCCCGGATTTTTGCCTGACAGGCTCCAAAATACGCCAACAATCCCCGTTTTTAATCCAGCACCCCCAAATTAAATAGATATTTTTCGTGCGCGCAGTCATCCCGCAGGGCAAAAAACGATATTTTTGCGCGGTGATATAAAGTCTGTACGGTAACTCAAAAGTTTACAAATTTTTTAGTGCAGCTGTCGATATTTTTGATTTATTTATTTGTTGGGACCTATAGGTTGAGCAGCCATGCCAGGCTGGAGGCCTTTGTAATCCAAACTAAACTAACCTACTTAGAGCCGCCAGCCAGTCCATTCACAAAAGCATTTATTTACCGCCTTATTCATTCAAAAAAAATTATAATGACACGATAGAAAACGAAAGCAAAAAGTGAAAACGCTGCCGGCATGGACAAGGAATGGTTGCAAAAAATAGAAAGTACACCCCCTCTTTTATTTTTGGCAAGAAGATGTAGCAACATATATAGCACTATGTGATATATAATATATATGACATCCAATGGTCGAGATTGCAAACAGCTCATCTATCGAGAGGCACAAGAGCAAACAAGTGCATAGGAGCGTACAAACACAGAAGCACACTCTTCCCCCATTGCACACTCAACAACTCACCAATATATTGTGGAGTTATACCAGAAAATGTACCAGATTTATTACGCAAATTCCTGAGGAACGAGTGTCAGCTGCAGATATCACCTGCAACACTTAAATGTCGAAAGTGTAAAGATCTTGCAAGCAGGCAACTTCCTTAATATTCTGAAACTTCTGACATTCCATCCTTCGACGACTCCTCAAAGTTGTCAACCTCACTGCAAATAGACTGGCACACGGCTGCCATCACCTTCATATTCGACTCAAAAATGCCATCCTGGAAGAATCTGCAAAGTGGTGAAAACGTGTTCTTCTCTGTGTGTATTGCGAGATGTACAAGACGGGCAATTTTGTTGCCAAGGAAACTAAGAAAAGGGAAAACAAAGAATGATTTAGATTAAGAACAAGAGTGATTGTACTTATCTTTGCAGTGCAAGAATAAAAGTAGATGTGCCTGACATTCAAGCACTTTGTACCACTTGTTATTTTGAGCCCCTCATTCCAGACAAGGCAAGCTGCAGGGACCTCTCAAACCATTCCCTTAAAAGCTGGGCTTTGTGCATCTTAGCGTTCAGACATGCCCTACGAGGCCTGCCATGAGCTGCTCATACACTTCAGGCTGCTGAAAACAAGTCAAACACTTACATGCTGGGCTTTGTGCTTTTCAGCATTTCAACATGCTCTTTCAGGCCTGCCATGAGCTGCTCATACTTTGCAGGCTGCAGCTCCTCAGACGTGTTCCCACAAGCTTTTCCTTTCTGGTGCATAGCACCTGGTAAACCACGCAAGTCATGTATAAGCCTGCAGCAAAGCCAGGAAAAAACGTAGACACTTGTAAACATTCCGCTCTTTGTGGTTATGCTTTAAACGCCAACTGCTGAAGTAAAAATACTTTTCTAAACCGTCTCAAGCCTTAATTGCCGTACTTTTGTTACTGTGTACCACAGACGTTTACGACCCCTCGTGTTGTGTCACGAGCACATAAAATAACTATAATACAAAGGTCTGCAAAGTTACAGGGCAAAATTAGTCACTTTTGTGAGCATGAACAAGAAGGGGCTGGGAAGGCCCATGAGGAGCACAAACAGCTTGTTGTGGACGTTATTCAAGCCCAGTAGCCGGACAGTGAGAAGGCAGGTTGGAGAGGACAGGGCAGCAGAGCCGGATGAAGCAGCAGCAGCAGTGCAACGAAAAGGCCATCTGGAGGCCTAGGCTGACCTCAGGCATCAGCAGCAGGGGGGTTCTTTGGGGAGGAGCAGCAGTGTAAGCACGTGCAGTCCTTCACATGCTCACGTGCACGTGCACGCACGCATGCTTACGCGCGTGCATACGCATGCACACGCTTGTGCATACACACACGCATGCGCTTCCCTGTGCCTGCACAGGCATATGTATTGCTCGCAAGGGGGGGGGGGTTCATTTTTTTAAATCTCGCATTTCGTTACTTTACTTTACGGTTAGCCTGAATTAAGTTGTCTCAAGCCTTTTTTTCAGCCGTCCCAAGCTGAATTGTAGGCCCACTTGATGCTGTGACTCAAAGAGGCCAAGCCATTTTTCCAACCCTAAACCAGCTGCCTAAACCCAATTATTTGCTCTGGGCGAGTAACATAAAAGAAAGTCTCCATTCCTACCGTGATACGTGCGTCTGGAGGGAACGTAGGACCTCGCCCGCACCCGTGGTGGCATCATTGTCAAGCGCCTTGTCATCAAACTCCCCCCAGGATGCAACTTTGCCTGGGAAAAACGACCTGAAGCAAGAGCAAGTGTAATTTTAAAGGCAAGTTAGCACAGTTTGAAAGAAGGGCATGTAGCCAGTCCCACGGCGTTTTGCAACCATGATGGCGAGGACCTTCTTCCTGAGAAGATCTGTGATGTCATACCTTAAAGCTTGTGCCTGAGATACCATAGTAGTATGGCACTTGCGCAGCACATGCAGCGTGGTTCCGGCGTTGATCTTGCTTAGGCAGTTTTGAATGGGCAGTTTTGGCGGGGATGATGGCATACCTGTACAGTGAAAGCAAAGCTTGTTGGGGTTCAAAATGTAAATGCACGAATTGCCTGGGTAAGCTTGAAACTGTACCCACCTGTTCCAGGCCTCAGGTACTCTTTCAGCGATTTTATGGCGTGCTTTGCCTTTGTCTCTGCAACGTGTGTAGCCTGCAGGGTGAGGTGCATGGTGATTTAGCAAGCGTAAATTGACACCTATCAAACAACAACATCTGTGTTTGTCTTGAAAGATGAGAATCCAGCAAGCGTGAAAGCACCAGCTTGCAACTCTAAGCTCGACAGCTATCAGCTCACACCTGCTCGGACATTGACAATCGTTGCAGCAGGACCTCATTCAACGTTGTTTGTCGCATCATCTCAGCCTGGTATGCGTCCCGCTCCGAGCACATCTCAGACAGACGGGTAGCCCTGAGTTTTAGAGGGCAGGCATTTTGGTTTGAAATGTGTCATTTGTTATCAGGGCCTGGTAGGAGTCCCCCTGCGGTGAAAACTCTCACATATAACCGACCCATGACCTGCAGGTGCAAGCAAACATTTCCATTGTGGCAGCTCACCGTTTATCAAGCTTAATTGCAGAAAGCTGTTCTTGCAGGGTGTCACGTTCTCTGATCAAACTTTGGCACTGGTTTCTGAGCCGAGCAACGAGTGCCGTCTGCTCAGGTGACCGGTACATCTGACTGAGCCCTCCATTCGGTGATTTGGGGCTGATTTGGAGCTCACTGGATGCAGAAGGACAAAGGCAGTACATGATACTTGAGACACAAAATGTTGCAGCACTTTTCAAATAAATGCTAGCTCAATATAAGGGAGAAGCCGTGCATCCCATCCCTGCTTGTCTGGACATACCTCTCCCGGTTGTTGAGGAGGGTTTCTGCCTTTCCCACATTGCCACGTGCAATCGTAAGCTGCTCCTCGAGCTTTTGCTTAGCTGTGCCTTGCAGACGGAGTTTCTCTGTCACGTTGTGTAAAGCCGCCTTTGCCTGCGCGTGGAAATGAGCGGCGTGGGTTGGGTGCAATAACACGCACACAGTGAAAGACTCCCCATGTGCACTAGCTGAGGACCAGGATCGTCCCTCAATCGAACTCACCTGTAGCAATTCTTCAGCAATTTCAATTGGTTCTTTGGTCGATAGGATTGACTGCACGTTTTGGGAGAAGTTGATGGTATGGTCCATCCTCAAAATTTCTCCTCCGGCTGGAATCCCGTCAGACTGGAAAAGGCAGGAGAATATGCATGTGGGTTGAGGGACTCATGTGAGTTGAGGGCCACAGCACTAAGCTGGTACCAATGCAAGCATGTGTGCGCACACGTACCCTTGATGCGCAGGGAGCCCTGCTGCCCATGTGGCGACTGCTTTTTCCAGCACTCAGAGGCTGATTTCCTGTGAGCCTTCCCGAAGATGAGGTCGCAAAAGCAGATTGCGGTCGCTTCGCCAGGGGCGTTTTGGCAGGAGAGATTCCACTCCTGCGAGTGCGTTTCGTGGTGTGATGATGGCTAAAGTGATGGTGGAGAAAGTGATGATGGCGAAAGTGAGGATTTCCTTCCAATATAAGAGTGCCCTCCAATACAAGGAGTGCCCTATGTCCCACAAAACCTTCTTTAGGCACTCATGGCCTTTTTACACAGTTAGTGGGACCCTCTCCCAGTGAGAACATCAAGCTGCTGCACAAGCCATCGGCTCCAAAGATGCCTCATCACACCTAAATGATTGCCTGCCCCAGAAAGCAGAGGGGGGCATAGCAGGGGAGGGCGGTATGCCGGTTGCCCAGCTTGAGGCCTGAGCAGAGGGGCAAGAGAGGGGGTGACATTTCATGTGCACATGTGAAACATTCGTCTAAGCTTACCATGGATTCGATGTCCGAGTAGTCCATTTTAAATCTAATATTATTAAATGTCGTAAGCGGTTCTACTCGAACACTCGCTCGACTGTAGATTTTTAGAGGTAAACACACGCGTGCGCACACACACACACACACACACGCACACACACGCGTGAACACATACATGTATACACACGCAGACACACACACACATGTACGCACACACACATATTTACTCACACACAAGACATACATACACACACATACACAAACACACATATACACACGCACACGCACATACACACACACAAACACACACATACACACACACAAGACACACACACACACTTGCACAAACACACGTATACACACGCAAACATGCACACACACACATACACACACACACTCACTCTCTCACTCACACACACACTCACTCTCTCACTCACACACACACACACAATATTTGAAGCCATAGGTTCACCTCACAGGCAAAGTATTGTTCAACAGGGGAAATGATCAAGCAGGAATGGGAGGTCTCCCGTCAATTCCAAGGCGACAAAAGTGACCCTAGGCACGCAAATGAGGTATGCCATGCACACACGCACACACACATATTCACACATGTACACGACACGCACGCAATTTTGCACGTGAGCATGCACACACACATACACACATACACATATTTACACACACATGTACACTACACGTACGCACTTTTGCACGTGAGCATGCACACACACACACGAAAAGAGACAGAGAGAGAGAGAGAGAGAGAGAGAGAGAGAGAGAGAGGGAGAGAGAGAGAGAGACAAATAGACACACAGACGCACAGACACAAACACTCTTACATAAGACTCTTACATAAAAAAAAACACGCACGCACACATGCTCACACGTGCAAGCGCACTAACTCTCGTACGCATACACACCTAAACATGCACACACAAATGCATACACATATACACACACAAAATCACACAAAAGCAAACACGCACACAAAATCAAATGTACACATTTGCACACAATCACAATCACACATACATACACGCACAAACACATCAGCACGTACAGGCACACATTCACACAATGTCCTTTAAAAAAACCAAGTTGCTCACCACATTGAATCCAGGTTTTGCTGTACACCTTCTGCTTAATTGACGCCTCTGGCTCCATGTCATGTTCTGCCGGCAACACTGGTAAAACCAAAACAGAGGTGGTACTGCAGGCTCTAAAGGAGCAAATATTCGATGGCTTGTTGGAGCCCAAAGATATGGCTACCGTTGCCTTCTTTGGCAGTGAGTACCGCACTCCACGCACACACAGGTAGGAATTGGCTGCGCTCAACCTTTTAATTGTTCATTTGATTATTCATTCATCCATTCATTTATTCATTTGCTTTGCCCTGAGCAGGGTTCTGAAAGCCAATCTCAAATTTGAAGACGTGGAGAAAGAGGCTAAGGTGGATTTAGGTGGTACTCGGCTCTACGATTCTGTGCTGGATGCTCTAACCACCATGGAGAGAGAGGCAGCAGGTGCCTCGGGGAAGACAATTCTGTACAATCTGATCTGCTTCACAGGTGAATATTTTGAAGGAGGAGATAGGAGCCATGGTAGTGGAATGAGAGCCTGGAACACTGTAGTGAAACAGTGTTAGATAATACACATGCGCTTAGAAAATACACATGTACACATTACAGATGGACAAGATTCTACGGGTAATGGCCTGGAAAGGATGGTAGACCGTCTGCTGCAGCCTCAGTTGGATAATTTCCAGTTCACAGCCATTATTGTCGGTTCTGAAGGGGACATGGCGCAGGTGAGCACACAATGCACTAAAATAATCCAACAGATGTTTAAGCCAAAAACATTGGCCTTACTGGAACTTCCTCTTCTCTTGCAGGGAAAAAAGATCTTAGACTTGATGAATGCACGATGGAACCCTAAGTGTGTAACCAAGATGAACGTGATAGCTGGTAATATGCCTTCGATTCTTTTGCGATTTTGATCAAGGAAAGGCAGGCAGCTGTTTTGGAAGTGCACTCACATGTTGTCTCACCATTTTTTCCACAGACAAGGAAGACATAAAAGAGGCTTTTGTGGAAGTAAAAGAGTTGGTGCAGCAGCAAAGAGACGAGGTTGAGGAGGCCCAGTGTCCTGTGCTATGCACAGACGAAGTACCGCTCAACTCTTCTGAGTTCGCAGCCCAAGTGCAGGCGGACTGGAGTGGAGAGCAGCTGGAAATTGTAGGCTCTCCCTTTCGTATTCATTACTATAATTTATTTGTACAAAAACCCAAGTGCGTCCCCAGAGCTACTAAGTATCTACTTGTGCACGCCTGAATTTTCGTACATGCCTTGACAGCGCAGACACATATGCGCAATCACGAACATGCACACGCAACACATGCATTTCCGCACATGTACACATATTTTTCAGTTGAATGCACACACACATGCACACTCACACGTGTGTACACACACGCGCACTTACACACACGTGCACACATTCCACAGGTGGGTGCATGCACTTTAGCAGCCGCACGAGGCTTGCCACACGCATCTCAAGAAGAAAAGAAGGCTCTCAAGCCTCAGCGGTCTGGTGACATGCTGGAGATGATCTTGGCTGACACCCCCCTTGCTAGACTGACTGCCCAAGCATTGCAGGCTCAGAAGGTGAGGAGTGGCATGTCTAAAATGCAATAAGACTGTTATCGACCCTCCGTGAGACCCTGGTGGGTGCTGCCTAAGCAGTGCCTGTAACCTTCTGCAGGTTGACAAGGAATGGAATTCAATGTTTACTGAGTTTTATTAGGTGTGATGAATAGACTAGGGTGCTGTGCCTGTAACTGCAGACGCAGAGCAAGTATTCACTAAGCTTTATTAGGTGTGATTAAATGATTTTTTCTTAACTGCAGGCACAGAGCAACTGGGAAGTGCTAAGAGCACGTCAGGACACCCTAGCCCTGTGCAAGGTGAGCTTATTTGAAGGTTGATGCTTTGGTATGGCAAGGGGCTGCGAGGTGCTTTGGTAGTAGGTAGATGCTTTGGTAATAGGTTTGGTAATAGGTGCTTTGGTAGTAGGTTTGGTAATAGGTGCTTTGGAAGTAGGTTGATAGGTTGATGCTTTGGTAAGACAAGGGGTGTAATGCGAGGTACTTTGGTAATAGGTTGATGCTTTGGTAATAGGTTTGGTAATATGTGCTTTGGTAGTAGGTTGATGCTTTGGTATGGCAAGGGCTGTGATGCGAGGTGCAGCAGGTCATCCACGCTGAGGCCCACTGTGGGCACGCCACTCAAAATCTTCTTGAGCTGTGTGCACCTTGACTTGCAGTATTCAGGCACGACACTGAGTCCCCAAAGCAGTTGAGCTTTAGAACTGCAATTATTGGCGCATGCCTCTAATTGGCCAGCGTGACTCCCAATTTCTGCTGCCAAATCTTCATAACAGCAACCCACCCACAGCACTAATTTCAGAGGTTTTTGGTGCATTAGAGATGAGATCTCTTGGAGTAATTAGAGACCAGTTAAAGTAAACGGAGTGAACAGATGTAGTGGTTAGCAAGCCCCATGAAGAGCACTGTAAAAAGGGTACGTGCCCTACATGTTTACTCAGTCATGTCAATTTGTACGCAAGGCAATTTAATGAAACAAAGCATATCCTCTCGTTGCTCATGATATCTGATTCGGTTTGTGACTAAATTGGCTTTAATATCATAAAGTGGCATGTATGTACTTGCCTAAAAAAGAACAGCATAGGACTCCCAGCAAGTGCCCCGCTCTGTACTAGCCCTTGAATAAATTGAGACTCTGCTGTGCAAAATTAAGGACATGAGGATCCAACGAAAGGAGCTTATTATCTGTCTGAAATAGTTTGGGGTAATAGTAGATTCTGCAAGCAGTTGCAATATGGTTTGACTTTTAATCCTGTTCCCGCCAAATAGGTGTACCTCACCTCATGCCGAGCTCAAGGTGGCAAGGATTACGATCCCCTAGCCATGAGTGATGCGCTGTACAAGCTGGCCATTGCATACTCTGACATGGAGTGCATCATACAAGCCATGGAGCACTGCGGCAGGTTTGTGTGTGTGTGTGTGCTTTGTGTGTAAATAGCATGTTTTGGTGGCGTGCTTATGTATTAAAGCAGCAGCCGTTTGTAATTTCAGCAACATGTGACTGCTGCATGCACGCTGGTCAATTAAGGCATTCACGAAAAGGTGGCTTCGGGCATCTCCCACAAAGTGCATTCTGTCTTCACAGGGCATTGGCCAGCCTCCCGACAAATGAGCCTGCCTGGCCAGCAACAAAGGCATTAAGACGGGACATCACACTGCTGCAAGGGGAGATTTGCATGCTGCACGGCGATGCTGCACGCGCGCAGGTGACTTGTGGGACACCTTGTGATATTTGCAGGCTTATGGCCAGTCCACCAGGTGAAGGATAAGTGCGGATTTAGAATCATCATGCTCGGTCCCCTGTGTAATGCCAACCACAAAAAACTCCTCCTCCTGGCAAAGCAATGCCTGTCAGACAGCTTTCCATGGAAAAAAGAACGTGTTTTAAAACGTAACTCATAAATCAGGTGTTGCAAAACCAATTAACACCAACTGTGACGACTTGCAGCCTTGTAAGAGGGAAAGATAGATGATTTTGAGCATTTCAGCATCGTGTAGCAGAAGTCTGTCAAAAGGCATCAGACCCTTACACGCTTGCATCCTTCACAATCTGATCACGTGCAGGAAGCAATGCGCTACTTTTTAGAGGCGGAAGGTGTCTCAAGCCCGTACAGCTTTCGGGACTTCACCGCTAAGGTGTGACCCATTTGTACCTGCAAGTCATTATTGCACAGTTGACATGTGTCTGTGTCACAGCACACGTCCTTTATTGCCCTGATTGTGCAAAGATTAGTGACATCACAGTCTGAGTTTTCACTCTATATGCTGATGACGCAAACAATTTCAAACATTTGCACCTGCTTCTTGTCACAGGTTCTCTACTGGCAGAGCTCTAAATGCTGATGACGCAAACAATTTCAAACATTTGCACCTGCTTCTTGTCACAGGTTCTCTACTGGAAGAGCTCTAAATGCTGATGACGCAAACAATTTCAAACATTTGCATCTGCTTCTTGCACAGGTTCTCTACTGGCAGAGCTCTGCATGCCTGGGGATCGCTAAGCTAAAAGAAGCCCAAGCAACAAGGGTGCGTTGGATTTTTTGTTTTTTGAGAACCTCCTGTTTATAGGACAAGGGCTGCCAAAGGTAGAGGTGGTCCTCATTGCTTTATGTTTTGGGTTGGCCAGGACCGTATATCTGCACCGTATATGACCGTATGTATGGTGATTTCCTTGCAAAAAACTCCGTATGTACACCGTATATACCTATAAATGTATGGTTCTGGCCTACCCTATTTATGTTGACCTTGTCCGATCAACGTAGGAGGTCATTTCTAGGAGCGTTTGAAGCGCCCACCTTGTGTAAAGTCATAAAAAAACGTGCGCGAGATGGTGAGAACCTTGTATCAAGAAGGAGGCTCCTGCAGTGCACAAAACAACAGTCATACACCTGCCCATACAAGCTGCCTTTACTTACCTTGCGCGTTTGCTTACACCAGGCGGTGATCATAAAGTTGAGGGAGGAGGCGTCCATGCGGGAGGGCTTGGCTTCTGCAATCAAGGGCAAGAACAAAAAGGTGTGCTTGGAGGGTGGCAGGTTTTGAAGCTCGGCTCAGATTGAGGAAAGCCAAGAGCCGCAAGTGCATTTGCTATACACCGTGTGTGCTTTGCCTAATATTTGCCCAACAGCAAGCTGTAAATTGCACTGATTTTAAATAGTGAAATGACACATGTATCAAGTGGTATACAATGAGGCCACATAATACCAGTTTCCCTGTAGCCCCACAATTCCCTAAACCTTGCAATGCGTCCCTGTTGCTTCACAAGGCATTTCTTGGACCAAACAATGGGATAATGTGTTTGTGTGTGTGGTGGGGTGATGAAGGCAAAGGGAGGGCTGTCCTAGTGCAAATACATGCCCCACACTATGGAAAGATAATAACCTGTTACCTTCAGATGCATGATTATTCCAGGTGCCCAGACTTGCAACCTAAGTCTCTCATATAACCACTTACACTTCCAGGAATTATACCACAAGCGCCAGGAGGAAGCAAACATAGAAGCCTTGGTGGAGTGTGAGGCGGTAAGCATTATCGCATGCGTATGGAAGGGGGATGAAAGAGAAAAGCGTTACAGACATTGTACCTCCACAGCAATGAAATATCTCAGCACTGGGTGCCACTTGATCAGTCCCATTGCTGTTACAGTGGGTATGACAACAGGCTCGACGTTACTTGTTCATGTCAAAGGTCATCAGTGTCTTTGTTCCCTCTGTGCGCCATGATCCAATGGCCAAGTATATGACCCATGTTCAAATGCAGGAGGACAACCTCATCCAAAAAGCCTTGGAGCATCTGACTGGCAGCATGGAGCAATTATACGAGGCCATGGACGCAGAAAAAGAGCGGCTTGCTGAGAAAGGAGAATGTGACAACGTGAACGAGCATGCTATTGTCGTACTGCTTAGAAAGTGGGTGTGGGTACCAGGACGACCTTGGATCTTGACAATGTTGCTCTGTCATGTGCCAGTCGAATAACCCCTGGGTTGGATATCTATAGAAATTTATGGAGCAATTGCTCACTACTATGGGCAAGTGTACTTAAAGACGTGTCCTCCTTGAACTTTGCAGACAGCTGGCGCACATCGGACTTCGTCTGGCATCCACGTACAGCCTCATAGGGGGCAAAGGCCGGCAGGATCAAATCAGGTCAGGCATGGGAGGAAGCAGTGATTGCTGCCATGCAGATGACTGTTATGGAACTAGTGTACGCCAGGATATTCAAAGCAATCCAATGTTATGGAAATGCAATCCAATGTTTGGTATGAGCGATCCAATTTTATGGAACTAGTGTGCGCCAGGATATTCAAAGCAATCCAATGTTATGGAAATGCAATCCAATGTTTGGTATGAGCAATCCAATTTTATGGAACTAGTGTACGCCAGGATATTCAAAGCAATCCAATGTTATGGAAATGCAATCCAATGTTTGGTATGAGCGATCCAATGTTGTGGAACTAGTGAACGCCAGGACCTTCAAAGCGATCCAATGTTTGGTATGGTTTTAAAACGGAGTAATTTGCCATGAGCTGGGATTTGACTGCAGCTTTGCTCATCTTGCTCATTCAGGAGGCTTGATGAAATCATGCAAAACTATCACGACTACGAGCGCTGTGTCAACTCGCTGCCTCTCCCAATTGTGGCTAAGACGCTGCACAAGCTGGGCACCGTTTACTACCAGGCCAAGTTCTATGTGAGTCAATTAAACCTGACACTCAGTATGTGCCTGTAATTTTTCCTCGCTGCACCACTGCACCAAAGTTATTGATAGCTCACGCTTTTGCTAGAAGAGGCCAACACTTCAGTCATGACTGTCCCTATTCCCAGGATAAATCTCACGAGGCTTACGATGAGCTTATAGCGCTGCAGGTGTGTGTGGTGTGTGAGTGTGTGGGTGTGGGTGTGAGTGTGGGTGTGGGTGTGGGTGTAGGTGTGGGTGTGGGTGCGCGCCTACGCACGTGTGATAAGTGCGTGCATGAGTGCTTCAGCATATGCTTGTTCACTAATTCACTATAAAGTTCACATTGGCCAATAGAAAATGTACCGTCGTCCTCAATTTCTCTGCACAGTCCTACACCCTCATGCACTGTTACATGGCACTGAGGCTACTTTTGCTCACAAACATGTTTCTCTGGCTTCTGTACCTGAGCTGACCATTACTTTGCCCCAAAAATGATTTGAATGTGCAGGAGGACCTGGGTTTTGGGAAACCAAAGCAGCTTGCCGTTTCTAAAGCAGAATGCTTTCAGTTGAAAGGGGTGGTCTATGCTGCGCAAGAACAACACAACAGGTAAATGCTTTTGAGTGACCTATATTGTTAGTACAAGCTGGATTCAGGCTGGACTAACTTGCTATAAGTACAGTGTTTGGTGTCTGATTTATAGCCTAACATATGGAAAGGTTTGCCCTCAAATTCAGGTCACGTGAGGCTTTCATGCAAGCGCGGGGATTGTTGAAGCAGTTTTACAATTCAGAGGATGCCAGGATTGTTGCCTTAGACAAACAGCTAGCTGCAATGTGAAGAGCAGCAGCGTGAATTCGTCCCAATCAGGCCTCTGCACAGTGCTGGTTGTTGAGCTTTTCGAAGCATGTTACTAAAACACCTTTCTGCTGAAAAAGCTTGTAGGCATCTCATGCTGGTGGCCTTCTATTCTTGCTTCTGTTCATTGCAGACCACGGGCTTTAATAATAGGGCCAAGCCCTTTGTTGTGAAAGTGTTGCTTTTGACCCAACACAATAATAGGATTTGGTGAAAATAAGACACGCTTTTCCTTTGCAATATATTTTAGACCATGCATCGAGTCAGATTCACATGAAATGTGTCACGCCCAATCGCTGGCAGCAACAAATCGTGTGACGAGCGGTTAGTTGGTTGACAGTTGAGGGTTTCTGTGTGTCTTGTTCGATAAGCTGGATGTGCCAGTCTTGTTGATAACCTTTATCTCCTGGATATGATAGTTTTGGTAATTAATTGATAACATGTGAGCGTTCTCTTGAAAGAGGTACCTTAGAGGGGAAGCTTAGGAGACCCTGTACCATGTAAGGTATCTGATTCTAGTTACTCGCCTTGTCATATTACTTAACGTGTAACAATGAGCGAGAATGTTTAAAAAACAGTCCCAGCTTCGGGAAGGGACAGTAGTGTGGCAGCCAACCAACTTGAAGAATGAGTAACACTAGAAGAGATAGACACATGCACACGAGCACGAGTATGAGCAGAGAGCGCACAGGTGTGGATACATAGAACTTCGGGTTTAGGGGTCAGACATTTCAGGCGTCAGATATTTCAGGCGTCAAACATTTCAGGGAAACGGAAGAAGAATTGGGGACCACAGCGATGTAAAAAACTCCTTCCTCTGCTGGATGGCTTTTCCACCTTGGAGGCATTTCTTGGTTTGAAGGCACCCAAAATAATCAAGAGACAGGAAAACTACACAGGCAGTGAAAACCACTCCCCACATTGATTAAGGAAAAGAAAGCCACTTTGGTACCAAGTACCGTAAAACTCCTTTACCAGCAAAAAATGGCCCAGTCAGAAAAATCTAAAAGAGTACCAGACTGAGAAAAGAAGTCACAAAGAGACTGGAGTTCCAGCCTCAAACAAGCAAGAGCGCCAGGCGCAGAAACTGCAGAGCTAAGCTGAGGGTTACCAGGGATGACCACTTGTCCCAGCCACTCCCAGTTTAAAAAAATACCGAGTCACGATCGTTTAATATGTCATAGCCAATCTCCGTCACTGCAAAGTATAAGACTCAGTACAACAGCTAAAAAATAACTAACAAAATCACACGAATCGTCACTGCCAACAATTGGGCGTGATAAATAAGACTGACCGTCACGCCCCGTGACGGGGGCTTTTGAATGCATATATGAGCTTCCCTGATCAGAGGCAGAAACATGCCACGCAGAGAATATACGACATATTAGTTATTGTGCCTAGTCTTATACTTTACAGTGACGGTTATTTGATCTGACAAATAAATCCAATATGTCACAGAGTCTCTCCCATCTCCGCAAAACATAAAAGCAACATACTAGTAATGGAGGGGGGTGGATACTTTGGGGAGACTGGGAGCACCTCAGCAGCCAGCCATCAGTAGATCCACCTTGCCCAGACAGCACCAACCCAAAGATCTCAGCATACTTCTACGCAGCATCCACCCCATCAAGTTCAAGTACTGTGAGAACTCTAGACCTCAGAACCAGCTGAGCGCCGCGCAGGAACAGCACAAAGGCCTCTGCTCCATCCTTCAAGGAGCCTCTGTTGCCCTCCGCACCATCCTTTTAGCTGTGGGTGGCACCATTTACAACAATCGTACGCTGGATCCCATTTAAGGAGCTGGGTCTTGACTCTTAAAGAGTTAAAAAACTTGCCTCCAAGAAAAAAAGGAAAAGAACGCAGATAGTGTAAGCACTACCTGCATGGATTAGGAAAGGATGTTGTTTTGTGTTCTGCACAACCCAATGGATACAGAGATACATAACATCCCACCTGCAGAACAAAAGAGGAAAGGCTTTTCAGTGGGGATCAGGTAGTTGGGAGGCAGAGGCCTGCACACCACCTGAAGCATTGCTCAGATATTTTTGGGGTGTGTGTTCAATGCCTCGTCTCAATTGCATGACTGTTGTTGTGGATCAAATTGCATGTAGGCTTAATTATTATATGAGCGCTGTGGTGTGTAGACCAGTAATTCTGAGGCCACAGGTGGAGGTGTATTCCTTGTGTGGCTGCTGTAAATGGTGCCTGTTGCTCCTAGCAGGATGGTGTGAAGGTTTTTACGGTGTCCGAGAAAGCAAGGCACTAGCAGCTTATTTATAAGCTTGATTGTTCTTGTGTTTTTCTGCTTGTTGGCGAGGGGAAGTGTCTACATAGTGCTTTATTTCGATTAAATGTATATCGTGCTTGTTTGGTTGTATGTCTCTTGTTTTTATAGCCATGGTTTATAAATTGGCAGGGCCGTCTGCAAGGTTATTACGGGCAACTCTTCTTGTATCATTGGCAGACCGAGTTTGATATGTGTTGTTGGGTTTTGTTCGGGCGTGATTGCTGGGTCAGAGTAATTACCGTACGGTACTTATATCACCCCGTCTTTAATCCCTTCACATGCGCATGAACGAACACGTACCCGCACACACACGTACGCACACACACGTACACGCAAACACACATATACACACGTACACATACACACACGCACGCACGCACGCACGCACGCTCACACAAGTACAAAACGCATGCACGCATGTATGTACACAGCCGTACACACACTTAACGCACACAAATATGTGTGCGCACGCACACACACACACATACGCACACGCACACAGACACGCACGTACGTGCATGCGCGCACACATGCGCATGCACGCACACGTACGCATGCACACGCACGAGCATGTGCATGAAGGTGCAGCTCAGTGGACCAGATTCTCCCTTGCATAGGCTCGCACTGTTTATTAATCAAGTGTTGCCCTCGCATTGCTCGCATTGGAATCTATTATTTGTTTTCTTTCAAACCCTTTGTTACGGTACCGTACGGCATGTTTGAATTGCTAATTTTCCGCCGCAGTTGCATATTGAGGTTGGAAGGTAAGAGCCAGGTTGGAATCAAATTTATCTGTGTATTCTCGGAAGGGCGTATAATGCCATAATGCCTTGTTGTGCCATGGTTGCACGCTCCCTACATCTGGTTGTGCTAGCAGGCAATCACCCTGTGTACCTTGTTGAATCGCTTTTATAACTAATTGTCTAGCAGCATTGTGCTTATTTATAATCATTCTATCCATTACGGGATGACTGCAGCCTGACAGCATGTGGTAGGTGCCGTCTAGCTTTCAGCAGATGGGGCAGATTTGTGGGCCCTCTGTATGATTGCACTGAGCGGCACGGTGTTGGTTGTGTATCAGATCTATGCGGCAGAGCACGATCCTTTCTTTCCTCCAGAAGTGATGCTTGCATTTTTCCAAAACAAAAGTTTCAAAAGTTACACTTTCCTTGACCAGTTCTTGGTAATTTGTACAGCATTTTGTGGACTGATGGTTTGAAGCCTGTTTTAATTAAGGACCTTGTTTGTGTTGGACGTGCATGTGTGCTTTTACAGGATCAAGATCTGAGAAAATGGAGAGCCTTTCTGCTGAGGGCCCTGGTTTTCAGGTGTTAAGGGTATCTGGTAGGCAACTGCAAGCAAGGGGGGCTTGCACCCTTTCCGGCCAGAAAATGGATGAGTGGGGATGGGTGTCATTGTTAATGTGGATATCATGGCCATTTTGATTTTCAGCATAGCATTTTGCTACAGCATAAGCTCACTCGTTCCCTAGGAGTTTGGCATGTATATGCCGTTTCATGCGCTGTGGGTAGAGGACGCTATTCCCTATTTGCCATAGTGCACCAGCGCTGTCTGTTGCGATATGGATGTGTCCATTTATCAAAGCAGCAGCAATTCCCGCTAGCTTGGCCCTGATGCTTGTCCCTCCAGGATTTACTGTGGTAATTTTGTTTTGGATGAGGGTGGTAGGCTCCAACTCCAATAGACTGAGATCCATTTTCTTTGTTTGTATTTTGTAATACAGCTCCCATCTGTGAAGCCCCATTCTTTCCAGTTTGGGGCCTTGAGTTCTAGCAAGCACCATTGTTGTACATGATGGGAGGGGACCTGACTGTGTAATGTATCGGTTATGTCGCCATTATTTGCAACTGTGTTTTTTCAGTCTTTGGGGAGCCTACATGTTTTTCCATACTTGGCAGTATCCTTTCAGTTGGCCGTTCAAGAAGGTACGGTGCCAGCGTTTTCAAAATTCTAAATTGCCGCTAATGATGGGTTTTGTTCATTTTTCTACCCATGACGGGTAGGTTGTAATGAGTTGCTCCCTGGCAGTTTTGTTCCAGATTACTATGATGCGCATGCCTCATGTTGAATTGGCAGGGGTGGTGTTTTGCTTTGCTGGTATAGGAGTGGCATGTAGCGCACTGTTATCTTTGGGATATTTCCAAGGATACTGCAAGCATTCTTGTATTCAGTGCAAGTTTTGTAAAAAGCGCTGTTGCTGCTTTTTGTCCAGTTTGGGAGCAGCAGAAGGTAGCGGTTGTCTCTCGGTTATTCAAGGCAGATGCGGTTGCATGTTGCACTACTTTGAGCATGTGCTTATCGTCATATCGTCATACATCGGGTGGCAGATAACTAATCCAGTGAGCTTTGTGTGTGGAGAACGTGACTGTCCTGGAGCTAAATACTCTGTCTCTTGGGTGGGTTGTCCAGAACTCCTGAAACTCCGGGGTAAAGTCAAGAGGTGAGGCCATTCTTTCTTTTGTGACCATGGCATGGTTGCAAAAGGCTGTCAATTACTAATTGGTGGGCAGAGCCCGAGAATGTGAGCATTCAGCCAGATTGATTCAGCCTTAATATTATTGCCTGTCATTGAAAGCCGTGGGAGCCGATTAAGTAGTCCTTGGAATTCTGTTGCAAGGTCTTGGACAGGGGGAATCAGCAGGGTGTATGTGCCTTGGTGATGAGTTTAGTTATATGCATCCTGTTAAATGTTGAGGCGCTGAGGGGTGATGGCGCCAGACCATTTACCATTTATGCCGTACACACATGTCACATGTCACCTCTGGGAGGTCTGGATCTTGGAGAAAGTGACAATTGTTAGCCCGTCCTCTGCTTGTGGCGGTTGGTTAGGTGTGTTGTATTAGTTGTATTGCTCACTGTCAAGGGTTGCTTCTTGTACTGGAGGTGGTTTGATAAGATCGACCTATCTGTAGTTTCAAAGTTCACAATTGCCTGTGCCCTTGACATCGTTTTGCGGGTCAGTAGGTAGGCTTGTCAAAATGAACTTGGCACCTGAGATGTTTGCCTATCATAAATTACCATGGGGAACTATGCCTGTTGGGATCATCCAATCCTTGCCGTGCCAGATTATTCATGTTTTTATCTGTGGGTTCGTTTCTCGTGTCAGAGGTGGACATAGTATGCATAGTGCTTGTCTTGTACTCCTCAGCCATTTTTACGTGATTAGGGTTGGATCTGGTCATCTTTGCTGCTTCCCATGTCGGCCCCCAATTGACCAGCCATATTTCGCTCTCTGTCCGTCTATGCCGGATTTCCCGTTGCTCCTCAGAGAGGACCTGGTGATGTGCTGCATTGAAACATACCTTGCTTGTGGTCGGATTCTACTTCCTTTCTTTCCTTGCTATGGGGTGTCCAACAGACTTTGCAGCAACGATCTTGAAGATCCTAGTGTGCAGTTGGCATCTTACTTGCACATTAAAATGACGCTTTCACTTGGTATCGAAGCCCATACAAAGCTGACACGCGCAAACTCAGCATTTTGCGCACACACACTGCACTCTAGTCGAGCTGCCATCCTTCAAATTCATTTGGCCCCTTGCGGTGGACTCGTAGCGTGCTACTTGTCTACGGCTTTGGCAATTACAGATGATCTTGTTCAAATTAATTTGACTGAGGTCACCCAACTTAAGTTGAGCAGTCGCGTGTATAAAGACACCCCTGCATTTAAAATGCTCAAGTCCTGCTTAACCTCTTCACAATATTGCCATGCAATTAGATGCAGCTCATCAGAAAAACCACCATAGTGTGTGTGCGTGTTTTTGTGCGTGTCGTTTTAGTGTGTGTATGTGTGTGTATATGTGTGTGTGCGAGAGAGAGAGGGAATTATTTTGTCCACCTTGTGTAATTTGATCAAAGAACACGTTACTCCTGATCATACTGTACTTATCCATGAGCATAGCTGTATGTCAATTGGAATGGCAGATAGAGGAGCCAGAGAACTGGGAACAATAGGCACTGTAGGTTGGCAATAGGCAATATGTAATAGAACACTGTAGGTTGGCAGTAGGCACTGTGGAGCAATAGGCACTGTAGGTTGGCAATAGGCAATAGGTAATAGGCACTATAGGTCAGAAATAGGCACTGTAGGTTGCAATAGGCACTGTAGATCGGCAATTGGCAATAGGGACTGTAAAACCTTGTCTCTTGGGTGTTCAATCAATCCAGTATCGGGGGAATGTGGGGTCACGGTCGAGGGGGAGAACACATTTTTCCTTTTGAGTCTAGGGTGGGTACTTTGGCTTGTGTGTTTGGAGGTAGCGGTAACTTTACGCATGATGAGGAGGCCCACAAGCAAGGCTTGTGCGGAGTGGGTGGATGTTTTTATGTTAACCTTAGCTGTTTGCCTTTTAACAAGTCTTTTGTAGATGTTGAGACGCACAGGGGTGATTAAGCATATCTTTGCATTCTCCGTCTACGTTGTAGATGCAGGCTACTGTGGCGGTGTACACTCAAAGGAGTAAAGAGTCGTCTTAAGGGTCCTGTAGGGATGAGGAATCATTTCCTTGATGCCTGTGAGATTTATGTCAGTGATCCAGTACTTGCAGCGCCCAGCAAAATTTGGTTACTATTTGTGATTGTGGGTTGGTAGGTTTGATGTCAAAACTGACTATGTTTCAAAGTCCGACGTTGCGAGGTTGGTACGAGATGCTTATTTGGATGGCATCCCTCTTGTTATTGGTCGGCTTTCTGTTTTGGAGTGGAAATAGGAGTGAATTGCTGCTTGAAAGTTGATTTGATCTGTCGTCGTTCCTGAAGCTTATCTTTGTGTGTATGAGTGTGTGTGTTCGTGTGTGTGTTTGTGTGTGTTTGTGTGTGTGTGTGTGAGCGTGTGTATGCGTGTATGTATGTGCACGTGCGTGTGTGCGTGCGTGCGTGTGTGTGTGTATGTGTGTGTATGTGTGTGTGCGTGTGCGTGCGCACGCAAGTGTGCATGTGATGATGATGATGATGATGTGTGTGTGTGTGTGCGTGTGTGTGTGTGTGTGTGTGTGTGTGTGTGTGTGTGTGTGTGTGTGTGTGTGTGTGTTTGTGTGTGTGTGTGTATGTGTGTGTGTGTGTGTGTTTGTGTGTGAGCGTGTGTACATGTATGTGTGTGAGCATGAGTATGTGTGTATGTTTGTGCACGTGTGTGTGTATGTGTGTGTTTGTGTGTGTATGTGTATGTGTATGTGTGTGTGTATGTTTGTTTGTGTGTGTGTGTGTTTGTGTGCTTGTGTGTGAAGGAAAGTGACAGCTGTGTCACACACTGAATTAAAGTATATTTTTACAAAATTTACCTAAATAATAATTTGAAACCTGTGGATGCCTTGAATAGAATGGCGATGGCAGTTCCCTGGTTGGAAGCCTTGATTAGTTGTTCTATCTAGTCCTCTGCTTCTTGACAGACAGGCTGACAGAGGACCAGGATGGGCAAAGTACCCCCATCATCTATGGGGTTCCAAGCCTTCAAGTTCATGCTTAACAACTGCGCTCGCCAAGCTGTGTACTGCGCCTGGGCAGCGGTGGCAGATGCACCCTGTGAGCGCCAGGAGCGTGGGGATCTGGAGCAGCTGTTCAACGCCCTGGCCCTGCAGGTCCACCACCATTTGCAAGATCCGTCCAGAGAGCGAGACTCGCTGAACAAGGACCTTGGCTTGGATGAAGACCCCCAGCTGCTGCATGACATCCAGCTGGTGCTCAGCATCATGTACGACAGAAGAAGAGCCCCAACTGCTGCGCAGATGGAGGGAGAAATAGCCCTCAACCCCCCTCAGAATCTTCAGTCACCCACAGGGCAGAGTAGCAGCGCGCTACGAGCACCCTGCTGGCCTATTCCTAAGCTGATGTCCGTTGAGTGGCAGTCCCTTGTGAGCCACGCCTTGAGCAGGTGCGTCTGTTTCACCACCAATCACCGGTGCCTCGCCAGCACATACCCTCATCTCCCTTTGTTTCAAATTGTATTTGGGTATCCGCAATCACGCTGCATCAATGACTGATCATCCAGCAAGTGAAAGTTCATTGGGTCCTTGAATATGTGTGGAATTATTGTAAATGGCTCTTCAACGATGCAATGCTGAATGCTAGGAACACACGCGCACACACTCGCTCACACATGCACGTGCACGCTCATAGAGAACCTGTTCTTCTCTTATACCCCATTCTATTGTTGTTTACGTTCTCGTCTTCGGCCTTGCACTTTTAAATATACACACACAACATACACACGTACCATCACAACTTCACACACGTGGTCAAACACACTGCCCTACACACTTAGGGCACTGACTTTGGCCTGCGACTCCCAGCTGCAAACCTTGCACCAGGACGCCTGCGAGCTGCATGCCAGCTGCCGTCCCGCAGCACAGCAGCAGCAGTCAAAGCAGCACAAGCGCCGCCACCACTCTGCCCGCTTGAACGCTGTGTGGGATGTGATGGGAATGCCCTCCGTCACAGTGCTCATGGCGCTGCTGAGGTGGCACACGCTGGAAGAGGGGCTGCGCTGCGCGTTGCAGTGCCTGGATATTGCTAGGTACGCACGCAGGGGTCTATTGTGGTCAAAAGTCAGGAGTGTGGGGTGAGGATGGGGTCCACTGTGGTCCAAAATCAAGAGTGTGGGGTGAGCATTGCTAGGAACGCACGCAGGGGTGTATTATGGTCGAAGGTCGAGAGTGTGGGGGGTGAGCATTGCTAGGAACGCACGCAGGGGTGTATTGTGGTCCCAAATCAAGAGTGTGGGGGGAGCTGCCCAGGGGGGCCTGCGTTGTGCGTTGCAATGGGGCTGCGACATTGCCACAACATTTCTAGGGGGCCTGTGTTGTGCGTTGCAATGGGGCTGCGACATTGTCACAACATTGCTAGGGGGCGTGCAACGGCCAGGGTGTCAGGATTTGGTGGGCCACCTGCCAAAGGGTCTGACTGTCCTTGCTAGGTTATTTTCCGTACCCTTTTTAATTTTCGATGAGTAAACGAAGGGGATGGTTCCGGATCTTGCTTCTGCGGACGACGTTGATACATTGTGCACAGTGAGCCTGGACATTGCTAAATAAGCAGGGTAAGCAGGGGTCTTAAGTGAAGGTCAAGATGTCACATGTCATATGTAAGGTTGGCCAGAACCGTGTACTCACACTGTATATGACCGTAGATTTGGTGATGTCCCTGCCAAAAACACCGTGTATACCCGTATATATATGGGGTTCTGGCCAACCCTTTGACTCATAAGTGTTGGTTGCATTGCTACTTGCGGGCCTGCGTGTTTGCGCTGCATTGCCTGGAACTTGCCAGGCCTGAAACGCAGGAGCGTAATGCAGGAGTGCATACACAATTTTGGGCGCGAGTATTATTGCCAGAGGGCTATTGCAAAGACAAGCATAGTTATACACACACATACTCATACACACATACACACACATACACACATGCACGCACGCACAAGCACGCACACACACTCACACACACATATGCGCACCAGTGTTGTGCACCTGACGCTTGACGGCGTCAATGGTAAATGACGCTGACAGCGTAATTTATGTCAAATTGACGGTGAAAATAGTAAATCACGCCGTCAATCGTCAGAGTTTAGTGACGGTAACGCCGTTATTTACGATCGTTTTACGGTGCCATTTTTTAATGACGCCGTATGTGCACAACACTGATGCGCACACAAATGCATGCACACAGGTGCAGCTCCGCTCTGGCCACCAAGATGGGTCAGGCATGCGCGAGTCCTCAAAGGTATGTGCTTTCAGAGGAGGAGCGAGCAGCCGACACACAGCAGCAGCAGAAGAGAGACAAGCGCCTGAGGTACGATGCGTCATTCTCTGCGTGATTTTTAAGCAGGGTTGGCCAGAACTGTATGTATACGCTGTATAGTCTGGATTCCCCTGCCAAAACCAATGTATCTATACCGTATTAAGTTTGGTTCTGGCCAACCCTATGTTTAATCTGTGTGAGGGTGCACTTTATATGTGCTTGTATGTGTTTTGTATGTAAGCGTGCACATGTGCGTATTTATGCGCCAAGCGATGTGCGCATGCTCAGCAAATTTAATTGTTTGCATCTGGTTGAAATGCAAATGTGTGTTTGCTTGAGTGTGTGTGTATGTGTGTGTGCGTGTGTGCGTGTGTGTATGTATGTTGGGACAGACCAGGAATGCAATGGCTGCGCTGCAAATGCTGCCATTCTCATGTCAGTGATGCTAGCGGCGCATGTGTGTGTGTGTGTGTGTTTGCCATGGGACTCACTTTGTTTGATGATGTGTGCGTTTTATTAAACAATGGTTCTCCAAAACGTATTGTTAAAACCACGCTAGGCCTCACAGGAAAAAAACGCCTCACGGAATTAAGCGAATGTACAAGGTAGTACTACGTGAAAAATTGCCAGGCACATACGTGTCATCAGTCTCACTTGTGCATGTCTTTTATGCTGCCTGTTGCTGTGCAGGAAGATGGGTGTGCCTTGGGTCACTAACCCTAAGGATGCAACGTCTGCAGGTGTGTGTGTGTGCGTGTGTGTGTGTGTGTGTGTTTGTTTGTGTATGTGTGTATGTGTGTATGTGTGTGTGTGTGTGTTCAAGGTGACGGGCGGAGTACACATCTCCTGGTCTGTGAGCCTCAGCATTCACAAAGTAAAGGGCTTGTGGCGCATTTACCCACTTGCCCTGTTTCACCTCTGTTTCATACGCATGTGTGTCTTCATGTTTGCGCGGAGGCATTGATGCAGGAACGTGTCTTGCTCTGTTGGATTTCCAGCTGCAAATCATTAGTGTGTGCACTTGTATGCATATATGTTTGTATGAATGTGCATGTTGTGTGTGTTTGTGTGCGTATGCACACAAAGCATGGCAATGCAGGTACCCCAAAATTGCCACGTTGATGAACATCTCAGCTGTGACAGGCCGTTGTATACACACATGTGTGTGCATGTGTCTGTGTGCATGTGTGTGGTCGCTGTGCACAGCCATGCTGACCATTGTATACACGCATGTGTATGCACGTGCCGGTGTGTATGTGTGTGCACGCAAAGCGCTGCGATGCTGGTCCATTGTGTACACGCACGTGTGTGCATGTGTCTGTGTGTATGTGTGTGCACGCAGAGCACGACGATGCTGGTCCATTGCGTACTCGCACGTGTGTGCATGTGTCTGTGTGTATGTGTGTGCACGCAGAGTGCTGCGATGCCGGTCCTCACAGTGCGTCACGTTTTGTGGAAGCCCAGCTTCAGCAGGAGATGCTTTCTGGCTTTACTACGTGGAGTAAACAGCACATGGCTCGCGTGGATGCTCTGTCAGCGTGCTACCAGGGAACAGGGGGCAAGCTGCTGGTGTGTATGTGTGTGTATGTGTGTGTTTGTGTGTGTTTGTGTGTGTGTGTGTGTGTGTGTGTGTTAGTTTGTAGTTGTGCCTATGACGTGCTTTTCAGGGAACACAGGGGGCAAGCTGCTGGTGTGTGTATGTGTGTGTGTTTATCTGTTTTCGTGGCTATGAGGTTCTTTTAAGTGGAGGAAAGAGCATGCTGCTGGTGTGTGCGTATGTGTGTGTGTTTATTTTTGTCGCTGAGGTCCTTTTCATGGAACAGGGGGCAAGCTGCTGGTGTGTGTTTATGTGTATGCGTCAGTTTGTACTTGTGGCTATGAGGTGCTTTTTAGTGGAGGAAAGGGCATGCTTCTGGTGTGTTTGTGTGTGTTTGTATTTGTGTTTATGAGGTGCTTTTCAGTGGAGAAAAGGGCATGCCGTTGGTGTGTGTATGTGTGTGTATTTGTGTGTATTTGTGTTGTTTGGCTATGACGTGCTTTTCAGTGGAGGGAAGGGCACGCTGCTGATGTGTGTATGTATATTTGTGCTGCTGGTGTGTATGTTTGTGTGTTTGTGTATGTTCGTGTGTTTGTGTGTGTTTGTGGCTTTGGTGTGCTTTTTAATGGAGGAAAGGACATGCTGCTGCTGGTGGTGGTGGTGTGTGTATATGTGTGCGTGTGTCTGTGTGTGTGCGTGTGTGTGTGATTGTGTTTGTCGGTACGTGTTATTTGTAATGGAGCAGAGGGCATGGTACTGAAAAATATGCTCTTGCTTTTTGTAGTGGACCCCTTTGTGTATGCGTCTTGCTAGTGCTTAGACTAGGAGCTGTGTGTGCGTGCAGGAATGCATGAGTATCCTTGCGCCCTCTGGCTTGGCATTTTTTACCACACTAGCACATGCAGCATCTAGGGGTTCAGCAGTGGGTTCAGCAGCACTCACACATGGAATTCCATATGCATATGGAGCACGTGATAGAGTCAGCATATGCAGGGCAAGTTGTCGCCCCTTGCACACAACTGTGATGTGAGTTTAGAAGGTCTACACGCACGCATGCATGCAAGCACGCACGCATGCCTTGCTCTGCCTTGCATTGCATGGGCTTTATTCCGTATTGTGGCACATCTGTTGAAACATACAACAACAGTACAAGGCGTAAACAAGGATGTCTCCTATTGCATTTTCCTGTGTCCGTATACATCTCTCACTCTATACAAACTTATTGCATCCACACACTCACAATTCCCCCAAACCTACACCCAAACCAACCTCTTCCCCTACCACCCATCACTCTCTCTCTCTCTCTCTCTGTCTCTCTCTCTCTTTCTGCCTCTCTCTCTCTCTCTCTCTCTCTCTCTCTCTCTCTCTGCTTCTCTGTCTCTCTCTCTCTCTCTCTCTTTCTCTCTCTCTCTCTCTCTCTATCTCTGCCTCTCTCTCTCTCTCTGCCTCTCTCTCTGCCTCTCTCTCTCTCTCTCTCTCTCTCTCTCTCTCTCTCTCTCTCTCTCTCTCTCACGCACACACACACACACCTCCACCTGCGTCTGTGACTGTAAAGTGTGTGTGTGTGTATCACACAGCTCAGTGATACCGTGATACCGCATGCTCACCTGTGCCTGTATTGCATTTGCATCTCACAGCTCAGCAGTACACACATACCACACCTTCACCTGTGTCTGTAATCGCATTTGCATCTCACAGCTCAGCAGTACACACAAACCACACCTTCACCTGTGTCTTTGCAACCAGGTGGTGGACCGATGGGGTTCAGGCCATTCCACCCGCTTGGATGCCGTGCTTGAAATGGTGAGTAGGGGGGAACACCCATTTGGGCTACCCTCAGGCTGCACAACCACAGCTGTGGCTGTGGCTGTTTTGATTTTTTTTCGAGCGCCTTGGCAGGGTTTTGATGTCCGAATGTCGTGGCACGTCGATGCTTACGTACACACACCTTACGTACACACACACCTTACGTACACACACCTTTGTATGAGTTTGCACGCACTCACACACGCACACACACACGCACACACACACACACACACATTCACACACACACCCACACGCATGCAAGGCTGCTCACGGTTGCTTACCCCGTCTTTGCTTATAATTAGCTGTTGAATGTGGAAATGCTTATGCATGTAGGTATGCACACACAGCCACGTACACATATGCAGGCACAAGCCCTCTTGCACACACACACACACACAAAATGCACGCCCAGAATTTTGCTCCTACCAGCATAGCTTTGTCTCCTTTAATGGGCAGTTTCCTGCTTTAACACACACATACAGACACATTCACACACATTCGCACGTACACATTTGCACATACGCACACACACTCACACACATGTTCACACACACACACAAACACACATATATCCACGCAAAACCACACATACACACATTCCGCACAGGCCCACTCACTCCGCTCCCACCAGCGCGATGCTGCCAGCAGACACTCCCAAGCTGCCCGTAGCCGTCGCGAGGCTGCAAAAATCTACAGCAGCAGCAGCGACAGCGACGAAGGCACTCACACCGCAGCAGCAGCAGCAGCAGCAGCAGCAACGACAGACTCCAGCTTTCGCGTGCTGGTGCTGCTGCTAGGACCCAGTTTTGAGCAGGGCTTCGTGAAAGAGCAGAAGGCACTGGCGGCGTTGAGGTATGCAGCGTGCATATGGCTGTGTGTTCGTGCAGCTTTTGTTTCACAGCTGCCTGCTGCGCACGCAGCCGTGTGTTCGTTTGATCAAAGCCCTGCGGCTTTGTGCAGGAGCACAAGGAACCGTCGGCAGTGAGATGTGCAGCATGCCTGCTGTGGCTGTGTCTTTGTGTGGTTTTTTGGTTCATAGCTGCCTGCTGCGTACACAGCCCTGTGTGCTTTGTGTATGTGTGTGTGCGTACAGGGCGGGCCTGGTAGCGGCAAGGGGAAAGGGCGGTGGGGGGCAGCAGCACTGGCAGCAGAGTCAGCAGCATCAGCAACTCGGCCAGAAGCAAGGCCAGCAGGAGAGTCAGCAGCAGAGTCAGCAGCAGCAGCAGCAGCAGCAGCAGCAGCAGCAGCAGCAGCAGCAAGACCAGGGGCAGCAAGGCCAGCAGCAGGGTGGTTGCGCCGCTCGGCAGCTGCGGCTGACCACGCTGGCTGGGCGTAGGGGTCCCCATGTTTTGCAGGTAACCCTCAATAATAGTGTTCATGTTCATGCTCCCATTCACGTGTCTCAGCAGCAGCAGGGTGGTCGAGCTGCACTCTTGTGTGCGGCCAGTGCGCTGCTGCCTCCGCTCACGTGGTTTGCAGTATGCTGCTTGTGGTGGTTGGATCGTGTGCCTGTTTATATGGAGGTGCTTTGTGCGCCTGTGGTGTACTTGTAAGGTAGGCCAGAGCCATAGATATGGGGTGTAATATAGTAGTTTTAGCAGGAATTTCATCATATATACGGTCATATACCGTGTATACATACGGTTTCTGGCCAACCCTGTACACTTGCTATTCGCGAAAGTAGAGCATATGGGCTTACCTAGGGTCGGCCAAACCCGTATATACACACCGTATATGACCGTATGTATGGTGATTTCTCTGCTTAATATACCGTACATACGTATATATGTATGGTTCTGGCCAACCCTAGGCTTACCCTGCGGGTTGGAAAAAGCAAAAGACAAAGCCTCCTCATTTCAAGAGGCCCAAAGACATGTCCGCATCAGGACGCCTGTGTAAGCCACAAAGGATGCAAAACCTGCTCGTCGGTGTAAAAGGTCATAAGCGAGTGTGGCTATTGCTCTTTGAGGGGCCGTTCCTCACCATCAGTGCGGTTTCCTTCTGCAGGAAGGACTCCAGCGCTTTGGTGTGTGTTTATTTGGTTGCACGCGCGTGTGTGTGTGTGTGTGCGCGCGTGTGTATGTGCATGTGTGTGTATATGTGTGTGTGTGTGTGTGTGCTGAAGGTGAAGCCCTCACCAGCAACCAAACCAAAATACACTTTTCAGACACGCAACCGCTGGTGTTGAAAACCAGCGCACGCCACACTCCCAAATGTGACTTCACATGCAGATCATCACCATTAGAGATAATTAGAAGGTAAAACAAGTTTGCATGTGCGTACGTACGCATACGTGCATGAACGCATGCGTACGTGTGCATCTGGCCTCTACCATCTCCAGTGTGCTGCATGATATATACAGCAGTGAGCGTGCATGCACACTCATCATGTCTGTGCACGTATAGGTTGTGGCCTCTAATAATCGTTTTTAGCCCCCCTCAATGTTTTGGTGTGTGTGTTTATCTGGTTGCGTGTGCGTGTGTGTGTGTGTGTATGTGTGTGTATGTGTGTGTGTTACGCACAGTATGTCATGCTCTGTGCACCCCCTGCATGTCTGTGCACGTAGATTGTGGCCTAAAAGATTCATCCGTAGCCGCCCCCATTGTTTTGCACCGTGCACGCCTCCCTGTTTCTGTGCTCATGTACGCAGGCTGTGGCGTTGTTACACACATCCACGTGCGTGTGCACCTCAGTGTGTGTTACGCACATCCACGTGCGTGTGCACCTCAGTGTGTGTTACACACATCCACGTGCGTGTGCACCTCGGTGTGTGTTACGCACATCCACGTGCGTGTGCACCTTCAGTGTGTGTGTGTGTGTGTGTCACGCACGGTATGTCACGCTCTTGTGCACATGTCGCGGCACATGTACACGTACGTCCATGTGCCCACATCCAGTGTGTTTAAACAAACACAGCATGCCGTGCACGCATTTAGGGTTGGCCAGAACCACATTTATACACGGTGTATCAATGCTGTTTTGGGCAGGGATTTCATCCAATATGCAGTCAGACACAGTGTATGTATACGATTCTGGCTAACCCTACATGTATCGCTCGCTCTGCTTATCACAAAGAGGCTTCAGCACCCACAGTGTCTCATCCTCCAGCATTCTCAGCAGCACGTCATGTTGTTCAGCAAATGATGTTTGACCTCCTGCTCACATGCTCACATGCACAACCTGTGTCAGCACCCACACGTGTCGCATCCTCCAGCATTCTCAGCAGCACGTCATGGTGTTCAGCAAATGATGTTTGACCTCCTGCTCACATGCACACATGCACAACCTGTGTCAGCACCCACACGTGTGTCGCATCCTCCAGCCTTCTCAGCAGCACGTCATGGTGTTCAGCAAATGACGTTTGACCTCCTGCTCACATGCACAACCTGTGTCAGCACCCACACGTGTGTCATCCTCCAGCATTCTCAGCAGCACGTCATGTTGTTCAGCAAATGATGTTTGACCTCCTGCTCACATGCACACATGCACAACCTGTGTCAGCACCCACACGTGTGTCGCATCCTCCAGCATTCTCAGCAGCACGTCATGTTGTTCAGCAAATGACGTTTGACCTCCTGCTCACATGCACAACCTGTGTCAGCACCCACACGTGTCGTATCCTCCAGCGTTTTCAGCAGCACGTCATGTTGTTCAGCAAATGATGTTTGACCTCCTGCTCACATGCACACACGCACAACCTGTGTCAGCACCCACACGTGTCTCATCCTCCAGCATTCTCAGCAGCACGTCATGGTGTTCAGCAAATGACGTTTGACCTCCTGCTCACATGCACACATGCACAACCTGTGTCAGCACCCACACGTGTTTCATCCTCCAGCATTCTCAGCAGCACGTCATGGTGTTCAGCAAATGACGTTTGACCTCCTGCTCACATGCACACAGGCCATGGCGTCTGTGCACACATCCACGCGCGTGTCCACTTCCCTGCCGGCCATGAAGGACAAGACCAGGTGGCAGGGGGAGGGAGAGCAGCAAGAGCTGGTGCTCGTGGGTTTGGCGAGGTGTGTGTACGCGTGCGCGTCAGGCTGTGCCCATGCTGCTTGTGTTTGTATGTGTGTGTGTGTGTGCCTGTGCTGCTCTGTGCGCTTTACGTCGACGTGTCTTTTGGTGTACCACCTAACTTACAGGAGGAGCTTCAAGGTACCCGGTACCAAAGTGGCTCCTTTTTCTTAGTTAGTGTGGGGAGTGGTTTTCCACTGCCTGTGTAGTTTTCCTTTTTTTTGTACTAGTCTGCACTTCTGAGCATGCTTCTGTCTAGAGTGTGTGGCAGGACATGAGCTGTGGTGTGACAGAAGTGTTTTGGTGCGCAGAAACACTAGCATGCTGCAATAAAGTACGATAAGTCATGAGCAACGGTGTGCTGCGTGCGTGTTGCGGTGCGACTGATTAGAAGGTGCGGGCTCAATAGAAAAAAATACTGCGTTAGAGAAATAAGAAACGAGATTATAAAGATCCTAGGTGGATGTTTGGATGAAGCAGGGTGCAATTGTGTTCCTGCGTGTGTGTGTGTGTGTGTGTGTGTGTGCGCGCGTTCATACAGTGATGCTTGTATGGCAATGCTGTCGTGCAGATCCAGGTGTGTGCAACATTTGAACATTTGCGCGTTTTGGGCATGTGGGAGTGCTTAGCGGACTGCCCGTAAGGCCCACACACCCACTCACTCTGCCTGGCACCCACCCACTCACTCTGCCTGTCACCCACTCACTCTGCCTGGCACCCACTCACTCTGCCTGGCACCCACTCACTCTGTCTGGCACCCACTCACTCTGCCCAGCACCCTCTCACTCTGCCCGGCACCCACTCACTCTGCCCGGCACCCACTCACTCTGCCCAGCACCCACCCACTCTGCCTGGCACCCACTCACTCTGCCTGACACCCACTCACTCTGCCTGACACCCACTCACTCTGCCTGGCACCCACTCACTCTGCCTAGCACCCACTCACTCTGCCCGGCACCCACTCACTCTGCCCAGCACCCACTCACTCTGCCCGGCACCCACTCACTCTGCCCAGCACCCACTCACTCAGCCCGGCACCCACTCACTCTGCCTGGCACCCACTCACTCTGCCCGGCACCCACTCACTCTGCCCAGCACCCACTCACTCTGCCTAGCACCCACTCACTCTGCCTGTCACCCACCCACTCTGCCTGGCACCCACTCACTCTGCCTGGCACCCACTCACTCTGTCTGGCATCCACTCACTCTGCCTGACACCCACTCACTCTGCCTGGCACCCTCTTACTCTGCCTAGCACCCACTCACTCTGCCTGGCACCCACTCACTCTGCCCGGCACCCACTCACTCTGCCCAGCACCCACTCACTCA
>Ga0307945_1000317_pt1 | contig 31742 bp, 37 predicted proteins | sample OrgLakmetagen228_FD_201818 | JGI IMG/M metagenome (GOLD analysis project Ga0307945, IMG submission 201818) | Saline water microbial communities from Organic Lake, Antarctica - #228 | ecosystem: Environmental > Aquatic > Non-marine Saline and Alkaline > Saline | place: Antarctica: Organic Lake...
GTACACAGCACTTTATGCAAAGTGCTTGCCAGATCTCAGCCTACGCTCACTACGCAAGAACTCCAGTTCTACAGCTGAAGCAGAGAACTGATGATTTCCTTGACGCTGTATCCCGGGGCGATGAAGTAGGGGGCATCTGCGCCGACTGTTCTCTGGCCCTCCAATGCTGCCTCCAGCGCGGCCTGTGCACGCAAACACACATCCACACCATGCTCGTATCTCTCGCACAGACAGAAAAGGGGGGCACTCACCCTGATGATGCCATTCTTCCAAGCTTTTAAGCCTTTGATGTCAGTTTCCAAACTGTTTAATGCTGTACACCAGCTTATCAATCATAACAAGCGAGGCTTTCAAACTTGCTGAGCTCTTTTGTACTGATTTCCCCCCACCTTTTCCACGTTGCAGGGGGCAGGGATGTTTGGTACAGTGATGCGAACAGTGTGATCGCGGCACCCACAGAAAAGGATGTTCAGGAAAAGGTTAATGAAGTGCAGAAGATGCAATGGGACAGGCATGATATCCGGGAAGGAGCTCTCCATTTAAGAGCAGCCTTCTGGGACGTCTTAAACAAAGAAGTCCAGCAAATTTTCAGCTTGCATGGTGTCAACTTGGATGCAGCTGCATACGCGAAGGAGCATTTCGTGCACAAGATGGGGCTGTGATTATGGCAACCTTAGCCTGCCATTCCCACTGTTGCGCTCGTGATTATCCAATTTACCCTTTGAAATTATAGCTATCGCGGGTGCGTTACTCACTACACCTTTTTGGAAATGAGTGACACCAACTACAACAATAACAATTATAAGGAGCTGGGTCTTGATTCTGAAAGAGCTGTAAAACTTCCAAGCTTCGTGTTCATTCTTTCAGTGCTGTCAAACTGGTGCGCTCTGTCCAGTGCCACTACCTACTCTCATCAGAAGCCAGCTTCAGGCCAAGCCTGCAATTCTCCCAATCCTCATTTTTATTTCCACTTTTAAAGTTTTACGGCACTCGGTACCAAAGTTCTCATTCACTTTGAATACTGGTTTTCACTGCCTGTGTTCTATTCCATTTTCTTTAATGCAATTGCCAAACGGCACTGATATGCTTTGCCAGAGCAGCTTGCAAATCTATTCTGTGAGTGTGGGTTTTAATGTTTGTGTTTATGTTTATGTATGAGCGTATAATTGAACATTGATAAAACACCCCAAACAAACTTGATTTAAAATATGATCAAAATACAAGGTTTAATCTTGTATCATTATAGAGCAATCTCCTCTTTTTCTCCTTTTCAGCATGACTTTCTGACATTTACCTTTTAAAGGCAACAAATGAATGATTTAAAATGAATGCCGCTTTGTAACAACAAGCAAGATTAATGGTAGTACTAAAAAATCTTGTCAGCTCCATGCACGCACAACGCTGATTGTATATGAGATTACACTTGCATATAATTGTTTCTCTCAGGGAGGAGCAGTCCACTGCTTCTCAACCATCCCTGGGATTTGAGCCTGCAGCTCTTCCACCGCGTCTACCTGAAAGCAGAGTAGTTAATCCCATCGTGCATGTTATTTACATGCACGGTCGATTTTGTATTGCAAATTTAGATCGGCAGGACTAAACAGGAAGAAAGAAGGCAACCTGTGCTGGGCGTTGTATATTATAAAACCTCATTGTCTCCTTGATTCTCACAAATCAAGCTCACAACTTTACCACACCCTCTATTCACACATGCAGGGCTCCTTCAGGTTTATGCATCCAGAGTGATGTAGATACATACACTAAAGCTGTAACCAGTGATTGCTGTACAAGATATGGAGTAGCAAATCTATTTCAATAACTAGAAATTCAGATCATAGCACCACTTTCTCGTGCTTACGATTAATATGAGTACCTTTGTGGGCCTCCAGCCCTTCCAAGGCGTCAAGTCAAGGAACTTAAACCACTCGCCTGCATATACAAGTTGTAAGCTGTCAAATGCAGCGAAATAATTTGCAACGTGCCAGACCAAATCATGATCACAATAGAGTTCCACCCTGATTTGATAAGGAGGCAAAAACCAAGCAGCTTTGCAGCTTGCATTATTAACTGCAATGTGTCCTTTACCAGGTATCCTTAAAACCCTTTCAGCCCTGCTATTCTCCTGATTTTTATTCATTTTACTTCCTTTTGTCTTGGTGGAGGTAACAGTCTTATTTCTTCCCATGCCTCATGCAGCAACAGTCAGATTGTGATTATGCATTTGTGACCCCCTTGTCTCGCTGAAATCTACCTGAGAAGGGGTTGGGACTCGTGCCATGCCAGGGCTTCAATGTTGGGGGGCAGAACTTGCTCCCCATAGCGGCAAGCACCAGCTGTGTGTAGCACATTGGCAAGAACAATCAGGTAAAAATTACATGTGAATCTGGCTTATTATTTGGCATAGCCTTTCATCACTATTTAACAACAAGGCTCCTTGTCACGCCCAATCGTTGGCATTAATCTTTGTGCTGAGTCTTTTACTTTGCAGTGACGGTAATTTGATATGACATCCTATTACAGGGTTTCTTCTACCTGTAAAACAGGCGCTAGATCAAGTGCAGTTACTAAATTATGTGTCCAAAGCTTTGAAAAGTCACCTGTGATGATCCGGAAAAGTGTACTATGTTTGGCCTTGATTCTATCTCTTGAAGGGTGGACGGAGTGAACAGAGTGGGCTGATCACTAGGTTGCGCACGGAAGCCAGCGTAGCTCCCTAAACCCTACAATGGCAACAGCAGAAGCAGGACCACCTGTGACATCAGATTTAGCAGCAGAAGAGCCAATGCCGGCTAATGAGTCATGTATGGAGAGTGGAGGTTTTCATGTCGGCACAAGGTAGACGACAGTGATACAAATTCAGGAACAGCTCCCAAACTCTGTGAGATGGGCTTTAAAACCCATGACATACAATTGTACACGAGTCTAATAATAGCAAAGCATGGCCTGCTCCTAAGTTGTGTATCAAAACTTAGCTTCAGTGTTGACGTTGGGCCAACCATATGTGCACAGCAAAACAATGCGGAGAGGATTACGTAAAGGTTAAGAAGTTCAAAAACCACCTGTGCATTCCAGCTGGGATGCAATGGAGACCACTTCTTTGCAAAGACCAGATTCAAGACATCCTGCTTTTGTTATGGCAACATTTGACAACATTAAGCATGAAAATTTTAGCGTTGTAATGAAGCTATAAGGAGCGGGTAACTTTGACATGTGCATTTAACCTACGTGGAGCATAAACTACAAAACCGATGGTGAACAAGCACAACAAAGTAGAGCAAAGAGATTTTTACAATTAATGTCAGGCAAAATATCTGCCACGCATGCGAGCAGATGCAACTCATCCAAGGTTTTTGCTGTACAAGAGGAACACAAAGGACTGCTGTAATGTCACTTTGCTGTAAAAGAAGGACTGTGAACTTCGCTGCTAAAATTGTCCATACCAGACGTGCCCTTTCCAGTACTGTTATCATCTCTCATCAGGAGCCGGTTTCAGGCCAAGCCTGCAACCCTCTTAATCCCCATTAATTCTTCCTTTCCTTTTCGCGGTGGAGGAGTTTTACGGTACTTGGTACCAAAGTGGCTCCTATTCCTTTATTTATGTAGGGAGTGGCTTTCGCTACCTGCGTAGTTTTTTCCTTTTTTCCTAAGGAAAACACAAAGCTGCCACAAATTTTACACAAGCATGAAGCTTTCTTACCTGATCTCCATATCGCCAGATGCCAGCATCAGCTAGACCATGCATTTCTTCATAGGCAGCTTGGAATACGGCAATGTCAAAAATGAACATCCCTAAAGGCCGAGGTACGCGTGTGTTTGTGTGTGTGTGTGTGTGTGTGTGTGAGTTGCAAAGCAACAGTTTCTCAGCAGGGGTACAAGACAGAAATACAAGAATGGCTGCAACCCTTTCTGCTGAGACTGTGCAATCAATAACAGCTGCATTCTTAAGCCAACTTTGCCTTACCTGCATTAAAATAAGAGTCTAGGTGCGGGTCCCAGGAAGAGTTTGATTTGAGCTGTGCATGCCCAGCTGGGAATCCCACGTCAGGCGCGGCAAGAAGAGGCGCCTTGTTGCCCCTGTCAAAGAGTTTGGATGTCAACAGACGAGACACCCGCAGGAGCTTTCTACTGCACAGATCCTTGCCAGTGTGTGCACCAAAGATGCAAAAGGTCACCTAATAAGAAGCCTCCATGTCACTGCTGATTCCGCTCAGTCTTTTGCATAAAAGTCTGTCACCAACATAAGGTAACCTTGGCCCCTTATGAAAAGTTAGATTCTCGCTACCAAATAAAAAAGACAATATTCCTACTGGAAGTGCACGAATCCACATCCGTCAATCTTAATTCCAAAGGCCCTGCACCACTCTTGTTTTGCACAGTCTGCTTCGGAAGAAAACAATTCGAAAGGTGAAATTACCTGGTGTCCCTCCAAAGGTCACACACATCTCCAAGAACCAGCACGTCAGCATCAAGATAAAGGGCCCTTGTAGTGCGGTGTGACACAGCATAACCAAGACCCAGCTTGACCCAGGTGTGCGCTGGCAGAGGCTCAATGCTGCTTGTTTCCACTGGTGTGCTGTCATAGCTGCCAGATTCAGCGCCCCCAGAGCTCCTCAAGGCTTGCTCTGGGCTGAGCCAATCGATTGGTGGGCAGGAGGCGGGGACTAGCTGCTCTAGACACTCTCTGGAGCGCTTGCTCAAGCCCAGGTCGATGATACCTGTGCGAATGCAATTGGGCTGGCGGCTCTTTGACAGCATGGAGGAAATTGCCACGGCTGCTGGCTTGACGCAGGCTTCATCAAAGGCCATGACCACCTGCGTGTTCGTTTTGTTTGCAGCGTGAGGTAACGGTGGATCATTTACAAAAATCGAGTGCAAATGCTTGAGCAACCAGTGCTTGAGCAGCCAAATTGAAAAGAAAGAGCAAAATGTATAGAATGTGGGAATAGATGGAAAATTAATTGCAAGGATGCTAAAGAGTGATCACTTGCTGCACAAGTGCAAGAACTGGGGTGCAACTTGCATAGGTGTTGGACTAACCAGGTTTACCACCAAGAGAGCAGCCTTTTAGTTTGCTAAGGGTGTAATTTGGGATAAATGTAAGGAAAATCACACCTGAACCAGATCAAGCTCAACGTGGAAGGGGTATGCTGGCCCACTGCTCTTCTTCTTCACTAACAATTGGTAGCAACGCGAAACCACCTGCCAGGAAACAAACCAATCGTACACAGGAAGACGTTCATTAAGTGGAGGTAAGGGTGAATTGTAGTAAGTGTCCTGGCTGATGCATACGTCCAGCTAAATTGTTATATAAACCTGCCTTCCAAGCATAGGTCAAAGGAGTAAGGCTGCAACATATTATTTCCTGTTGGACATTTGGACAACTCGCCTCAAGCTCTTCACGCATGATGTCCAGAAATGCATTAATGCCTGGCTTGGGGTGATCTGGGCATTCAAAAGACTCTGGACTGTGGGGCCAAGCTCCTGCCTGTCCTTGCACTGGTCACTCGTAGTCATCAAACAGCATGAAGCCATCCTGCCTGTGCATTTGAGCCACATGCATGCACCACATTTGTGTGGTCATACAGTTTCTTTGATTGTGCATAAGGAGCATTAGTATGGAATGATGGAGTAATTTTATGGGCCTTTTCTGAGCGGAAGTCCAAACATGCTCATTTTTGCATAAAAGGGGCAACTACTTACACATTAACTCATCAAATTGGACCCAAGTAAGCTTTACACTGATGCTGTCTTAATAAGCTGCCAGAGCATGTGCTCAGATTAAATATGTTGCCCTGCATAGGAAATGACAGGACTAAATGCGCACGTCCTGTACTTGTAGGCTACCCTAGATGGATGCTTTGCATAGGGAATGGCGCATTAATCTGCCTATCTCGCCAACCACTTGGTATTGTTGCAAAGATCTTAATTTAATATAAGGATATCAAAACACTAGAAATCACTCAATTAGCTAGGTGCGCTGGCTGGTCAGATGCAGCATATGGCTGCTCAAAAAGTGGGGTTTACGCTGCAGCTGATTAGGCACGGGTCCCATAAATGGCACATTTTAAGCTCAGCTGCAGCGGAGGAGCCGCGCGTGAATGGTACAAATTACGGGACCCGTACCCTAGGAGCATGCAAAACACGTACCCGTTATGGGCCTCAGATAACCCCCTCTGGGACTATTTACATGCAGTTTACGTATCCTTCACTGCCCGCGCAGCTTTGCGACTTTTGACAGTGTAGGCCTCCTTTCTTACTTGAGCATTGGCCATGCTAAAAGCGCGTCGCTTAGCACTCCCTTTGCTGTGTGGTCTCCGTCCACGTAGATGAGGTCATATGATGCTGCAGACCTTTGCATGTCTAGGAGAGCAGGCTGTGAACAACTGGATACCACCTGATGGAATGAAGGTATTGAGGAGAGTTGTGTGGGCCATTAAGGTGGGAGGGAAGGAAGAGCAAGGAGAGGGCACAACTAGGGTGGCAGGGATGCCATGAAGATGTGGTCACAGCTCAATAACACTTTGAATTCTTCTTCTTCTCTGCAAGCAGCAATATTATGATTGCATAGTTGGCAATTAAAGAGGGTTTTTGAACTTGGATCTCACGACTGCCGTTAAAATGAAGAGAGGTAGGACTTCCGTTCAGGCTACAGATAAGGAGAGATGCAAGGAAGCGCAAAAAGTGTTCATCACTAGCTAAGTTGCAACTGGAATGCTCACGTGGCAATATTTTACTCAGCAAAGTCCAATCAAATGTCACACCACGCAGCTACCTCTCTAAGTCCATGGCCAAATTTGAATCACACACACACAAACACACACGCTCACACACACACGCTCACACACATAAATACACACCGATGCCTTGCTGCTTCCAGGTGATCCCCCGCTGTTCACTAGCTTCAAGTTGTGATCCACCTTCATCCTCCTGATGCGACCGGCCCCCTCTATATATGGTGTGTTCAATTAAAAAACACAAACTGTGTTGCAGTATTGGGCTCGGTGATTGTATTGCAAGGGTACGGCATTGCACCACCACCAAATCAGGCATGCAATCAAATCAAGCCATACCGTTTGCGTCAAAATGGTCTAGAAGTGTCAGCGTACTGCGCAGAAAGAGAATGAAGAAATGTATCACAAATTGCTTTGCTTGCAGAAGGCTGTCAGACCTTCTAGAAGCATCAGTAACAAAAGGTTTGGTGGTGATACTTTTCTAGCCAAAAGACATGTGCCTTCCAATTTCTTACAATCAACACTGATCAACCATTTCTTGCTAAATTTGATCACCGTCGGACATGTCCCTTGCTTACCTTCTAGGGTGTACTGCAATTTCACTCAACCAGAAAATAGTGCTTGCGCCTTCCCAAGAACCGATTTCCAGGATAGATACAGGCCTACTCCGTAAAGCCGTAAACCATGCACGCCATGCGTCAAAATTATGGGAGCACCTGGTAAGGGGGATCGGGCACCGTTCTTAAAATTGTATCTCTGCTGAACGAGCGGGCTCGTCAAGGAGATTGCGTGATCAGCAATCAAGCTCATGCGGTCATTACGATGATCATATACTACCAAGGCGGCGTAAGAGGGGTGCTGGAAAACACACCAGTCGTAGTCCAAAAGAAAAGGCTTGCTTTTGAGCAGCATCGAGAAACTTAAATGAGCTATTAAAAAAACAAGAGGCGTCATCACGTAATTTGCGTTGTTATCCCGTGAAATCAATCTTTTTTCTCTTAAGGCTGCACGGTGTATGGATGTCCTTCGTCTGCAATTACAATTACAATTTCACAAGTTTTAATCGAGAGGCGCTACACATAAATGTCAAATAAATTTATTATATGGCTGCATAACATCAGCTGCTCTGATCGCCTAGTTTTAACCTGTGCGCCTGTGCGACTCCAATATTTGGGTTTTCCAATATTTGAAATTTAAAATTTCCATTATTTGTGTCCCGCCACATCAGCCAGTGAGCTTCACAGGTTTGGGTATATAACCCTTTATCTTTCCAACAGACTCTATTACGTTGCATCGTGGATTGGCAGCGAACGATTTCCAAGGACCAATCGCAAATGCTAACAAAACTAGGTCCTCGTAACTGCCTTGGTGGCTGAAAATGGAGCTCAAACTACGAAGGAAAAGCAGCTGTGAGGACCAGGGAATGAAAGATGGAGGACCAGGAAATGAAAAGATGAAGGAACACAGTGAAAGGCCGCAAGAAAGATATGAGTGATATTTTGCTTCACTTCAACGAACTGGAGTAGTTCAAGACACCGAATCAGATTCTGATGCCTTTATGACCTGACTCTGAACTCAGCAGTTTTCCTGGCCATTATTCATCTTTAACTGAGCTTAGTGCCACTGGACTTGTAACCAGAGTTCATCTTTGTACCTACGTGATTGGACATTTTAGCTTGTTACTTGCATTTTGCCTTCGCTTACCTGTTTTTCCCTTGCTTCATTCAACTCAAGTTTTGAGCCGAGCAGTCATGCGATTTGACCGATGGCTATTGCCTTGTACACCTTGCTTGTTTTACAATATGCACCTTGTTTCACGATACCAATGGACTGAAGCTTAAAGCACTGGCCAGCAATTTTGCCCAGTTTTCCTCACAAGAACGACCCGGATAAGACAAAATAGAACGGTGTTGAAAAAGAAAGGAGGCATTAATTGGTAAGTAAAAATTAATATCGCCAAAGAACCATTGATCTGTCTCTACATCAAACATCAAAACCAAAACTAGACATCCTCAAACCAAGGCATATGGTATACCAAACAATGAATGTTTAATGTGTGGCGCAATCGATTAGCTTATAATGTTATACAGTTATACACTGTTTTATCCTGCACTGGAAGCTATGCTTTGACGAGTACCTAAAGCATTGGGGGGGGAAATTCAGTAAAAATGTGCTTGAAATACAGTATTTTCAGCGCAAAGCTTTGTGTGCTGCAGCCACCATGGCAGCCGGTTTATTTTTACACTTTTCTTGCAGCTCCTTGATGACATAACCTGCAGAGTTGTGCAGTAAGCGTGTGTGTATGTATGTAGGACGGGGCAGTTTGTCATACATAGTGCACTGTGCATTGATGTAATAGTACAGGAAACCTATTTTGGAGTGGGAAGGTGAGCAAGAGCACAAAACAGAGAAGCAAAGGAAGAGGGACAGAACAAAAGGAGGTGAGGCTCAAGCACAGCCCGACCATGGTAGGGCAGGCTTTTTATGAGCAGGGACAATTACGTTGGGTCGGCCAGGTCCCTTTCATTAAATGTATCATCCGTGCCACAAGGAAATGTACAGACTCTCTCGTTTGCACTTAATAACATGTTCGTGCAGACACACAAACCTGGCCAGAAGGGGAGGGTTCTGGCCCTGTATAGGCAGATTCATCACAGAAAAGGCAAGCTAACACACTCGTTGTCTATATATCTGCTTGGCACTTCCAGGTTCTAAGGTAGTGGTGAACTGTATGAGGGTCACTAGAGACTGATCTAAAACCGTCTGATAGTTCACGCTTATTCTGTCAGGACCTTACCTTTAGTTTCTTGGCATTCTGTGGCTTAAGCGGCGTGAGCGCCAAAAGTGTGCATTCTTGACAATGGCCTCACCTTTAAAACATCCCTGCTTTAGATTCAACAATAACATGCCTCTGGCGTGTCACACCCAAGTCATCAACCTTTGGTAACAACCATAACTCCTACGTCATGATATTTAAGTGGCGACACAAATCAGCAACTCATCGAATCACGGTTCAATCACCTTTCAATCCATCTACTAAACCCTGCATCAATTCCAACCAGCACGAGCATTCCGGTCACTTCACGTACAGCGGATGCTCTCTTGACAAAAGAGCACGGACAAGGGTACGCTCTCCCTCCCTTCTTATGTGACGATCAAACATTTGTGTTGTTGCACACTTTTGCTTGAGAGGGTGAGCAATTTTAGATCCCTTGTTCCAATAAAAGGAACACTCATCAACACTAGTTAGATTATTACCACACAGCAGGCCACACCTACTTGCACCATTGTCACACCCCTCCTTCCAATGACCAAAAACACGTGCACACCCACAGCTGCAACAAGTACCACGGCAGGCCTCACCTGACTGCACCATGGTCTTTTTACCGGATAACCACATCTCGTAAAAGGTGTAGAAGGCCCCAACGTAAAAATGGTTGGCTGCTTCCACTGCGGAATCCAGCTTGTGAGTAGCTGCATTCAACGCACCACTGCGCAGGGCCTGGGAATGGATGTGCATATGCAAGTACACAAGAGTATGAACGTGCGTATGTGTGCGCGTATGTGTGTGTATGATAACTTCAAAGCAAAAGAGGCACACACATCAAGATCGGTCAAAGCTTCAAGGATGGCACAGGAGGGGTGACACAATCTTGAGACGCACAGTCCAAAACAGCTTAATTTGCAAGACCACAAATTACAGCACCATGGAGACGGTCAGGGAAATGAATAATTGCCTGAGGTAAAGGTAGAAGGCCACACTAGATGGTGCATTTATAAGCAAGCTTATTGCCTGCATGAAGGTGTAGGAAGGATAGAAGGGCCACCAATTACAACAAATCGTGGCAAAGTGCTACTCATAACTGGAAGATGGGTTAAAAATTCAGGACTTTGAATGCTTGGTAAAAGGCTGTGCTGCCTTAAAAATGCTTGTTTAAATTCAGTCAGGTGTTAACGCATGAGGTCAGGCATTTGATCAGATTTTAAGGTATGAAACCTCTTTCCTCAGTTGACATGTGTACAGAAGCAACTCGCCTGGAGCACGAAGCGTGTGATGTTGATCGACACGATGGCGAGGGGGAATTCCTGGTGTGTGCTGGTGGACAGGGCGTACAGGCGGCCAGCATTGGAGGGGGAGTGCTGGTGGAGGCAAGAGAGCTGTGCACGCGCGTGTGTGTATGTTTGCGCAAATATCTATGTGAGCGTTTGTGCCTTGTGTGTGTGCGTGTGCGTGAGTCTGTTCATCATTGTGTTTACATGTGTGCATGTAAAGTGCCGTAGGGCTACTAAAGTAATGCGACTCCTACTTTGAGACGGCAAAAAGCTCCAGGTGACGAGCAAAGAGTGCATTTTGGCAGGGATTTGAGCTCAAGACCTGCAGGGTGCAGCCAAGGATCGGCTTTTCGAAGTCAAAGTCCTGCGAGGCCCAACATTTCTTAATGTTTTTGCATACTGAACATTGCGTGGCACCTAAATTATTTATTATTTGCTTGCAGTAATACCAGTATCCCTACGGTTTGAGGAGAGACGCAGGATGGTGGTTCTCTGAGTGGAGCTGAGGAGGCACAGAAGGAGATTGGCATAGGACAGTGCACTTGAGAAAAGCGTCGGCACGTACATACCTGCAGCAGGCCCAGCATACCGCAGCCCCTAAGGTCAGTTGCAGGGTCTGTGCCTTGGAAGCCAATCTCCGCCCAATGAGAGCCATAGCGCGAAGCAGCAACTGACGTTTTCCCTGCACGTGCACACATGACATGGAATGCAGAGTGAACACACAAACACACTCACACAAACACTCACACAAAAGATAAACACAGACACACATGCACATCATACACAAGGAAAATACGCACGAGCGCACCTGTGAGGCACACATACAGGGACTGCAGCAGCTTGAGGTGCATGGGGTCCTCCTCACTAAATGGCACACGTGCCAAGCACAGCAGTCGAACCTGTCGACAGTGAGGAGAAAAAAAGGATGAGCTCACAAATGCACAGCAGCTGATCTGAGTCAAACCAGTTGACAGTGTGGCAGGAAAAAAAGGATGAGCTCACAAATGCACAGCAGCTGATCTGAGCCAAACCTGCCGACAGTGCGGCAGAAAAAAGGATACGCTCACAAATACACCGCAGCCGATCTGCGTTGAACCTGTTGACAGTTTGGCAGAAAGGTAGGATGCACACAAACGCACACAGCAGTCAAACCCGTTGACAGTGTGGCACAGGAGAAAAAAGGATGAGTTCATAAAAGCACAGTTGTCAACCTGCAGACGCCAATAGTGATGATATGCTTTAAGAATAAATAAGCACAGACAGCCCGTTGCACCATTGCCCTAGAGAGTGCGTCGGAGAAAGACAGTACAGCAGCAAGGAATGCCGGCGGAAAAAGCGAGGGCATATGGAGTGACGAGGACACTTAAGATACTGCCTCTCTGTGTGTGCATCGTTTTTGTTGTACAAGTTTCAGGCATGTGCAAGTGATGTGTCAGGCACCAAGGAAGATTGGCTATAAGGTTTTCTAGGCGCACAGAAGAACGCATGAGACAATTTTTACAAGCAAAAGGTGCAAAATGGGTAACAGGTAAAAGTGACGTAACAGTCATTCGTCCATGGTTTGCCTTGCACACACGCTACAAAGCTCTTGACCAATTGAGTGTGTATGCATGTATGCATGTGTGCCTTGTGTGTGTACGTGTGTGTACGTATGCATGTGTGTGCATGTGTGTTTTTACTTGTAAAGCAAAAATGCACAGTAAGCAATACCACTGTCCCCATCAGCTCAGAAAAGGGAGCTTGTAGGGTGCACTCCATCATCTCCCCAACTTTTTCTCATCGTCGTCCATCTGCCTCGCTCGATGCTATTTGAGCAAGGGCCACAGCAGTCAGTCTTTTTCAGATAATGGCTTGAAATTGACGGACCACCATGGAACTACCAACCTTTGAGCAAGGATGATTCGAGCAAGCAAAGTGCGCGCAGTATGACCTGCTGTCCCTCAACTGTTCTACGTTCTCACGACAAGGGCTTCAGCAGGCAGCACTCCTCTCCTGCACCTGCCTTCATGCGAAGAAGAACTTACCGCACTCTGCATTGAGCACGAGCAAGTACTGCACCTTCCTGATCCTTATTCAAGGGCCTGAATCAAGGCATATCCCTTCACACGGTAGTAGCAACAAGCAGGTATTACATTCCTTTGTCCGCTGCTTTCTGTACAAGCGCTCCACCTCGTGCACCATGCACACGAAACGCGTAAGCTGGCTCATACAGATGCTTGGCACCAATTGTAACATTGCTTCAGCTGCTGCTCCTTGCACATGTCACTCGTTTAATGCATCGTGTTCAACACGTCACTCGTTAGATGCGCCATGTACACGAGGCGTGCAAGCAGGAATTCAAACATTGGGCACCATTCCCTCACCTGCTGCTCCTTGTACAAGGGCTTCAGGCTGGGTGTCGCCATGCACATGAGGCGCGCAAGCAGGCCAGGTGGGGGAGGAAGCAAATCCTCAGCAGAGGCTCGTGCTTGCGCGTCCAGAGGCATGGTCATGAAGTGCACAAAGGCTTCATGATAGGACACCACGTCAATTGCGGGCGGCGAAGGGTGGCCCTGCGGAGGTGTGTGCGTGTATGGTGTGTGCAAGTATATGTGTGTGAGTGTGCATGTGTGCATGCGTGCTTGCACAAACTTTCATTGCACTGCATCAGCCATACATGGTGTTGAGCTTGGAGAATGAGGTCAGAACAACCGACGGCTCACACAAAGCACACGAGAGCCTATGCCCAGAAGCTCAGATGCAAGTGGCGTGCTTGCAAGAAACACATGAGAGCCTGTGCCCTGAAGCTCAGATGCAAGCTGTGTGATTGCAAGGGCCCAATGGGCTTTGCAAGAACTTAATGGGCGGGGAAATTTTGAGACCCTGCTGGCCAGCGGGGACGTATCTCAAGCAACACACAATACAGCAAAGGAACAGCACCCACGTTGCCCTCACACATGTAGCCTTCACACAGCTTCACACACAATACAGCACTCACACAGCCTTCACACCCAACACAGCAATCACACAGCCTGCATGCCTGTGTTGACAATTGTTAATTACACTTTAGGGTTACTACAGCTACGCAGCCACGCTCGCAGGAGCGCATGCGGGAAGCTCTGCTTGATGGCCCGCCTGATCAGCACACCTGCAAGCCCACGCGTTTGCGCTGAATGTCTGAGGCCCCGTTGGCCACCATTTCCAGCATGCGCTGCTGGTTGGCCTCCTCCCACTCGTCTGCTGCCTGCTGCCTGCTGCTGTCACCTGGAGGGGCTCCTGTGTGTGTGTACGTTTGTGTATGTGTGTTAGGACATATCTGTATGTGCACGTGCCAGTATGTATGTCGTAGCTGTGCACTGCTGGTGACTATATACAGCAAACAGCAGATGCCAGCTGAATAAATCACTTTGGCACTTTTGCGGCAGCTTCACTCTCAAAAAGTCCAGCAAAGCACTCCCATGCAGCACACAGCAGCAAGTCTAATCATTGCTCTCCTGCACGCTGCAGTTGCGCAAGCACTGATGGCAGCTCTTGAAAGTTACAAAGAAGTACAAAAGGTGCAAGCCAGTAACAATGCTTGTGTGTGTACAATTTTCAAGGGCATTTCACACCAGGTACAGGTGCTGAAGGCTTATAACTGGGCTTCTCGTCCCTCAGAGATCCTACATCCTGTATTAATGTATAACCACGCGCACACATTAGCGGCTGTGCAGCCATGTCATCCTTCCAGCAAATTTGTAAACATCAAAATTTCTTCATGACAAATAGAGTGTTCAATTCCCAGCCACATCCTCAGTCAAGATTGCACATCCTGGTAGAAGTGTATTAATATAAGAAGCCTAGGTTACCAACGTCCGCCTTGAAAGGTACATTGCACACATAAATATGTGAGCTTTCCAACCATGCGTGCACCATGCAAAGCACACAATTACTTTGAAATCCCTGTACACACGCCTGTCTTGGATCACCCTGACACGCCCATCCTCTCTTTCCAAGACAGGAGCAGCAGCAACTGGTGTTCACTCATGTTGGCGCACCTGAGACTGCATTACCAGGCACAGGCCTCGCTGCTGTTGTAGCTGCTGGTGCTGCTGGTGTTGTGGCTGGTGTGCTTGTGACACGTCTCTGTTCTGCCCCCCTAACACCAGTAGGAGCATCAGCGCTTGCTCCAGTTGTTACTCCAGACCTGGCTCCTGCTGCATCTTCATTACCTACGAGCCATACTTGTGTGTGCGTGCATGCATGCATGTGTGTAAGTTTGTGTGAGCGTGCACATGTGTGTGATTGTGTGTTTGCATGCGTGCATGTGAGCAGATGTTTGCAGGTGTATATCTTGTGCCACAATATTACCTGATTGAAACTAAGTAGACATTTTCCCTACCCAACAAGCAGAAAAGGCATACAAACAACATAAGCTATAAATGCATCGATTACTAGGGCACTGCAAAACCCTCCACATCATGCTACTAGGAGCGACAGGCACCATTTACAGGAGCCATACAATTGAACCACTGCAGAGCCTTGGAGTAGAAGGTCTGCATGCCACAGCACCCATGAGAAAACTAAGCTTACATGCCATCAGGTCCGCAAAAAAACGTTCACCAGGCGACCCAGTACCAGAACCTATTCACAATGTGGGGAGAGGTTTTTCACTGTCTGTAGTTTCCTTTTCCAATGTGTGCCTCATGAGATCTCAAGCTTGATGAATACAGCTGAATAGAGAGAACATCTTCTTCTCAAACTGCAGGGTTTTGCACTTGCAGAAATTATACGAGGAATTCTTACACAATTCTCACACTGCTTAAGGAGTGCCCCATGCTTTTACTTGATTAGTTCTTGGACCAAACAAACACAAACTTGTGTTGACATCACATATACTCATAGACGTCACTTGCACGGAGCCTTGCTATTACAATCCGCACCTTTGTGCGCATCAAGTGCAGCACCCCCAGGCGCATGCATTGCAGCTTTAGCTGTTGCTGATGCTGTTGTGTCTGTGGGTGCAATATGTTGGCGCAGTGATCCATGGCCGGTAGGACTGTGCCGTGCATGACTAGGCAGCTGATGGGCAGCTAGCTCTGGGGCCTGTGCATGGTTGCAGGAATATGTGTGTGTCAAGTGTTGTGTGGGAATATATGGCTATTCTGAGAACAAATGGGCGATAGGACAGTGCCGCGCATGGCTAGGCAGCTGATGGGCAGTCGGCCCTGGGAGCTGTGCATGGTTGCAAGGTCAAGCATGTGCCAAGCTTTGTGCAGGCTATCACGCACACTGTGCAGGGCCTCAGCTCTGTAGCCTCAATCAACCTTTTCTATGCTCACGCAATGAAAGTTCAGCGCCCAAGGCCTTTCTTGTAATGGCCATGACAGAAAAGCCCCTTATTGCATGGCACCTTGGCTCATGCAAACAGGCACAGCAGCTCCCAGGGCCTTCCTGGTGATGGCCACAACAGGACGTGCCCTTACTAACAGGACTTTAGGCTCATGCAAACAGCTGCAGCCAGACGTCTCAACCGATGGGCCCTCACGCAACCCTTGTTCGCCTGATGGCCATATCATACACACTGTTCCCTGTCGCAAATATTGCCTAAAAAACAGTCGAAATCCAAAACAGAACTTCTTCATTGTCACGCAGGAAAGTGACATTGCACATGTACGACTTTTATACTCGCCTGTTACTGACCAGTAGTAGCTGACTCCCTGCCTGTTACTGCACAGGTAGCCGACTATAATGCCTGCCTGTTACTGCACAAGCAAGTGACTCCCTACTTGTTACTGCACCAGTGGTAGCCGACTTTAATGTCTGCCTGTAATTGCACATGCAGCCGCCTTTAATGCCTGCCTGTTACTGACCAGTGGTAGCTGACTCCCTGCCTGTTACTGCACAGGTATAGCTGACTTTAACGCCTGCCTGTTACTGAGCAGTGGTAGCAGCGGCGCCCAAGCCAAGGGTCGTAGCTACCCAAACCGGAGAGATACTGTGCGTGTGAAGATGCCTAAAAATAGAAGAAGACAAAGAGAGCGCAAGACCTCTCGCAATCTCAGCGCAACCCCACCTGGTGGCCAGCAGAAAGCCGACTCCCTGCTTCACTGCTCTGTCCCAAAGAGGCGGCCCCGTCCAAGCCTGCCACGGTTTTGAGCAATGTATTAATAATTTAGCAAGAAGTCTTACGGAAGACGCAAAACGGAGCTCTGAGTCCTGCTTCATCGCGTTGTTTGCTAGCAGGAAATACACATGCATGTGGGTTTGCAGGCGCAGTAATCGTGATGCTAATATATAAAAAAAGTGTGTGTGTGCGTGTGCATGCGCCTGGATAAACAACGGGCTTGCTTCTGGAAACAATTAATTGGCTGACAAGAGTAGGAAGAAGACTGGATGTGATGGGGCAAGCTCGAAAACTCATGAAACAGAATGAAACCCAAAGGTTGTTGGTTAGCACCCTATTGCTGTCGAACACATATGGGCTTATAAGCCAGCATGTGTTCTTTGTAGTGCAGGTGGCACCTATGAGACCTTAACTTAGAGCCTACCCAAACCCCCTTACCTTGTGCGTCTGGTGCTGAGATCCTGCCGGCTTCGCTCTCCCCGAACCGTCCAGAACCATGCTGAAAGCAAAAAAGAGAGCATGGGCAAGCAATGACAATACAGACTGTACAAAGCTGAGGTCACCCTACAAAAGGTGTCCAGACCTGTGCTGAAAGCAAATAAAAGAGCACAAGCAATGACAAACACATTTTAACAGGATGAGGTCTTGTGGGTTTCTCCCTGCATATGGTGCCCACACCCATGCTTTGAAGCTTGCATGAGAGAAAAGGTGGAGAGCAAGAGCAAATAATACAATATTTATTGTGTGAAAGGCTGGATCACTGTCGGCTTTACGGTCGCATAATTGCCAGGCGAGGTGTGCATGTGTGGCCAGAGCTGACAGACACTTAAGGTTCAAACGTTCCTGTGCTCCAACAAAAAGGTGCATTTGTGCTGGAACAGATTGAGAGACGAAGAGCTGACCTAGAAAGCAGTTGAGCCTGTACGGGCAGCATTCATTAACCCGTTGTAACCAGTGTCATACCTGCATGCTGTTGGCTGTTATTGTGGTGCCGTAGTGACATGTACTCATTCTGCACCCCTCAAAAAAAGAATTATTTTTACCCTGTCCGCACCAATCCACACCCCTCTCAATATATATTTTAGTGCTTGCCGCACCAATCCGCAGGGGGGTAATGCCCTGAGAACTGCACCAAGAGACTAGAAAGGCACCAAGAGACTCAGAGGTGCATTCCATAACACAATAAAATTGTCCGAAAGCACTGAGAAAAGAAGCTGGCCATCCCTGTCTGGACACGCCCCACAGGGGCTCTCGGGAGCTGTTTCCTACTCGTGACCCGTAAATAAAATAATTAATAACACAATCCGCAGTAATCCGCACCCCCTCAAATAGTTATTTATCTGGGGGGGGGGGGGGGTGAGTTGGCCGCACCCAAAAATAATTATTTTGCGGCGTGATATATTTGTCACTACGGCACCAAGAATAGGATGTTCTAACCTTAGTCTAGGGAAACAATTGAGGATATTAAATTCAATTACAAGACCAGCGATCTCCATTGTTTCCTTGTGGCAACCCAGCATGCTCAAGGTGCTTTACTTATAAATGTACAGGCATGACGATAGACACATATAAACACACAACACACACATGGCTCACCTGAGTGTATTGGGAGGACAATGCAACAGATTGCCCAGTTCTGGAGCGTGCCAATGCCGAAAGAGCAGAAATGCCAAGGAGGCTAGTACTGTGGCGCATGCCACTCCCGTGGTTTGCCCCCTGCAGCAAGTGTGTGCATAGAGCAAGCAGTGAAACCAAGATACTTTAGTTTTTGTGTGTGAAACAGGCAATTGCGAGCGAAACATGATTGCAGATTGATTGATCATTGGCCAGAATTTTCAAATTTCATCCTTTCTGCATGGAGTTAGTTGCAACCGCATCTGAGCAAAACTTCTTGAGCTCAAAAGGCAAGCATAAAACATGACTGTATATAAGCAGGACAGATGAATAATCCTATTTGCGAGATCAGAAGAAGCGTTTGAAGTAGGCATGGATGCACGAGCAGAAAGCAGAACACACCAAGAACAGAATGACAGCAATAACAAAGCACACGTGCACCCACCTGCAAAGCGCGATCAGAGGAGTCCAAGGCAGCCATAGCAGCGGCACCGGCCGCCGCCGCAGCAGACGCCGCGGCTGATCTGGGCCCCAGATCTCTCGCAGAATGGGAAGCTCCTAGGTGGTGGAGGCGTCTCTGTTGTATGGTGGGGAACAGAGCATTGTAATTGTAATGGGTGGTAGAGGTGAGGAATGCGGCAGCGAGATTAAAAGTCAAGCTGCACCCCATTCTCCAGCAGGAGAGATGCTCCTAGGTGGCAGAGGCATCTCTGTTATATGGTGAGGGACGTAGACTTATTTGGGCGTGATTTGAAAGGGGAAAAAGGTGAAACCTGGTCAGTTTTCTCTCATCTTTGAGGTAACCATGCTGATACAGATAACAGTTTACAATCTTTAGGGGGCCCTTTACATCTAACACGCTGTCGGCAAAATAGCAGCTTTTGCAACAAGCAAGATTATTTCCGTACTTTGAACTCGGCCAACCTCAAGAGCACAACTTTGAACACAAAGATCTACAGAAACGGATACGTGAACAAGCGTAGGCTCACCGTTTTGACTGTGCGCAATGATCAGACAGCAATAATAACCTTGGCAAAAGCAAATGCTCCAAGAGTTCTCCATATATCCATCCAGTAAAGCCCTAGCCTCATTTCATAAAATGGGCCAGCAGGTAGTAATTATCACTGCTGCTCCTCCTAATGAAAAGGTCCCCACACAGGCAGCTTGCCATCGTAATCAAACTGTCTTCATTATTGAGGCAGCAAGAAATGGCTCGCATGACAACCACGTGTAACCGTAATGTCAGCAACAGTGAAAAGTAAATTGACAATGTACCTGGGGCGGGTGCTGCTGCTGCTGCTGCAGTTGGCTGCTGCTTTTTAAGGGTGGCGGCTTGCCGTTACTGTCAGTGTGCCGCGTGCTGAGGCTAGGGGGGGACCCTAAGGGCTGCTGCAACGCTGACGGGCGCTGTGTGATATATTCCTCCAAGGAAACGAGCTGCATTGTTATTAATCGGCAAAATAGGGACTGTTACACATTTCCCTAGTATGTGTATGATGCTGAGGGGCGATGCGTGATGCAATCCCGCCTGAATGGATGTGCTGTTATGAAGGTCTTCATACCAAACTGATGAGGCTTGACATCAGCTGCTGTGATTGTGAGGGGCCTGTATGATGTAGCCTCTCAAGGCTATGAGATATTAAAAACAAGCCAATTAGACAGCTCATTCCTAACCGCCATGCAATGCATCATCACGCGAGTAGGATTGGCCAGAGCCACACGTATAGGGTGTACACACAGTATTTTTGGCAGGGAAATCACCAAATATACGGTCATATACGGTGTATATATATGGTTCTGGCCAACCCTACACATGAGAAGAGTACGCTCAGGAATTCCCCGCTGCAAACGCTGGTAAAGCCCAAATTCCAATTTGCAGAAGTTCAGTATGAATAGTTAAAATTCCTGCTGCAAACGCTGGCAAACTTCTATAAATCAAACTTCCTGCTGCAAACGCTGGTAAAGCCCAGAATCCCATTGCGAACAGCAACCTTTAACATGTCCTGAGATATGACACGTGAGTAAAAGACCTACCTTGCTCAGAGACAGGGATGGCTTCGGGGCGACGTGCTGGTGCCTTTGAAATTCGCCAGCCCCGGCCAGCATGCTGCCATCATGAAAGGGGGGGGAGGAGGAGTCGGACATGCCTGCAAGTTGGACACAAGGAGAGGCGGTTGGGTTACTTCGGTTAATAAGAGGGTTGCAGCCAGATCTGGACAGCATGCTGTGCTGGAAGGGAGGAAGATTCAAATTTGCCTGCAAGCTGGAACTTTTGAAAGTGGTACTAAAAACGGACGATTGTAACAGGTGAAATGAAGAGCTCCAGCCCCAGCCAGCATGCATGCAGACATCCTGTAAGAGAGAAGAAGGGAGATGCCTGCAATCTGTCTTTCCAAGGTCGAGCAGCAAAAAAAAGTGCTTTTAGGTTGGGCATGCAAACCGCTAGACGTCAGCCGGAGTTGTGTCACAACATATACATACACAATTCATCAAACGCAATTTGCACATTGAGGGCTTTGCTTATCCGAATCTATCTCAAACAAATAGGCTGTTTTGGACTGGAAATGTAATTGTACACAGTACTCGATGCAGTGTCGCAATTCAATCAGGCCACAAAAACAAACTAGCACAGCTTTGCTCACAAACATTTATACAAATAGAATGGCATGCTATATGTTCCACATTCTGAGTCCAAATTGAATGCTTGGGCAAAACAATGGATGCTTGTAACTGCAAGCCATAGCTCAAAACGTTTGCAGCCTATGCTATTTGTAGAGCCATTGCATTGCATTCTTTATATTAGAAGCAGATGCAAGCAGCTACGCACGCTCTCTACCTCATGATCTCACAACACACAGCCCAACCTTTTTGTACATTCTTGCCGTCGTTAAGACATAAATTATCTATGGCCCTGCAAAAACACGCTCTTACCTTGATCGTTAGAGTCACGGAATACGCTATTTGTGGTCATTGTGATGGGCCTAGCTGCTGCAGACAGGTCATTGCCGCTGTGCTTGTGGACGCCCCTATGGGCATGAAGGAATGTACGAAGGGTTTGCAGCAAGAACGGAGGTTAGTAACAGAAAGCAGCTTGGGCAACAAGAGGGGAGAAGAGTGATCATGGGAAAGTTCATAGCAAGAGGGGGTGCCAGGACGAAATTGCAGTACAAGCAAGAGAAGGAGGATTAAAGAGAGAAATTAGAGTAGATCTACTGTACAATTAGACGGAGGGAGAGTACTTTTCTTAGGCACCACATTTGGGAATCACGCAAGTGCGCATACTTAAGACAGGCTTGTGCAAAAGTAGTACAGAGGCATGCACAGACAAACAAAAGCACGATGGGCCCTAAATGAGGGCTCTGCGCATTTGCACACATCTACTTGGCACTAAGACTACCGCGTCGACCGCCGTGCACATCAGATACCAACATAAACAGGACACAAATACGCACATGCCATTATGGCGATGTATCTAGATAATTGCCAGATAGATGCACGTACCCTAATAATGGCCCACCCCCTTGGCACAACGAGCACACAACTAAACAAGACTGAAACAGTGTCACGTGACAAGTTCGTAAACACATGCTAACCTTACATGAAGAGGGTCGGCCAGCCAAACACACACACAGAAACACACACCGGTCCATTTCTTTGCCCCACTCAGCACAGCTGCTCAGCTGACACAGTGTTGTAGCAGACAGTTCAGCAGGCACACAAACGTGCACAAACAGGCGGACTGCACGCTTACGCACAGAGGCCTACATGTACATGTACCAACAAACGCACCCTCCAGGCGTCCTGCTTACTGGCCCCACTACACATGGCTGCTCAGCCGACAAGTTGCCGCTGCTGCCTTCCATCTTCCACGCCTTCGCCCCCCCTCCCCCTGCTGACGGAACCACTGCTGCACCCTGGGAGGCACTGAGTTTGTGCTCTTCGCAGGACAACGCTTTGAGCAGCTTCACAGATGGTAACTCCTGTGTTTACGGGCGGCAGTTGCACACAGAGGTATACACGATCAGCAAAGGCTTGTATCAGTCGATTGAAGCTTTAGCATGCAGGACGTTGCGCTTTTTCAAATAATTACGCTGAGCAGCATCGTGGGCAGTAGCTACTGAGTTGCAAGGGCTATTAGACAACGCAAGGAAGGAACGTCTTGCAGGCTGCTTTGGCTTGTGCCATAGAAAGTAGTGGGCACGTGGGCAGGTAACATGTATAGAAACACACAAATACAAGTACGCAGCCCTATCTACTTGCTGGGAGAGAGCACGCACCCCTTCCTCATCGTTGTCCTCCATCAATGTGGCATTCACCTCTTTGGCCTGTACAAATAAGTAAAATTGGGCCAAACTCTTCGTCGTACGTTGTTATGTCTCCACACAATTCATTGTTAGGGACATAAGTGATGTGCAAAACGTGCGTGCTGGCGCTTCTCAAAGCCAGCTGGCTGAGGCTCAATTCTTTTGCCAATTTTTGTACGGAGACCTATGTGAGTAGGTATTTGTGGAAAGCATTCGTGCAGGCACACCACAAGGCCAGCTGGCTGGGGCCTACATGCTTGACCACATTATCATGTAAATTAACGGCGGAATGAGAGCAGAACCTCTGCATACCTCAATGCCAGCTGGCTGACTGTTCCCCTCTGATGCTACAAAGGTCGTCCACCCACTTCCACGGCTGCCCTCCCCTGAAACCCTCGCACCCCGGCTCTGAAGACACGCAGCAGCAAGGAAGGGCCATTTAGTGCCACCCAGCATGGAAGCGTTTCCAATGGATGTTCGAGGTAGCGTGTTAGTAGGGTCAGCCAAACCATACATAAATATGTGTGTACGCTATAGCGGTATTACTAACAGGGGAAACTACCATACGTACGGTCATATATGGTGTGCGTACACCATTCTAGCCAACCCTACGTACACCATGCAAGTAAATGCAGAGAGCCTGGGTACTAGGTGGGGTGGGCTGAAGATCGGCTTCACTTTCAGTATTGATCATGCAAGAGCATCAAGGGGCGGTAGCACTAAAGGCAGGAAGAGCGGTGCACAAGAGCTTTATTTTATAGGCGATGCTGATTTCCCTGCAGCACCAGGTGTACATCTTTACTCACAGATCAGAAGGGCAGACAAGCAGGGCCGGCACGCTGTTGCTGCAGCATTTCAAATAAATAATCAGTACCAAGTACATAGAACTCTGGTGTGGAAAAATATTGGTATATGACTGCTTGCTATCTTTCTCAAGGTAACATTATTGCACACAGGTGTGCAGAGATACATTTATATTGCACACAGGTTTGCAGAGATACACGCATATTGCACACAGGTCTGCAGAGACACAAGTATTTCGAACGAAAATGTGCAGAGACACACGCAATTTGCACAAAGATGTGCAGCGACACACGCATACTGCACACAGGTGTGCAGAATTACACGGATATTGCACACAGGTTTGCAGAGACACAAGCATTTTGCGCAAAGGTGTGCAGAGACACACGCACCGTGACACTGTTGCAGGCGTCCTTGAGCACGCTTTGCATCTCTACGCTAGTGTGCACCTCCCCATGGCTGGCAAGGCTGTAACCGTGGCTAAACTCCACTTCTTCTCTCCTACCTTCATCGCCCCCCATAGCCTACACATGTACGTGTGTTACAATAATACAAACTGAGAAATCAACAAGCATTTTATCCCACTTTGCTTCATTCACTGCAAGCCATCAAACACGTTCATTATTTGAGGTCAAAATTGTAGGGTGTGTGTGCATGTGTTTGTGTTGTGTATGTGTGTGTGTGTGTGTGTGTGTGTGTGTGTGTGTGTGTGTGTGTGTGTGTGTGTGTGCATATGCGCTCCCGACCCAGATGTAGGTGCATGCCACCTGCGTGCTTCACGCTCTAAGATTGATTCATTGACACAAATCATGCTTCGGTGTTCTCTGTACTATAGTACGTTACATTGCAGACACCTTTCTACTTGGTTGTGCTGCCATGAACATACGATTGGCTTCCTTCACGCAACTTAACTCTCGCCCTGCTCACTCCATTGCAGAAATGCACATGCATGACTTCAAGGCCTGGCAAGAGCGCGTGTCTTAGACCTCCTGTCGTCAATGCTTCTATTCGCACATGCTTTCATTCAGCATCTTCCTTACTGCATGAGCACAACACTCATGCACCAACTATGCAGCCAGATCTGTGCAGGGACAATGTATGACTGAATGCATGCGCATTATCTCCCTGCCGACAACCCCGTATGCTGCATGCACTCCGTACATTTGGATCAGGCCAGCTTAGCCCTGCATACAACAAACGCACGCACACACACACACGCACACGTGGCTAATATATACAGCACCCAGGAATCGGGGGTAGACGCCCTCTTCGCCACTACTACCCAACGCACCGGATCGCTGCTTCTGCTTCTGCTGCTGCTGTGGCAGTGGCTTCCACTCTGCTGCTGCTCTTCCTCCTCTCCTTCGCTGCGCTCCTCCTCTGCTCCGATATCTTCGCTGTGACTGTGGCCCTGTGACTCAAAAGAGGTGCGGCTGCGCTGGGTCTGAGCCTGGCTGGAGCGCAGCTCACCGTCAGAGTTCTCCACAATTACGATGCCCTCCTCCTCCTCTTTCTCCTCCTGTGTGCGTGTTGCGTGTGTGTGTGTGTGTTGCACGTATGCAATCGTGTGTGTGTGTGTGTGTTTGCAGAGCAGGTAATTGGGTATGTGTATGTAAAGCAGGTAATTGGGTATGAGTATGCAAAGCAGGTAATTGGGTATGTGTATGCAAAGCAGGTAATTGGGTATGTGCATGTAAAGCAGGTTATCACGTGTGTATGTGCTGTATAGGGCGTTTAGCGTGGAGATATGCAACAGCTGTATAATTTTGATTTCAGGAACTTGCTTGCCTCACTTTTATGCTGCTAATCCTTGCGTGTTGCGTGCTGTGCCCGCTGTCTCCTTCCGTATCCACCAAACCCGTACCTCCTCATCCTCATGCACCATGTTCAAGGATTCATCCCGCACGTGCGCCACCAAATGGGCAGGCATAGGTTTCTGCTTGAAAACCTGTTAGATCACACAAGCTCGTCAGCACGGGATTGGTGGGCATGTTTCTAAACCATTGGTAGATTTATGAGCGCGCATGTGTGTATGTCAGTAAAAGTATAAGTGTGTCATTGTACGCATGCGTGCCTGTGTGTGGGAGCATACCTAGGTGGTATGCAAGCTTACATCGCTTGACCTGTGCACGAGAGCATGCACGTGATGCAGCATCTTACCTGCTTATGCACCTCCCCCTGCCGTTTTTCCCCAGCAAAAGCATAATCAAATTCATCATCGTCATTATTTGTATCTCGAACTGATCCAACCTGCAGTATGTTTGCGAGTGTGCATGTGAGCGTGTGCATGATAGTGTACATATGTATGTGTGTATATGTGCGCATGCACGGATGTGTGTGTACGTGTGTGTATGTGTGTGTGTTTGTGCGTGTGTGTGTATGCGTGTGTGGGGTGTGTGGGGTGTGTTTGTGTGTGTGTGTGTGTGTGTGTGTGTGTGTGTGTGTGTGTGTGTGTGTATGAGAGAGTATGTGTTTGCGAGCGTGTGCGGAGAGCGTGTGTGTGCGTGCGTGCGCATGCGTGTGCGTGTGTGTGTGTGTGTGTGTGTGTGTGTGTGTGTGTGTGTGTGTGTGAGTGTGTGTGTGTATGTGTGTGTGTGTGTGCGCACTTGTACGTGTAATCGCGCGTGTGTGCTTGACAACTTATGACAGCTCAAATTTGGAGTGATGTGTCTTCCCCACATTTACCCGTTACATAATCAGTTCAACCCACCTCTTGGTAGCCTAATCCTTCAAATGACTGGGGGGGTTCCATACTGATGAGAATTACGATTCTAAAAAACAAGTTCTAAATATATTGTCACTGCCTGACTTGCAACAAATTGAACATTTGAATGGGGGACCTCATTGGTCTCCAAGGGCTGGGGGGGGAAATCCCTCATGATTGTGTAGCTCTCATATGCACACACTTGACTTGGAAGGACTTGGCATCTTGCGCAATGTAGGTAACTCACACACACACACACACACACACACACACACACACACACACACACACACACACACACACACACACACACACACACAAACACACACACACACGCACACTCACACACACACACACACACACGCACACGCACACGCGCACACGCATACACATTTCGCACACACACTCACATACCTACACACCAATACATAGACACATATGCAAATACGCCCCTGTTCACATGCATTGCATTTTCATACAGGGCAAGCCGCACCCTTAGGGATGGTACTGAGGAAGCTTGCAGGATCTTGGTACAACAAGGTAAGGCGAGCAGAAAGAAATCTCTCTCTCTCTCTCTCTCTCTCTCTCTCTCTCTCTCTCTCTTTCTCAAACACTCTCTTCACACTCACGCACACACACATACACAAACACGCACACAGGCACACACACACACACACATATACACACACAAACACACACAAACACACATGCGTACATACATACAGGCTGGCAGAACAAGACCTCGCCAAAGCTGTGGCTGGCAGCATCACAGCTACATCACGGCAACACACCCCCAACCCACAAGTCAGCTTACAGCGATGGGATGAATACTCCCATCCCAAATTATAGGTGAGCCATTTGGCGTACCCGCCGTCCAAAGCAGATCACATGGTCCCACCTTGGCAGCACATGCTGAAAGTAAGTAGGGACGGCAGACAGCTGCAGGCTTACCCTCTGTCCCGCTTTCTGCTTCCTCTAAATGTCCCACGACAAAAAGTTCAAGTCCTAGGAATACGTACAATGCAAAGGAAAAGGCATTAGATTCAACTGACAGCGTTGGTAAGTACACCTAGCATCGGCAATTTCCCTGTTATGGTACAAACCCTGCCTTCCCTCTCTGTCGATTATCCAAGTATGCATAATCTCACAGTCACACAGTCACATACACACACATGCACACGTGCATACGCACACGGGTACACAGGACCTTGTACCGCGTTTTGATGAATGGTGACAGTTTGGTGGGCTGGTGGTCTGGGGGCAACAAAGGGGGCAGAGGGCCGGAAGCGAAAGGCAAGTGTCTTAATCGGCTTCTCCTCCTAATGATTAACACGGGCACAGCAAAAACCCCACATGTCTTCTTATCCTGTTTGCTGCCTAATCTGACTAAGCTGTCTTGCAACACCAAAAGAACAGAAACAAAAAAAGGCTACGCTGGTAACGTCTAGTACGTCAGCTTTATTAAAGGAAGGAGCGTTTAGGCGGTGTCAGCACTTAGCAGCTTCTCACCGCCCCCCAGATCCAGCGAGTAGCAGCTGTGTACAACCTTTGCTTTGTACCCCTGGTACGGCTTGCACACACGTGTTACATAGGCACGCCCAATTGCACAAATACATATGTCTGCAAGCATTTGAACAGATGTCATCAGCAACACAAAGGCTTGAACATGCACAAACGCACATTCATAGGCTTATGCTTGTGCTTTAAAACACGCGTTCCACACAAGCACGTGCACAATTGTGAGCACCTTTGAGCACTGGCACAGCTGCTAGCGCAGCTGACGTACAGGTGTGAATAGGCTCACACTTGTATCCTGCACAAAGGCACGCATATGTATGAGAACCTACGAGCACTGGCACAGCTGCTAGCCAGCTAACGTACAGGTGTGAGTAGGCTCTCACTTGTATCCTGCACGAAGGCACGCACACATTTATGAGAGGATGGGAGGAAGCATGCATACTTATTGTTTTGGACGACAGGCAGCTTGTACCGTGTGGAGTGGGCAAACAACTGCCTGGTGGCCCTTCAGCTGCACGGACACACACAGAGTAAAGATCTGAGGGCTGCCACGCTGTTCCACTTAGGCCCCTCATGGTCACTGAACGTCGCGCACACGCTGGACGACACGCACCTCGTGGTATACGATGGCATGATGTGATCTTACTAGCATGCACATTTCGACATCCTTGCACTTGTCTCTAAAACCCTGCAAGATCCTGTCTAGTATGCACCCTGCACAGATCAACTACAGGGAATTGTGGGTGTGCTACACTTAGTACCGTGACATCAACAGACAAAGTCAAGGTCCAAGTGCTGGCACTCACCCCTATCTGCAGAGGACTGTGGGCAGCTTGATCGTGAAAACTTGTAGCTTAGCTCAAACATTATGACTCCTATCACAATGGCATGTGACGCAAACACATACATGCACACACACATGTGCACACAATACACACGACACTCACACACAACGCACGCAACGCACACACACATCATTCACACTGTCACACATTGTAGGTGCGCTGCTATGCTCCACCCAAAGCCGCCCCTGCTGCTGCTGAGGCTGTTGCTGGCGCTGCTGTGAGCGGCTCACCCGCCAGCAGAAACTTTGCCGCTGAGGTGCTGCGCTTCATGTCAGGCCAGGTGCGGCGGTGCATGTTGCGCTCGCACAGGCACAAAAACGTGTTAGGGAAGAAGGGGTACATCGTTCAGGCGCTGCACTTCACTTAAACATCTGTGTCATTTAATCCAAACGTTAAGGCATCTTTCCATTCACGGATAGGCAGTATCCTAATTCCTGGGTGTTCCTTTGGGCAAGATCAAATATCTGTGTGATCACATATCAGGTACCGGGTTGGTCAGGTCATGTGATGGTTTTTGGGAAATGGTTTCGAGCGCAAGACGCTTCTTACACACACTGTATGATGCGTACAATCTGCGTGGCAGCCCCAATGCTGCACATAGTGTGGCACCCACTTTTATAAATTGGTTAAAATTATAGCCCATTCTTTTGTTCACCTCCTTGATCAACATTGGTATCAACCATTTTCTACATATTGTGTCCCCAACCTCTTGAAATTATGATCGGTGATGGTAATAATGATTATTGGTGGCAGTGGTGGTGATGATGACTGATGATGTGACGATGGTGAATGCTGCAGGTCCAAGCTCCCAGAGGGGCAACGCGCCGCAGCCAGAAGCGAGCCTCAAGCCTAAACGCCAACAGGTAAACACTCTCCTTCAATTCGTGGACGTACAGTGTGGCGTTAATGCGCATGCATGTATGTCTGTGTATGTGCAAGTGAATCTCCAGGCTGTTTGCCACAATGTAAGCTAAGGCGCGCTGGAGAATGTGAGACAGGTCGGCCTCAGTTATATGTTCTTACTTTTTGTTCACAATACATGCCCTATTCTAGTGCTATGCCTTGGTTCTACGCAAAATAATGAAAACCCATTTCTTTCTGCACTCAAGTCTTTCAAAACAAAATGACTTAAACCTGCTCCTTCCTGTTTCATCACTATAAGGCATACAAACACTTATGGACATATTCAAACCATCTCGTGCATGTGTGAACCACCATTGCACCCAATTAATTTCTCAAACCATCACGCACACGCGCTCACACACACACACACACACATACACACACACACACACAAACACACACACAAACCACCATATGTCAACATTGCCACATTAGCCACCACATACAAACATACAAGCCTTGCGCATGTTTGCTCCATTGTGTATGCACACATGCACACAAACCACTGAGCATTGTTCTCCTGCTTGCAGCCAATATCCGCACTCCAACTCAATACAGCAGACACCAGGATCCCACCATGTCGTCCCCACTGCTGTGAACGGATCCGGACAGGGAGCGACACCAAACATTTACATGGCCTCACCCTCACCCTCAAGCTCAGCTCCCCATGCATATACAATCAGCAGCCCCCCGGTGAGTTGGATGTGGTGTGCTGTGCACAGCACGACGTGAGACGTGTGCTGTGTGGTGCCAAAAGTGTGTGGGTGTTGCCGTGTGTTGCTGTGTCTAACGCACACTGGGTCCCTGAGCTTGTGCCTCGCGAGATGTGGACATGCTTGTGTTGGTCTGATGTATGTGTTGCTTGTGCTGTAGCGTGCACGTGACTGCAAACAGCGTGCAGATGAAATCAGGGCGTAGTGATGGGGCTCATGAAATTTGTTATACTCTTCTTTTATCTGCACATCACACAGCACCAAAAGTTGCCTGCCAGCTGAAGCTGTGCATGTTTCACGGAGATGTTTGACGGTGATGATTTGGATGCATGTTTCACGGTGGTATTCCACGGTGATGATTGGATGCATGTATCACAGATTTTCCACGGTGGTGTATTACAGCAATAATTTGGATGTATGTTTCACAGTGATAATCGGATGCGTACATAAATTACAAACCAAGTTCCGTCCTGCTTCTGACTGTTACACTGATGACTGATGACCATGTTTGGCAACTGTTCTGTGCAAATGTTTGATTTTATTTGATTTGATTTGCCCCTTTGATGTACACTGCCCCCAAAATCTCTGCCATACAGGCACCAAATGGAGGCATCCATGGAGGAGCGGGAGGAGGGGCCAGCAGCAGCTACCTGGCGGGAGGGCAGAGCAGTGTTGCAAGCCCACGCATGGCTGACCTTCAGCATGTACAAGCAGGGGTGGGCTCTGGGAACTGGGCCTCTCCATCAAGTGTCCATCAAGGTGTGCATGAGGATGTGGGTGGGGTAAGGTGCAGGTCTGGCTGAGTAGGGGTGCAAATAAGGATATGAGAAAGCGCTTGTGGTTACTTGCAAGTAGGCATGTCGTTATCCCCGCACCCACACAAGGGATTGTCAACCTGCTTCTCAAAGAGTTATCGATGTGTGAAGTATTGTAATTGCGTGAAGCCGTCGCAGTAGCTTTGTATTATGTAGGTTACATCCATGTGAGGAGGGTTTGTTCCCTCTCTCTCTCTCTCTCTCTCTCTCTCTATCTATCTATCTATCTATCTATCTATCTATCTATCTATCTATCTATCTATCTATCTATCTATCTATCTATCTATATCTATCCATCTATCTATCTATATCTATCCATCTATCTATCTATATCTATCCATCCATCCATCCATCCATCCATCCATCCATCCATCCATCCATCCATCCATCCATCCGTCCATCCATCCATCCATCCATCCATCCGTCCATCCGTCCGTCCATCCGTCCATCCGTCCATCCATCCGTCCATCCGTCCATCCATCCGTCCACCTATCTATCCATCTATCTATCTATCTATCTATCTATCTATCTATCTATCTCTCTCTCTCTCTTTTTCATACAATGGTTACAATGGTTACAATGGTTACAATTGGGGGTGACCTTCAGCCAGGTTGTTTGGCTGATCGGCTGCTGACTGGTCTCGGCCAGCCACAAAT
>Ga0307945_1000322_pt1 | contig 31596 bp, 37 predicted proteins | sample OrgLakmetagen228_FD_201818 | JGI IMG/M metagenome (GOLD analysis project Ga0307945, IMG submission 201818) | Saline water microbial communities from Organic Lake, Antarctica - #228 | ecosystem: Environmental > Aquatic > Non-marine Saline and Alkaline > Saline | place: Antarctica: Organic Lake...
ATGTGTGTGTGCGTGTGTGTGTGTGTGTGCGTTAGAGTGTGTGTATGTGTGTGTATATTTGTGTATGCGTGTGTGTGTGTGTGTGTGTGTGTGTGTGTGTGAGGAGGGCCCGGCGTCCATATCGGAGAATCGGAGGGTTTGAATAAAAGAATTTGATATCATTTTACTCATTTGCTCATGATTCGGAGAAATTCGGAGACTTTTCAGAGCGGTTGGAATCGCATTTTTCCATTTCTGAGTTACAAGAATATAATTGAGTGAATGAGTACAATCGCGTAGTTGTAATTGCGGGCAATAGGTAGTTACAGCATGGAAAGCTATTTGCAGGCAATTTAGTGCTCCCAGCATGCAGCAGCTCGGACAGAGGAATGCAAAGATGCTCGGCAGCAGGGGAGCAGCTCGAGCACTGGCTGCCATTCGCCCCTTCAGCAGTTCCTCCTCTAGCAGCAGCAATTCTGGTGCCGGGAGGCTTGCAGGCCGCAACATTTTCGAGCTAAGGGCAGTGCCGCAGGCGAATGCGGCCACCACCAGCGTGGAGGAGGTCCAGGCAGCCTCGCCTCCCACCAGCCACAACAACAAGGCAGCACCCACCCCCTCCTCCCCCCCAGCACAGGAAGCCTTCATCTCCCTGCCCACCAGTGATGAGTCTGACACGCTGCTGCGGATTAGGCACAGCGTGAGTGGATGGCTGTAGTGCGAGGAGAGCATTGCGAGGGTGGTTGGTGTTAGGGGGCGCGGAAAATGACACCCTCTTACTGACACAAAATGTTGATACACGAAGACACGTTCCTACCTTTTCCCCCTCCTGGATGATCCTGCAGAGTGCCCACATGATGGCCATGGCCGTGCAGAAGCTGTACAAGGACGCACAGGTCACCATTGGGCCCTGGATTGACCGCGGCTTCTACTACGACTTTGACCTCAAGGAACCCCTGACAGAGAAGGAGCTGAAGCAGATTAAGAAGGAGATGCAGAAGATAGCCAGGGCCAAACTGCCCTTTATCAGAGAAGACGTGAGTGGTTAGGGGCGTGTCTTGCACTGGGGCGCTTGTGCACAAATACGCATACGCACATATGCATTCACACACATACGCACATGCACATACATATGCACGCTCCTTGCACACCACACACAAATGTCCACACACACATACATCACATACATACACAAAACATACTCACACACACACACGCATACACACACCCATGCACGTATCCTTACACGCACGCATGCACAAATATGTGCACTCCCACATTCATACATACGCATGTACACGTGCTTTCACGCATACGCATCTGCTTATCTGCATGTACATGCCAAAACAATTCAAACAGTTACGTATTCAACACGTCACGTACACAAGGACAGCAAAAACAAATATGCATACGTATCCTGCACATTCCACAGATGCCAATTACGTTCTTCTCTGCTGCCCACACATTCACTCAAACACACAAGCAAAACCACACACACTCACTCACACACGAACACACACGAACACAGGTGAGCAAGGAGGAGGCAGAGCGCCGCATCAAGGAGATCAATGAGCCCTACAAGCTGGAGATCTTGGAAAGCATCCTTGCCCGCACGCCAGACGCAAACATCACCATCTACCACATCGGAGAGAAAGACCATCCCATGCACTGGTGCGTTTTTGTCGGGCACCACATCGCTGGGAACGGCTCTCAACGAGCATTTTTGTTTGTGCTGGAACTAGAAAGTAAGGCACTCTTTCAGAGAGGGGCTCCTTATGAGTGTGTGTATGTGTGTCTGTGTTAGTAATGCACCCCTTAGAAAGGGCTCCAAATGAGTGTGAACGCTGGTCAGGTACTTGGACTAAGGTTCGCGTCATTCCATGCACTTATGTGAGTGCAAACTGATCTGCCCGGCTCTATTTGCCTCTCCCATTGTGCACTGGTACCAGTGGGAACTCAGTGAGGCTCGTGATCTAAATCGAATTGAATGTGAGCAGGCACGAGCCAGCCAGGAAAAACAACAACCACACCTCACCTATATTTCTCATGCATCTCTCATGTGCCATGGAAGCCAGTACAAACTGTTTTGTCATCAGCACTGTCTTGCGACATTAGCACCATGGATGTCAACAAAAACGTCACTGTCTTCAAGACAGTGTCTTGTATCTTCAGCACAACAATAACCCACGCAAACAGCAACCGCCATCTTGTGTTGCGAGCACCACAGTAGTGGGCAAAAACACCACTGGATGTTTTTCTTTTAGTCAGACTCAGAGACAACATCCAGTGGTGTTTTTGCTCACTAATGTGGTGCGCCGTCTCTGACTGACTCCCACCACTCAGGGACCACTGGATGTCTCTCAGTCAGACCCCCTGCAGGTGGGACTTAAGTGCTGGGCCCCACGAAGAGAAAACTGCGGACCTCCACAAAAACTGTACTATTATTATTAACTCTGTGCAGGTGGGACTTAAGTGCTGGGCCCCATGAAGAGAAAACCACGGACCTCCACAAAAACTTCACTATTTTTTGTAACTTTGTGCAGGTGGGGCTTGAGTGCTGGGCCCCACGATGAGAAAACCGCGGACCTCCACAAAAACTGTACTATTTTTTGTAACTCTGTGCAGGTGGGACTTAAGTGCTGGGCCCCATGAAGAGAAAACCACGGACCTCCACAAAAACTTCACTATTTTTTGTAACTTTGTGCAGGTGGGGCTTGAGTGCTGGGCCCCACGAAGAGAAAACCGCGGACCTCCACAAAAATTGTACTATTATTATTAACTCTGTGCAGGTGGGACTTGAGTGCTGGGCCCCACGAAGAGGAAACTGCGGACCTCCACAAAAACTGTACTATTTTTTGTAACTCTGTGCAGGTGGGACTTGAGTGCTGGGCCCCATGAAGAGAAAACCACGGACCTCCACAACAACTGTATTCTTTTTTGTAACTCTGTGCAGGTGGGACTTGAGTGCTGGGCCCCACGAAGAGAAAACCGCGGACCTCCACAAAATCTCCACTATTTTTTGTAACTTTGTGCAGGTGGGACTTGAGTGCTGGGCCCCATGAAGAGAAAACCACGGACTTGCATGAAAACTCCACTATTTTTTGTCGCTCTGTGCAGGTGGGACTTGTGTGCTGGGCCTCACGTAGAGAAGACCTCGGACCTCAATATGGACGCCATCAAGCTTGAGTCGGTGGCAGGCGCGTACTGGCGAGGGGACGAGAACCGCGCGATGCTGCAGGTAGGTCTTCGTGTCTAATTGCTGACTGTTGTTGAGGCTTGGTGGGGCTTAATACAGGCTAAGCCACTGGAAGTGAAGTCCAAGGGCACTGCTGCAGGTAGGTTTTCGTGTCTAATTGCTGACTGTTGTTGAGGCTTGGTGGGTAACGGAGGCTCTTTGAAGGATGGAGCAGAGGCCTTTATGCTGTTCCTGCGTGTCGCGCCGCTCAGCTGGTTCTTTGGTCTAGTTTACTCACTTAATACAGGGCTCGAGCCAGTGGAAGTGGAGGCCAAGGCCACGAAATACGCACGATGCTGCAGGGTTCACTAGTTGGTGCTTGTTTAAAGGGGTCTTCTTATTACAATAATGACAGCACAGCTTGAACAGTGGAACTGAAACTGATCGACTACATTTGTGGAGGCAGGGTTGAGGGAGGAGTACCCACGCCGGCCTGTGCTCCAAGGTTGCATCACTCCCTGGCGTTTCAACCATCATTTCTGTGCACCGTGTTTACGGCACTGCCTAAAAGAATCGAGAGCAGCTTGAGGCCTGTGTCACGCTCAGCTGGTACATTTCCTGATGCTGAAGCTCTAAATTGACTGTTTTTTTTGTGCAGCGTATTCGTGGCATTGTTGGGTGAAGCCAGGAGCAGCTGCGGGCCTACTTCAAGCTCATCCATAAACCCACTCCGTCCCTGACATTTGAGCTAGAATACTGTCTGTGTTTCTTGTGCAGCGTATTTATGGCACTGCCTGGGAGACCCCGGAGCAGCTGCAGGCCTACATCAAGCTCAAGGAGGAGGCTGCAAAGAGAGACCACCGCAGATTAGGGAGGGAGCTGGACCTGTTCAGTTTGCAAGAGACAGCAGGTGGGTGTGTGGTCGGGTGTGGGGGTCGGGTTTGGGTGTGCGCGTTTGTGTGTGTGTGTGTGTGTGTGCGTGGGTGTATGTGCGTGTGCATGTGCTTTTGTGTGTGTGTGCGTGTGTGAGAGGTCCTCATCGTGTCCTGCCTGCTGTCATTATCGTAACGGAAACCTGCACTGCATATATGCCTTGTCTCACTATTTCAGCGAGCCACGCACCTACCATCCACCCTCCCACAGGTGGAGGCTTGGTAACGGAGGCCTGCACTGTAATGGATGCATTGCCTCACTATTTTAGCGGGCCACACACCTACCATCCAACCTCCCACAGGTGGCGGCTTGGTGTTTTGGCACGGGAACGGAGCGATGATCCGCCACCAGATTGAATCCTTCTGGAAGGACCTGCACATGCAGCAAGGCTACCAGCTCGTGTACTCCCCACACGTGGCCAAGATCGACCTGTGGAAGACGAGCGGCCACTTTGACTTCTACAAGGAGAGCATGTTTGACCAGATGCAGGTGAGCCTCACAGGAATGTTTGAGCAGATGCATGTTTGACCAGAGTGCAGGTGAGCCTCGGAAGAATGTGAAAGTGTGCCCATGCGTGTGTGCGTAAGTTTCTGAGTGGGTGTGTGTTTGAATGTGTTTGTGTGGGTGTGCATTGTAGGGCTTTAGGGCTACTTATAGGGTTGGCCAGAACCATATACGGTTTATATACCGTATTTTTGGCAGGGAAATCACCAAATATACGATCATATACGGTGTATACATACGATTCTGGCCAATCCTAGCTACTTGGAGTCAGAGGCATATTCAGGGAGTGCGAGGTTTGGGCGTGGCAATTTTTTTTTACACAAGGCGTCGCCTTAAGTACCATGTGACTTAATACTACATTCACACGTCAGCAGTGTGAGAGGGCTGCCATCTTAATTGTGCTGTTTTGCCAATGCGCTCCCTTGCATTTGGCGTAAGAACAGCGGCTAAGACTTTCCAGAAACAAGTACCTTGAATTGCAGTACACATTTTTCTCAGACAATTACCTCATATTCACACTACTCCAGATTAAGGATGAGGGCTACCTTTATAAAAGACTCTTTAACAACAAGTACCTTTAAGTGCAGCAGTGCACCATCCTCTTGAACAACGACCTTGTCCTCACTTGTATGTTCTCAAATTCACTGCAGGGTGAGGACAAGTGCTACCTTTATAAAGCCTTTTTAAAACAAGTACCTTTAAAATACAGCAGTACACAGTGTGTGTGTATGTGTGTGTGTGTTTGTGTGTGTGTGTGTGTGTGCGCGCCCCTTAAACAACGACCCCATTCTTACGAGTACGTCCTCACACTCACTGCAGGATGAGGATGAGGGCTGCCTTCATAAAAGCGCACAAACCTTTACATTTGCTGCCAGTCAAAAAGACTACCATGATTACCATGTCAAGCACTCATCTGTTAGCACATACGTACACACCTCGCTGCAGATTGAGGATGAGGAGTGTACCAGATTAAGCTGTCACTCATCTGTTAGCACATACGTACACACCTTGCTGCAGATTGAGGATGAGGAGTACCAGATTAAGCCCATGAACTGCCCCTTCCACGTCGGCATCTACAAGGAAGGCTTCTACAGCTACAAGGACCTTCCCATTCGGCTAGCTGAGCTGGGCACGGTCTACAGGTGCGTGGCTGTGTGTGTGCGTGCGTGCATGTGTGTATGTGTGTGTGTTTGTGTGTGTCCAAGCGCTTATGCATGTGTACTACAAGGACCTTCCTATCCGGCTAGCGGAGCAGGGCAGGGTCTACAGGTGCGTGTGTGTGCGTGCTTGTTTGCTTACGTGCGTATGTGCTTTGCGCATGCTTCAGGGTGCATGGTTATTCACGTGTGCGTGTGTTTGTGCATGACCTAAAGTGTACATGCCTGTATGCATGCGCGCAAGTGTATGTGTGTTCACGTGTTAGGATGCGTGTTTGTCTGTTACTTTGTGTACGTGTGTGTATGGCTAAAGTCACAGTTAGATATAAGTGGAAGAGCACTTGCAGTAGTATGCAGGGAAGTGGAGCTAAGATATTTCTGATGCTACAAAAAAAGCAAAACTTTCCCAAATCTTACATCGTCGTGCCTGTCAATTCATGTGTTTTGTGGCTGGCAGTGGCTTTATTCGGCCATCCTTATTTTTGCCTGTGCATGCGTGTGTGTGTGTGTGTGTGTGTGTGTGTGTGTGTGTGTGTGTGTGTGTGCGCGCGTGCACGCATGTTAGTGTTTGTGTGTGTTTGTGTGTCAAACAAGCATGTCCCTTCAAAGTCCTCAGGCAAAGCAAATAATAAAAAGAAAAAAAGAAGCACTACAGTGAAACATCTCTGAATGATTTATGCCCTTGCACACAAGTATTACGCTCTAACGAATGGAAAAAACAATAATTGAGCACACATGCATCGTCCATGTCAGCTTGGGCAGGCCGTAGCTTCTCTTATAACAAAGCCACATTTTCAATTCAGGACTCACAACATTTAGAAGCACAGCCCCTTGACTTACGCGTTGATGTCACCTTACGTGTAGCTAGGAGCGATCAGGGACGTGTAGCTATGAGCGATCAGGGACGTGTAGGCATGAGCGATCAGGGACGTGTAGGCATGAGCGACCAGGGACGTGTAGGTAGAGCAATCAGGGACGTGTAGGCATGAGCGATCAGGGACGTGTAGGCATGAGCGATCAGGGACGTGTAGGTATGAGCGATTAGGGAACTGTAGGCATGAGGGGACGTGTAGGTATGAGCGATCAGTGACCATGCACGGCTTTTTCAGAGCGCTTGGCTTCACCCCCCTTGTTTGATGTCGACTTCACCGTGCTCGTAGGTATGAGCGATCAGGCACGATGCACGGCTTATTCAGAGCACGTGGCTTCACCCAAGATGACGGCCACATCTTCTGCCTCCCCGACCAGATCTCCGCAGAGATTGTGGGAGTGCTGAATCTCATGGAGCAGGTGCTGTCGACCTTTGGGTTCTCTCAGTACGAGGTCAACTTGTCGACACGGCCAGAGAAGTCTGTAGGTGGGTGTGAGGTGCCGAACCTTCAGGCTGTAGGGTTTATCAAGCAGGTAAAAACTGCCAACTTGCAAACAAGCTGCTGTCATGGGTTGATGCTAGGGTTGGCCAGAACCGTATAATTACACCGTTTATGACCGTATATTTTGTGATTTCCCTGCCAAACATACCGTACACACACCTTATACGTATAGTTCTGGCCAACCCTAGTTGTTGCCTTAACGTCTACGCCAAATCCCTTTAGGCTATAGGTTTCATGAAGCAGGTGAAAACCGCCAAGGCAGCAAACGAGCAGCTGTCATGGATTGTTTCCTGTACGCCCACACCAATTTCTGACTCCTATGACTGACGCAAGAGACACCAATTTCTGACTCCTATGACTGACGCAAGAGACACCAATTTCTGACTCCTATGACTGACGCAAGAGACACCAATTTCTGACTCCTGTGACTGACGCAAGAGACACCAATTTTTGACTCCTATGACTGACGCAAGAGAAGCCTGTTTTCATGTTGGTCGCCTGGACATCATTCCTGCATGTCATCACAAAAGCATCTGTGCTGTTTAGAAGCCTGTGATGAGATTACAAGCAATGGATCAACCACCTTACTGTGCTGGTGAAAACTATTCTGCTGAGGCTTCGCAGTAATTGCATACACTTCGCACACAATTTTGTACAACTGTGTATCACCATAGCCTGTGATGAGATTACAAGCAATGGATCAACCACCTTACTGTGCTGGTGAAAACTATGCTGCTGAGGCTTCGCAGTAATTGCATACACTTCGCACACAATTTTGTACAACTATGTATTACCGTAGCCTGTGATGAGATTACAAGCAATGGATCAACCACCTTACTGTGCTGGTGAAAACTCTGCTGCTGAGGCTCCTTGGGTTTCGGCGTGCATTTAGATCCATCTCTCCTCTGTACTTCCATCGCCTCTGCTTTCCAGCAACCCTCCTGGCATTATCACGCATTACATGGTCACGTGTATAACTCACAAAATTGTATTTTCATGTGGCAATTGACGGCAGGTGGCAACAACTTCTGGCATTTTCTGCAGGAAGTTTTTAACTTTAATCCGTGCATTATGTCATTTCTGCCTAATCGTTGCTCGTTGCGCAGGTGACGACAACTTCTGGCAGATTGCAGAGAGTTCTCTGGTGGAGGCCTTAGATTCTAAAGGCTGGTCTTATCAGGTAAGGCTCGTTTTTCCAGCCACACCGCTTGCTTATGTCTACTCCAGGCTACCGGTTTTCCAGGGGGAAGCGGTATTTTCCTCTTGCAAGCAGGCAGAAGGTCGTTGCTCTCGCGTAGTTCAGGTGCACAGAATCTCGTAGTCGTGGGCTCCATCGTAGGTAGCTGCAGGTTTTGGTAGTTGTGGCCAATGATGGTTTGCCATTGCTCCACATAGCTCAGGTGCACAGGTGCACATATTTTTGTAGATGTGGGCTCCATCGTAGGTATCGTAGGTAGCTGCAGGTTTTGGTAGTAATGGACAGTGATGGTTTGCAAGCCGTTGCTCTCACGTAGTTCAGGTGCACAGGTGCACATATCTTTGTAGAGAAAAATACCCCCCCCTGCAGCCGTGCAAAGCCCGTGCGCGACGAACTCGCGTCCGTCGTATTTTAGCGTGGTCTCGCTTCCGTTGTATTTCAGCGTGGTCCAAGCGAATGGCCCCCATAGTAAACTCCATCGTTTACAATATAGCTGCCAGCTTCAGCTGTGAAAAGGGGTTTTACAGGCAGTTATAAAATTTTGCAGTTCTATTTTCCAGGTACATGTCCGAGTTGCAGTGATATGTATAAGTTGCATATAAGTTGCAGTTGTAGGTACAAGTGTAAGTTGCAGATGCAATTGCAAAGACCAGGTCACGGTCTTTGTATTACCACGTACACAAATAAGTTGCCTAAGCCACCTGCAAAGTTAGGTCACAGGGCATGTACTACTTGAACAGGCCACCTGCAAAGCCAGCTATTATATTCAGGTGTTACATCAGTGCTTACTGCTAAAACATTGGACCTACAGCCTTCTTGTTCACTGATGTTGTAAGGAACCCAGTTCTGTGTCGCCTGTGCACAGCATAGCCACCTGACACTGTCTATTGCGATCACAGATAGACGAAGGGGGAGGTGCCTTCTACGGCCCCAAAATTGACCTCAAGATCCAAGATGCCATCGGCCGAAAGTGGCAGTGCTCGACTGTACAACTAGACTTCAACTTGCCACAAAGGTGAGAGCTGTGTGGTGTGTGCTGGCTTGTGTGGTGTGTACTGGCTTGTATGCTGGCTTGTACAACCAGACTTCAACTTGCCACAAAGGTGAGAGCTGTGTGGTGTGCGCTGGCTTGTGTGGTGTGTACTGGCTTGTGGTCAAGCCAGTGTACAAGGCAGTGATATGTGCCTGTCTGTATGTGCCTGTACCTCAATTGCTGCATGAGTGTGTGTGTGTGTGTTCGTGTGCTGCAGGTAAGTGTGTGTGCGCATGTTACATCAGCCCTGTTTAAGCACACTTGATATTGTGGAACTTGCTTACCATTAATGTTGTCGCACTGTGTCAGAATCACGCCTTCCACATGCAAAGCAGGCTATTTAAAAATCGGAGTGTGTGTGGTGCTTGCTGGAGCAGTTCATACCAATAAGACTTAGTAGTGAAGTCCTTAGCCGATGCACACACACACACACACTCTCACACACACACACACACACGTCCGCTCAGCATAGCACCGTGAGGTCGCAATGACACAACGCCTGCCCTGCACTGCGGATGCGCACAGATTCAACATGACCTACGTAGACGAAGAGAACAACAGGCAGCGACCCATCATGATTCATCGTGCCATTTTTGGCAGCATCGAGCGCTTTTTCGGCATCCTCATAGAAAACTACGCAGGCGCGTTCCCCCTGTGGATGGCACCCACTCAGGTTAGTGCAAGATGTGTGCGTGTGCGTGTGTATGTGTGTGTACGTATGTGTGAGTGTGTGTGAGAGTATGAGGACACTAGACCTTTGCTTGCAAGAAAGATGGCGCAAAAAAGCCTCTGTTCTGTGTGTACTTGGCTTCTGTAGTCAGGGTGAGCTGCTCTGAAAGACGCGTGGTTGTGGTAGTGGGTCGTTGTGCACTCATTTGCTGTGTCAGCAGGGTTGGTCCTTGTCTTCTCGCGGCACTTGGCAAGCGGAGATGAAGAGCCACAGCTCGTGTTGTCATCATAACATTCTTTGCTCGGCACTTGGCAAGCCGAGATGAAGAGCCACAGCTCGTGTTTTCATCATAACATTATTTGCTCGGCATTGGCAAGCCGAGATGAAGAGCCACAGACTGTGTTGCCATCATAACATTCTTTGCTCGGCACTTGGCAAACCGAGATGAAGAGCCACAGCTCGTGTTTTTATCATAACATTATTTGCTTGGCATTGGCAAGCCGAGATGAAGAGCCACGGCTCGTGATTTTATCATAACATTCTTTGCTCGGCACTTGGCAAGCCGAGATGAAGAGCCACAGCTCGTATTTTTATCATAACATTATTTGCTCGGCATTGGCAAGCCGAGATGAAGAGCCACGGCTCGTGATTTTATCATAACATTCTTTGCTTGGCACCTGGCAAGCCAAGATGAAAAGCCATAGATTGTGTTGCCATCATAACAAAGGTGTACAGTTGACCAAGACCATGTACTTACAGTATGATGACGTCTGGTTCATTTGACAACGTTGGCAGATTTCACATTGACACAATAATAACCGCTACAAAGTACCCAGACCGTGTTGCCAGGCATGTTTTGTGTCATAAGTCACTAAAAAATTTTCATCTTCCTTCCTTCCACCGAACTCCTTGAAGCTCAGCGACTGGTGTACTCTCTATCAGACGGAGGAAGTTTACCAACTGAGTGGCACGGATTTTGATGTCAGGCAGCCTGGGACATGATGCAGCTAGCATTTTTTTTGCTGGACTTCCTGGGATGCGTACAATCATGCATGCGTACATTCCAGTTGCATAATCACTGTGCAAAAATATCACTTGCCCCCTCCGTGGCTAGGTGTGGCTGGAAAATAAATCAAATGCATCCAGTTGTCTGCCCTCTTGTTCCCTGTATGCTTACTTTAAGCTTGCCTGTAAGTTGTGCTTTGCAGATGCTGACCACAAACGACGTAGTCATTACAGCATTTCAATCCTAACCCCACCCTGTCAAACCCAACAATTCTGGTACGGCTGCAAAACGTGGATAACAGGGTTGCTTAAACACACGTCTTTATTCCCACCATCATGTGCCTGAATTACCTACACCCAAATTGTGCAGGTTCTGCTGCTGACCATGAACAGTACAGTCACTTAAAACATGTACAAAGAATGTATTGATCATTTCCACACTGTGAAACCTACTTCCAAACGTGCAGGTTCGGCTACTGACCATGAACGATGAGGTTAACGTGTACGCCCAAGAAGTAGCGGCAGGCATGCGCAAGCAGGGCATTCGTGTCAAGGTGGAGGGGGGTGCATCCATGATGAAGCTCATCCGCAATGCCAGCACCGCCAAGACGCCCGTCATGTGTGTCGTCGGGAAGCAGGCAAGTCACACACACACACACACACACACAGACACACACACAGACACACACACACATACACACATGCTGACATGGATGCTTGCTTGGCCGTGAGCATTCCTGGACTGACAATTTTAGGAGCGATGGACCCTGCCTGCTTGTGAAGCGACGTGCCTGCGCAAGTTGTTATCTGTGTGTTGCATGCTGCAGGCGCTGCACACTTGCTAGTCATAAGCCCGCATGAGTTAAGGCTAGTGCAAAGATGATGCATGGCTGTGCCATCGTATTACATACATACATGGTGCCATCATACGATGCATGGTCGTGCCATCTACACCTGAAGTCACACCTGATTGTGTGTGCTCATGTGTGCAGGAGGCCGAGAACAAGTCTCTCAGTGTGCGGCTACTTGGGAACGTGGATCTGGGGGTGATGCCCCATGAGGAGGTTTCATCACGCCTTTTGGCAGCCATCGCCTCCAAAGGCAGCTTTTGAGGTTTCCTCTGAACTCAAACTTGGCTTGAGCTGACACTGAAACACTTGTCGGTCAAAATTTGCATTGTTTTTATGCCCACTTTTCCTTCTGTACTTTTATTCCTGAAAGAGAAGCTTTCCAAACCGTTCTTTCTGGTTTAGACATGTACCATGTCGATAATTAGTGATTGTAATTGGCTCAGGTAGTAGCTCGGCAGTGACATCCGTTCCTCCCTACGCTATTCAAGTGTACTAATTTTCTATAAGGTGTAAACACTACCGGCCAGAAATTGTTGTTGTTTATGCACCACCCAATGGACGCAAAGACACACAACATCCGAGACTTTTCAGTGGGGACCAGGTGATGATTGAGGCAGAGGCCTGCGTACCACCCGGGGAATTGCTCTCAGGCTGATATATTTGATGATGATGGCGTATTACATAGGTCCAGGGGAGCTAGCAAACTCCCTACTACGAGGTTGAAACGAAACTGAAAGTTGATAAATAAAAGGGAAGCAAAAGAGGCAGGCTGGAAGCGATTACAGAAAATAGGGGGGACAATTAAGGTGATGATAAGAAGGGCAAAACATGTACGAGAAGGTCAAGCACGGAAAAGAATGAAGGAAGGAAAGCCTGCGTACTTTGGTGCCCACGTAGAAAAAACGAGGTTTAAATGGACATGGCTAGTAAAAAGTAAAAGGGCAAGGCAACGGGCCGATCTACCTACACCACCGCGAGGCACCGAACATACAAACTAGGGAAGTTAAGAGTTACCAGGATACAAGCAGCTAAGCCAATACGTCACTCTCATCATTACGAGCCAGTACTTGGGAGACGCGAAAGGAGTACAAAGAAATAAAGGTTTAGACAACAAGAGTCAGGTTGTTCTACTAAGGGCGTGCCGAGAGCAAGGCGAAGCAGGCCAACCTAGACCTAGAGCAAGATTGCAACAGACAGTGCATGCTCCCTGTGTCTATGTATCTATGATTCATGCTTCAATGGTTACATTGGTTACAATGGGGGGTGACCTTCAGCCAGGTTGTTTGGCTGATCGGCTGCTGACTGGTCTCGGCCAGCCACAAATTTATCCACAAGCTCAGAAAGAAAGAGGGAAAGTCTAGTGTTCTGCTGAGAAAGGAAATTATGAGCAAGATGGTTGTTGACCTGTTGCAGCAAAAAGGGTTGGGAAGCTGGAAAGTCCTCAAAAAAGGCGTAAATAGAAAGGAAAAATGTTTACTCAGCTCACAAACTCGATGGTCTTGGCAAAATAAAAGAGCGTGCACCTCGTTCTGAACATGTTTATCTTCACCAGGACATTGGTCACATACGCAAGAACCATCTTCAAGTTACGCTGCTGCCTCAACTTTCAAATTATGCGCACGCAAGCGGAGTCTATTTTAATTGCGCATAATATGTTTGGACAGATCAAAATGAAGATACCGTGGTACAATAGTCGGCATACGATCATTTCTAGAAAAGGAGATGGCAAACCAAGATTGATAAATGTCAGTTTCTTGTTGTGCGTGTTGGGGTCCACCAACTCAGCGTCTCTCCAAACACCTCTCATCCTATGCTTCAAATCTGCAGTGAACACTTGCATGGGAATTGCACGCCCAGTTTGAGCAGCTTGTACATACAACTCACACCCATGCAGCCCTTGAAAAGCGCTCAACAATTGAGCTGTCCAGCAGGCACTTGAACGAGGCTGTAAACTGAGATCAGTCTAGACTACCCTCCGCAAAGTGTCACTGTTGGTATTTAGTATACTATTGACAGCTGACCGAAACCAGTAGAACAGCAACGGTTTATGTCCACATTCTTAAAGAACAGCCCAATTATTGGTAGACCGCTTCACACCTAACGTGCCCTTCAGAAAATGCAAATAAAGCGTAGACAGCGAGCTGGAGAACTCCCTGTCTGCCTGCAAAAAACCAGTACCCCATACTTGACTACCATACATGCCAGCAGGAATAACATACGTCTTAGCGAGCCACAAAGAAGTGTGTGGCCTGTCTGCCAAAGCGTGTTTACACACAAATCTACGTATCTTATAGGCAGAGGCAAGAAAAGGACGGGCCGCGTGTTCAGCAGACTTAGCCATGATCAAGGTCCTGTAGAAAACTATGCCCAAACACCTAAAAGAATTTTTGTGATGAAGGCTGGCACCGCCAGCATCAAAAACTCTTGATCGTCTTGACCATGTGCCTCTCTCCAAGCTGTCTGATGCCTGAATCTCAAGTCTATGCGCAAATTAAGAGTATTCAGCTTCCTGCAATGTAATAAGTCACTTCTGTATACAATGCCATTCTGCAAATCACCAAAAGCATCCTTCATCTGTCTAGTCCAACAATTAGAAGCACCAGAACTCCCAAGGGAAATAATTGCTTTCATAACATTGCGTAAAGTATTGCTGTTTGATTCAACCATCCTGTTCCAAAATTTGGCAGCTGACCTGAACCAGTGAAATTGCAAGAGTTCCTGCGCGCATTCTCGAAGCACACACCAGTTTGCAGAAGTATATTTATTCCCAAAATTCTCTTTAAAATCGCCATGTGTGCGACCTGCAAAGGATTGCTGAAACCATTGTCATGCTTCAGCAGAAATTGCGTAGACCAAATCTGACTGGCATACATGCCTGCTGACAACGCATATGTCTTGAAAAGCCACAACATCGCATGAGGCCTGTCAGAAATCCTGCTTCTTTTCAATTTCAGACTCCTTCACTCTGTGTATAGCTGCATTAAAAGGCTTCAAAGCATGGGACGCAGCATGGTGTAAGTTCATGTGCTTATCAAATAACATTCCCAGGTAGGTAAAAGAATCTCTCTTTTCAAGAATCTCTCTCTTCACCCGAATCTCCATCGCCACCACATCCAAGGAGATGTCCTTCAATCCATTGCCAAAGCAATCCGCCAATCACCATCGCCTATCCACTTCTTCACAGTAAAGTCCCATGCCGGTATTGTCGGTAATGAGCATGCCGACGCCCTTGCTAAAAAGTCAGCCATTACCTACTCCGACTTTGCAGACACCTCCATCAAAACAACAGGCCCTGAGGGAAATGCCTTCTACAACATCCACTGGCTTGCAAAAAAAGACACAGAAAACCAAACACAAACCCATAATCATACCCATGCAACAAATATTTATGATGAAGGGTGGCACTGCCAACATGATTCATGCTTCACCAGAACCTATCTGCTTCTATATCTAGGTTTGGCCAGAACCATACATTTATAGGTATATACGATGTATATGTGGTATTTTTGGCAGGGAAATCACCATACATACGGTCATATACGGTGTGCATTTACGGTTCTAACTAACCCTATCTATATCAGCAAGGAACCAGCACTGAAGCTCCTCAGCACGGCACCAGATCGACTTACCTTCCAAATCTTCAAGCTGCATTAAAATCCCACATGCACTCATATCATAGACTGGGTTATGCCAACTCCAAAACAAGGTACTATTCTTGCTACCAGAGTGTACTTCCACACGTACACAAAGGCATTAGCAACGCATTTTGGAACATGTCCAATCTCTCCCCCCAAATGAAACACAATGTCTTTCACTACCGCACAAGCACCCTTTTCAACCAGAAACATGCTGTCCGCTTCAAAAAGTCCACTAGCCTGATCATTTTTTAAATAATACAGCAGCGAATTCTAAAGGCATTCTCAAGATGTAATGTTCTGAGTTGTATGCAATTATGAATCGTTACATTCTCAAGACAAACACACTTTGCAAAAAATGCAGGTAATACCATTATTGAACATAAGCATCTTGCTTCTCCCTCGCAGGTGGCTACCGTGCGTTTTAGAAGTGACATAACAAAAAGGTAATTAAATGATTGGTGACTTGGAAAAGAGTGCAAGCATACAGTATCCTGTAGACCTGACTGCTGCCACATATCTGACTGCTCTGCACCACGTGCGTTTCTACAGGGCCTCAAGGCACTACCTATTCATTGGGGTGCCACGCTATCGCCTCCGGGTCAACTTCAGAATTGCAGAGATCTTTTGTACAATACCAGTTGGGCCGAAACATGATACAATTGGTTTAAGCTATTCATTTGGGTGCCACGCTATCGCCTCCGGGTTAGCATCAGAATCGCGGAGATCTTTTGTACGATGCCAGTTGAGCCAAACATGATTCAAGTGGTTTAAACTTAGAAGTACAAGTATCAATTATCACACATTACAGAACGTAAGCAATTCTTTTAGATGTGGCATGATACAAGTGGTTCTGGCTAACCCTCCCTCAACATCCCACATGTACTAACAACGCACGATAATAACTATCTCCTTGTATGCCATGAGTAATAAACCAGCACGTACAAGCATAACAACATGCAATCACTCTATGCAAGGGGTGATACCACCACAATGGCTGCTCATATAGGTTCCAACAAATAAATAAATCAAAAAGATTGACAGCTGCACTAATAAATTTGTGAACTTCTGAGTTATGTTGAAAATAAAACCTTTGATATCACCTTCAGAAATATTATCAAATAAATGGATGAACTGGTGCCGTAAATGTTTGGTACGATACATGAAATGTTTCTCATCTTGAATGTAATCCCCGTTTTCACACAAATTGCAAACACGTGCACTCCTGTCCGGGCTCCTGCCGTATAAAACAATTACGCCATGTCCTCGAATCCTGAACCAAGCTACGTTCCTCATGACACTTTTGCTTAGAGCCATCTTCAAATACTCGGGCAAAACAAATGGTGCACTTACATCAGAAACCGGTCTCTCAGGCGAAGCAAACCAGTCGTGATAAGCCACAGACTTTTTTTAACAAGAGCAAGGATTTTGACCATGTGCCTCTCTCCAAACTGCCTGATGCCTGAATCTCAAGTCTATGTGCAAATTAGAAATTTTCAGCTTCCTGTAATGTAAAAAGTCGCTGTATATTAAGTGCCATTCTGCAAATCACCAAAGGCATCCTTCATCTGTCTAGTCCAACGTTTAGAAGCACCAAAATTCCCAAGGGAAATATCTGCTTTCAACACATCGTGTAAAGTGTTGCCATTTAAATTAACCTTCTATACCAAATTTGGCTTCCTGTTGGTAGTCCCGCCTTCGCTCCAAAGCGGATGCAAGCCTTTATTGGACACGCAGGTACATTTCGTTGCATCGCTGGATGAAGCTTTAGTCAAAGATTACAGATATAAACAGGTGCCTTATTTGCCTGTCATATTGAGGCAGCCAGCGGCAACGACAGATCTAAATGCTACTGCTTAGGCCTACCTCCGTACCTCCGTACCTCCTCCTCACCATGCAGTTTGCCGAAGTAAAGCAGCATTACTTCTATCGCAGTAGATATCATACACCCTGCCCTGTCTGTCAACAATCAGTCAGTGCTCTTCATATTTTCTCAGGGTGTCAACACAATATCATCTCTGGCATGATCACTGGACACCATAATGTTGCCTGCAGACTCATCATAAAAGCCATCAGCAAAGGCTCCTTTGCAGGTTGTATAGTTCATATGGATGCTGGCAGCACTGACTGTTTTGCCCAACAAAACCTTCAAATTCCCGTGCACGCTAGTAGTAGGACTTTACCAGAGGGGGTTAACGGAGCAAATGTCCTGAAATGTGACTTTCTTGTACAAATCATGTTTGAATGTTTTAACTAGATGGTTCATGAAGTCTGGGGCCAATAGGACCACCCCAGTGGTCTGGACAGAAACCCAGTTCAAATTTTGGCACTGAGTTTCTTCATAACAGGCCACCACGCCCCAAGCAGGACCTGGATTCATCCCAAAACAAGACAGGAGGACTTCCTTTATGATACCAAATCATCCTGGGGTTTGAAAAGTATATTCGGTGAAGGTTGATTTTCCACCTGTTTGGCACCCCTTTTGCTGATTTTCTCTAAGGGAATGGGCCAGAATGAAGTATCTGACCAACTACTGAACCGTATCATTTTATTTTTATTGCAATGAGGACTTAACCCATTTGGCTTTTTGATGCTCGTTTATCCGTCAGAGACAGGCTTACTTCCAGTCGCCCCGATGCTATTTTGGTTACTCCCTTACCTGCTAAATCTAAACCACCTTCCACTCCCCATTTGCAACAGGTGCAGCATGCTAGATCTCATGGACAAGTGTGCAGAGCGCACAAATTTAACGCTAGTAAGAGGGAGATACACCTTATTGAAGTGAAGTATTGTGAAGGCAACGTGCAATTCATCGCTTGTTGCAATATCTGGGGTTGACAATACAAATAATGGGCTAACTACTCCTTCAGCTTCTCAGACAGAACGGCAGACAAGGCCATACAAAAGGTGGGTGACAGGCCTTGCAACTGAATCATGGCATCGTTAATATAGTGTGCATACCAGTTGCTAGGTATATTACGTACACAATACTGAAATGCTCCAAACGCCAGTCCGTCATCCTGCAATAGTAGTGGCAGTGGTATTAGCGCAGCATTGGCAGTAAGTGGAATTTATCTGGCCCCTTTGTGACTAGATTGCTTTAAGGGAAATAGATATATGTCTGCCTGTCTCATCGTAAATGAAGCTTTCCAATGCACTGCACTTAATTCGGCCCCTTTGGAAATGTTTGCAAGCTGAATACTACTTAATGTCAGTTTTAAACTCCATTATTTTAAATCAAAAATGGTGTACCTCATACTTGGCGGCTTCTTTGATCCAAAAAACTGGACTCTTCAGGGTAGAAACGCCTGTAGTATCATAGGCAAATTTCTCCGTATACTTGCTGCAGCTCTTCATGACTGACTTGATGTTGTATTTGTGGGCTGTTGCATACACATCCACGACCTGCAAAAGGAATAAAAAATTGTGAGGTAGTAACATGTTGCTCACAATCTTACTTCCGTATTAAGAGCATGAATCCAGCATCGAATCACACCCCTCCTCTTGGCACTACCTGTCTTCAAGCTGACATGCTTCCTAGTTGCCTCTCTTGCTTCTTTTTGTTCTGGTCAGCCTTTCGTGCTCCTCTTCAATTCTTCTTCTTTATCTCTTTTTGTCCACGTAGTAGGGAATTTGTTAATTGAGCAGAATATTGCAATAAGAGCAGTCAAACAGGAAAACCAAATTTTAGAAAGCATATAGGTATGTAGAAGAAAAGGAGTGCTCCTAATCGTTCCAGAATGCACCGACACATACTGACCTTCTGTGGCCCAAGTGGATCTACATTCAAAGGAGATTTGCGGGGATGGATGAACTCAAAGACCAGCTTCCAGGTTTCGCTCGATCCAGTGACCTGCACGCATTCATTCGTAAATTCTTCGTTGTAGTTTATAAGGTCAAATATCACAAAGTCGCTTACAGGTACGACTTCTCTCCCAATGCAAACTGCCCCATCTGCCCTTGCACTGACAGTGCGCTTCACATACTCTCAGGTTGCCAACACACTAAAATGAGGAACATGAGTATAAAACGCCATAATACGGCAAGTGTGCTGATTGTCCAAGCCCTACAAAAGGGACCATGCGGTGCCAATCAAATTGCCTACGCTGATGTAGGCAGCGCAGATAAACTATCAGATCAAGGCCTAGATCTGAGAAACACTGCCAACAAAGCACTGCCCTCTTGGCTGCTACCAAAACTAACAGCACATGCTTTAAAAGCCTCTTCTCGTCCTGACGCCATCCTCTTTCAACCTCGCCCTGTGTGTTCCTCTTGCGTAACCACCCGCAACCCAAACTTTCAACGGCTTGCTAAAGACAAGAAATTGAATCCAAACCAGTGGGAGGTTCACCTGATTGAGTTTAAATAATGTGAAGACACTAGGCCTGATCCCCAACTCAAAAAAGCAAAAGCACAGCACAGCATGCATATTGCCAACCTAAACAGACAAGGATGTAGGGAAGTCAAGCTTCACGTAATCCTCGTTGGAGCTATGGGGACTATCTTCAAAGACTATACGGACAAACCACTGGCAGACCTTAATCTGGATTACCATAAGATTAAAATTTTGACACACAAATTGAATGAACACTCCATCAGACATGCATCTGCACTCATAAAAACAAGGTATGCACTGCAATATAACACAAACAACAACAGTCAAGGATTGGGTCCGGGTGCTACGGCACACAACCCCCCTAACCCACATTAATTTCTTTTTAATTATTGCGCAGTGGGGGGTTGCCTGATGCGGGCACCTAAGTAACCCCCTCCCTTATTCATGCTGGCTGTGTCATCACTACCAGCGGAGTCTTATCTTTTTTTCTTTTTTATCACAAAGTTATGGATCGACTGTCAACCAATTTAGGGTTTACACTGTCACACGATTTGTCGCTGCAGCGACACCATTTGAGCATGACATTGTCGACTCCACCATGTCGAGATCAAGTATTGTGAAGACACCAGACCTCAGAACCAGCTTAACGCCGCAAAGGAACAGCACAAAGACCTCTGCAACAATCTCCAAGGAGCCTCCGTTACTCTCCACATCATCCTTTTGGGTGTGGGTGGCACCATCTACAACAGTCACACTCTGAAGCCTTTCAAGGAACTGGGTCTTGATTCTCACTCTCAAAGCGTTAAGACGCCCGCCTCCAAGCTCCATGTGCACTCTGTGAACTTTGCTGCTAAACTTGTCCATACCAGACGTGCCCTCTCCAGTACTGTTATCAACTCTCATCAGGAGCCGGTTTTAGGCCAAGCCTGCAACCCTCCTGATCCTCATTAACTTTCCTTTCCTTTTCACAGTGGAGGAGCTTTACGGTACTCGGTACCAAAGTGGCTCCTTTTCCTTAATTAATGTGGGGGGTGGCTTTCATGCATTCCCCCCCCTTTTTTTTACATTGCGTTGGCAATTTATTGTGTGTTCAAGATCTAAACCTGCGCGTAAAAATGATAACCTGCACTGCCTCTTGTGATGCGACCGAGGGCATGTCTTGGAAGAAGGGGGAAGCCAATTCAAGGATGATCTACGTGGTAGTTTTGGGTCGCTCAATAAGTTGACGATAAGCAATTTGATGGTCCAGATCAGTTGCATTGCCCTCATATCACCCACCATTGGCACTTCAAACTCTCCTCCATCCTCTGTCTGGAGCACGATGGTGTTGGCACCGGTGGGGGCGACATCCAGGAACGGCTTGTTCAACGCTGCCTTGGGTGTATTGCTAGTCATGATTTAGGGTCCTAATCTAGTGTGCGGTTAAAACAAATGAGGAGAATCTCTCGTGATTATACCGTTATTCTTCTTGGAATTTCAAGCCTCCCTCGGAGTCCGAATCCCGGATTCTTAAAACAGACAAAAATTAAATTTAGCATCTATATTGTTTAATGATGTCGTGTGGACGTGTTCTTTGATGATGGAAGCGATATTGATAAGGCGCCTCTGCTGGCGGTAAAGTAACCCTGTACAAATTCCAGTTGCCATTTGACCTCATCTACAACAGAAGGTAACACGCGTATTATCCGTCAAATTGAGGCTGATTTAAAATCCTCTCCCACAAATATGTACAAAGGTAGGCTCATCCAGAAAGCTGTGGAATTCGTGCACCGTTGACCAAAGGTCAAACATCAGTTCTACTCCGGCTTGGCTCCACTGAATGTCGGAGGGGAATTTACACTTGACCAACCTGCCCAAAATCTCTGCCTACGATGCTTTCTATTTAGCTGTTTTTTGGATGGTGCGACCCGTTCCTTCTAACCACTTCGGTGGGAAAGAAAGGGGGGCTTGTGTAGTTAAGGGACTCCTTGTTGGGTCCCTTCTACCTCGCTCTAACTACACGCGTGGAGGAGTAAAATTCTCCAGGACCGCCGGTGGTCCTATCTTCAACCTTATAGGGTAAGGGTGGCACCTTACTTACGAATTGAGCAAAAAACTGAAGAGAGAGAAACATGCCTTCGAAAATCTGAGGACCTAGAAGATAACAAGGAAGTTAGCGGCTGGGCCGTCGGCACCCATACCTGCAACTAAGAAAGCAAGAAGTGATATTACCTTAATGCTGACTAAAAACCAGGTGTAAAAAGGATATTCTCCACAGCGCAAGCTGTGGCAAGAATGTTTGTTCCAACTAACATTTGGTTGCACTTGCCTTCAAGGACGTGTGTACATCTGCAGCTTCAGTACTCTGCAGTTTCCCTGTCCCGCTTGGATTTCACACCTTTGTTTATATGACATTTCCAACCATGCATGCCTCCCTGGCAAATAACCCGCTTTTGCATAAAATCCACAAACAACCGTACGTAACCCATTAGGTGTTGGTATGGTGCACACCTCTGACCCCTACTTCAAGTGCCCAACTAGTTTTTATGGTGAAGGGCCCTATGTTTACGGTGAAGGGCCCTATGTTTACGGTGAAGGGCCCTATATGCTTGCAGCAAAGTACTCTTTCACACCTTAAGGAAGCTTCACGTAGCGTTTTTTCTACGTTTCTTGTTTCACATGTCATTGTCTGCACTGTCCGCATTGCCTGATCTTCTTGGGCATAGACAGAGAGCAAAACACTGCACACCAAATAAATAATTGGTGAAGAATTAAGCTCCTAGTCCTCTGATTGATTTCAGGCCATCTATATTAAATACACCGATGAAATCCTTTATTGTGCACCTCTCAGTTTATTTACAAAAAGCACATGTCACATATACAGCAGTTACAGCAGCAAATCTGGAAAAAGTACCTTGCTTATTGTATCAGTTGAAAGCTCTTCAGCTATAAGGCAAAACAGTTTACACAGCTGTGCAATCTGGAGTGTGCTTCTCCCTCGCACAATACCACATTCATAGAGAAATATTTGTTCGAAAACCTTCTGGACGAATAGCATCCTTCAGGACTGCAGACAAAACCATGCGAAAAGTGGGGGACAGGCCCTGCAGCTCTGCTTCTTCGCAGGAGCTCTTAGCAGACCACAATTCATTCTGGGAGCGGGGGGAGGAGCGGTCCTTGGACGCATGTACCAGGTGAGCTAGAGCACCAAAGGCAAGAGCGTCCTCCTGCAGGCAAGTGCAGTATATTATTTGGGTTTGGTGTCACTGGTAAACTCTGCCTGGAAAAACGAAGCCACGTTGCCTGAACTGTTGGTTATACTGTACGCTGTTTGCAAATAAAGGCAAACCACACAGGCAATAAAAGCACTGTACGCTGTCTGCAAATAAAGGCAAACCACATTAAGGAAAAGGAGTAATGAGCATTTCAGCCTCACTGTAGCACTGCAACACGTTCACGTTCTCTACACAATCACCCGACAGTGCTGTACCTGATACTTTGAGACCTATATTATCCCAAAACTGGGGTTCTTAATCGGAATAGGGCTGGTTTCATCGTAGTGCCGCCACTTCTTGGCAAGCTTGCAGCAGCTGTCCATGACTGATCTGAAGCTGTACCTGTGGGCGACAGCAAAAGCATCCAGGACCTGCACACAATGGACATGCGAGCCCCAATTTGTTTAGTCTACAAGTCTACAAGCATACATAAGGAAGGAGCACGAAGGTGATTTGCCAAATTTCTAGGTAGCTGATGCTCAGCCCCCTAATAAAACATTAGCAAAGTAAACAAGCAAGCTGAGCAGGTTTTGGTGAACATATTGAACATTTGGTAAACGATCAGTATAGTACTTTTAGTACTTCAGTTTAGTACTTCAGTTTAGTACTTATAGTACTTTTGTTAAAAGAGTACGAACAACACAGAACAAAATTGGGGATTGAAAGATTAATAATTTGGTCAGCTTTTTGATTTATAATTTAGGCGTTGTCTACACCAATTCTGGCTTGTAAGGGGCACAACGGCACACACACCGTCAGGGTTTTCCTTGAAATTGAGGTTTCACCGCTGTTTGCTTGAAGGCTTTGAATATTGCACAACAAATTCCCAAGGCTCTTGCCGCTGAACGATTTCAACAAGTCCCAAGTATACAACATGCAACAATGGCCTCAGGGCTAGGCACAGCAACTGAGGGCTAGCAAAAAACTGACGAGCTTGATGAAATGTGCCTTACTAATAGTATGAGAGTGTGCCTAAATAATACCTTTATTCGGTATATGGAGTATACATCACTTTGCGCTGAATACAAAATGTGTCTGAAAATACATGCTGAACGTGACAAGGCGTGACAAGGCGTGAGAAGGCGTGACAAGTTTAAGCTGATATATTTGCAGGTAGGATAAGGCCAAAAGGGGGCATGTTTTTTAAATCAAATATCACTATAGATTGGGCAAAATTCCTGTCTTTTTAGCCTGGTTAAGGAAAGGGTTTGTCATGTGTTCTGCACTGCCCAGTGGATGCTGAGAGTAAAAATTGGAATGAACATTTCAGTGGGGATCAGGTAGTAGTTGGGAGGCAGAGGCCTGCACACTACCAGGAATATTGCTCAGATATTTGTGGGGGTTGCATTCAATGTCTCGTCTCATCTGTATGATTTTTGTCGCAGATCTGATTGCATGTAGGCTTTGATGAGTTCTGTAGCATGTAGACCAGTAACTCCGAGGCTGTGGAGTGGGTTCCTTGTGTGGCTGATGTAGATGGTGCCTGTTGTTCCTAGCAGGATGGTGTGAAGGGTTTTGCGGTGTCCGAGAGAACGAGGCATTAGCAGCTTGTGTTACTCCCGTGCCTTTTCTGCTCGTTGGATAGGGAAAGAGTCTACACAGCATTCAATTTCGATCAGATATATATCACGTTTGTTTGGTTGTATATCTCTTAGTTTCATAGCCAGGGGGTATGGATTGGCAGCGCCATTTGCTAGGTTATCACAGGCAACTCTTCTTGCATTATTCGCAGACCTAGTTCAATATGTGTTTGTTGGGGTTTGTTTGGGGCGTGGTTACTGGGTGGGATTAACTATGGTTGCATCTGGCTTGCTAACTTTCCGTCGCTGTTGCACATTCATATTGGAAGGTAAGAGCCAGGTTGGAGTCATTCCTATCTGTGTCTCCTCGGAATGGCATGTCATGCCTTGTTGTATTATTGCCGCACGACTGCCTACGTCTGCTCGTGCAAGCAGACACACATCCTATGTACCTTGTTAGATCGCTTTCAGAAACTCTTGTCCAGCAGCGTTGTGCCTATTGGAAGTCATCTTATTTATAATGGGGTGGCTACAGCCTGACAGCATGTGGTAGGTGCCATCCAGCTTTTGGCAGATGGGCAGATAGGTCAGCCTTTTATATGGTTTCACTCAGCGGCACGCTGCTGGTTGAAATAGATCCGTACAGCACAGCATGACCTTTTTCTGTTCTGCAAAGGTGATACGGCGAGTTCACGGTAGGGCACTTTACCAGCCTGAGGCTGATGGTGAGGGATAGCGACCATGCCCACACGAGTGACAGCAGATACTTTGCAGCATTGCGTGCAAGATGCTCAGCCGTTCAGAAACTGCATCCATCTGTGGTGAGCAACATTGTGAGTGGCTGGCTCCTCTTTGGGGTTTGGGGCTGCAAAATCTGCGGATTGTCCAAAATTGTTTCATACGACCCAATTAGTCAAATATGATACGGCGTATATCTAAACTTATATTGCAACAGACAGTGCACTATGGTGTATAAAAACCAGCATCCTCTACCGATCCTCTACCCCCAACGCATGAAACAGAAACAGTTGATATGGTGGTGTATTACCCAATTTGCCGCAGGAAATGCTTTGCAAACTATTTGTAGCCGGTCTATAATGTGGGCATTTACACATGTAAGCCTTTTTGTTCCATGCAGCAATAATCTGTGGTCAAGTCACGCTGTACATAGTAACAACAATGCCAAAGTGCGGGGGTGGATGCCTTTGCGCACAATCCGCATCATTAAGTGGCCTGCATATTAATTTCAACCGTAAGGGGCTTTCAGGTGCTGGCACCTGAGTGCTCCTCTTTATCCGCTGCATGTGTCATCACCAACATAGTCTTTTCTTTCCTAATTGTTTCTTCGTGGTCAGTTGAAGAGCAAGAAAGCAGCTCTGTCATCTTTGCTGTGGTCAGCAGAGGAAATGGTATGTCTTGTTTTGTGATGAATAGGGTGGCAGATAAAGAAACCTGAAACTTAAGTGGAAAAAGTATTTTAATTTGCTCCAATAACCTTGCCCCTCGGGTGCTTGCCCCAGCAGGGGAGATGAGTTTTTTTTTGCAAAGTGACTAGGGGCCAAATCAAGTCCTTTTTACAATGCAATCTTCTCTATACCTGAAACACGTTTATTATTCTTGGGCAATGCAAGCAGTCAAAGTGTTGTCAAACTTGCAAGAGCAATTGCAAATTTGTAGAACAAAAAGGAATGTACAACTGCGGCTTTCCTTTCTTTGGCTTCATAAGAGGAACTCTTCAGACAACCAAAAAGCCTCTGAAACAGAATATGGTTATACCTATATCCTATTTAGGCTATGTATTACACTCTAGGCCATACGGAAGGTAGAAGATAGGCCTGGGAACTCCCTGGGACTGATATCACTGATAAGCCACACTGCCCTTGCTCGTACAACATACTGAAACGCCCCAAATGCCAGTTCATCATCCTGCACTTGGTGTGTGATAGAGTAAGCTCCATTGAGTGATTACGTCCTGAATTTCAACAGAGTCAAGAAGCTTGCCTCTGAGCTCTTTGTGCATACTGTCAACTACACTGCTACATCACAATACCGTTACCAACTCTCATCAGAAGCTGGCCAAGCCTACAACCCTCCTGATCCCTGTTTGATCTTTTTGTGGTGGAGGTTTACGTTACTTGTTGCCAGAGTGGCTCCTCTTTGTTCTTTAATGTAGAGTGTTTTTAACCAGGTTGATTTTTTACTGCCTGCGATTTTCGTTTTTTCACTTAATAGGCCAGCAACCATGGCTAGGAGTGTCCCAGCAAGAAAACTCTTTCATCGTTACCTGGTACTTTGAAGCCTCTCTGATCCAGAATACTGGGGAAGACAGGGAAGCAGTCCCAGCATTTGGGTCATAATCAAACATCTCCGCAAACTTGCTGCAGCTCTTCATGACTGACTTAATGTCGTGCTTGTGGGCAACCGCGTACACATCCCTGACCTGCAAAGACACCATAAGGAACATTTTATTATCCATTATAAGTGTGTGTTGCAAGCAAAATTGCTTCCATGTGCTAAAATGCAGGATTGCGCAATGAATCAAGTGAATTATCAATATGAGGGTTCAACGGGTTCAAAACGGCGCTGCGCCACAATTTGCTCCAAAATTGCACCGACACAACAAACTGACCTGCTCTGGCCTAAGGGAATCCACCATCAAAAGAGACTTGCGGGGATGGATGAGCTCAAAAATCAGCTTCCAAGCATTGCTTGATCCACTGACCTGCGTGCAGTTTAAGGCGACCGCTCACACGCTCATTATGTTGGAACCTCCTGACATTATTATACCAGAGTGAGATCTGCATGAGCTGCCCATTGTGTACAGGTAGACAGGCCCAAAAAACTTGTGCGCCTAGTACTATAAGGGCGTAGCAAGAAGTGGGGCTTATCCGCGGCTTATATCAGGCATGGATCACAAAAGTACTATGCATCACTAATATACGAAGTGAACTTGATTGAAATATTATCACCTGGATTGCCTCTCGTGATGCATCCAAAGGCATGTCACTGAAGAATGGGGAAGCCAGATCCAAAATGACCTATGGGTAAAGGAGTAGAAATTCCATTCATTGATTGCTGCAGGTCTAAATGAATCTGCAGGCCTAATTGAATCTCGGCAGCATCCACTGCATGGCTCCTTCCACACGCACCTTTGGCAGTTCAAACTCTCCGCCATCCTCTGTTTGAAGCAGAATGGTATTGGCGCCGGACGGCGCAATATCAAGGTATGGCTTTACTGTCGCCTCGGGTGGCATTCTGATGCTGCTGTTCATTGCTGGTCTTTTATGGACTATTATTTCATTGCTGGTCTTTTATGGACTAGATTATTATATTGTATGCAATAGTGCTTTGAAAACGAGCAATTTCGAATTTCTATTTAAGAATTTAGATTATGAATCCTTGCAAATATCTACGTCACACAGCCTGTAACGTGGGAAAAATGGGGAAGACGGATTTGACCCCGCAAGGCGTACGGATGGCCTCTCAGCTGTTCAGTCGGCGGATTAAAAGAGAATACTGACAACTTCGAATTCTGAGTATTTGTACCTTTCAGATAGGTTTTCATCGGATTGACACGAGTTCGGACGTGTTGCAAGCACAGATGCTGGGTACATCTGGTTATATCTGATTATATCTGATATGTTTTCTGATTTTATTACGACCTGCGTCATTACACAGCCTAGGGCACAGAGATGCTTGATGAATTGTGGGCTAGAAACAGTGTCATTAAAAATTCTACTCCGTTCCGTTTTATTTTGGAACCATCGTCCTTTAGGACTCTGGTTCCCTTCGGTCCGGGAATTGGACAGGGTGTGCAAATTGACTACAAGGGGTACTTAAGGGTTCGAGGGGGGTCCAATGGTGAGTCGGATTTGGGGAAGTCGGAGGTCCGGAGCCAGTTTCTGTCGCAGGTCACCCAGAAGTGTTTTAGATTCGAGGAATTAAGAGATGGACTGTCTCATGGGCAACTGAGCTAGTTTTTAAACATGCTAATTTCTAATCTTCAAGGGGCATCTAATCATACATCAAACTGGAATCAAAGAAGCTTACGGTGAAGTTGACATCATAAGCTAAAGCATGTGCTCACAATTTATGTCGCAGAACTGTGTACATTTGGACAGGATGCACATATAAGACACCTAGATGGGTCCTTGCAAGGGAAATAGCATTTTAACCATCTCATCAACCGTTCATTTCACTTATATTTCTTGCAGGGACCTTTACTCGTTGATGGGATTCAAAGCACAAAAATACGGAACAATACGATGATCTACTATGCGGATTTGGCAGCAAACAGTGTGGTTTACGCCGCAGCCAACAAGGCACGGGTTCCAAGCCTTGAAACTTTGGAATAACCAACGCAGCATTTTTGTGTAAAAGTACCAGGATTGCAAAGAAGCTGAGCTTGCAAGTTTCAAACTACATGGGGACATTTGAAAAACATTACTGGTCGTTATATAATCTTGTGACAGTTTGTCAGAAACAGCACAGTTAATCTCTTGATGTAAACTGGCGTTTCCTGTCCAACATAGGACTTGTCTCTGCTTCTGCAAACTGGTGTGTGCTACGAGTTTGCACGTAAGACCCCTCACATTTTTTATCAGATTATATTATCTTAATTTCAGATAGAGACTCCCTCTAGACCTAGCTTCTAACATTCAGTGTTGTTTCAATGCCAAGACTCTGGTGACTTTTTGGTTGTGGGGCAAGTGCATTCTGTGACGTGTATTACAATATGCAGAAGCAAATTCCACACTCAGCACCACACAAGCTGGTTTTCGCAAAAGACCCCATTCACCAGCTCGAAAACGTGATTATGGCACTAGAAGATGCCAAACTCTTCCACAAAGACATCTATACCCTTAATGTGAATTTTACCTCAGCTTTCAATACCACTGACCACGATCGCATGCTCCGGATAATGTATGACCTTGGTCCCGACTGATGCCATAGATGCTGTCAAAAATCTCTATGAGAATGCCACCACCCAAGTCAAGCTTCCTTCAGGGGTCTGCACAGGTCAAATACCAGTAGAGAGAGGTACGATCCAGGGAGATACCCCCTCCCCATTTCTTTTCCTTCTCTATATGGAACCCCTCCTGCGATGGCTGCATGTAGGAGGACGCGGCTACGTCCACACCTGCATCCCCAATGAAACGAGCTTCAGACGCATCTGGCCAACAACATCAGCAGCGCCTCCTTTGCAGACGACCTCCACTGCCCCACGGGTAACCTGAAAAACCTAAAAGTGCACGCCAATAAACTCACCTTTCACTTTAATTGGGCTGGATTGATTATATCTGGCAGTAAAACTTATGAGTTCAGTGTGAAACACCTGAATTCAGGTTCTTGTAGTGTAGCATCCTGCCAGGCCAGCAATGTTGTTGTTAATATCGATGTTCTCCCCCCTCCTCCACCTTCCAGACCTAGGACTAAGAGCCGTGGTAGGGATGATGGATATATGCACGAAGTTGATATTGCTCCTGATGGGGAGAACGGCAATGAGTATGGCATTGAGGAACCTGAACCTGATGCGCGCCCTGCCCAAAGAAACAAAGAAGCTAATTAGAAGATACGGTTCAAGAAGTCCAAGAAGCGCAGCAAGAATCGCAAACGGAAGCATTCCTCCTCTGACCCTGACTCGTCATCTTCGTCTTCTGTTTCTTCTTCGTCTTCCTTTTCTTCCTCTTCTTCCTCTTCTTCTAACTCTGATACCGACTCCGACTCTGCCTATCACCGCAAGAACAAGAGCAAGAAGAAGTTCAAAGTGAAGCTGGCTTCAAAACATATTCCAAACCTCAACGACAAGCGTCCAGCGAAAGAGAGGCATGATAAGTTAGTTGAGCTCAACAAGCCTCTACACAGGGCACTCCGGCACGCCGAGTCCAACCTTAACGACGTCCAGAAAGCGAGTGCTCCACACAAGACTGCCAAGAAAGTGGTGGCGGAGATCCAAGGTGTGTTGAGGGTGCTTGAGAAGCAATCTAATCATCTCTTTATTGGTGCGACATACGGTTGGGACAAACTCGACAACGCACTAAACCACAGTCACCTGCCATCTAGTACAAAGAAATTCGCTAAAAAGTTGGGCGTGAAGGCTGGTGATGTCAGTAAAGCACCTGTTCCCTTTCTTCCCAAACGCCGCCCACCTTTTACCACTCAGACTTTAAACCACTCCTTGCCTCAACAACATTATAACGCACCACTCCATCCGGCCCCTACTTTTCAGCAATCCTTTCCTATGCCGCCACCCGCTCCACTCCCTTATGTTAATGGTCATGCGGGAGGGAATCGTAGTGGCCCACCTTACACGTCTGGTGCACACACACATTTCCACAACCAATCTGCTGCAAATGGTTTCCGTAGGCCAGGGTACAATGGCTACAAAAATTTCAGCGACACTCCACGCTGATTTGGGAAACTTTGGGCACACGTAACTTTTAATTACTTTCATTCCTTCAAACCTTTTATTCTTGAGGCAATTTCTCTTCTGGTACCACTACGCACCCGGCAATTAATTCTCTGTATTAGGTACTTTCTACAGGCCAGGCCTGAAGGGTGCCAGGCACCGTGGAGGCCCAGGGCCTGCCCCACATGTTCACAACTGACCCAGGCCAGGCCTGAATTTGCATAATTAATTCCCTTGACCCCTGATCTCATCCAGGCCAGGCCTGAACCCAAGCATTTATTACCTTGATCCTTGAACTGATTCAAGCCAGGCCTGCAAGGTGCCAGGCACCACGGAGGCCCAGGGCCTACCACTTTGACCTTGTTATTATTTAATATTCATAATATTCTTGCCCCAAAGAACGTGTATGTAACCTTCCCATATTTCAGGACTCGGGCTTTCCTTTTCATTTTCCGTTGATGCAGGCCCAGCAAAGCCGGCAGTTCCGTCTTCAGGTGGGCTGAAGCGGAATCGTTCTTGGTGGTTGGAAAATTGTTCAGACGAGTGGGTACTTCAGTGGGTGCAGCA
>Ga0307945_1000325_pt1 | contig 31442 bp, 42 predicted proteins | sample OrgLakmetagen228_FD_201818 | JGI IMG/M metagenome (GOLD analysis project Ga0307945, IMG submission 201818) | Saline water microbial communities from Organic Lake, Antarctica - #228 | ecosystem: Environmental > Aquatic > Non-marine Saline and Alkaline > Saline | place: Antarctica: Organic Lake...
CACACACACACACACACACACACACACACACACACACATACACACACACACACACACATGCAAGCACACACGCACACACACTCTCTCACACACACACACCTACACACACGTACACAGAACACACACCACACGCACACACACGTACACGCACGGACACACATACATGCACACACATATACATAAACACACATGCGTGCACCATTACTGCTGCACATGCATGAATTGCAGGCATATTAGAGCAGGGTGACTCAGTTGCACAATGGCTCACAGCGACACTGACTTGTCAAGCTATACACTTTCGGAAAGTGAGAAGAATGTCGATGAGGTGCGAGACGATAAAAAACGCTTTTCAATAGCGATATGAAGCACGTGCTTACTCACATACGCGTGAGAGGAAGTCTGTTAAAGATGAGTGTTATATCACTAGGCAGGGGCCCTTTGTGTAGATGCGCACAACAATCTGCTCAAGTGTATACTTTGGCTCCTGGCCTTCTATGACCACTTTCAGGATGTCACAGCTGCGGATCTGCCAGGAAGCCCTAAGCTCTCAGAGCCTCCCGCACGCAAGGTATCTGACGTCTGTCTGGTGTAAACATTTTGGTTATGTTGTTCGGGGCTTGACCGGGTTTGAAAAAAAGCCACGGCTTGTCCAATTCCAAGCACAAAGGGCCAGACCCTCCCAACCTCCCAACCTCACAATGAACAAACATAGCACTCACACACCTCTAGACCATTGTTCACCTGCCTTTGCACCCTACGTTCTCCACAACTCACATCCCTAATCTATTCTACACTTTGGCCCACTTCCAGACCAAGTATGAAGACCCAAGCTTGGACTCTCTGGAGGGCGGTGACCTGTTGAGGTACTTTGTGTGAGCAATGCTGTTTTGACGATGACATTTGCTTTGACCAATTACTTTCCTTACTCCAGTATCGATGTTGACACACCGATCTTGTACACTGATGTGGACTGTGCCTGCCTCTGACTTCTAGGCGTGACTGACAGCTCCAAGTCACCAATTAGTCAGGGATTGCTCTGTATGAATTCCCTCTTAAATCAGAATGCCAGCGCACATGTGCGCGCATACACACATACGCACACAGACATGCACAAAGACATAAAGATACACAACTCTTACACGCACACACACATACACAAACGCACTGTGGCTTCCGTGCAGCGCCCATCGCTCCTCTCCCTCTCGCTCCACATCTGCCCAGCGTCATACCCCATCAGGAGGTGGTGCCCCCCACACCACGTCCTCTACGATGCCCTCCCCTCATTCGAGGTCACATCAAAGCAGAGACAGCTCTGAGTCACCGGCTGGCAGTCCCAGGACAAAACCGCAGGGGGGTGGCAAAAGTAGGGACACTGACGGTGGTGGTGGTGGTGGTGGTGATAATGGGCCGAGTGATGACAAGCTCGTGCAGCCAGCTGCACGCTCTCCTCTCTCATCGTCCCTCGCCAGTGGCAGCATGTCTGCAGGTGAGGCTTCTCTTCCCCTTTAAATTTGCTTTATCTTTTTCTCCTCCTTCTTGCCCTCCTTCCGTGCTTAAAAAGACCTCCTTGCTGTGCGCAACGGATTGAGGTGTTTGATGGAGGTACTTACTGGGCATCTATTTGGCTTTTCTGACCAAGGGTTTGCCTGATCAAGGGGGATGAGGTAGAAGGCAAGAAATCAGTGAAAAGAAAAGTGTTGGTCTACGCTGGTAGCGGTCACTGTGCCAAATTTTTTTTTAGTATTTCAATCGGCCAAAGCAAGCGAAGCTTGTGGCCAGAGCCAGCGAGACCTGTGGCCAGAGCTAGCATGGCCTGTGGCCGACAAGTCATGCAGCACTTGAGTCTACTGCAAGCCCCAAGCCGGTGCCCCCAGGGCGACACCGCGGCAGAAAGCATCATGACAGCCTGTAAGCAGAGCATCTTGCAGCTTCTGCCCACTGACAACGTATAAGTGTATCGTACATAAGTATTTCACCGCCCCTAATTATTGTTTTTTGGTGGCGACGGTGGCAGATTACTCGTGGAACGGCGGTTAATTATGCATTTATTTCTAGGGGAGCGCTTCAGGTTTTAGGGGGATGGTAGTGAAAAATATTTACACAGTGAAGTATTATTATGGGCCGAGGCAGGTGCCCAAAGGGCAGCCCCTACCAGCACAGCGTGTAGAGGATGAGGGGGAGGAGTTGTGAAGGCGTCGATGCTGTGCAAGCACAGGCTGCAGTGTTGGCATCTGTGCGCCAAGCTAAGGCAGTTGGAAGGCTGGCAGAGGAGCTGGTGTTTTTATCCTATTCAGCCTCCATTTCCTCCTCGAGTTTGTGGAAGTTTTAGGTGGCCACACACTCCCCAGGGCTTCAAAAGCCCCTTTGTGGGGGTATGGTTGCTGTTTTTTCTTTAAGATAAAAACAATACTATGTAATATATAATTTTAAACTCCTGTTTACATCTGGATCGAAGTGCGTCCTTGGTGCTTGGCTGATCTACAAGGACTGCGCTCCGCTTGCAGCAAATTGTGTCTCACTTTCCGTGCCAGGACATGTCAGCAAAGTGACACACAATTTCCTGCAAGAGGAGCACAATCCTTGTGTAGACCAGCCAAGCACCAAGGCCTGATCTGCTGCAATACAGAAAGGCGTGCGTGCAACAGACAAACGCAGCCCAAATTCGGGTAACGCTACTGTGGCTGCATTGGCATGAATAATGATCACGCATTTGAAACATCTTGATAACATTCAAGCACACATGCACACACACAAACGTACACACACATGTACACACACGTGCACACGTACACACACGTACATAATTGCACAGATCTGTCAGAGCAAGGCGGGGGCTACGCTGGTGCTGCCCCATATGCAAGCTCCGCCGCACCTTATGCACCCTATGCTGGGGCACCCTCTGGCGCTCACGCCTATGGGGCACCCTCCAGCTCTGCTGCAGCATACGCTCCTCATGGTGCGTTTTAAGTGGTGTTTGTGGTTGAAAGGTGCCATAATTCCTTGGGTCTGAGTTGTGTGAAAGACGGTGTTTGCAGATTGCTATGGTGCACACAAGTGTTAAATGAAGAGATGGCTGGCATCACTCATACTCGCCAGCTGAGATCCTCTCTAGCACGCTGCAGCACATACATGTAACAACACATGCTATTTGAACCCTGACTGAGGGCACCTTGGAGAGCTAGCTTGGCGCCCTGCCACCAGACTCAAACTGACATAACCTTTTTGCAGCCTCCGCTTGACCGACAGCGTCTTTCTAGAAGCTACTTTCCAGAATTGACGGTGTGTTCTACACTTGCCACCATCGCAGCAGCGTATGCAGCCGGGCAAGTGCCTGTGAGTGCGAGGAGGCCTCCTGCAGGAAGTAGTCCAGGATACAGCAGTGAATATAGCAGGTACGGTAGGATACAGCAGTGAATACAGTACAGTACAGTAGGATACAGCAGTGATTATAGCAGGTAGGTACAGGCAATGATGATGAGTAGGGGTGGTGATCTGATGGAGTTGTGCGAGGATGCTGTGGCAAAGCATAATAGGTATTGCACCTGCAAAAACCAAAAGGATGCTAGTCGCAAGGGACCACAAACTGTGGACTCGGTTGTTTTCTTTGCAGTACAACCAGCTCTGGTTGTTTCTGTGCAACATTCGGGACCAGAGGGTATAAGGCAATAAGAGGATTACGTCTGCCAGCTAGGGATGTTTGTTTGGCCTGTGTTGTTGTGGTATGCATTAGGTAGGAATAGCCAGCTCTGTATTCTACAAACTACACGGGTATGACATGTGTCAGTCATGTCAGATCTTCCCTCTCCGATCCGTGTTTATCTTTGTTGTACGGAGAGCTGCGACACACACACGCTACAGCTATGTACGTACTTATGCCTACTTATGGTTTTATAATAATCTTCAGATCAGGTGAATAACTGTGACACCTTGTGTTATAGGGTAGATGCTCTGCCGCCTAGCAGTCTGTCATCAGGTCAGGCTCTTAGGGTCGCATTTCAAGGCCCCTCAAGGATGTGGGCACTTAGCTGACTAGATGCAACCGTTAATGTGTGTTTGTAAGTATGTGTCATAATTAATGTTCGGGCATTATTATCACCGATTAATGTGTGTGTGTTTGCGTGCGTTTCAATTAATGGTTGGGTATTTATTAACACCTTGTCACGCTAAAAAGAGCACGAGCGCATACTCAGCATTTCCACACTCACCGCCCACTGCACAACATTTGAGTGCACATGCACTGCACGTGGAAGTGTATTTTGGTAACAATACTCCCCGAGGTCACACTTTGAGCTGCCCTCCAATACACAATGATACTTCCTGTATAGACACACACATGCACACATGCATGCACCTACGCACAGTGGCAGCTTTGGCATCACAGCCGAGGCTAGTGATGCTGATGGAGGTTGGGTATCTGGAGGCCCTGCCCCCTCCCATCCGTACAACCCCTATAACAGTTCACCCCCCAGGGGCGCTTACTATGCACCACCGCAAGCTGCGTATGACAGCCCGTACAGCGCGCAGGTGGGTTGCTTGATTGATGCTTGTGTATGGAGGCTTGGGGTTTAGCATTAGGCTAACCCTAACCCTAAGTTCTTCAAGACCCATCTAGGGGGGCGCGTATGCTTTGCACTTCTGCGTAACAGGTGCAACAGCTTGCGCAGCACACAGGTGTCTTTTGCCATGTACTGGCAGCTGTTAGTATGGGGTCAGGGTGGCTCTGAATGGCACATGGTTCTGCATGTTGTTTGCACAGCAACACGTTGTTGCCGTTCAGAGTGTGTGTGTTTGTGTGTGTGTGTATGTGTGTGTGTGTGTGTGTAAAGGTGTTATTATAACTCGCGTGGGCGTGTGCGAGTTGGTCCTGCCTTTTCCACGCGCTGCTTGCACCTGCATTGACCATCGATTGGCTACAAAGGATATGATCAGGATTGGCCAGAACCATACGTATACGTCGTATATGATTGTATATTTGATGAAATCCATGCCGAAAATACCGTATAGGTATACACCGTATGTACCGGTATATGGTTCTGGCCAACCTTAGATATGAAACATCACCGCCTCTTCACAAACAGGGCTGCATGCATGGTGCATCTGACCCCACAGCAAGCACCAACAAAACAGCAACCACCTTCACACCTTACCTTTTCAGACTAGGGGTCGTAGAGTAATGGAATTGTTGGTCACTGTGCACAAGCAAGGCACCTTCCCTGCACACACAGGGATACCAGGGCACCAGCCCCAGTGCTACCCCCTCCTCTGCTGTGACATTTCAGCAGTGGCAGCAGCACACACCCTCCTCCGCCGCCTCTCGCCACAACCAGGTCGGTTGGGTGGCAATGTAGGATTGATTTGCCGCTCGTGTTTGCACGAGCAGAACACGTCCTCCCTGTGCAATCATTTGAAAAGCGCAGCAGAACACATTTATATATACACGCACACACACACACACATATATATATACGCACCTTCCACTGCCTTTTGCCTAAGCTGGACTTATGATGTGACCTGCAACTTTGGCAGAGACCACACGTAAGCAAGCCACAGAGCTGAAGCATTTGCGGTACCACTATTGCACTCAAGGTTGGCCAGGACCATATGTATACGGTGTATACACGGCATTTTTGGCATGGATTTCACCAAATGTACGGTCATACACGGCGTATATATACGGCTCTGGCCAACCCTACACAGGAGCGCATGAAATGCCACTTAAGCTCTTAAGAGGTAGTGGCAAATTGAGTGCCACATCACCTCTGCTGTGCCATATTGTGCCATATTGCAAAATGCTCTAGCTGCACTTTGTGCATGTGCCCCTTCATGAACGAGGGAAAGGGCGCGTCTCTGTGCCACCACCACCACCACCTTGCATAAGCAGCCTTTCCAAATGTTGGCCCCATTTCCATCTGAAAGCTTCTTTCGCAGGATTATACTGTAGCCACCATAAACCTGCCCCTCAGCTCACTGTGGTCCTTGAGCACACCTCGACCCAACCAGCAACGCACACTTTTCATTGAAACAGATCCACATCACTCAAATGCTCCGGACCCTGACCGCTACTGGATCCGTCTCTGTGGTCGTTCACAACATGCAAACCCTATGCAGAGCTGGTCCAAGAGTCGCGACATCAGTCGCAACCCTTAGCACAGTGCACTCGCCTATCACTGAGGTTGCCGCTCAATTTTTGTGTTCACTTAACTTCTGCTACTCACAGTGTTCACTCTGTCACTCACAGTATGCATACCCTGCACAGAGCCGGCTTGGGGCCATCCAAGACCAGTACTACAATGACGGCTTCTCAGAAGACGAGTTCTCATTGCAGGTGCTCTTTCCTGGCTAGGCACCGACCGTTTGTGCAAATGTGTGTGTATGTGTGGACGTGGGTGTGCGTGTACGTGCACACATCTGTTGTAGGTCTGCCTCTGGAGAAGCCGTTGTCGTGTTGCATACGTCAATGTACACCGCCTTGAGTTTGATGTCACACGTACGTGTGTGTGTGTGTGTGTGTGTGTTCAAACGCCTATGTCTTATGTCATACCTAGTTGCATCATTCGTGCCTTTTGCAGGAGGACCACAGCAGGCCTTCAGTGTATGGGGGCCGCATGAAGGCAAAGTCAAAGCTGGAGTACAGCAGCGACTCGGCAGATTACAGTGGAGACATTTCTTTCAAGTGAGTGACTTTCAAGTGAGACATTTCTTTCAAGTAAGTGGCTTTCAAGTTAATGACTCGGCAGATTACAGTGGAGACATTCCTTTTAAGTGAGTGCCTTTCAAGTGAAACATTTCTTTTAAGTAAGTGACTTTCAAGTGAGACAATTCTTTCAAGTGAGCGGCTTTCAAGTGAGTGATTCGGCAGATTACAGTGGAGACATTTCTTTTATTTGAGTGGCTTTAAGTGAGAAGGATGTGTACTGGTTGCAAAGGCGTGGTTGCCTCACCAGAATTCTAGAAACTCATCTGAAACGGTTGCTGAGTTAGTGCGTGCTACCAAGGGTCAATGACATGGTATGGACAAGAGGCTCCAATTGAGAAGGATCGTCATGTGAAACATGGCTGCTTGCACCAGGGCTCGACTGGTAATTCATCTAGAATTGTTGCATAGTGCGTGCTGCTAGATGCTAATTATGGGCTATTTCCAGGCTCACTTGCGTATATACATGCATACACATGCACACAAGCGTACACACACAACCACAAGCATATGGACATACGCATACCCAGTCACACACATACGCACAATCACGTGCATGCAGTGATGGAGGGAACAGCCGGCCTGCCTCAGCTGGTGCGCACACAAAAAAGGGTAAAAGGGGAGACCAGAAGCAGAACTTTGAGGACACCATGAAGGTGCGTCAGAGACAGCTTGCCGTTTATCTAGGGTTGTTTATGGCTGCATAAAAATGTGTGTCTGTGAGTGTGTGTGTGTGTGTGCGTGTGTGTGTGTGTGGTGTACGCTTACGGTTTTGGGTGTTTGGCAGGAACACTATACAGTAAACACGATTACCGTCTCAACCAATATGACTTACACTGTAGGTCACAGCACCCATCTGCTGGTGCAGGGCAGTCTCAAGGCGACATAGCTGCAGACAAATACCAGGCCACAACTACTTCTGAATGTCCTCTCATTTCCTCTGCACCAAGCGCTCTGCACATGCTGCCAATTCTGCACTCATTTTCCTTACATCAACTGCTCATGCCATGCCCCAAAAATGCCTGCTTTAAATTGCCGTACTTACATTGACTGCTCATGCTTTGCCCCCAAAAAGCCTGCCTTGATTTGCCGTGTGGACTTGCGTCTACGGTGTCTGAAACTGCAAGGCAGGTTTGAGGCCTCGGTGGCTGAAAACTACAAGCGACCCATACACATTTCTGATTGTGCCTCATTCCTGCAAATGCTTACTCTTCATTTGTGCCATCCTGCTCACACCTGCAGGGCAGGCTCGAGGCCACAGTGGCTGAGAACTACAAGCGACACGTCAGCACATGGGACGTGCTGGATGTGTGCAACTGGATCGAGGCCATCGGTTTCCTGCAATACCGCAAGAAGTTTTCGCACAACAGGTGGGCTCACGTCCTTGCACAGCAGTTGGGTGCCTGTTTTACTAAGCGGAAACCATTGTGAGCCTTTCAACGTCACACGCTTGTGGCTTTGTAGTTTTGATGCTGGCGTGGCTTACTTAGTGTACAGCTGATTGTGGCATGCTTTGTGGAGTTGTTGCTGGCGTGGTAGTTTGCAGAGTCGATGGTAGTTTGTAGTTTGTAGAGTTGATGCTGGTGTAGCGGTAAAGTCGTGCCTTGTAAGAGTTATTTCTTGCTTTGTGTGTGCTTGTGTACCTGTGTAAGGGCACCAGGTTGCGGCTCTTTGTACTTGTGCTCTTCACCGAGGTGGCTTGCTTTCCTAGGTGTGGCTGTAGTTTGCACGCCCTTGACTTTTTGCTGCTGACGATTGAGCTGCTTCTGCATTGCTGACGATTGAGCTGTTCCTTCTTCTTGACGCGCATGTGTGCTTGACTTTATGTGTGAGCGGTATGAACGGTGTTTGGTTGCTAGACACATTTGCACGCTGTACTTGCATCTGACGATGCTCTCCGACTGACACACATGGATTGCTTGTGGCTCTAAATGTGCAGCATTGACGGAGCTCTGCTGGTTGAGCTGTCAGATGATCAAATGCGGAAGGGCCTGAACATCCTACCCCTGGGACACAGGGAAACGCTAAAGAAAAAGATACAGGTTTGTTTTGATCCGCCCTTATAAGTTCGTATGCAGGGGTTGGGGGACCTGACCATTCATGTGTGTGCGCATGTGTTATGTTTGCATGTGCTTCTGTGTGTATGAGCAGCAGCAGCATGAAGGAAGGCAAAGGAATTTCCCATATGCATGGATACTAATGGAATTTTAATATGCATGGTGCCAATGTTTTGGCATGGGGCATGTGCTGGCAGTGATTAGCTTCCTTTAGTGGCGGTGAGCCGCGCTTTAGATGGATCCATTTCTCGCGCTTTAAGCTGTGCGCTTAGGTCAGAACAAAATGTCTGCCAGCCTGCAATGTTTTCCTTGTTATTTGATTTTGCAGCAAACGCTCCCCACACTCCATGTTCCTCAGAATCATGCTCTCCACCTCCTTCTCACAAACAAAACCCTCTCATTGCTACATGTAGGATCTGAAGCAGCTGTCCGAGGCGCTCGGGGAAGATGCCAGCACTAGGGCAAAGGGCAAAGCAGAAGCAAGCCTGCACCGCCCCCCACGCATGCCTGCCTCTGCATCCCCCAATGTCATTCCCACAGCTGACTCCTTTCTGGGGCCTGCCCAGGTGAGCACACGTACAGATTTAATTGCGCAAAACGATGAGGTGGTATACAAACAGGTGAGCACACATAAAGGCATAATAATGAGGTGAGCACACGTACAGATGATCTGAGCATAGCAATTGACTACGATGAGGTGAGTACACAGACAGGTGAGCAAACAGAAAGGCACAATAATGATGTGAGCACACGTACAGATGATCTGAGCATAATGATGAGGTGAGTACACAGACAGGTGAGCAAACAGAAAGGCATAATAATGAGGTGAGCACACGTACTGAGGATCTGAGCATAATGATGAGGTGAGTACACAGACAGGTGAGCACACATAAAGGCATATTAATGAGGTGAGCACACTAACTGATGATCTAAGCATAATGATGAGGTGAGTACATTGACAGGTGAGCACACATAAAGGCGAGTTGAGCATAATGATGAGGTGAGCGACACAAAACAAGGAGCACCTAAGCTGTGTCCTGTGAGCACCCTCACACAACCTACTCGTGTGTATTGTGTGTGTATAGTGTGTGTTGTGCATCACGCCTGCGCATCTCTGCATTCATTGTTGTTATTGCTCCACAGACAGTGTGTGTATAGTGTGTGTTGTGCATCACGCCTGCACATCTCTGCTTTCATTGTTATTATTGCTCCACAGACAGCTCCTGTTTGATGACTTCTTGGACCCCTGCCCAGCTTGCACAGGCCCAAGCATGTCAGCTCAATTAGGTGCATGGCGCAAGCGCTTGTTTCCACGAGCAGTCTAAGCTGGCTCACATTTCCTAGCGCACCGATGCTTTTTTCCGCTGCAGCATGCACCATCTGGCATGCCCTGGGATCGCAATTACGCACACCCTTTGTTTGATGGTCTTCCTTGCTCCAGGGCAAGATGACGGTCAAGGAGCAACGCAACAGGCTGAACTATGAGCTGGACAGGATGGCAAACAAAGCAGCTCAAGCCAACGCGTGAGTATGTGGCAGGATATTGCCTGGGTTTGCGCAAGTGTTGAGGATGTAGTGCTGTCATAGCAGTAGGCCTGAGCGCCTAACATTAAAACAGTAGGGCTGGACACCTGGTATTACAGCATCAGTTTTGGATGCAGCTGAAGGCTTGGCACGACTGGAGTGGGTTCAGAGCAATACAGGTACATACTAATCGAGCAGTACTTACAGAGCTTTTAAGGCTTGCCACAACTGGGATAGGTACGGAGCAATAGAGCGTACATACTAATAGAGCAGTACTTGCAGAGGAAAAAAGCAGTTCTTAGGACACAGGAAAACGGTGCTTGCTGGAACGGTCCAGCATCACAGGAGACGTGTTGAGGTGCATGTGTTGCCTGTGCAAGCTGTTCCACGCTCTGTTCTCAATTGAGTTCATGACATGTGATCTATGGCATGTGACAAATGACATGTGATCTGTGACATGTGACAAATGACATGTGATCTGTGACACGTGACACCTGCTACCAGGCTCATCCAGCAGCTGTCACACAACAAAGGCCTCACAGATGAGGAGGTCCGCAGGCTGAAGGGCCAGCTGGCTGTCGTGGAGGCGGAGTACAAAGCATCCGAGCGCGAGTGGGTATTTCACTGCAAAACCACCTGTGCAAATGCCTTGGCAGGGTAGCTGCCGAGGCAGTGCATGCAGTTTTGAGTGTGAGCGGGTGGTGCCTTTTTGATGGCTATTTGAGGCTGCCTACCTGGTAGACATATTAACTAAACTACTTTCAGATATAAAAAGCTGATGCAACAAATACAGTTTGGGTGGTCAAGATATAGTTAAAGCGCCGAACAGTTGTTAATGTAAGGCTGAAAAAAGTACAAGCTCAACTACGTGGTAGGCCAGGTTTCTAAATGTGCCGACTCTTTAAAGATCATCCCATCACAGACTCGCCAATTAGGCATCCAGACAGACTCAGAAGCATGTTGAACGTAATAGACATAGTTGTCAGCATTGTTTGGATGCGAGCTGCATAGCATTTCTCGCAACACGCAGATTGATCTGAGGCTTAGCTCAATTGTTTGCCGTTTAGCGTAATGTACAGAAGACCGATCACCTCTGCTCATTTTCGCCTCGTTATTCATCAATGTGTTTCCTTTCATTTTCTCAATGTCATGCAGAACGGGTGTCGCTGTTGACCCAGATGCTGCAGTGCCTTGGAGGCCGAATAATTTTGAGGTTGGTGTAGTATGCGCAGCACCTTGTTACGTTGCTTGAAATATTGTCATCCGTAGCAATAGAGCCGTAGCACACTATCAAGCGGTGTTTTGCCATGTTTGTCACCTATGTGTTTTACCATAATTGTCGCCTAAGTGAACCGTTCATCAAATCATCCTGCCTCTGCATTCTAGCCAAGCGCGCTGTAGCTTTGTCGCCACCACCACCTACTTTTAACCTGCTGATTTGACTAGCCAGCATTTTGACACACTGCACATTCGTAATACACATTAGAGCTTTGCACAACCAACTTACCAACTAACCAAACAATCGAACAACCATCCAACCTTGTCACCGTCAGCAACAACAGCATCCCGGCCCTGCCTTTGATTCACCCTACACACACGCATACACACTGTAACGATGCTGTCCCTGCCTGTGTGTTACCCTCCACATACAACTGTACTAATTTCTGTCCCTGCCTTCCTCCTGCCCTCTACAGACGTTGGAACGCCACCCTGAGCGCTTTGCTAGGCCTGGAGATGACCCAGACACCGATTTGACTTTCCACCCTCGTATCACCCGCATCAGTGATCTGCCAAAGGTAGCGTTTTCTTGTTGCTTAGACAGGGGGTTTGCTTGGACTGTGGAACGAGCGTAACTTGCCTGAATCTGTTACAGTGATGCAAGCAAATACTGATTTTCCTTCTTGCACACCCTGCTCTTAAACCCTACAATGCATACACACAGCAAATGAGCCGATTGATTTGTTTGTGCAGCCTCTCCTATTGCAGTGTGTTGCCTCTCCTATTGCAGTTCCAGGGGGAGACCAGATGTTTCAAGCTGTTCGACATTGGCGTTGTAGGTTATTAGCATTCACTAACTTTCAAGGACTGCTCTTTGGCTGCAGGACAGCAAATTTAACATGATTAAGGAGGTCTACAGCCGCCCAAGTATCTGGGAAAAGTGAGTGCTACCTACCAGAGAACAAAACGCGTGCACACTGCCTTTATAATCCTTGAGCATCAAAAGGTGGTCTGCGATGTGCCAGGGTTTGCGATAAAAGGTACACGTTAAATGAACCAAAGGCATATGATTTCCAGTTCATCTGCTTTCACAGGTCAGTGCAGATTGCCTTGCAAATTCCCGAGCAATAAAAGGTGGTCTACCATTAACAGTTGTTAGATCACCATAAAAGGCATATAAGCATGTAAGCAAAATATAGGCTGATGGCATATGTTTTGTAAAGACCAGTGCAGCTTACTCTTGTGCAGTTTACACATCATCTGATCACGTGCATTGCTGATGATGTACATGCCTGTCTTTGTTACAGGATGGAGAAAACAGCCGAAAGGAAGGAGAAGTTGCAGGAAAAAGTGAATGATCTACAGAAGAATGTGAGTGTTTGGTGCGCATGTGTAGAAAGGAGTTGAGTGTGTGGATGTGGGTGTGGGTGTGGGTGTGGGCAAGAATGTGGGCGTGGGCGTGGGTGTGGGTGTGGGTGTGAGCGTGGGTGGGCGTGGGGGTGATTGTGTTTGTGTGTTATTCACCGCATCCCATGCTCCTGGTACTCCACCTCTTTCCATCACCTGTCCTTTACCCCTTTTTTCTCTTATTCCTGCCTGATGCGTTTCTACAACAGGCTCTGTCATATCCCCTCGCAATATGAAGATGTAAACACAAAATCCTTTCCGCTGGTCGGTATTCACCACGTTCCGCAAAGCGGATTGTTGCGACCACTAAAAATTTAAAACCCCTCGCAAAATTTTCGTTGGTGCAACAATTTTGTAGACATCCCACCTTTAATCCAGATCAAAACCCCCCAATTTTGCTGTTTTGCTCCAAAAACGCCATTTCTGCCATATTTTGCTTTTAAGGCATGCTGCTTCTTTTTACGTTTGCCTTTGCTGATGTGTACATGTAGGTTTTCCTTGGTCTGTGTGTTCGTTTGCGTGCATGCGTATGTGTGTGTGCGCGCCAGTGTGTATACGCGCGCGCATTTGGGTTTATATGTGTGTGCGCGTGTGCATGCGTGTGTTCGTGTGTGTGCGTCCACGTGTGTGCGTGTGTGTGTGCACCTGTGTATGTGTGCCTTGCTGCCCCAGAGACGCTGCAGCGGTGTGCATGATGCTGTACTGGAGCATCCTTTGCTGAAGCAGGTGTGTGGATGTGCTGCTGCTGCTGCTCCCTGTCTGTTGAGGGCAGGTGCAAGCATTGTGCCCGGCCTGGCCACGATGTCTGAACTATGCTTCAACACACAGTGCGCAGCAAGCATCTGCAACGTGCACTCCATGCCCCGCGAGCAGTCCAAGCCAACACAGACCGTGTTCCTGAAGGTTCCCATCCAAGCAAACTTCCGCGTGTCATGGACATCTAAACTAAAATTACATATCCCATCGAAATTAGTATTACTTCATTCTGCTTGCATGGTCAACTGTGAAATTTGCAGCCGGAACGCAACCAAGGGACTCTGATACAGCAAACGCAGCCAGAAAAAATTGTTGATGGATACTGCACCAGCAGGAAGTGGTCTGGGGGCCTGGCTGAGGAACCCTGGGCAGTTTCCTGGAGCTTCTTAACATGGAACTTGTCTCTAAAACTTCGCATATGGGACCCCAGGGCCCACAAACTTTTGTGGTGCGGTAGAAAAACTGGTTAGAAAGCCTTTGTCCAGTCTCAGCTTGTGAGATGCACTAGGTGGGCCCGGGGAGGCTTGTGTGAAATTTAGTAGAAAGGAGACAACGCTAGGGGCTGACGCCCCCATGAGGGGGGCTATGGCAAAAAGGGGAAAATGTATATTTGAATGTTATTTGTCAAACCTTCAGGCAGGACGGTGCAAAATTGTTTTTGACCCTGATAACTGCCCATCCACCTCTTTGCTACACTAAGCAACACGGAAGTAACACGGAAGAGGTGATCGATACTAAGCTTCAAACCCTGAGCGATGCTCATCGGATCTTTTTTTGCATTAAAAGATGGCCCGTTAGCTTTGTAGAGCTAAATGAAGTGGTGGCTCCCAGATCTGCCATACAGGTTGCAAGAGCAACAACGTGAGCACATACTTGATTTTGCGCAACTGTTTCTCTGTGTGTATTGCTGCACCAACAGATGATACAGGAGCAGAATATGCAGGACCTGAATGATGTGGCAGCAGAGGTCAAGGCAGGAGGGAAGGCAGCGTCAGGCCAGATGGGATACTGGGTGCCCGGTGGTATTGGCCAAAACCACAAGATGCTGAAAAGCGAGGTTGGTTTGTGTCTGTGTGTGTAGATAAGTGTTTACGTGTGTGTAGGGCTGGCCAAAACCATGTATATATACAGTTTATATTTGGTAATTCTGGCAGGGAAATCACCATATATACGGCCATATATACGGTGTAAATAAATTGTCTGGCTAACCCTACGTGGGTGTGCGTGCAAATATATGAGTGTGAGTGTGCGACACTTCAAGGGTTGCCTCTGTATCTGTGTTTGGATGGTTTTGTGTTTAGGTGAAGGTCCGTGACCTGTTTAAGCAAAGCTGTGAAATGAATTAGGGATTTGTACGCAAGTGGGGACAACACCACAAGCGGAGATAGAGGTTCTGTCAAACAGCAAAAACTCACACTACCGAGTGGGTTCAAACCCGCGACCCCAAAGGGTCTGGCCTGACCATGGCTTTCAGGCTGCAACCAATCTGGGATGATCTCTGTATGATAACAATTGAGAAGTTAAAGGGAGTTGAAAATGACAGGCAGTGACAACCACTTTCTATGTCACTATGCTGCACTTAAGGCTGCCTCTTATCAGAATCATAGCTGGCATTAGCGCTGGCTTTATGGCTTCATGTATGCTTTTGTAACGTGCGTTGTGACGTGCTTCCTCACACAGGAGGTCCAAGTGCAAGACAAGGGGGTGGCAGAGATTTCCAAGAATGTACAGTTACTGGAGGCCAAGTTTAAAGAGTAAGTTCAGGGAAAGTACAAGTAGGTAAGCAGGGGTGCCCTGGACTGACTGGAACGGTTATTGATGTCAGTGTCCAGGATGCCCAGATACCTGGTAAAAAACTCAGTTTTGCTGAGCCAGGCTGGTATAGGCGATGTGTGTGTATGTGTGTGTGTAGGAAAAAGGTCCATACGTCTCATCTCAAGGAAAGTTCTTATTGCCTTAATAAATAAAGCACGCAAATGCATTATGTAAAGCCAAACATGCAACCTTTATTGTTGACCTGTCTTACAGTAAAACCGCATGCACACGCAAACATTCATGCACTCACGTTAACACATACGCAATAAGCACGAGCTTAAACAAAGCATGCATCATGTATGCATAGGGTTGGCCAGAACCGTATATCACCTTTCAAATACTGTATATACTGTATATAGGTATATACCGTATAAAACCGTATTCCGTATATACAGAGAAATCGGTACCCTCCAGATTTAAATCATAATGGGCTCATTTTGTAGCTCTTGAAGAGCTGCACACCTATATCCAATTTAGTTGTGCCAAAAAAATCAATATTTGAAGGGTAAGGCCAAAGTAACTGTTCCTGCTGGGATTCGAACCTGAGTCTGGGGTGTACAATTTGAAATACAGTTTTGCACCGTATTTTTATACGGAAATACGGCGTATTTACGCCGTATAATACCTTCATCAATTTCTAGTACGGAAAATACAGTACGTAGATATGCTCCCCCCCCCCTGTATACGGCGTATATACCGTACCGTATAATACCTATAATTATACTTATACGGTTCTGGCCAACCCTATGTATGCACATACACACCAACACAGGGGGTAGCGTGTTCAGTGCCTGGGCCATTACTCGACACAGGCCAAACCTTTTTTTGCTTAATCTCTACTACAACATCCCTGTTCAAGCTTAAAATATGTGCGTACACACACAACACACACACAAGCTCACCAAAGACTTGCATTGAACACACACAACACACATGCACCTATGCAGGTGGCAGTGTGATCAGAGCTTGGGCCCCTTTTCAGGCACAGATCCCAGGGAGGCACGCTTCCCTTATCCAGCCCTTCTGGAGGCTGTAGATGATTTCATTGATGCCCTGCTCACACCCAAAAACGATGTAAGCTTTTAGTTTGCGTGAATGTAACGTGTTGCGTGGCCACACGGCTCGCAACATCACCGGTTTTTACTCAGCAGCAGTTTGCTGACATTGATTTCGCAAGGTGTGCACCTTTTCGCACGACAGCAGACAGCTTTCAAATTCCAATCGAGGTCCATTTGCTGGAAAAACTTAAATCAACACACACACACACACACACACACACACGCATACACACACACACAATGCATGCAACAAGCAACATTTTTGGTATGGGCTTGCTTTTGGTTTGCAACCACTACACAATTTCTGATGTGAACTTTTGCTCTCTGCATCAAGTTATAGGTTCTTGCTACTGTCTGTTGCCCTTTGCAATTCAGGTGATTGGCACGTTCCCCATGGCCGTCAAATCCTTCTTCAAAAACAGCAACTTTGACCTGAAAATGAAGGAGGTGAGGGACTTTCAGAGTTTTCTAAACTGCTCACCTTACCATTGAGACGTTAAAAACACGCAGAGCCCAAACATTATCTGAGGTTACAAGTCAAATACACACACGGTCTGCCAAGCTCACTCCTCTGGATATTGGTGTCACAGAGGCAATCCGTGCTATTAGCGTAGGCGTACGTAGGGTTACTGAGTGGAGGATACCAACCTACAGTTTGGTTTGTGACTGTGTTTTTGTACGTGTAGAGCCAAGGCCTCTTGGTGCATGTGTGTGTGCATGTGTGTATGTGTGTTCAACTAATCTGTGTGTGAGTGTCTGTGAGCGCAGGACGCAATTGGTCATCTGGTGCCTGCTTGCATCAAAATGTAGCGCACATTGTGGATTGTTGCGTTGCTGGTTACGTACTTGTAAACGTACTTGCAAATGCTGCTGGCCGTTTGGCGCCCATGTGTTGTCTGTGCACTTGCAAAACACAGCTAGGTTGTTTCGCCTACTGCTGTGCTCGTGCAGGATGCGGCTGGCCACTTGGTGTATGACCCGGTCCTGAAGCGCCTGGCAGCAATGAAGGGGATTGAGAATATATCTGAGCTGGACAAGGCAAAGATTACTCTTGATCTTGCTGGGAAGCCAAAGGCAAGTGGCTCCTGGTCATGCATGAACAGGGTTGGCCATAACCATACATATACGGTATTTTTGGCAGGGACCTCATCATGTGTCACGTTGCGGAAGGATAGGGTTTGGCTTTGCTGGGAACAAATGTCTGGATCTTGTGAATTGAGAAACACGAAATCTACCTGTTGCAACGAATTGCCATGCAAAGGACAGCGGCTTCTCGTACGGTCAAAAGGAATTGAGATGTAGGAATCACGGTGGAATGAATATGAATCGAATGGCATGATCCGCATATCTATGCCTTTCTTTCTCACCTTTTTGGTGCCCATAAGGGTGCATCACTCGCTTACTTCATTTATATACACCTTTCTTCTAAGCAAGCTTGCATATGCCACCACATACTGCATCTTGTCAGCTGTGTCTACTTATTTAGGAGGGAAGGACCGTGGACATACTCACCCTAACTCGAACAAACTGCAACGATGTACCCTACCCGCAGAAAAAAGGAGATAGTGACACAAACCCGATCGCGTCCTTGAAAAAAAGGCGCGAGTGCGCAAAAGTCAATGCTGCAGCCGGCATGGTCCGCATGGCCAGATTTGTGGCTAGCCAGTGGTAGGTCTGTTTCCTACTACAGGGGGGCCTGTCTGTGAGGCTGATGCACGTTATGGTCAGATAGCCTGGTAGTGTAATCTTTGGTCAGATGATGTATATGTCAGTGAGACTGCGCTGTGTGGCCGAATGTGCAGCTAGCCAGTGTTAGGTCTGTTTACTGTTTCAAATGTCTGCCTATATATACTGAGGTGTACGCTTGGTGCGGCCAAATCTGCAACTAGCCAATGAGTTCAAAGCTCTGATGTGCTTGCGTAAGTGACCGATATCGTGAGCCGTGTTCTTAACATTGTTCTTAACATCAACTTAGTTTCAGTGGTCCCTAGATAGATTTCATCAAATGTATCCACCGCCACCGCAATCGCAGGAAGGGTCAGAAGAAGGCAAAGGCAGATGACGGCAGCTCAGATGAGGAGCACAGAGAGGATGAGGCCAAGAAGAAGCGGGAGCAGAAGCGGTCAGGTGGGCCGCGCACAGAGGGCTTGTGATGTGTCGTCAAGCATCAATTGACTGCGTTAAATTTGAGGCTAGATGTGTCGTCGAGCATCAATTGACTGCGTTAACTTTGAGGCTAGATGTGTCGTCAAGCATCAATTGACTGCGTTAACTTTGAGGCTAGATGTGTCGTCAAGCATCAATTGACTGCGTTAACTTTGAGGCTAGTACTTTGTTGGGCAAGTACCAAGGGCAAAGACAGTGAAGCAATCAGTGCAGGCTTGCAATCTGTCACTATCGACTGCATCATCAAAAAACTCGCACTCTATCAAGCAAGTTTGGATGGTGCAATCAGCAAGACTTGAGCTCAATCAAGCATATGTACCACAGACAATGTCAGTGGAGACTCGCACTCTGTCATATGTACCACAGACAATGTCAGTGGAGGCTCGCACTCTGTCATATGTACCACAGACATTGTCAGTGTGGAGGCTCGCACTCTGTCATATGTACCACAGACATTGTCAGTGTGGAGACTCGCATTCTGTCACTTCCGACTGCGTAACCAGAACAATCGCACTCTACTAAGCAGATATGCATGGAGCAATCAAGCATGTATTGCAGGCCATTGTCATTGGAAGCTTGCACTCTGTCATTACCGACTGCAACCGATCAGTACAGCTTGTGCTCTGTTAGGTGCACATTGAGGGTATAGTTAGAGAGGAATTGGAAGCTTGCACTCTGTCATTACCGACTGCAACCGATCAGTACGGCTTGTGCTCTGTTAGGTGCACATTGAGGGTATAGTCAGAGAGACTTTGCTCTATTCCACACACGCACCGACTACACAGCAGTCAATTAGTGTTGTAACGCTTTCTCAACCCATTTCCCTGTAGCTGCACGTCCATGCACTGAAACACGCATACACGCAATGCTTGCACCCATACATAGAGCTGGCCAGCACTGTACATGCATTGGTACCCAGTATATGACCGTTAGTCAAGAATTATATTTTCATACTATGTCCCTAGTCATTATATGGTATTAGGCAGCATAGCACTTAGTTAGCTTTAGTGTCTTTTGGATCTCCTGCTGGGTCTGTTTCCTTCCCTGTGAATGAGCTGCCAAAACACAACAGTCATGGCCAGCCCTGTTTCCCACACACACTGTTACACTTACACTTACACACACTTTCACTTACACTCACTATCACTCACACTGTCCCCCTTGACTATGCTTCCACACTTACACTGCTCTCTTATGCTTCCGTACCTACACCTATGCTTCCATACTTACACTGCTCTCTTATGCAGGTTCTGATGTGCCTCCCTGTGGACCCTGGCATGGGCATTGCTTTCTTATGCAGGTCAAAATGTGCTCCCCTTCGAGCCCTGGATCTCATATGGCATCCACATTGCTTCCTTATGCAGGTCACAATGTGCTCCCCTACGGGCCCTGGATCTCAAACGGCATCCACTCTGCTTTCTTATGCAGGTTCCAATGTGCTTCCCTATGGGCCTTGTATCTCACATGGCATCCACACAGCTTTCTTATGCAGGTCACAATGTGCTCCCCTATGGGCCCTGAATCTCAAACGGCATCCACTCTGCTTTCTTATGCAGGTCCCAATGTGCTTCCCTATGGGCCTTGTATCTCATATGGCATCCACACAGCTTTCTTATGCAGGTCACAATGTGCTCGCCTACGGGCCCTGGATCTCAAACGGCGTCCACTCTGCTTTCTTATGTAGGTTCCAATGTGCTTCCCTATGGTCCCTGGATCTCATATGGCATCCACACAGCTTTCTTATGCAGGTCACAATGTGCTCCCCTATGGGCCCTGGATCTCAAAGGCATCTACTCTGCTATCTTATGCAGGTCCCAATGTGCTCCCCTATGGGCCCTGGATTTCAAATGGCATCCTAGACCGTGGCAACAAAGCAGAGGGACTGGTAGCACAGCGGATGGGCAAGTTCCGCAAGGTGCGCAATCAGTCCTAGATGCACACATGCAGTGTGCGAGTCTGTGTAGAGCAAGATCATGTGTAAGGGCGTGTTGTAAAGCTGTGGGCTCTGGGTTTGTGAGGCCAGACAGCAGCGAGTTCATGTGGAGCAAGGGTATGCGAGGGTGTGTTATAGGGCTGTGGGCTGTGCGTTTGTCGGGCAAGACAGTCTGAGGGCTGTGCCTTGGTTTGCAGTAATGCATAAAAGCGGTTTGGTGTGTAGATTGCAACAGCTATAATTTGTTTGTGTGTGTGCAGGATAACGTGCCAGTCAGAACGTGATTGCGCGCATCTCATTTTCTTTTAAGCTCGCTATTCAAGAGAGTGCGAGCGCTTTGGTGCCTGTACGCTGCCATTGTCCCCTCACCCTCTGACTGTGTGTGCTGCCTGCAGAAAATAGGCATGGACAACGCCACCATAGAATCAGGGAAGCAAAACGATGAGCAGAGCAAGGCAGAGGCTCTGGACAAGGATGCTGCAAAGGTGAAAAAGCACAGGCCTTTACGCTTGCTTTTGTTCCAGTTGTACTGCCTTACCAAGGCGTTCTGGTGCCCTAGTGAATATAGTAAGTCTAAAGTGGATCCTGTATGCTATTCTGCTATTGCTGTGGCCAAAGCAGTGCGACGTGCCCCTGTGCATGTATGCTGCCATACACCTGACTCATGACTGTGCCACAACACCACCTGTCTGTGCACACACAGGCCGAGCAGTTCTTCCGGCTCCTTGGCTGGCACCATGCCACCCCTGAGCAACAGCCAGGCTCAGGTGACCCCCCCCCAGATGTTACAGGAGACCTGATTAACAGGTGTGAGGCTACAAGGTTGGGTGTGGGTGTGGGTGTGGGCGTGGATGTGGGTGTGGGTGGATGCAAGTGTGGGTATGGGTGTTGAGGGGAGTGTGGGTGGAGTGGAGCGGTGCGCGTGTGTGAGACTGCCTGAGCTCCCCTGTTTCCCTTGTACGTTTGCTTCTCGTCAATGACCCTTCTAGTCTCCTGATTCCAAGTGCCTCAAGGCTTGAAATGCTCATCGTATTATACAATTCACCAGTGTCATTTGCTTGTGTGCAGGCTCTTTGTATTACAATTTACCAATGTCGTTTGCTTGTGTGCAGGCTCTTTGTGTTACAATTTACCAGTGTCATTTACCAGTGCCATTCGCCAATTTACCAGTGTCAATTACCAGTGCTTGTGTGCAGGCTTTTTGTGTTACAATTTACCAGAGTGTCATTTGCTTTTGTGTGCAGGCTCCTGCGCCGTGCTCTGGCCATCGCTGGGCGCAGGGACCAGCAGGTAACCTTAAGGAGAAAGAAAGAAAACATTAGTTTGGCCGCCCTATGTGCAGGGGTCAGCAGGCAGTGTCAGGAAAAATGAGCCATGCAGGCAGTTAAAACTGTTCCATGCGGGCAGTGTTGCCACTCCTCGCACCCATGAATAAAGGCTGATTTGTTTTGGCTGCGGTAGAATAGCTCAAATTTAAGTTTGTCATCGCACTTTCTCATTAGAAATGGTGTGCATATTTCTGCATGTGTATGTGTATTAAAGTTCTTGATAAATAACCGTGACTGAGTGTTTGTGCTACGAGCGCTCGTCTCTAAGCACGTGCCTGGCATCGTCACAGGTGGACATGACAAAGCAAGTCAAAGCTCACAAGGCTGGGATCGTCAAGGACCTGAATCTGTGAGTAGAATGGCCTGAAGGATATCCAGCTGTCTCAATTGGTCCATAAATTGCTTACAACAGAAACTCTACATGTCCAAATTTCCAAGTAATAAACATGTAGAACAAAGTGCTGCTTTTCAGTCTTAAAAGCATCAGCTGCGTTTATTCATGCTCACCGCACACTCTGAAGCGGCATGTCACCTCACTGCTGATTTTACAGGAAGCTCACAAAGCTCCACCCTAAAGACCCCGTGACAAAGGAGCTGCAGTTCAGGCTGACAAAGGTGTGAACAGTATTTGGCGTGACCTCACTGCGACACAATAACACGATTTACCAATGATATACAAAATACAAAGTACAAATGTCGTGAACAGTGTTTGGCGTGACCTCACTGCGACACAATATCACGATTCACCAACGATATACAAAGTACAAATGTCGTGGCGTGGACGTGAATTGATTGGGGTGTAGTCTTATGTAAGGATGGCTGATGTACAACGCGTTGTGTCCTATCGTCTGAACCTTCTGTGTGCCTCATGTTGGCTGTATGCTTGAAAATGGCAGAAGGGGGCAACTGAGCAAGCGCTCGAACATGCTCCTTTTGATCGTAAAGACGCAACTATCAGAGCACGTGCTCGGATTCGGTCAAATCGCTCTGTGTACAGATTGACGGGACTTAATAGGGCACCTCTATCCTAGATGGGTGCTTTTCATGGGAACAGCAGAATAATTCACACCTCTTGCCCAACCTTTCGATCTTCTCTCTCCATACCTTTTGCAATGATCTGTGTCTTTCAAAGGGACTACAAACATGATAGAATGCGGAGATTGGTGCAGTAGGTGATCTGTTATAGTAAGAAGTTGGCATCAAACAGAGGGGTTCACACCACAGCAAATTAAGCATATGTGGTTCAAAAGGCAAGCTGCAATTTTTGTACCCGCAGACATGAACAAGGATTCATAATCTACACAAAACTGGAGCTTGTCAAATGGGCCGCACCTGAGCCAAAGAGCATGTTATAGCATGCCCATTTGGGGTCTCCATTGCCCCTTTTTGTGAAAAAAGTGCGACCTATACCTTGGCATGGTTTGCAAGCAAAGGCGTGTGCACGTGTCTAATGGTATCTTTTGTTGTGGAAGCAGCTCTGAAACTGTGTTGTGCGTGGAACTGTGTAAGCTCACCTTTGCCCCAACTTTCTGCCTCAGGTCAAGAGCTTCTCTATGGACATTGAGCCCCCTCCCCCTGTCGACTTTGAAGCGGAGGAATGGAGGTTAGTGTGAAAAAAGCCGGGCGCGCGAGAGACGGGTGTGACATTTTTTCTTGTCAGCACGTGCTTTTGGTCATTTCTGGTCGGTCCGTGTGGAGTGTAACTGAAGTTTCTAGCATGCAAAAACTACTGCGTACAAAAGTGCAAGTACTGAGAGTCCCTGTTTATCCAGATTAAGAGTAAGTAGTTCATGCCTGAAGTAAGAGTAGGTCCAGAGTAAGGGTAGGTAACTCATGCCTGAAGTCCTTGGTGAAGCTGCTATCATGATCTGATGTGGTCACCCAATATGCACGCAATCGCACAAACGCAGGTGACAAAAACACACTCATCACATGATATACTCACTGCGCTGCTGCCGCCGAAAAAATTATTTGTAGCTCTGCTAGCCTTTTACTGCTAAGCATATTGTTTCCGAAATGCAAATGTGGTTGCCTCCGTCATTTAACACCAGCCTGTTGATGAGGCTCGCCCATATGCTCTCAAGGATCGAGGCCACAACCTTTCCAGACTGACTATGTTTTGAACCTGATGTTGACTGCAGGTCAGATGGCCTTGCCGATCTCCAGGCCCGTGAACTAGACGATGTGCGTGAGAGGCTAAACAAGCAATGGGATAGGGACAGACGGAAGCACTCCGCAGCGGCTGTTAAGGCTGCACAGGCAAGTCTACAGTTCGAAATGCTCTTCTTTTTTGTTCTGCGATTCTTGTAATCAATCAGTCTCCGTGTTTCATTTGACTTGAAATGACTGTATAACTCCATACGAACTGTATAATTTCACCACCATATGAACGGTATAATTCACCACTATATAACTCCACTGTATAACTCTACCATAATATAACTCCACCATACTATAATCTATAATATAACTCCACCACTGTTTATCCACCACTGTATAACTCCATATGATGTGACTGTATAACTCCATTTAAACTGTATAACTCCATATGGACTGTACTCCGTGTCAAATGAACTGTATAACTCCATATGAACTGTAGAACTCCATACCTCGACCCTCCTTATTTGCAACATATGTGCATTTCTTACCTTACCTCTGCAAGGTTTCTGGAGCATACCTGCAATTCAGTGAGCATAGCTTGGTCACTAGTTGCAGATGCGACAGTAGGTTCAATTAGCAAATCGCAAGAGCACTTCTGGCCTACAAACCTTATTACAGTCTTTCACTAACAGCCCCTAAAATACGTCTAACCCTCCTCAGTCTTACCTGCTGCTGCAGAGAATTAATGACCTCAACCAGGTCACTGATGTGGACTGGGATCATGCCGACCAACCTGACTGGGAGGTGGAGGACCTGGTGCGTTTTAACTCTTGGATTGCCTACAAGCTGCCATTTGAGCATAGAACTTGGAACCAAGGGCTTTGCAAACAAAGATTCCTCGCTAATTCATACCTTGTCATGATTGCCAAAACTGCTGTACCTTTGTGCTTTAAACTGTTTTGTGCTTCCACATTTCCGATTTCAGTGGGCTCTCACACCGACTTCAAATTTCCCTCAATGTTCTGTGCAATGAATACACCTGTATGCTCTGTGCAATGAATACACCAGTATGCGCTGTGCAATGAATACACCTGTATGCTCTGTGCAACGAGTACACCTCTGTCTCTACACCCAAATATTGGGTGTGTTAAGTGTGTGTGTGTAAACGTTTTGTGTCGCCTACCATTCACTCCATTGTACCTCCTCACAGCTCATGTCTCACGACTACCTGACCTACTGCTCCAATTTACTGGGCCAACTCCCATCCTCTGAGCTCGACAAGTTTTTGAGGATGCACCCCTCTGGCATCGAGCCAACCAATGAGCAAGTAAGGCCCTGTGTGGCCTGCCTTGCAACTCTTGCTGCATGGAGTGTGTCAGTCACAATTCCTGGGGAACAACTGGTAGCAGCTCAGGAGCAGACGCTGGTGTATGTGTACTTTGTCGTTTCGCTTATCCCCTACTTTAGTGCCTCTGCGCCATCCATGTTTCCCTGACCCAGAGCATTTTTGAGGACAGAAATTCAGATCACCCCCAGTGGTAGGGAGCGTTTGCATGCTGGCATCTTGCCTGTCGCACTTTTACAATTACACTTTATAACCAACAAGCAATGGATTGGCACGTGCAGGCAGCCAATGCAGGGAGAGATCAGGGACCTGGAGCAGGCGGGCTGGTCTTGGAGGTATGGGATGTGGATATTGTGCTGGCATCTACGTTGGTTTAAATGCGTGAGCTGTAGTGAGCACTTTGGTCATGCACTCGTATGAGGTATGCCTTAGTGCCTGCAGGGCCTTGTGTAGGAACTCTTGAGGCGTTGTTTGCACGACTTAGCAGAGTACAACAAGAAAAATCTTTTCTGCTATACTTGTTGTTCATGTACACTTGCATACACACATACATGTACATGCATGTACACACATGTACTTGTACACACATGTACACACATACATGTACACACATACATGTACACACATGTACTTGTATACACACTGTTATTATTCATGTACACTTGCATACACACAGCGCTATGGTGGGGATGACCGAGGGGGGCATAGAGATGATGAAGGGGAGCAGGCCATGCGCAAGAGGCGCTTCGAATCCAGAGCGATGAAGCTGAAAAAGGCCAAGGTTTTCAGGTGCTACTGCTCCTGGTTCCTGTACACAGCACAACAGCTACTACTGACATATGCTTCCTTATGAGGCGCTCCATATTCTGCCAGCAATGTTGAATATAGAGCTTGTTCTATGCTACAGTTCGCTGTAGGCTTTTCATTACACCAAGGCATAAAAAGAATTCCTTATGAGGCGCTCCATATTCTGCCAGCAATGTTGAAGCGCTTGTTTTCTACGTATCCAATGCTGTATGTAGCCTGTAATGTTACGGATGATTGTCTGCTAAATTGCAGGGCCATCACCACCATGAAGTTCGTGGAGTTTACTGACAACAAGATACATGAGCGTGACAAGTGGGTGCCGTGCATCCTTTCTAAAATCAGTGATCAAGCTGCACCTCATAGGTTACTAAATTGAGGAGGTGAACTCACAATCAGCATCTTGACAGCTTGTGTTAACCTCTTAAACTTTGGCTTCATCATTACCGCTACACCAACATGTGCTGAAACCTTTTTTTTCATTCTCTGTGACATAAGTGACTTAGCAGCTGTGGTTTGCCCGTTCACTTGTCATACAAAGTGTGGAGCACCTTCCTGTGTGGCACAGCAAGCAGCCCCACGTTCAATGCCGAATGATGCCCTTAAAACATTTTTGTGTGGCACAGCAAGTAGCCCCACGTGCAATGCCGAGTGGTTCTCTTTCCCACATTTGCCTCTGCCGCCCTCAGTGTCAATCCCTTCCCAATCCCTTCCCCTCACCCTGATTGCCCCAGCCCTGATGTACCTCCCCACTTCTTTGATTGCGTGTGTGCACGTGCGTGTATGTGTGACTGCAGTAAAATGGCAAATGCCCTAGCTGCACTGGACCAAGACAAAAAGAGCAGGCAGCGAGTGATCACCCCTCACGAGCAGGCAAGGATCTTTGGTGGTACTGATAAGGATAGGGGGGTTGTTTGTTAAAGGGAATGCCCACCATGAGCAGGCAAGAATATGTGGTAGTACCGATAAGGAAAGGGGGGGTGTTTGTTAAAGGGGATGCCCACCATGAGCAGGCAAGAATATGTGGTAGTACCGATAAGGAAAGGGGGGGTGTTTGATAAAGGGACCGCCCACCATGAGCAGGCAAGGATTCGTGCAAGGATTTGTACTGATAAGAAAATGGGGGGTGTTTGTTGGAAAGCTGCCCATCATGAGCAGGCAAGAACTTGACGCAGCATTGATTAGGAAAGGGTATTTGTCTGTCTGTTTGATCATTCCTCATGCGCAGGCAAGAACTTAAGAATGCAAGTCAGAAAGGGTGAACGTATTTCGGCGTAACCACTTGTGATGGTTGCAAAGCAGGCAAGAATTGAGAAGGCATGGACAAGGAAAAGGTGCATGTGTGTCTGGTGTTAGTGTGTGCACTTTTTTGTGAGTAGGCAAGGAACTAAGGAACACTAGTTAGGCATTTGAGGACATGAGCAAGGGAAGTCTGTTTTGGGCGCCAATTAAATATGTTGAGACGGATGACAAGTTATTGTGAAATTTAGGACGACTGAGGTTGTGCCCGACATTGTACAGCAAAAAGATGTGTGTTGCACAAATCCACCTCGCGCCTTGAATGCCTACAGTGATTTATTCCCTACCACAAGAATTGATGGATGCTTGCACACTCGCAGGACAGCTTCTTTGCTCGGTTGCTAGGAGACATTGATGCTCGTAAAGATGCGTCAGAGGCACGTGCCGTTGCCCAGATCAACCAGGAAAAGGAGACCATGAAGCACTTCAGGTGGGCATTGCATAATGAAATCCAGCCTTTATTCTCGCCTTTGAGAAGCGAAGGACGCACTTGAAAGTAGGGCTTCTCGATCTGCTGTTCTTTATACAGCGTCAGAATAGGCTGAAATGGTTCCTTGATAAATCTAATGCCAGTGCAAGGGTGCGCCTGTCGCGCACCACAGGGTACAGGGTTGTGTAGTGAAGGATATGGAAAGCTGAGTGTCGTAAAGTATGATCACAAGCAACGTGTGACAATTGTTTGGGCGATTGCTTCAGTTGCGCCGAGTGTCGCAAAGTAAGATCACAAGCAACGTGTGACGATTGCTTGGGCGATTGCTTCAGTTGCAGTAAGCGCGTCGTGCAATGAAGAGGGGCAACTAAACACTGTCTCCTCAGATTGCTTGCACGTGCCACCCACCTACCGTCACCCTTCACTGTGTTCACTTTGTTGCAGGCTACTTGATGAAACCATACATGCCCCTCCATATCTGTGTTTGGTGTACTTGTCCATGCAGGGCCAGGCCGTACTCCCCCTCTGCTCGCTCCCAAGCCAGCAGCCCTGGACGTCAGTCACGCTCCCACCGCTCCCGTTCTCCAGGTGGGTATGATAGCATGTGTTGGAGAAGCATTTGAGAGGGATTTGATGGGAAGTGATGGTGTCTGAAGGTACCTGACTTGCTTGTCCTTGGAAATGGTTCAAACAGAAGGCTTGTGCTTTAGCTGTGTGTGACCAGAGGTGTATATGGTTTGGTACGAGATGGAGAGTTCAAAGTTCAAAGATACTTGTGCACAGTAAGTTGGTGTGCACCATCTGTTTTTTGTTCTAGCTGCGCTATGACTGCAAATAAGCTTCAAAAACTGCAGTTGGCATCTTATTATCATCCCTCGAAAAGCCCAAAACGCTCAATCTTGCATCAGTGCCAGCCCCTCTTGCACAGAGCCTACAAACTGCACAATAGAGGACACACATAGAGCTTATGTTAGCCAAGAGCGTCGTGATTGTTCTTATTCAAAGCGTACAAGCTGCCTGGTTGCTTATTGTGGAAGTGAATCCAAACCACCGCCTTTCCAATGCTGCCCTGTTTAGGTTCTGGACGCTCCTCCCCAGGAGGCCCTGCCTCAGTTTTGGCCTCCAGGAATGCCTCTCCGACCCCTGGAGGAAATGACAGTAGCAGCAGGGGGCGCTCTCCATCTCCCAGGGCAGGAGGAGGCTTTGCGTACTGGTGGGTGGGAATGAATATTTTTTTTCTTCTGCTTACTTATGAAAGGGTATTGGTGAAATGGGGCCTGAGTAAGGGAAGCCTGACCGTACCTTAGGTGACCTTGCAGACCTCAGACCCATGGCAACCATGTGCCCCCATGTATACTTTGGCGCACGTAAGGATCAAAAAGGGATGTGAGTTTGTGCAGAATGCACGTGCATACGGCTTCATAGTCTTCCCTTTCAAACCGCCACTAACTTTTTAATGAGTTCAAATGTTGCACAACCGTGATGCAAGGCAAGATGTAGCTTGAGATCAGAGCTCCACATTTGTGACACCTTCCCTCCAAACCTTGTAAATTCTACTATCAGGATAACAAATCATCCTAACCCCAAACCAACCCCTGAGTGATGACATAATGACACCAGCATCAGCATGAGAAATGAGATGCACAGCTGGTATATATACACCGTATATGACAGTATATTTGGCGATTTCCCTGCCAAAGTTATTGTATACACACCGTATATGTATCCATATATATTATATATACGTTTCTGGCCAACCCTACTGAATACAGTACTGTCCCATGCACTGAGCACAGGTACAGCAATCCCCCCCTCACCCTCGGTGCCCGTGGCAACCGCCCGTCCTCCTCTCAGCCAAAAGCAGACAGGAATCATCCTGCACAGCATCGGCCTGCCTCTGCCTCTGCTACTCAACGGCAGCAAAGAAGTGGCCCCAAAGCAGGTAGGCACGACAGTTCAGGGCACAAGGGAGCAAGTTTGTATCTCCCCTAAAATCTCTTGCAATGAGAAAACATGCTCTCTCTCTCTCTCTCTTTCTCTCGCTGTTCATATTCATGTATGGATACATGTCGGTCTTTCTCTGGCAAAACAGGCAAAATGTGTGCTGTTCTGATGTGCATGCCAGACATAGGCGGCGTCAAAATCAGCAGTATAAAATCAATGACAATGAAAATGTGCAAAACGAATAGCACATAGCTCGTGATGCCGTTGTTCTTCCACCGAATATACAGGGCAGAATGAGGAGCTGTACTGGCCTAATGGCACCCCAGTAGGCCCACAACAGCGCCCTCGATCTGCCATCATGCACACACCTGCCTCGCCAGTTCTTAAAGGGCATCGTGTTGTGGGTGAGGCCGCATCAACGCCGGGCACGTTTGGCCAGGCCACAGCACGGCCGGGAGGGCGGAGAGTGGGAACCAGCCCTGAGGATGTTGCAGCTCGCTCACCGATACGCCCTGCTCGTCATGCTGTAAGGGGAGAGGCGCGTCAGGGGCAGAACGAGCAGCACATACTGCAGGACGCTGAAGAAAGTGACGGGCAGCAGCTGCAGCGTCAGGGGCATGAGGTTGCTTCCCGTGGGGCCAGGTTGATTGCACAGAGACAGCAAGGAAGGGGAGGAGGGCAGCACCAGCCATTGCTGTCAGACTCAGATCATAGTAGATCACCATCGCCCCAACCCCATTGATTGATTGAGCTGGGACTCGTCATCTAAAACTTACGCCGCATGCATAGTTGATGTACTTGAGCCTTATAACAGTCACAAGTTGTATCAGGTCTCCAGTTTTGTAGCCAATATGAGTGTGTAACTGGCTTCATTTGTTCAGTTTTCCTGTCTTGATTTGGAAAACAGAAAACTGCGAATCAATGCCTGTTCTCCTATTGTGTTACCTGGAGAGGACTTAAAATCGCAACATCCCGTCCAATGCTGCTCGGTCACATCACAAGTTGTGATACAAACGTACAATAGGTTTCAGCCAGCGAGTGTCTAAAGCTGAGTGAGAAGCATGGAAAGAAAAAGATTAAAAGAACGCAGTGTCATGACCATCAGCTGTATCAGTCAAAGTACAAGACAGATAGCGCCACCAATGACCTTGCTGAGCCGCTCACGCATCGACACGCAATCCTTCATAACAACAACTGGCTACGCCAGTAAAAATCAAGGAAAGGTATCCAATCGTTAGTTGACCAAACATGCCCCTGAGCCAAACATGCGCCTTTGCCAGCATGCAGTGCTACTGGAGCTGACAGACCAATTGCTGGAGTGGGGGGCGCAATATTTGAATGTCAAGTAGGACGACATTAGGCCAAGGCCAAGGCAAAGAAACTGAAACTGCGAAAGCAGTTTACCACCCGCCATGGAAATAGAAATGGTAGTGGTACTTTTTTTTTTTTTTTTTGGTGGGGGTTGTTACACGGTCCTCAGCAAGGGCCTGACAGAATGAAGGAAAAAAACCTATAAGACTGGGAAAAGGAAAACTCCTGCCTAAACAGAAAAACCCTCCTTGAA
>Ga0307945_1000332_pt1:0-27500 | contig 31134 bp, 37 predicted proteins | sample OrgLakmetagen228_FD_201818 | JGI IMG/M metagenome (GOLD analysis project Ga0307945, IMG submission 201818) | Saline water microbial communities from Organic Lake, Antarctica - #228 | ecosystem: Environmental > Aquatic > Non-marine Saline and Alkaline > Saline | place: Antarctica: Organic...
AGCAGAACAATAGACTTTTTATTTTTCTTTCTGAGCTTATGGATTTATTTGTGGCTGGCCGAGACCAGTCAGCAGCCGATCAGCCAAACTACCTGGCTGAAGGTCACCCCCCATCGTAACCATTGTACTTTGACTGATACAGCTGCTGGTCATGACAACACCTTCAGAGATTTGATACTAGGTGTGTTCCCTGTTCAGCCGGGTGTTAGGCCTTGGTGGTTTTCAGTGTGTTGAATGGTGGCCAAGTTTGAATTTCCTCTCTGCATTTGACGAAACTAAGCTGGAACAGCTTTTCTTTAGTCGAAGACCATCAGCAAAATACTGCAAAGAGAAAACCTTAGCTCCGTAAATTTTAAGTGCAACTGTAGGTTGTAATGCTCTTGTCGTCTGATGCTGAAACGAGCCTACTTCCGTCCGAGTTAAAAGCGACGGACCAGACCTGCAAAAAAGGTTGTAAACAGGAAGATGTTGAATAAACATGGTTCAATTTTCTCGATATGCATACGGACTGAAACAATCCCCCCCAAATACAAAAAGGGCGCAAACAGGAAGATGTTGAATAAACATGTTGGGATGAGCGCAAAGAACTTTGCAAAATTATTAAGAAGCCTTCACTGCTCTCAACACCATCATGTTGGGCGTGGGTGGCACCACCTATAACACACATGATGGAGCCATTCAATCATGCTGCTTAGCTTGTCCATGCCTTCCAGTACCAATACCAGCTCTCATCAGGAGCCGATTTAAGCCAAGCCTGAACCCCTCCTCATCTTCATTGATTCTTTTCTATGGTGGAGGAGTTTCATATTACTTGGTACAAAAAAGTTGCTCCTTTATCTAAATATATGTCGGGAGCGGTTTTCACTGCCTGCGTAGGTTCTTGAAAAACCTCTTATCATGTATCAGCAGAAGCTGGACTGTCCACAATGTATGACCTTGCTTGTAGAATTTTTTATAAGCTTGAACACAGCTGTACACAAGCAGAAGAACACAAATGTGAAGAACGCAAAACATACAAAAAGAGAACCACATCCGACCTACGCAGTCCCAATCCCACCTGGTCTGTGTGGTCCGTCAACGTCTGGGTGCAAGTTCGGGTGCCCAAGTCCCACAGCTTGACCTGCAAGAGCGAGCGTTTGGGAAGTGGACGAGCATGCATGAAATGCAGTATTGCGGATGACTCTGGCTGGGCAAGCCCATGCCAATTCCGCAAATGAAGGTATGGGAAAAGCACTACAACTGCATCCATATAGTTGGAGGAACGTGAAACTTTATGCCTCAGCTATTTCCATCGCCACCCTGTCATCCAAAAGTAAACGACAGCAGGTTTAATTTTTCAGCTTTGTGCTTTGTTACACTAAATCGCCAGTTGCTTGTACTCTCAGGCAATACTTCCCTGCTATTCCTACATACAGACAGACTCCCTTATCACATCATGCTCTGCACGAAACAGATCACAACCTTGCTCTGGGAATGCATGATTCCACACGAGTGTGGCAAGGGTGATAATGGTGGTGATGCCAACACTGCTGTCAACTCGTGACTGCACACACACTGTCTGCTATAATGATGATGGTGCTAATCCACACACTGTCTGCTAATCCATGCTATCCATGCTAGTCCACACACTGTCTGCTATAATGATGGTGATGCCAACACTGCTGTCATCTCGTGACTGCACACACTGTCTGCTTCATGCATACGCACACAATCAGCGTGCATTGGCAGTATCCAGTGCTAAGCCTTACTTGCAACCCAGGACACGCCACACACTGCATCTAAAGCATTTGGGATATTGACGTCATTTCTAAGGAGAACTTTCATGGGGTGCCAAAGAAATTATATAGAATAAATAGAAATTTCGTTAATCCTGGGGATGCCCTCTCGCTCTCCCTGCCCCCTACCAAGCAACTATAGAAGTGAACAGCCCCGAGACTTACCTTGGCATCTGAACCGCCGCTGGCAAAGCAAGTACCACTAGGATGGGGGGCTACACTAAGCACCCACGAGTCATGGCCTGAATTCGTGAGGTTGATGACATACGCAAGGTTGACACGTATCCGGGAAAAAATTGTGAGCTGAGGACTTTCATTCAGTGGCCGTTGTAAGCCTTGCGCGCCAAACAATGCCTCCGCAGAATAAAAGGCATACTGAGGGATTTCATTCTGTGGCCGTTGTAAGCCTTGCGCGCCAAACAACGCCTCCACAAAGATAAAAAGGCATTAGGTGTGAAGGCCATTTGAGTAAGGGTAGGTATACATGGGTTACAATAGGCAATAAACACCTTTTCCACAGGCAGCAAAAACAGTTTAAGCAAGCGAAAAAATCACATCCACTGCCAATAGAGAGTTCCTCTATTCTGCCAGGACACACGTACGCGCTCAAGCTTTCTCATGTTGACATGCTTACCTGAAAAAGATTCTATGAGCGACTTGTTCTCTACATCGTATAAGTTCACGTGCATGTCGTCGCAAGCGGTCAGCAGCATGGCGGAATCTGTGTAAAATGCGTATGTAGCAAACAAAGCTGTGGGAAGACAAGAGGCGTGAGCTGAGGCAGGAAGGTACCCGAGCCTCATATGTGGCGCACATTGAACATTCTGCTTTTGAACTGACCTTACTCATCAACATTTCCATCTAGCAGTGCGGAAAAGCCTGACAATTTCAAACAAATCCTAACACTTTTTCTCAACTTTTACACACACACACACACACACATACACACACACATACATACACACACACGCACACACAAACACACACCTGGCGTGAATGCTACCGAGCGGACAGGCTTATAATGCCCTTCCAGCACTCCTATTGGTTGAGCAGTGGCCATATCAAAGACAGCGACCTATTTGTGTGTTTGCATGTTTGGGGGAAAGAACTTGCTGGTTGGTTGTGAAAGAAAAAGAGTGCTCCAAAAATGAGCAACATCCTACGTGGAGGTCCACTCCCTGGAATGACCTATTGAAAGGTGCCATGACATGAAACTCCATACTAGCAACACCTCTACAAAGCAGGCTCACAACTTGAAATCGCCTGCATGCAGCGGCGCCTTTATTTTTCTGTGTCACACATACACACACACGCACGCATGCATACACACACGCACGAACACATATACACACTCTCTCTTTTAGCTCTCGCCCTCTTCCCATATATCTCCCTCTCACTGTTCCATCCATGGCTCCACAAGCAAGCAGCCGGCCATCTGGGCTATACGCCACACTCAGCACAAATCGGTCCTTGCCCTTCCGCTCGTCTTGTGGCTGCAACGGGACAGAGGAGACAACATATAAAGGTACAGTTCTGTAAATATGTGAAAGTTGTTGCTCGAAGTGAAGTGGCTTTGTTGTGCCTCCTGCAAACTCACAACAAAGGGGGGGGGGGGGGAGTACGCATGGTGGAATTGGAGTCATGCCTAGCACATGAAGGTTGGTGCTACAGGCGCTTTAGGAGGCCTGTTTAAATGAACGTCAAAAACCTACAAACCCTTTAAATAAGGGGGTTAAAATGAATGTCAAAAAGTACTAAAGTAAGTTATCCTGCAGAGGGTTAAAATGAATGCCCAAGAGTACATTAATAATCCTGCAGTGGACATACCCAAACATGCAAGGACAGGGAACGTAGTAGTGTTGAATGCAAAGGGGACGAGTCCACAGGACCACTTCAACACAGGATTTCCACCTGGACAAACAAGGGAACGAAAGCAAAGGGTTGATCCCAGGCAGGAAAGGAAGGAGGCTAGAAAAACAAGATGAGGGGAATCAAATGTGTACATTCCGCCTAAAACCCTCAAAGGCCTGCCAAGCTGCTACTGAGGAAAGAGCAACAGAGAGCTGCTTTGAGAATAAACAGAGCAGAGGAGGGTGTTTTTTTGCTCACGGTGTAGCGCTGTTAACGCCGAAACCAGTTGATGGCAGATTAGCAGACAAGCCCACACCCAAACAAAGTGGCGCACAAAGACGTACCAAGACTCTTTTTCATGTTTGTAAACTAGGCCTGTGCATTGTACGGTGCATGGTATGAAAATCATTGTACGCACAGTAACTTTGTTCTTGACGTTGAGAGACATGTACAACAAGATGCTCATCAATCCCGGTAAACGCCGTCCACCAATGCTGCAGAAACCTAATAGCGAATAATGCAAATAAGACCTACACGCAGGCTACCAGCACAGGCATTCCTAGCCCATATACTACACACTTTTTTGTACACTGAATCTACTTACCTTTACAACCATACCACATCCACACCCACACCCACACCCATGCACTCACCAGGGGCAGTGGCAACTCAGCTTTCATGTGCGTCCCTTCCCCCACGCTCCACATCAGCACCGCCCCTCGCGAGCCGCCTGCTGATGCCAAGTTCAGGTGCTGAGAGTCTGTGCGAGGGCCCCAGGCGATAGCCCAGGTCTCCGTGGCAGCTGTCTCTATAAGGTCAAGGGTTTCATGGTTGTGGAGGTTCCAAACCTGTATTGATCAGAGGGGGAGGGTGTGAGGTGCAGGCAGATGTACTCAAGTGCTCCTCATGGATGGGCTTTGGGGTAGATTGAAAGGAATGTGATTGAATGTGGGTGACCAGGAGAAAAGAAAGCATAGGCTGAGCCTATGCCTCTGAACAGTGCTGTCAGTAAGCATTGCATATGCGTCTGTGTAGCGCAGAGGTGCAAAGTGCACTCCGTTCAAACACTCTATTTCCCAGCTAGATGGTGTAAACCAGTAAGTTACGCAGGAGGTGTCAACGTTGTGTTTTGTGTGTGTATGTGTGTGTGTGTGCGCGCGCGTGTGTGAGTGCGCGCGCGTGTATGCGTGTGTGTGTATGCGTGCGTGTATGCATGTGTGTGTTAGTGCATGCACGTGTGTGTATGTGTGTATTGTGTATATGTGTATGTATGTGTGTGTGTAATCATTGTCAAACAATTCTGATGCCCAAGCTTGCACATACGGATGTGAGGTGATGCACGTCAACATGCATGGCGTAATTACGCACACAGAAATTGATGCACGGAGTTCTTTCGTGTTGTGTTGTGAGGGTGCTCGTCTCTCACAGGAGCAGCTGAGCACACAAGAAAACAGAGAGACTGACCCGTATCACACTGTCCAGGGCGCTTGAGGCAGCAATTTCTCCCATGGGCTCCACAGCAACAGACACAACACCCAGCGTGTGCCCATCATAGGAGTGGGGATACCCCAGTGTGCTGTCTGCCTGCTCCTCCCAGAGCTTCACTACCTCATCCTGACCTCCTGTGATGAGGCGGTTCTGCCCAGAGTATTGAGCTGTCCAGACTCCTTCCGAATGAGCATTCTCTTTGCGCTGCAGAGTGTTGAGGATGGGCATATTTTGTATTAATTTATTACGTGCGCTAAACGGATCAGATTGTGTTCATATTACAGTCACGGTTAGGTAGGTGATTAATTAATAATTCAAGGTAATTCTAATCACGCTTTGCGTTTCCAACAGAGCGGCACGTTGTGACGGCCTCAAAATGCGGAATTCACTGTTTCAATTCTAATTTGATTCCGTTCAGGAATCGTGCAGTTATCATGCGCCGTCGTTCAGCTGTTGCAGCGACTCTGGCAGGCTAGAATCAGAGGGTTGCATGGAATAATCAAGTGGGGATCCAGGCAAAGAGGGTCTCAGGTGTTGTCAAATTTAGTAGAAAACACAAGTTAGACTGTATTGACTTGCAAGGCAGAAGCAGGGAGGGCACGAAAAAGCGAGCGCTTGAAAATGGAAATAAAAAACACAAAAATTACCGCATCGAAATTTGGGCGGGCGGAGCCCTTCTATAATTCAAGGTAATTCTAATCACGCTTTGCGTTTCCAACGGGTGATTAATAACCGTGATTAATTAATAAAAGGCTGCGACAGAATGGCTGCGGTTACAATTGTATCGAATCAGTACGTTTATTGCTGGCGATCACACAGCACATACTGGTGTCTACCGGTAGGGGTTACAATATGGTTTGTACCAATCCTAGGCCTAACGAAGTGTAAGTAGTTGTTAGAAAAAGGAGCATGTTTGACTACGTGGCGCAGGGACACCCCCACAAGCGTGCCCATCCAAATCAATCACGTGCACGTGAAGCTGCAAAACCATCAGCTTCCAACTCCGCAGGCCGAATCTCCGGGCCAGCATCTTGAATATAGAGCACATATATTATTACATGTATAAAGCACATAGCACCATGCATACATAAGCATCATACAATCTGTATTTTTCAGTAGGGAGTAAACCTTTTAATAAACGCCCAAATGCACATTCTACTACCCGTCTAGTACGCATGAGAGCATAGATAAGATTGAATTGCTCCTTGGTGGGGTGCTCCACCTCGTAGCATTTTAGGACAGAAGAGACAATGCGGAATCCAAAATCATCAATTGTCTTCTCACCAGCAGAAACGTCAGGGGGAAAAAAGAAAAAGGATGCAGATTGTGTAAACACCACCACTGTACTTTGCCCGTGTTTTTAATGCAAGGCTGGAGTTGCCAACAATCACAACTGCAATTCGCCACCTTTGCATTAGAGATGACCCTGGCTAAACTCATTGTAACAGCAAATCACTGTCACAGAGTTTGCATCACTGTGGTCCCTTATGCATCTACCAGTTCTCTGGCTCATGCCCTTGCGCTCTTTGCAAAGAAACAAAAAAAGAAATAGAATGCAGATAGTGTAGACACTACCGGCATGGATTAGGAAAGGATGTTGTTTTGTGTTCTGCACCACCCCAATGGATGCAGAGACAAACAACATCCCACCTAAAGAAAATGAAAGAGAAGTTTTTCAGTGGGGAGGCAGAAGCCTGCACACCACTAGAAGGACTGCTCATATACTCGTGGAGGTTGTATTCAATCTCATCTGTATGATTTTTGTTGTGGATCTGATTGCATGTAGGCTTTATTTTTGCATGAGTGCTGTGGCATGTAGCTAGACCAGTAACTCCGAGGCTGTGGAGTGGGTTCCTTGTGTGGCTGCTGTAGATGGTGCCTGTTGCTCCTAGCAGGATGGTGAGAAGGGTTTTACGGTGTCCAAGTAGGCGAGGCATTAGCAGCTTATGTTGTTCTCGTGCCTTTTCTGCTTATTGAGTAGGGGAAGTGTCTACACAGTACTAAATCTCGATAAAATGTGTATCGCGTTTGTTTGGTTGTTCTTGGTCGCATAGCCAGGGGGTATGGATTGGCAGCGCCATCTGCTTGGTTAATCACGGGCAACCCTTCTTGCATTATTGGCAGACCTAGTTTGATATGTGTTTGTTGGGTTTTGTTTGGGGCGTGGTTGCTGGGTCGGAGAAACTGTGCATTGCAGCAGGCATGCTAAATTTTCGCCGCTGTTGTGCACTGAGATTGGAAGGTAATAGCCAGGTTGGAATCATTCCTATCTGTGTCTCTTCTGAAGGGCGTATAATGCCTTGTTGTACCATTTTTTCGCGACTACCGACGTCTGCTTGTGCTAGCAGGCATGCACCCTGTGTGCCTTGTTGGGTCGCTTTTAGAAACATTTGTCCAGTAGCATCATGCCTTATAATCATCACATTGATTACGGGATGATTGCAGCCTGGCAGCATGTGGTAGGTGCCGTCTAGCTTCTGGCAGATGGTGGGCCTTCTATATGTTGCACTGAGCAGCACGCTTTTGGTTGTATATCAAACAAGTGCGGCAGAGCATGATACGAAAATATCTCCAAAGGTGACACTTAAATTTTTCAGAATGAGGTACTAATTTTCTCGATAATGCCTTCCTTAATCAATTCTTGGATTTTGTGTAGCACTGACTGATGGTTTGAAGCCTTTTTTGATTTAGGACCCTAGTGGATCTACACATCAGCTCGAAACCTTCAGTCAGGGGGCGTACCCTAGTCCATTTTAAACATTCGGGTCTCAATGCCTCCCCCCCTTTTGGTATTATTACCTGGCCAATGTGTCTACCAAATTTATTAGCAATTGCTCTCATTCATGTGAGCAGCTTTGTGTATATCTTGTTGCATTTTGCTTTGTGTATATTCAGGAATCAGCAGCTAATTGCAGCCTCGACTGGATATCAAACACTGCTGACTTCTTGGGAAATAATTTACCAAATCAGCAGATCAAAAAATGGCAAAACAGGATTGACAAGTCATACTTGAAAGCAAGGCTAAGCAGATTTGTAAGTGAAAGCATCCCATGTATGATCATTTGGACTTCTTAGCTGCAAGAAAAACCATCATAACAGTTTTAGCTAAAATGAGTACTATACACCTGCCTTAGTCTGCCTGAGTTTGAATGGATAACGATCAAGGGTGTTATAAAGAATACTTGACCACATGATGGGTGTACGATGAAAGGGCAAGTGTTGCCGCCGCTAGTTTTTTAATAGCTCCGTTGTTTGCACATCACGGCTGTCATTGTCGCTATTTGTTTGTCCCGAAAAAGCAGTGACAGTAAGGAAAACTTGCTAGGGGTGATGATACCATTACCGGCACAATGTGCACCAGCCCTGGCAGCCTTTTGAGGACTTGTGGACACTCAAAAAGCCTTCCCACCAATTGATGGACATGACGCATGAGCATTTCAAACAAGACATTAAGAATTACTTGAGATATGAACATTGCGATATTTAAAGGAAAGAGAGCTCTCCTAGCTACTGACAACATACCTGAAGCTCTCATGACAGCACAATCAGGTGGGCCCTTGAGGGTAGACCTCCAGATGTTGATCCACCTGCTCCTCCTAGAGGACTGCTGCTGCTGCTGCTGCTGCTGCTGTTGTGCTGTTGTTGTTGTGGTGCTTCGACTGCCGCCGAGCAATATGGGCGGTGGAGTCTGCCAGCACTTTCAAGTGCTGGCAGACTCAACCGGGAAAAAAGTTTTGCTCGTCTCTCTCCTCTTGAGGTACCTTCTTCCCCTCCTTGTCCCAATCTTTGTCATGCTCCAAAGAAAAAATTCAACCCACGGAGATTAGTGCTAAGAAAACCACTAAGTTGCAGTGGTTTTGCTAGCAATACTCACCGTCATCAAGGTCTAGATCTTGATGACGGCACAATAAAGATTGCGAATCCAAGCCCTGCTAGCAGGGCTTGGAGTTGCAGTGGTACCGCTTTGGCACCCGATGCTACAGTGTTAAATGCTGCGCCCAGCAGTAAAATGCCCACGCCCAAGCCACTTGCTGTAGACAACTTGTTGGCCTTCTGCAAATCGTATAAAACAGCGCACAAACAGCAAAAGCAGAGGGTTTGAGTGATGATTTGAGGCATGTTTTGTGTTTCTAGTGGCACGTAAAAGTCAGGGGTCTGTGCTGGAGAAGTTAACGCAGCCTGTTGCTTGAACACATGCATGTTGGTGTTATTGTGCCGTCGTGCGTGTGCGCATGCACAAGTATAATTAAATGTCTTAATGTACACGTGCGTGCGAGCGTGCGTGCGTGTGTGAGTGCATGCGTGTGCGTGTGCACACGTGTACGTGGGTGTGCGAGTGTGTGAGATAAACCCGCCACCTTTCATTGCAATAAACAAGGAACTGAGACTTGCTTGAAGTGCTTCCAAGTATGTCTCAGCCACAGATTCCAATCAAGTGCGCACATTTCGTTAGGCTAAATGAGCGCAAGATCAGATTTCTAAACTCAGGTATGAGCAGATATATAGATCAAACTTCATTCTAAAGAAGTGTCTAAACTGGGAACCACTCACTGGGTTGCAGGGAACGAATGCCAGGTACATGTAGCTAGGTTCCCCCTTCCCACCGATCGATCAACCCGGTCATCGTAGTCCTGCAGACAGAGAAGGAGATATTTTGGTTGATAATACATTCCCAGTTTTACTTTAGTAAGAAAACATTGTCTAAAAACTATGCATCCATTGCAACTCACTAGCTGCAGGTGAAGCGCTTCCGGTCTAGTAAAAACTATGTTTTTACGAATTGTGCACATGAAACTTCAATACTTTTCAACAACTTACCTTAAGCCACATCAATTTTCACATTGCATCTATGCGTGGCCGACTTCGTCCAAAACAGCTTGTCTGCTATCTAGTCTTCATGACCTGCAGATCTGGACTGGGAGTAGAACATGTTGGTGGTTTGCTATGCTGATCCTGAACATTCGAGATATTTCAACCCTAGATTTAAAATATGGTAATGAATGTGAATGTGGAATAAATTATAATAATATATTGGACAGGCTGACGGTCGATCGTCCGCGAGACAGTGTAACGCAGGTCGTAATAAAATCAGAAATAATCAGAATAAATTCAGACCACAGATATCAGATCAGTCAATCGCCAGGAAGGTACAAATACTCAGAATTCGGGGTTGTCAGTGTTCTCTTTTAATCCACCGACTGAATAGCTGAGAGGCCGTCCGCACGCCTTGTGGGTTCAAATCCGTCTTCCCCATTTTCCCACGCACAGGCAGCAAAAAACAAACGAAAAAAAGGAATTCGTAACAATCGTGAGACATTTAAAAAGTGGTGTTATTTAAATTTTCCCCTGTGTGCATCAACCAAGATGGCTGGGTTACAAGGGTTACAAGGATGGCCTACAGCCCGAGACTCTGGCTGATGGCAATTGCCTGGTGAAACAAAATCAACCAGTGTCGAAAATTGAAACTAAATCTGACACAAACTTGAGGAGTATGTATGAGTCTTCTTTCTCAAGATGGCTGCCACATTCAAAGACCCCAACATTCCTAGGGGCAAGAATCTTCCACCCGCAGTACTTCAGAAATTGCTAAGAAGCACACGAGTGTAAAGAAGGCATCCCAGATGAACGGGTACTGGAAATGCCACTGCTCGAAAGCAGCCGGGGGGAAGAGGTGAGATTGTGTAAAGTGGAATTCAAGTGTGAAACGGTGCGGAGAAAAGCAGGAAGAGGGGGAGTAAGATTTTTTATTGCAATGGGGTCCAAAGGTGCAGCCTGGCACACAGCAGCTGCCTGTGGTGAGTACCTCGTCAAGAATAATGAAATGAGAGGGAAATTAGGCTTTCCCTTGTCGTCTCACACAAATTTTCCAGACTTGCCTGTTGAACAGTTTCTTTGCCTAAATTACCGGTAAATGCCTTGCATAACTCCATCTATCAGGCATGCCAGCCTTTGGGTTCACGCCTCTCATCAATGGCCATCGCAATTGTTCTCCTTAAAGGGAAAACAGTATGAAATACTCCCGAATAATACTTGTCATGGTGTCATTCCATCTTCCTCCCTCATTCACCAGGTGTTCATGTCTGACAACGATGAGGATGACCAGCAACAGGAGGCACCACCCACAAAGAAGCAAGCCACACCACCAACCGAGACTGTGGATGCGGAGGTGAGATTGTGTAAAGTGGAAGCCAAGAGTGAAACGGTGCGACGGAAAAAGCAAAAGTGTTGCTCCATTTCCAACAGGGATGACAATGAGGGTGGGTTATACGAACTCTCCTGATCCCCATTAATCATTTCTTGTCTTTGGTGGAAGGGATTCACAGTATGTTCCGAGAAATTGGGACGAGAACAATGGGTGCAGGCAAGGGGTGTGGATAGAACCAGAGTGGTGCGTGTCACAAATTTCTTTAAAGCAATTTCCTGTGTTTTCCTTGTTGTGTACAGATAGGGGGGAGTTTCGATAGTTGTAAGGCAGACTTAAGCACAGACGCACGAACACACACATGTGTGCACACATGAGCACACACACATATGCACACACGCTGTCACACAGGAGAAGCTGCAGTGCGAAGAGGAAGAGGGCGTGGCCTGCAAGCCAGACTGTTTACAGGTCATTGATTGAACAATTCCAGAATCAGGATGAACCTGATTTATGAAGCCCATTGTTGGAAGACTCTCTCAGTGTGTGAATTCGTCTGAGATCTATGACTGAATCAACAGTGTTCTAGCCTGCATTTTTCAGGGCTTTTTTTTGTGCAGAGTGTTGTTTGTACATAACTGCACTTTGCTCATCGATCATGTTGTTTGTAACAATTCTGTTTTTGCGCTTGGTGCTCTTTTTTGTTTGAGGATAGTACTCCAACATGTTTGTCTTCTTTTCTCTTTACCAAATATTAGTTTTGACTGAGACCTTTTGTGTGCTGGTGAAGGTGTTTAATTGTTGATGATTTAATAGTGGCTTTCTTTGTATGAATCAATCGTGGGATTTTTTTATCAACATCTGTGTCAGCTTTTATTTCTCTTCTTTTCCGTCTTCTCCTTGCACAAGGTAAGTCACATTCGAGTCAGCCCGTAACTCCAATTGGATGTTATGCGAATACCGTGTGATAAAGTAGTCACCATAAGGGGATATGTCTCATGCCACTTGACGAGTCTTTGCGTCTTTTGCCTGGACTGTTTTGCAAAATCAGACAAGGTCAAAGGTTGTATTTGGTAGGTTCTGACAGTGAAGGCAGTGTCACTATGTATGGGAGGGCGGGGTTGGTCCGAGGTTTCAAAGTCTTTCAAAATCAGATATGTCAGCAATGCGTTTTTGTTCACAGATGCGAATTGCGCAGACAGGCAACAGGCATGTTAGACAGACAGACAGATGAAGAAAATAACATAAATTGCCAGATTTGAAGGGTTCCGACAGTGGCGCTCAATGCAAAAAGGGTTGGACACATGGACACAGGTTTTCACGGTTGCACAGACAGGAAATGGAGGCGTGTAAAAAGGAAAAACACAAAAAAAGCGTGAGTCCTTCGTCGGGTCAAAATTTGGGCAGGCGGCACGCCTTTCTAATACTTACTTAGTATTCTGCTTGCATAGCCCACCGTGGACTTTACAGCGGAACACAACCGAGGAATCCCGACACAGAATTTGCAGCCAGGGAAGTATGCTGACGGATACTGCACCAACAGAAATTGGTCCGGGAGCCTGGCTGAGGAATCCTGGGCAGCTTCCTGGGGCTTCCAAACATAAAATTTGCTCCAAAACTTTACACACGGCACCAGAGATCCCATGATTAATCTGGTGCGGTGAAGCTTTTGGTTAGGCGTCTATGTCGAGTCTCAGCCCGGAAGGTGCCCTGGGTGGGCCTGGGGAGGAGGTCTGGACCCCCAAAAACAAAATGTTACTTACATCTTCACACACCGCATCCCAGGTTCCCAGAATTCATCTGGTGCGGTACGAGTTATGGTTAGGAGCCTATGTCGAGTTTCAGCCCGTGGGGTGGCCTGGGTGATCCTGGGGAGGCCTGTGTGAAGTTTGGTGTAAAGGAGACAATGCTAGGGGACGCGCCCCCACGAGGGGGGCTTCGCCAAAAAATGCATGAGTCAGGAGTTTTCAATGCCTGGTTTGTGATGAGTGACTTTGCAATGAATAAGTTACTTTTTCCTGCATAACGGAAGGCCACATTCGTTTTGTGTCCTTCCAACAAGGATCCCATGCAGATATCAAGTAAGTAATCAGCAAGAACCAAGAGCGCAACAAGCTGGTTTCATAGGAGTCGGCATCAGATGAAGACTTATCTGGCATAAAGAATCTTAGCAATATTGTCAACAGAGTGTGTGGAGCTATCTTTGACTCTCTGAGATCTACAGCCTTGTCCATCAATCCGCCATACCACACATCAGGCCAAAAAAGAGGTTACGGCAAACCTTATGGATTGCACAAACTAGGTCATGTAGGGGATTATTTACATACATGTAACACTTCAGTATGAGCAACAAAGGTTTCTGCATAAATAGAAACAGGCTGTATGTCCTGGGCTGAATTTGTGCCCTTTCCCTGCCAGAATGGTGACATGGGTGTAGAAGTGGCTTTTAAGCCAGCTCCACCATTCTTTATTTTAAGGTTAGGTTGAGGGTCAGGCAGTATATCGAAGCATAGAAATGGTGAGTGATATTTGTCCCAAAAGCACAATGTGTTGGCCTATTTGCTGGGCAAAATACCGTACATAAAGTATATCACCGCCCCTAACTATTGTATTTTGGAGGGGGTGGTGACATGTAACTGGTGAACCGGTGGTAAAGTATATATATTTATTTTTAGGGTGTTTTTTAAAGACAGGTGGACCTCCACCGACCCGCGTGCACGCACACACACACACACACGCACACACACATACACCACAAACACGCATGCAGACATGCGCCCACACACACATACACAAACACGCAAGCACACACACTCAAACGCACACCCACACCCACCCACACCCACACACCCACACTCACACCCAAACATACAAAAAATTACACACACGCACACACTCGCTTACACTCAACTGCATGTTACATTATATCTTTTGTGACCCTATTAATTTCCTTGCCATTTCACACCTGTAACTGACCCAAATGTTAGGCCCTCATTGTGTGCGTGTCTTTGTACTGACGGTACATGAGGTCAGTAAAGACAACGGAGATTCTCAGTCGGATGGAGATGAGGTAGAGAAGGAGGAATGGCTCCCTGAAGTGGAGGAGGCCGCACTTTTGCAACCCACGACTGATGGGGTGAAGGTGCGTGTGCATGGATGTATTTAAACCTGGTTTACTAAGAGTTCATGCACTATTCATGTCACTAGTGATGCGGAAGCGCGAGTGTTTTGGTCATGTACATATATGACCATTTGACAAATAGATTTGCACCAAACCTGTGCAAGTACACGTGACTGTTGATTAAAACTTGCAAATAGCTTTTTCTGGAGGCGCTAAAAAACTTGCAAAAAACTCTGGACCCCACCTCCTGCTCAGAGTAATAATCTATTAACTGTGGAGGAACTTACTAAAGGAGTAACTAATTGTAGTATAACCGGCCTTACGATGTGGTGTTTAAGTAGTTGCCCCTAATTTTTTGTTAAAAAAGGAGCATGTTTGACCAGAGGGGCACTGTCCCGACAGCCAGACGCTTTGAAACGCACTTTGATGGCGCTTTTGTCTCGCTGTTTGCAAGCGAGCTTGACTCGTTTGTAAGTGCGGAGCTAAAGCGTGCTTTGGTACGGTCAAAGTGACACTTTGGTTGGTCAAAGTGGCACTTTGGTATGGTCAAAGTGGCGCTTTGGTTGGTCAGAGTGGCGCTTTGGTATGGTCAAAGTGGCGCTTTGGTTGGTCGAAGTGGCGCTTTGGTTGGTCAAAGTGGCGCTTTGGGTCATGAAAGTGGCATTTTGGTATGGTCAAAGTGGCACTTTGATGTAATGCAAGCGCACTTTTGCTGGCTTAAAAAACGACTCAAGCTCGCTTGCAAACAGCGAGACAAAAGCGCCATCAAAGTGCCTATCAAAGTGCTTCTCAAAGTGTTATTAATGATTATAGTGCACTTTTATGCCGGTCGATAAAAGTGTTTAAGCTTTAAAAATGTCACCTCCCAAATAAGTGCCCATTGGGGCACTCAGGTCCCTGCCCACATCTGTCATCCAACTCCAAAAATGTTCCCTCCTAAGTGTCCAAAACACACTCCGGTCTGTGCCCATATCTGTCATCCAACTCCACCTTGCCAAAACAGTTGCCTATGACTACTCATCTGTCCTATTCCTAGGCACGACTTTCCTTCCAAGTCGTGTTGTGACCGGTTCCGCCAAACCTCCCCCTTCATCATCCCCACTATGCTCTGCTTCACAGCTCGAGTCATGTAACGGCACCTCCTCCTCTTCGTCTCCTGTCTCCTCGCTGCCACCCAAGCCCAGCTCCAATAACCCCTTTTTCGCACCTCGCCCACCCTCACCAGCATCTTGCCCACCCCTACCACCACCTCGCCCACCCCTACCACCACTTCGCCCGCCACCCCTTCCACCACCTCGCCCACCATTTGCCACCTTCTGCTTCTTAATAATTCCTCCTTCCTGCCCCTCATTTTCCTCCCAATCTTTCCTCGCCTTGTCTTTTCTTTCTTGGTCCTTCTTCCTTTTTTCTTCTGCTGCTGTTTTCTTGTTATTGTCGGCCTGCATGAAAGCGAGGAAACTTCAAAAGATCTTCCAGTACACAAATGCGGATGTCATGTTTCCTTCTTACGAGTTTGCTATGCAAGGGTGATGTCATGCACCACACCATGAAAATGACTCACTTGTTGCTGAGCCAATGGGCCCCAATCCTCGCTAGCACCATCACCATCGGCGCTTCCAACACCAGCGCTGCTAGCATCTCCATTCCCGGTACCTCCAATACCAGCACCTCCATGCTCCGCATTTCCAACGGCCTGGAAATTTCAAGTATTGGAATGTTGATGCTAGTCTTGGAATTAAACAAAACAAATCATGCATTATGTCGGCACTAAGTTGCTACAAGCTTGAGCCTTAAGTGTACACAACGTCGATCAATGTAAGCCTAAGCCCTCTGGCACAATGAAACTGACATGCGCTTGTGCTCCATGGTACCCAAGTTGTTCGGCAAACGAATCGGGGATTATCAGTCGTCCATGGCTATCCTGAAAGATAAGGAAAATATCAGGTGTATCGAAATGTAGGTTGAAAGCATGATTGGAATGTTGTGCATCTTCAGAAACAATAAAATGAAAACAGGATAAAAAAGGGATAAACTACTTACGTGAGCGGTGCCATCCCCATATCCAGGGGGGATGAACCCCTCATGCTCACGGTGGAGATCTGCTTTGTCACTGCACATCTGGGGCACCTGGAATTGAAATAATGTGCAAAATGGGTCATTGTCATTAGATATTTTTTAAAAATTAGGCAGGAGCCGTTATTTATCATGTTTTACACAAATTGTAAGAGATTACAGAAAATAGCATGTTTGCTACACCAAATAAATTAAAAGCTAATAACACTGAAAGCCACGTACTGCAGGTGTGGGGGCAGCCATGTTAGCTGACTGCCTCTGTGCCCCCTGAAATGAATGAGTGGCAGCACTACAATGAGCTGCGAATTTGTTGCAAGTGCAGCACAAAAACTCGGTATTTCTAAATCGGAGCATAAACAATGAAATTCACTTACGACTGGCGTGGGAGCAGCCATGCGTGCTGCAGATATCTGGGACACCTAGGTATAAGGAATGAGCGTGTTACAAATAATTCACTTAGATGTCTCTCAGGTTAAATGGTGTAAGGAGTATAAATTTTCAAAGTGCACGACAATTAAGGTTCTTCATGTGTCTGAAAGCGGCCACAACCATCTGTGCTCAGCAGTAACGACGCTGAGCCCCTCAAAACAACAAATAACCGGCAGACCAATAATATCATAGTGCACTTTGATGAGGCACTTTGAAATCAAAAGCGCACTTTTATTATTCAAAAGCGCACTTTTAAACTTTCGAAAAACAACAAGCTCCAAAATGCGCTATTTCAGCGGCTTTTGCATGTTTCGCGACCATATATGCGTTGTAAGACATGGCGGACAACCATTCCAATACAATTTGGGCGCAGGGGTGGATGTCCGTGGTCAGACCCATGTCCCGGCTAGGCATTTTAGCCTTCAAAGTGCCTACCAAAGTGCCGGCCCTGGGCACAGTGGGGGTCAACGGAGCAAATGTCCTGTAATGTGACTATTTTTAATACACAGATCATGTTTGAATGATATAACTGGATGGTTCATGAAGTTTGGGGCCAAAAGGACCACCCAGTGGTCTGGACAGAAATCCAGTTCAAATTTTAGCACTGAGTTTCCACAATACAGGCCACCACGCCCCAAGCAAGACCTCTTTTCATCCCAAAACACGACAGGAGGACTTCCTGTATGGTACCAATCCTGGGTTTTAAAAAGCAGATTTGGTGAAGGTTGGTTTTCCACCTTTTTGGCTCCCCTTTTGTTAAGTTTCTTTTAGGGAAATGGGCCAAAGTGGAGTATCTGACCGACTGCTTGGTCGTTTCACTCCATTTTTGTTGCATTAATAAATACCATTTTATCATAAAAAATATTAGAGGTATTCAAGATCCAGAATGGTGCTGTAGGTGGTGAGATCTGGTGGATTGGCAGTGAAAGGTAGGGTTTATGCCGCGGGCAATTAGACATGGGCCACCATGTTTGCAAATTTAAAGCTCAGGTGTTATGAGTACCTTTGGGTCCTAAGCTTAGAGTTTACAAACTTGGGGGCCCATACTCAATTCACATTTCTAAAGTACCCCTGTTTGGGGCCTCCGTCGACCCCCTCTGATAGAATTATGCCGCCGCATACAAACACCCAGTGCACGCATGCACCCTCGCATCATGGCCAAGCAAGACCATACATCAACACTAGCTCATCGTAGCCGAGTTCAGCTTTAGTTTGATGCTATGTTGGTTCCAATTTAAATAGATGCCCCCCTCTGTAAATTTTCTGAGGGACCTGCTGAATTGCTGCTCGTACGTACGCGTTACATGGCCGAATTTTGTGGCTTATGTGACTTACTGTTTTGTGCAGGTGCCATTGATGGCACTTTTATGCGATTTAAAAAGAAACTTGACTTGTGTGTTTGTTACAGAAGGTTTTGCATTTGTGCTTTTGAGAGTTTGAGAGTCTTTGAACCTGAAAAATTCAATCTAACCGTGCTTAAGTAAGGCACGTTTTTGGAAGCTTTTCGTTTTCCGCCATCATCATATTTGCGTGTTGTTGCTCTTGGCAAGTTTGCTTGTAAGATTTAAATGTTTGTGGTATTGTATGCATTGTGCTGTGCTCTTTACACAATAGTATTCAAGAAACTGGCATGTCGATCAGGCCTGTTGAGTTGGAAGCTGATAGATTCGCAGCTTCACATATGATTGGTTTGAAGGGGCACGCTCGTGGGGGAGCTGTTGATCTGCATGCCTTTAAAGTGCTTGGGATAGACTGTATGTCCCGCACAACAGCAGACCTGAGATAATTGCACAAGAACACAAACAGTGACTCTGATGATGATCAGCATCATCCGTAATTACAGCATCCACAAACAGGCAGCAGATCTGACTGAATCGCCAGGTTAGAATTTCCAGGCTGGCGGTACTCAACAGCATTAATTTGTTCCAGAGCTGTATGTGTGGGCTTGCACCGCCTTCTTCTCCTCTGCAGCCTGCTTTTTCCGTAATACTCCACTTTCACCTTGAAATCAGTCTATGTCACCCCAGACCTGCTGGGCTTGATGCTAGCAGCGACGGAGCGTAGGTCCTGGGCTTCTTCTTCGCCGTCTTGAAAAGCATGATCCTAGTAATTTTGGCAGAAATGCCGAGCTGTGTTACGAAACTTCAGGAAGTAAAATTGAAGTAATCAGGGGTGTTTTTTCCCCCCGAACTGAAAAACTGGAATCTGGTTGCATCACTTATATTGATTAAACAATAACACAGAGAACAGCCTCCACTTGGCGGGCACGTCAGTAATTCGGTGTATCTATCTAGTAATTAGGGTGTAACAAACATCTTCCGATCTGAGTGATCCTCCCTCCTCTTGGAAAAGCCAGATAGGTGAGGGGAACAGGGAAGAGAGAGACTCACACTAGCACACATACACGCACACATACACGCACACATACACGCACACACACACACACACACAAATGCACACACACACAAACGCGCACATACACGCACACATACACGCGCACATACACGCACACACAAACGCACACACACAAACGCGCACACACACACGCACACTCACACACATACACACGCACACACACACACGCACACATACATACACACACACTCACACATACACGCACACACACATACACGCACACACACAAGCACGCACACACACACGTGCACACACACACACACACGCACACACACATACACGCACACACACATACACGCACACACACAAACGCGCACACACAAACGCGCACACAACGCACACGCACACGCACACACACGCACACACACTAGTTCACGCACACATACACAATAGTACACGCACATGCATGCGATGTCATAAACAACACGTCTCTACAGAGCACTATCTTGCACGTTCAAAGAGTGCAACCTTTTTCTCATTGGAGCACAAAGAACGCACTTTTTCATGCAGAAGCAATCTGACCTGATTACCTACCTGATTATTGTTACTCTTCTGCCATGCAGCAACGTAAGGGAATGGCAAAGCTAAAGGTCCTAGCATTGCACAGCTTCCGCACTTCAGGCGCCATATTTAAATACCAGGTAGCTGCAGCTTTATAGCGCTCGATGAACTAGTTGAGAGTCACCCCGGTGAAATGTTGGCAGAGGCTCACAGATCACTTGGACAAAGGATACTAGCACACACACTCTCACGCGTGCTTGCTGCTTCAGATAGAGCGAACAGGTGGTCTTGCTTCTGCCTTGGCTGAATTCTGTGATATCACTTACATCGATGCACCCAGCCCTGCAAGTGGCAACATCCCAAGGTACGGGTGTAACCAACCTACCCAAAGTGTGGCTTGGGATGCTTTAACATTTTCGTCATGAAACTCTCTGTCACAGGGACGTCCTGCCGTTCTTTGGTGAAGGCCCATACTTTGAGTGGTTTAAGGTGAGCCTGAAGAGGTTTAAGCATCACAAACAACTGTGAGTCAAACCCGTGCTCATAAAAAATACATCACTCACCACTGATGGTTTGTCAAAATGTAAGCCTCCTCATCCTTGAATTTGTAGGTGGAAGAAATGGGCGACAAGCTAGGTGAGTGGAGGAAACAACGTGCCTGTGTGGAGGGTTGCTGACCCAAGGTGTTCCGTCCCACTCCTTGAAAAGCGGTGGAAACTTCCAATGCCTGCAGAGTTTGATGTGCCTGAACTTGAACGCAGCATGGCCTTGATTGAAAAGGTCTTCAGAGAGCAAGGCCCGTTCGACGGCATTGTTGGATTTTCTCAGGTAGGAGGACGGAGGATAGGGACACAGCTGACGTAAACGCCATCAAGCAACCTCCTGGCAGGCCTCCGTTGTCAATCAGGCTTTATATGTTTATTTGCAAGCGACGCTGTTCTGTGAAGTATTATTGCAAATCGACCCCAGGTTGGTCAGGTTGTGTCCACGAAAATGTCAGTGCCCAGAAATTATGCTCTGTAAAACTTCTGCGCTTAGGTTTTCAAACTCGGGCCTGATAACACACAAAGGAATCATATTCATATTGCTACACAAATCTAATTCGAGAGTACCTTTGCTTAATATGCGGCACCCACTTCCAGGGCTCACTCTTGACGTCTGCCGTGACGTGCCTCCAGCATCGTCACCTGCTTCTGCGGGTATGTCATGCAAGAGGTTAAGGGTAGGGATGCAAGTTACTCTCTTACTCTCCGCTAGGATTAAAACATGCTTTATCTAACTGCGTAAGAAACACACTGCTCATCTGAACAATACGTGCTTTCATTCTCATTTTTCAGGACGTCCCTCCCATCAAATTTTGCATCCTGTTTGCCGGTTTAAAGGTGAGGACTATGTCAGGACTTGAAAATTCTGGGACTATGTAAGGACTTGAAAAATCTGCATTTCCTCTAAGACACTCACAGGGGCCGTGTTGTGTGCCAGAATGTGCCAGATTAAGCGGTTGGATTGTTTAAATCGACCTGTTTGCAGGGTAGATGTAGTACAATTGTAATGGGATCAAAGCGCTGTATTTATAGCCTGTGTGGCTTTTCCCCTTCTGTTCCTATTGTACAGCAGTGTCTCATGGCATTCATCAGAGGGCTCTGCAATAAGTGGGGGCGCAATAATTCAGGAAGTGTATAGGGATAGGATAAGTACTTTATTTCCTACTTGCAGAACATTGCATTAAAGTGGACTGTTTTGCAGGCGCCACTGGGCTTTCAGCAACAATAAACTGAAAAATGAACGCTCGAGCTAAGACAAATTAACACCTAGTGAGTCGCCTTGCCATTCTGACAGTCACAAAGTTTCTAAAGCAACGGTCGGATACAGATTGTGCCTAAACCGTTCTTGTTAAAACTCACTCATCTATGCAGTCACGATACCCCCCTCATGTGCAAGCCTTTCAAGAAGGAAAGGTTCCGGTACCTTCCCTACATGTGTTTGGGTGAGGTCTCTCTTAAACCCTTTAAACAGTTCGAGGGTTCTAGAACTTCAAAATAAAACGTTTGATATAGCCGTTTGTAGAAGCCGTTTATGAGTTTGACATGTTCTCTAAGTTTATGCATCCTTTTACTACCTTCTAATTGCTGCAATCAGAGACCGCGATCAAATAAGAGAGCACTGCGTGGAGCTCATGAACGCTTTTGAGAGCCCAGTCATTTTGACTCATCCGCGAGGTAAGGTCAGCTGCTTGGTTTCTGTGGTTAGTACACATATCACACATATCACAACAATCATCTGGCAATGGCTAGCTAATCCTAAATCCCAAAGCAGTAGTCCTGGAATAGCTTGCTTACTACAGTCCTCATCATTTCCTTAATCACTTTTCATTGTCTGCTTCCGTCGTACGCAGGACATGCCATTCCAGCACTCTTGCCACACCAATTACAAGTCGTGCGAGCTTTCTTGGCTTCCTTTTCTGATGCCTCATCTTTGACTTCAGGTAATCCTAAAAACATGTCTAGTTCCAGCCCTGTGCCTTTAAGCCAGCCGCAGGCTGCTACCTTGGTCGAGTCACAACCGTACAGTGCCTGCAAAGATCAAAGTGGGAACAGAGGGAAGGGGTTGGTGAGAGGGAGCACTGCTGGTGCACCAACAGGCAGGCGGTTTTACAGGACTGCACAGTTACCTTCCACCAATGCCGCCGCAGCTATGAAGCCAATGCGCTCCAAGCTTTGAGCCTGTGCACTTGCTTTCTTAGCCTTACTATGTACGTGCCCTTGCTCACACCTTTTGAGGCTCTCCTCCAATTCTCCCCTAGGCGTTGCTTTGTCTATTTCTTACCATATAAATTATCAACAAATCTAAATTGTGCGTGCTGTCTTTGAGGCTTCTACTGTTTTGTGCATTCTGGCAGGTTTGCCAAATTTGCAGCCTCATCCACATTCCTAAATAGCTTTACATTCTGCAGCAACTTTATTTGTGAACTGCACGGTCAATCTCACCTTACTTAAAGGTCCTTTAATTCAGTATACCTGTCTAGCTAACATGCCTAAGTATGACTCATTGCAGCCCCTTCTTTTCTCTCTTTCTCTTTTTATACCTTTGTACTTTCTTCAAACATCGCTCTTTTTGGAAATCGTAAAATTTGAGACCAAACGCTAGTGCATATTGTGTAATTACCTCCAGCATGGCAGAAAATAGAAGGGCTGCTCTATGGGGAAGGCGGTTGGGAGGCAGAGGCCTGCACACCATTAGCTTAGTGTGGAGGAGCTACAAAGGACTCAACCTGGGACCAAACGAACACACGCACCGTGAGAAGTATTGCTTAGAGGAGGTTTACAAGGTTGCGGCATCCAGTCCCAGTGAGGGAGTTATGAGGTAGCCGGTACCAAAGTGGATCATTTTCCTTACTAATCAGAGTGGGGAGTGTGTTTGTTCACATTCTTCTCGAGGTCTAGGTAATTTAATGGTAGCGTCTTCTGTTGGTTAGCTTAGGGTTTCAGATCTGACAGAGGTATCAAATTACAAGGTTTACAAGAAAAGGCCTTGAGTCAAAGCATGCAACTGCTAGCCTACTCTTAAAAACAATCAGTTTATGTAGACAAAAAAAAGTTGTGCGTTGTTGTTCTGGTGCAAAAAAGTAGAAACTTCCTGTGCTCTTGCCTCTGAGGATAAGGACTCATGTCTCCTTTGAACTGGAAAATAGCATGCTGTTCATCCTGGACATCATCATCAGCTTCACACAAATCACAGGTAGGGGAGGAGGTGGGGCTCCATGTTGCGGTCTCAAAGCGAAGGGTGTGGACACGCAGTCTGAAACGGGCAACACTGTGAACGACATCTTGTGGGAGGTCTAGGAACATGTACTTGGGAAGGCTGTAGGGAGAACGAATAGCCAAGGCTTTTTTGGGGGGTAGTGCACACCATGTGTTATAAGTGAGAATTTTGCTGTTGTGCTCTCTTGGGCAGCCATCAGAGTAGGATGTCCAAAACTCCAGGTGTCTCTCTCTGAGGTCCCAAATAAAACGGCTGAGGTCAACGACTGAGGTCAAAATATGGGAAGACCAGCAGTCATCAGACCTCCTGGAGCTCAGTCGCATGTCAGCATGTAAATTAATACAGCATTTTAGGGGTACAAGTTTACAGCCAGGGAAAAACTATCCTCCCCCTACTAGTCTTACTATCTCAGAAGCGCAATACAACTGGGAGTACCTGCTGGCTTACTATGGTTGCTGTTTTGATAAGCTACATGGTTACTAGACCCCTTTCCGTTTACCATAAAACTTGCGGTAAGTAATTGAGTAAGCTAGCTAGCTTACCAGGCCGCTTTTCAATTGCCAAAAACACCATGGTTACTGAGTAAGCGATACACTGCCTACCAATTTCTGTCGGATTAGCAACATAATACATCTGTGGGATACTGCTGGCTTACTATGGTTACTGATCGAGTAAGCTAGCCAGCTTACCAGGCCTTTCATACGTTCTTTTAAATTTTAGTAGAAAAAACCGTTACCTATCGTTCACTACTCGGGCGGTAACCCTGCCGCTTACCGCCCGCTTACTACCTTCATAATCGAGTCAGTAAGCCTGTCAAGCCAGTCTGGTAACGTCTTCTAACATTCTGACGATCGAGCTATTGAAGCACCAGCAAAGTTGTCTTGACAGAGCCTGAATTAATTGCTCTCCTTGCTGCTCTCCTTGCATCAATAGCTGATGTAGTTCGAAAATACTGTTGCTGGGTTGGTGCCACTTCCATCTGGCTTGCTCAACGTTTGCCGCTCTTGCTGGGTCAGGTTAGTAGGTTAAGAGACATGAAGTTTTCACTCCCTCCTGTATGTCAACAGTAACACCCCTGCACCTTCATTCGATATGGCACGTCACTCACTAATGCCCACAGAAGCAGGGAACACCAATGTACACACAGTGAAGTTGTCATCTGAGATCAAAAAAGCACTGTGATAACAACGAGAGCAAGAAGCAAGTGAAAATGTAAAAAAAACCGAACATCGCTCATTGCAGGTTGTACATTCTAGGACTCTATTTTTCGTTTGCTACTGCTTACCAGCACCTCCTGCTCTCTTCACTCGTCCGACCAGGAGAACAATATCTTTATGAACTAGCACGGATTCAACACCATTTGCCTAGGTTCACACTGGCCACACCAACACAACTTCTAGGTTACAGTGTGCAAAATATTCTACTGCTCTCATCAATAAGCTCTCTGGCACGCTTTCCTCTCTTTACAACATGTTGCATGGCTACGGCGCTCTTACACTCAAACAAATACAATTGGTTCAACATGATAAATATAAACTAAACAGCTTCTGCTACACTCAAGACCACCTGGTTCGCTGCCCCAGTCAGCAGTGCTGCTGCTAATGAGATAAGGATGGTTGCGTGCATTTGCATTGTCTGCAGGTGGAAAGGAAAGGTCACAAAGAATGACGGGTTAGACCTGCAGAATACTAGAAAACGATCAGGAGTAGGACCAAAGCAAAACACCAATCATGTTGTTCCCATCCTCACGATTTATGGAAGGACACAATGAAAAAAGGCTGTGATGATGTCACCTGTGCTCATGTGTGCATAACGTTGTTCACATGTTAAATAGGCAACGTCTAGCAAACACATGCCTTTCAAACCTCTTCTCTTTTGCATTTTGTGCCTTCTGCACAAACTGTAAAGGGACACACTTCTTTCGCCTTACCTCCAACACCCGCTTGTAAGGCACACGTGCATCTCTCAGACCATCTAGCAGGTAAACAGGGGCTGGGAAGCTGCCTGGCATCAGCTTGTGTAGACCCAGAGTCAGCAGAGCAGAGCCAATCATGGTAGCCTTGGCCTTCAGGCGCTCCAGTCGGGAGGCAGAGGCCCCTGGAGCATTGCTTGACAGTATCTGCAAGGGGCAAACCGGCACAGCAGAAAACAGGTGAGTAATCACAACATAATGGTGCAAACCGCCAAAAGCAGCACATGGTTCACTCAAACTGCTTGGCGTTGGAGCAATGGCACTGCGGTCAGTTTGTCGGCTTGAGATGGTGACATTTGAACGCCACGCAATCTGGAAGTGGCAATGCCTGAGTACACGTGCGCGTGAGGTTGCACAGAAGCAGAACACCCGAATCATAGCCCACGCTCTTCCCCACCTGCATGTACTCAATTGTCTGCATTGCTTGGACGTCCTGTAAGCGTGCTGTTGTGAACGCTGCTGGGGCGCGCTCCAAGTCCCCTGACACTGAGTCCAGGGTGTGCACAAACACGCGCACGGACTCAAGTGCAAGATTGCATCCCTGCAAGCGAGGTTGCAGGCCAGAATGATACAGAGTGGTAGAAACAAGCTGAATACTGCCTGTACTGCTGAAACGGACTGTATCTGATCCCAATACGACAGCAGTTCATCAAAACCATTCCTTACCTGTGCTAACGTGCTGGTCATGGGGTGCCCAGCATCTCCCAACAGCACACAGCCAGGCCCATCCAACTGCATTATGATAGTAGATAAACACGCTGATACAAAACATTCAGGCGTGGTGGAAGGAATAACTCGGACCTAGTTCTCACACTCGCCCAAGCCTAATGAAAGGGCAGTTTGGATAGAATGAAGTTAACAGGATGGTCTAATTTAATGCAAGGCAAGCTGGAAGCTTGCAAATCCTCATCCTGCCTAGAGCTTGGGCGCTCCATTGTCTGTGCTTAAAGATAGACAACGCATACATGAAATATGCTTGACACTTGCAACCATAACACCGCCGTAGCTCTGCGGTATGATGTCATTCATTTACAGAAACAAGGCGCACAGAAATTGATCAGCGCACACACACCCTGGTAGTGGACATCAGCTTTCCAAATGGAGAGGGAGGCTGTCCTGAGGCATCACAAGTCTGGGCCACTATCGACTCTATCCATTGCTGAGGTATCTGAGGGTACGCATTGCTGATCTTGGATAGCAATTCCTGGGCATCGTAGCTGCACGCAACAGGTCACAAGGCAGCATAAGTGTGAGATGCAAGAGGTTTGCTTTTGGTTCCCTTCCCTTCTGAGACCTCCCAAGGGATTCCTGAAGCTCTGGCATCTAACCATAGCGAATGGACAAGGAACGTTAGGACCTGTTTTCTGCACCAACTTGAAAGAGACATCAGATAGCTGAAAGAACGTGACAGCTGTCCGTTACCCGGAATAAAGTGTGTCCAGCATGACATAATGCCTTTATTGCGGCCTGCGCAGGCAATCTTGCAAAGGTGGGCCATTTGTGCTCCTTTTACCTATCCTGAACACTGGCATTCCAACCCAAGCTCATCTTTTCTCCCACCTGGGAGCCCTAGTAAGCATCCCTGAAGCCTTGCCGTCTGCTTGTCGCCACAAAACAAGGGTCGGCATGTCCTTGGCATTGAAGGTGTACAGGTACCGACTGTGTTCATGCTGTGAAAAGCCTGGCACAAGCTCTAACGAGCTCTTGCAGCTCAGTCCGTGGTAAGTCCTATTTGCCAAGACATGAAATATTGTGATGAAGTTGGTTGCAAGAAGGTTGCGAACTGTGGGTCACATTTCATAGTTGTTTTCATGTGCTTGCAGGCTGGCAATCACAAGTGAAGCAAGTGGCATGCACTTCACTCTGGTGACAGGCAACACTTTCGCGTCATAATAAAAAGTTGGGATATAAGCAGGAGGGTCATAGCTACGTAGGCATCTGGTTTTAACACTACTTTGACACAACTCACTTGTA